>VFSW01015730.1_pt1 | contig 10374 bp, 10 predicted proteins | sample 5358111 | NCBI WGS metagenome assembly VFSW01 (sample SAMN11554181, study PRJNA540505) | mine drainage metagenome | isolation source: sediment from site ElyBrook_90M | place: USA: Ely Copper Mine, Vershire, VT | collected 2017
TTCGAGCCCGCCTTCGAGATTGATCGGCTTCGGGTTTTCGTCAGGCTGAATCATTTTCAGTTTTCCTTTCCGGTCAGGGAGTAAGGCGTCTCGCGCGTGATCGTCACGCGGGTCTGCTTCTTGCCTACGCCGACCACGAGAATCGCTTTGTCGAAGAGGCGATCCACGATATAGCGCGTGCCATCCACACGGAAGTTGACCAACTCCGTCTTGTCATTGACCACCAGAAGCAACGTCGGAAGCTCGCGGAAGCGACCGTCGTTCGGATAGATCAGATAGGTGTGCTGCCCATCGTCGAAGACGTGATCGGGACGAAGATGTTCATCGCCGGAGAGCTTGTAATCGAGATAGAGACGGTCCACAGTGTTGTCGGCCATCGGCAAGACGCCAGCTTTCTTGTCCTTTTCGCGCCGCTCCTCGGCTATGGTCTCGGCGTTGCGCTTCGACTCATCTTGCCGTGCCGCAAAGGCAGCCCACTTGGCACGGTCCTCATCGGGATACTGGAATGCCAACCGGGAAACGAAGCGTGTGGGGTCGGAGACTAGGCGCACCACATAGGTGCGCTTGTCCGTAGGAACAATCAAATCGGTCTCCAGGCCAGCTTCTATCGGCTTCACGATGAGAATTGGTGTCTCATCGAATCCGGAGCCAGACAGAACCGGTGTGATCTCCCAGCGGCGAGAGTCGCCGATCTGCGGCTGGCTTTGGAGATGCTCGCCCGATTCGAGTTCTATGGCGCAGACTCGCAACGGAGCGCAAACGAGAACCGGCATCCCCTGGCCGTAGATGTAAACGACCTTGCCGTTCTCACCCTGCGTCGGCATTGAAACGCCGGTCTCCCAGAGGCGGGAAACCTCCGCCGCGCTAAGGCCCACGGCATTCAGGTCAGCGTGAGGCAGCTTCCAATTCAACGGGACGGCTGAGCCTTTTTCCGTTGATGCCGTCGATTGGGATGCCTGTCCAGCAGGTATGCTGCTGACAATCGGCGGCACCTTGAGCGCAGGAATCGGCGTGAGCGATTGCTGCTTGGCCTCAGGCTGATTCGATTGCGTCTGAAGCGCGGTTTCCGCACCCTTGAAGTTGTAGCCGGAAAGATCCTGCTTCTGCTGCGGCGTCAACTGCGAGGCGCTTTGCGCTCCAACCGCCGCACCTGTGAGTGCAAGGACCGCTGCGATAGTTACGAACCGTATCATTGATTCTGTCCTCCATTCGGTTGCTGGGCATTCGGCTTCTGAGCGTTGCCGCTTTGCGTACTGTTGGTTTGCTGGTCCGTGGCCGTCGAGACAACTTCGCCCCAGGTCAGGTTCGTGACGTAAAGGCCCAGAGGATTGACCAGTGCTTGTTTCGCATCCGTCACTTCCTGTGTCACGACGGAAACAAAGGCCCGGTAGCGATGATTGGATAGAAGGTTGCCGTTCAGGTCGCGCGTCACTTCCGTCCAGGCCACTTCGTAGGTTTTGGGAGATTGCTGGACAATCGATTCAACTGAGGCGTCCACAGTCTCTTTCGTCAGCAAATCGAAGGGAGAGTTCTTCGAGTAGAACTCCGTAATGGTCGCCGAGGCTGGCGAGTTCTGGCCGGTCTCGGCATAGACCTCATCGACCAACCGCCGCTGAGCCACGGCGTCTGCAATGACCGTTCGCAGGTTCGTCACCCATCGGGCGACGACCGCTTCCTGCAGGCGCACATCCTTGACCGCGACCTGTTTGGCTGGAATGACCGGAACCGCCCGGCCTACATCGTCGAGGGCGACGACATAGGGGACGGTGTTCGAGCGGTAGCCGATGGCGACCATGCCGGTCACGCAGACCAGCGCTGTCGCCATCGAAAGAAATGCTGCCAAGCGCCAGTTGTTTCGGCTCTTGATTTGGTCGCCGAACCGCTCGTCCCATTCCTGGCGGGCGCGAAGATACGACGTTTGTACGATTGCTTTTTCTGTCACGAGCTACTCCTCTCTCTCAACTCGCAATTGCGCAGATGGCGAATGCCCTGCGCCATCGTGCGGGACGTGAACGTTGGTGGCGTGCTGAGCCAGTGTCTGTAGATTCCTAGGCGTCGATGGCTGCGCCGGTGGAGCTGCTGGGGCACTTGCCGGACTTTCCGCCGCAGAGGGCGGCGGCGGTGCTGGCGGTGCGCTCGGCGCACTTGTTTCCGCCGCACTGGGAACTGGCGGCGGAGGTGAACTCGCAACTTCCATCGCAGCATCGCCCGCGCCACCGGCAGCAGCCATTCCGGTGCTGCCTGCCGCTCCTGTTCCTTCGGCGGCTGCGCCTGCCGTTTCGGTTGCCGCGAGAGCACCGCCCGCGGCGGCTCCCGCGCCCCCTGTTGCCGCAACAACGGCGACCGTCGCGGCGGTAAGAGCCGCGCCTTTGGCGACCTCCATCCCCATTCCAACCAGGTCTGCCGCGCCAGCCCCTAACGTTCCCGAGGCGACCGAGGCCGCCATCTTCGGAATCATCCACGAGGCAAAGGCGAAAAGCAGCATCGACATCAGCGTCGGGAAGATTTGAGTGATCGGCAAATCGGCCGTATAGCCGTTCATCGTGGCGATCCAGTTGGCCGAGATCGTCTTGAAGACTCCTAGCATCAGGTAAATGAGCATCAAACGGACGCCCGTGCTGATAGCAAGAGAAATGTACCTTTCAAAGTAAGGCGCAGTCCACCTACTACCACCGAAGCCAAGGAAGATGTAGCCCGCCGACATGACGATAATCGCTTCGAGCTTGGTGACGACGTAATGGAGCGTGATGATGATGTAGGAGGCGAGCACGATACAGGCCGCGAGAATCGTCGTAATCGCCCCGCCTGGCTCAGACAACAGGTTGACCGCCGAGACCTTGGTAAAGAGATCCGAAACGATCTGGAGCCCCTGCATCATAATGTCCGAGGGATTCTGGGCCACATTAACACCAGCGGCATTTGCACCCAGTTGCGCAAAGCTGTTCACTATGGCCGGTATCCAGGTCTGACCGTTGATGAGCACGGCGTAAAAGAACCCGATGACGAGCAACTTCTTAATCAGGGTAAGAAACAGCCCCATGAAGTCGTGCTCGCGGAGGAATTGCGGCGCGCTCCAGGCGAAGTCGAGGGTCGCCAGTACATAAAAAAGGTAGGTAGCCTCTTGCATGATTGTGGGAATCCATGCGTTGGCCGCCTGCTCAATCTGCTGAAATGTACCGCCGACATCGACCGGGGTCTGCGCATAAGCAGTGGCGGCCGAGGCCATCGCCGCAGCCGCCACAAAAAGGAGTCTCTGTCTTCGCGCCATTGGTGCCACCTTTAGAACTTCACGCCATCCGATTTCAGTTGTGGTTTGCCAAAAAAGTTCGCCTGCGTGTTTGCGGTGCAGATTTTCCCCTCGTCCGAAGTGGACCAGTCCGCCGGAGCTTTCGCACGCTGCGCATTGCAGAGCGGCGTCAAATGCTTGCGGAGATCCTCGTGTTGAGCCAAAAAGGACGTGATGCCTCCCTGTGCTGTCTGAGAGACATCTCCGCCGCCGGCATTTTGAAATGTCGTTACAATCAGGCTCTTCTCTGCCGTCTTGCATCCGGCCAACATCAAAACAATGCTGATACCACAAACCGAAATCACCTTCATCGTTCTCTCCTAGAAGGTCACGCCGTCGCTTGTGACCTGGGTTTGGCCGAAAAACTGGTCGGAGTTTGCCTGTTTGGTCGCATCTGCCTGCACCATGGCACTCTGATACGCCGACTTGCTCTGCAAATCCGCCATCATCAGTTGGCGCAACTTCATCAGTTGCTCCGCCTGATTTTCGGCAATCTGGTTTCCGACTTCGATGGCCTGCATTCGCCCAACAGCCGACTGACTTTGGCTCTTGAGGCTCTGAAGTAGGGCCGAATCGCTGTCGAACTGCGAGTTCTGAAGCCCGGCAGCCTTCAGCGCCCCGAGGGTGCTGTCCAGGCTGGTTTGGCTCCAGGTCTGGTAAGACTGACCATAGTTAGTAGACGTGCTGTATCCCGGAAAACGGAGCCGGAAAGTGCCGTCCATGTTGCTCAACGTGTAGGAAAGCGCCTGCCCGGTATTCACAATCTGGCGCAACGTCGTGATGTCCGAGGCGACGGTCCCAAAGAGTTGATCGGTAATGGTGATTCCGTGTTTGGCCATGTCGGCAAGCTGGTTGAGTTGGTTTTCGACCATCACGACCTGCTTTTCGAGCTGACCAGCAAGCTCGACATAGTTGAGGATTTGCGTGTACTCAGTTGCGAACATACCCGGAACGCCAGCGTGCGCAGGCGCCGGGCAAACGGTCTCGACCGCCATGATGGAGACGAGGGCGATCGAGGTTGCGCTCCTAAACAGCCATTTGGACTGCATGATTTGCCACTCCTTCGTAGTATTCGATCCAGCCTTTGTCCACCTTGCGTTCTTGCATCCATGCCGAGATCCACGCTGGACCCAGTTGCTCGGCAAGAACATCGATTCGCGCTCTGTCCTTCTGGCCCGACACCGCCAGAAAGGCCAGAGCGACCGGCCCGAGGCGGAAGGAGATCATGCGACGACCAAGCCGCTGCACAATGTAGTAGTCCCGCTTCGGAGTCGCACTCTGAAGCAGCTCGATCTCCCGGCTGTTCAGCCCTGCGTACTCGTAGAACTGGCGCATTCCTTCGTTGCTAGCCTCCGAGTTCGGCAGGTAAATCTTGGTTGCCGTGCTCTGGAGAATCGCCGACGCAATCGGCGACTCCTTCACATCGGCCATGCTCTGCGTGGCAAGAAGAACGACCGCGTTCTTCTTGCGCAGAGTTTTGAGCCAGTCCTGAATCTTGTCCCGCCAGGCCGGATGCTTCAGGAAGAGCCAGGCCTCGTCAATGGGAACCAGTGTCGGGCTGCCATCGAGGGCGCGTTCCATGCGCCGGAAAAGATAAAGCAGCACCGCCATGACCGTCGCTTCGCCATAGGAGCCGCTCAAGAGTGTCTCCATTTCGCAGACCACAAACCGCGAAGTCGTCAGCCCGTCGTTGCGGGCATCAAGCAGCCCGCCCAGCGCTCCATCGATCACATAAGGCTGCAATCCTGCCTTGAGCCTCTCATCCTGGAGATTGGCTTCGAGTTCGGTCAGCGTCCGCCGTTCGCGTGGAGCCGAAGCGAGTTGCTGAAGCGCGCGGTGAATTGTATGCCGTTCGGCTGGGCCAACCTCGACCTGCTGCATTCGCAGAACGGTCTCGACCCACTCCTGCCCCCAGCCGAACTCTGCCTCATCATCGATGTCGCGGAGCGGCTGAAAAGACAGCCCGCCTTCGCCGATGTCGTAGAAACGCCCACCAGCAGCCTTGCAGAGTGCATACAGGGAGTGCCCTTTATCGAATGCGAACACCTGAGCATTGGGATAGCGGAACCATTGCGCCACGAACAGAGCTAGGCTGACAGACTTGCCCGCGCCGGTCGGGCCGATCAACAGAGTGTGCCCGACATCGTAGTCATGCAGGTTCAGCCGATACGGGATGCCGCCCTGCGTCGCCGCATAGAGCAGCGGCGGCGAATTGGGCGGCATCAGGGCCGACGGATTCTTGCTCTCCCCCGCCCAGACTGAGGAGATCGGCATCAGGTCCACATAATTGCGCGTGTGAGCAATGACGCGGCGCACTTGCGCCACGCCATTACCGGGCAGTGTCCCGAAGAATGCGTCAACTGCGTTGATATCCTCAACCCTAACGCCGAAGCCACGGTTGATAAGAGCCTTGCGGAATTCGCCGATCATGTTGTCGAGGAAGCGTCGGTCCTTGTGCTGAAGCATAATCGACGAGGAGAAGTAGCAAAAATGCACGTCGCCGGAGGTGGCCTCGGCCAGCGCGCCATCCGAGTCCGAAACCATCGTCATGGCGAACTGATTCAACTGGCCGCCACCGCTCGACTTGAACACCTGATCCTTCAAACCGCGCTGCTGAAACTTCCACTTCTTGCCGATCTTTGCGATGACGCCCTGCGCTTCCGATGGGTCAAGTAAAATTGCCCGCGTGTTCCATCGGTATTCGCAGGGAATCGAATCGAGCACTGACAGCGCGCCTGGGTATGTCGAACGCGGGAATCCATCGAGCGCCAGAGTACGCAGATGCCGATCCCCCATCATCGGCTCAGTTCCACCGCACAGGTCTTCCATCGAGAGCAAATCATTTAGGAAGACTGGAATCTCCGGCTGCATCACGGGGCCTTTGATCCCGGTAATGCAGCGGCGAAGATACGCGAGCAGTTCATCATCGACCCGCTCGTATCCATCGCCGAGTTTTGTCACTTGCGCCTTAAGGCGCGTGACCGGAAGCTGAGCCGAGAAGACATCTTCGAACTGCCGAACCTTGGCCTTAAAGTAGCGCAACGCCTCAGCCCCCGCGCCGTTGTTCCTATTCGATGAGCCAGAGATCATGAAGCCTTCGAGCTTTTCGGAAGCCACAAGCGGAGGCAGGTAGGTCAGCGTCAGGAAGTATTCGTTCTCGAAGTGCGTGCCTTCCTGCGCGAACTGCTCGCGGCGCTCGCGGTCGATCAAGGCCGTCACCGAATCGGCAAATGCGCCCTCCGGCGAGTAACCGCTCGAAAAAGAACGGATGCAGTCGACCTGGATCATCCAGCCGCTACCCAATCGCAAGATGCGATTGAGCCGCTTGGCGACGGCTGCCATCTCGGCATGTGTAGCCGATTGCAGATCGGGACCGCGATACTGCCATGCCGCGAGCAGCGATCCATCGCGCTGCATCACGATTCCGTCATCGACAAGGCCGAACCAGAGAAGCAGATCGGCCAATCCCGCAGGCTGTTTGCGCGTTTCTCCGAACATGGCTACCTCCAGCCTCTCTTCGGCGTTTTGCCAAAAGCGGCGACCCCGCTTTTGGCAGGGTAGAAATCCTTGTAGTCGAGATGGCGGCTGTAAACCTTGCGCATCATCGGATCGGCCTTGCCGATTCTGGCCAGCACGGCCACGATGGTCCAGAAGGCGATAATGGCGATGAGAAAAGACAGAAAGCTCATCACAGTCACAGCCATCATTGCCGTGCCAAGCCCGGCCATGATGACCAGCTCTCGGTCTCCGCCCAAGAGTTGTTGCGGCCTGCTCAGAGAAGTCCGCATGATCGTCTGCTCAGGCCCATCGAAATCTAAATTGCCCATCTCGCCCTCCGGCGACGGGGACAGCCCTTGTGAGCTATCCCCGCTTGCTTGACTTATCCCCTCGCTACGAATCGAAGCGCAGGCTGAGCTACGGCATGAACAGGCTGAAGAAGAGAGACCTCCGCGGCCTGACCGATAAAGGACGACATCACCTGAGCTGCGAAGACGACCAGGCAGACGGCAATGCCAATCTGCAGGAGCCGCTTCATCGTCTCGCCCATTTCGCCGCTGGCGAAGGCGAGCGTTGCGCCGAGCGCGACAATGGCGATCACGGAAATGGCGTATGCGACAGGACCAGTCAGCGAAGTGACAAGCGTGTTGAGGGGGCCTTCCCAGGGAAGGTTGCTCCCGGTTTCCGCTGCGAAGGAGACGGCCGAACCAGCGAGCACGGCCAGGGCAAAAGAAACGGCATTCCGCGCCCGGCTGCGAATGATGCCGGGATGTGTGAGTGTACCTTGCATCTTGATCCTCCATGTGCCCTCCGGCACGGTTAGCGAAAGGCACCCGCAACGCCCTTCCGGTTGTTGTCTCGGCCCCGGCGCGAAGCCGGAGCCCCGTCATCAAACCTGTGTCAGTAGGTAGCGGCCATTCTCGTAACCTGTCACGACGGCCACTTCCTGCACCTTGCGCCCCTGCAACGGATCGTTCACCACGGAGATGACCAGATCGACCGCGCTGCCGATCATGCGTTGCTGTGGCGCGTCGGTCGCTTCGCGTACCAGCGCCTCCAGCCGGTCGAGCGCCTCCGCCGCGCTATTCGCGTGCAGCGTCGAAACGCCTCCCGGATGCCCGGTATTCCAACTTTTCAGTAAGGGAAGAGCAGCCGCCCCGTCGCGGACCTCGCCAACAACAATCCTGTCTGGCTTGAGCCGCAGAGCGACCTTCAGGCACTTCAACTGATCGAACTCGGTTGTCGCCAACATGCTCAGGCTATTGGCAGAGTCAAGAAGCAATTCCTGGGTGTCTTCGATGACGAGCACCCGGTCACCCGGCGTCAGTGTGCCAATCTCTTCAAGGATGGCGTTGGCGATTGTTGTCTTGCCAGCCCCGGTTCCACCGACGACCAGGATGTTCTTGTGCGCGATAATAGCCTGCTGAATTACTTCAAGGTGGTCGAGATTCCGGACAGCGGCGATAAAGTCTTCCTGCTCCGAGCGCCGGTTCCGCGGATCGTCTTTGGTCGTTAGGATTCCCTGGCGCTGAAGATCACGCAGACTCCGCTTCTTATCCGACTTCACTCGAATTGCAAACGAAGGCGACAAGACGACCGGCTCAATCAAACCGGCAAAGCGGTACTTCCAGATCGGAAGCTGCGATTCGAGAACAGGCTTCGATTCGGTGACGGTTGTCTTCTGCATCGAGGCGATGGTCATCATTGCGCCGCGCGACTGGCGGCTATCGAGTTCGCCGATGTGCTCGAAGGCGGTCCCCGTTCGCTTAACCCAGATGCGGCAGTCCTCGTTGACGAGGATGTCCTCGATTCCACTCGACTGATCGAGCAGGCCGCAGATCACCGGCCCCAGTTCGTCGCGGAGCTTCTCCTTGAGCCGTTCCTGCTTCTCATCTGAGTGGGAATCCTGAATCACAAGCCCCTCGCGTTTTTGGTCATCCCCGTCTTGCATAAATCTCCATAGGGATGTACATTCCAATACGAATACATCTAACACCAGTTCCCGGCTTTTAGCAAGTCCGCCGAAAAGGAGGCCATGATGGATCGAACACAGATTGCTGTCGAACGGATGCTCGCTGCCCTCGACGCCCCGGCCTACGACCTCGGCGTCCTGAGCGAACGCGGAATGCTTCCTGGTCTGGCGAATTTGGTCGCAAGCTGCGTCATGTCAAGGATTCCACTCCTCAAGGCCCACAATGCGCGCGGCGCGCACATCTATATCCGGCCAGCCGGGGAGCACCGCTACACCGTCCTTGACGACCTCTCAGCGGAGGCCGTCGAACAGCTTGCCGCTGACGGCTTCGAGCCGTGCTCCGTGGTCGAGACGAGTCCCTGCAACTTCCAGACATGGCTCAAGCACGGGGATGTGTACCCCGCGGCGCTCTCCACTTTTGTGGCGCAGACTCTAGCCCGTCGTTACGGAGCCGATCCGAATGCCGCAGACTGGCGCCGCTTTGGTCGGCTGCCAGGATTCACCAACTGTAAGCCCAAGTACAAGAAAACCAACGGACTTTATCCCTACGTGCTTATACGGTCAAACTCCGGGGTCGAGTTCAGCGCGGCGGCGCGCTTGCGCCTTGAGGTGACAAAGCTCTACCAACTTCACGAGCAAGAACGCGAATCCCGCGCCGTACAGCATCAGGTGCGGCCGGAACCTGCATCCGGCCAGCCAGCCTATTCGTGCCTCTCCCTTGAGCGGTTCCGCAACGCGGCCAAATTCCACGACCGCCCCGCTGCCGCCGACATTGCCTTCTGTGTCGCCGCCATCTCACTCAGGATGCCGGACGATGCGATTGCCGCTGCCCTTGACACCAATTACCTATCGAGCGATCCCAACCCCTCTCGGCGCGCTGCCTACATTCGCCGAACGATGACGAAGGCGCGATCCTGGGCACAGCGGTAAGCGCCATGTACGTGCCAGTACTCGCCCCGATGCTTCCGCTCGGAAGTTCGCTGTGGCAGGTATCCGGACTCACCCTTCATTCAATCGCGCTGCCTCTGCAATTTGAGCGGCAGATTGAGGAGCTTGAACAGATTTGCTCCACTTCAGTTCGCCTTTCTGTTTGCGTTCAGCGTGCCGCGCTCAAAGCACCCACGCCCTGCGGACGCACGCTCTCCCTCCAGAGATTCGAGCCTTGCAGGTGTGGACTCCTCCCCCGAGACAAGCTCGTGTCCCCTTCCACAAATCTCTTCCACTCGCCTTGGGAGTGGGCCGCGACGGCACACCCTCCGGGCAAGCATGTACCGCATCCAGCGGACAAACTTTCAGAAAAAGGAGCAATACACCATGTTCAACAAAGTCATCCTCATCGGCCGCCTCGGAAAGAATGCAGAAGCCAAAACCGCTCAGAACAAGAAGGACTACGCCGTCCTCAGCCTGGCCACCAGAGAGAGCTGGAAGAACGAACAGGGCGAATACGAAACCCGCACTGAATGGCACCGCGTTTACGCCTGGGGCAATCTCGCCAACTTCGCCAAGACACTCGCAAAGGGCCAGCTCATCAGCCTGGAGGGGAAGATCAAGTATCGCGCGATTGAGGAAACCGTCAAGGGCCAGCAGGTCAAGTACACCATCGCCGAGATCCACGCTT
>VFSW01015731.1_pt1 | contig 10374 bp, 21 predicted proteins | sample 5358111 | NCBI WGS metagenome assembly VFSW01 (sample SAMN11554181, study PRJNA540505) | mine drainage metagenome | isolation source: sediment from site ElyBrook_90M | place: USA: Ely Copper Mine, Vershire, VT | collected 2017
GACCGTTCTGCGGGGTCTGTTTCTGGACCATTCACTCCCCCTCGAGTTGGAGCTCAAAGACGGAGTCTCCAGGCGATGCAGGCATCGCATTCGCATCAGCGCTCAACAAACAACCATCAGAGTTGCATTTTTTTTCGAGTCGCTTGAGCGATTGATGATGATGCGTGTGCATGTGCATATATCTGTATGCTATAGAGCGCATCAGAGACTACGGGCTGCAGCGGTGAGAGCCTAATCGATCATCAGTGATCGAGATGACAGTCCTGTTTCAGGATGGCGTGAGATGCTATGCATCGGGCGCTGAGGCGTCTGCTGCTTCGAATGGGCAGCATGCCAGCATTTTTGCAGCATGCGTCTTGGAGCGTCTGCCGGTTGGGCATGCAACATGAGCTCTATCATTCACTTCGAAGCTCATGCATCATCGTGCAGATCGTAATGCGGAGGCCTGATATGTGGGAAGAGGAACACGCTCTGTGGAGGAGGTCGAAAGGGCTTCATTTGGGATTCGCAAAAGAGTACCAAGCACAACAGGCCTCTCCAACTGGCGGCGAGGGAAATGAAGCAGGAACGGCGGGCGCAGGATCCCAGGCCCCCCCCAAGGACCTTCGTCACTTCAACCCTGTTCCGAGAGTTACACGAGACGACTTGTCTCGAAACCTGAGGTCCATGCGGCGGCAACTGGACCAGAGGCTGTATCTCCTAGTCAAGCGCCGCCTGCTGGAGGATGAGGACGGTCCCGCGGCTGCGGGGGCAGGCCAACAGCTAGCCACGTGGCGGTTCCCTCTGGTGCGGCACAATCAGGGCGAGTCTATCCGGTGAGCAGCGAATCGGACGCGTCACATGTTTTCATCTAACATCACTTGTGGAATGCAGGCAATCCGGCGAACGGGCCCTCTCGAGTGCCATCGGGAGGATGCACCCCGTCTTCTTCGTGGGCAACGCTCCCATGGGCCACCTCATGTCGATACCTTCAGGTCGGCTACTGAATGACAACTGTCTCAAAGTCTCACCAGGCGGCTCTCGCTTGCAGGCAGCGGATCGTTCTTCATGCTGGCTCAAGTGGTGGGAGACCCATGGGACTGCGTGCTCAAGGAAGACTCGGGCTGCGAGGATTGGGCATGGGTGACGAAACAAGAGCTGCGGGACCTCTTGCTCGACCCGAGGATGCGGGAGCTGGCGTCGAAGATGTTGAGTTAGAAATTCGAATAATCGTGTGAATTTTCAGCGGGCGATCCGACGTCTTGAATGCGATTGATCGCAAAATGTTCAGCTCGGGCGACGGCAAGCAGCTCGAGACCAGCTTCAAGGCCTTCTGCGACAGGCCGGAGAACAGGCAAGCCGTCGATCGTGCTCAGGCTGCAGAGATGCAGCAAGCGCTGAAAGCAAAGGAGAGACTGCAGTGGCTCAAGTGCGAGGAAAAGGTGAATCAGCTGATGAACCTCCCCCCATGTGGCTGAACCGTCTTGCTGCTGCACTCAGCTCAACAATGCATGTCTGTCCGCACGCCAAGCGCTCTCCCCGTTCTTGAAGCACAAAGTGCTTCGTCGCATAATCCAAACGTTCGGCAACGGCGACGGCACCGGCCTGCAGCAAACCGAGGACGAAGCACGAGCTTCGTTGGAAGTGCGAGAGTTTGAATCATGGGCGCTGAACCCGAGAGTTCAAGAGCTGCTGTCCAACGCATTGGCCTTAATCGAATCTGGCAGCGTCAGCGAGAAGCAGCTCGAGCACCACCTCGTGTCTCAGCTGAAGGCCTCACCGTCGAGCGAGGCCAGGGCCGAGTTCGACGCGGCTTCTCGCTGCACCGTCGTGCTGGGACCAGATCAGCTAGTGTCGGCGCTGAATGAGCACGTGAGTTGACGGGATGTGCCGGTATTATTTAAAACTGGCAGTTGTGAATAGAGAACCTCACACCGCAGCTGCAAGAGCGTCGCAAAGGGAACGAGCTGTACAAGAGGGGCAAGTCACAGGTGAGTTAGGGGGTATCAAGCTCGAACAAATTCTCACTCAGAACCATGCATTCAGGAAGCTGTTGCAGCCTACACTCGAGCCTTGTCAATCGTGGACTTTGTCCGAGGGGGCACGTCAGAGGATCAGGAAGAAATCGACAGAAACAAGGTTTATTTTCCTCTTCCTACCAGGATATTCCTGCTGAGATGACGAACCTTATCAGGTCACGGTTCTGCTCAACATGGCCGCTGCGCAGCTGTCCCTGGCGGATTTCGGCGCGGTGGTTCGAAACACCACCGCTGCGCTGCAGCTGGACGGCCTCAACACTACCGCTCTGCTCCGGCGAGCAAAGGCCTTGGCCATGCGGCGAGAGTTCGAGGTGGGGGCAATGCTTCCCATGGCACGTCGTGTTCATACATGGCTGAACACCGATTTCCGCTGCCTCGCTGCAGGCTGCCGAGGCAGATCTGCAGGCGGTGGAAAACCTTTGCGGCGGCGAGGAATGTGCCGAGCTCAGGCAGCGCATGAGGGCACTGAAGGCGCAGGACAGGCAAACTGACAGGGAGCTGTGCACTAAGATGTTGTGCTCGAGGTGATGCTGCATCCCAAAGAAGAATTACTCGTACTCGCTGCTCGCGCCGCCGGCTCATCAGAGCCGTCTAAGATGGAGTTCGAGCCCGCCGAGTACCAGCGCCTCGAGATCAGGCAGTTCCCCCCTCGCAGCCTTCGAGAGACCGTCGAGGGACGCTATTGGAGGCGATTCAAGGCACCAGTGATTGCAAAGCAGGCATGAGCGTGCCTCAGCATCGGTGTCATTGTCGCAAGGCTGAGCAGCATCCTTTTTTTGCAGTTCGGCCCCGTCACGCACATAGACTTCAGCCAGCAGGCGCCCTTCAACATGGCGGTCACCGCAGCCACAAGGGTGGGCACCCATCGCCATCGTTTGCATGCATGCATGACGCAAATCCGTGGCTCGCATGGAATCGTAGGTCATACTGTACGATGGGCAGACAAGAGAGGTCTCACGCACAATTTCAAGATTCAAGGACAGCGCCTACTCCGGGACTTATCGGTCAGACGGGAAGCTCATCGTGGCAGGCTCGCAGGACGGCATGGTCCAAGTCTTTGACGTGGGCAGCCGAACGGTCTTGCGGCAGCTCAAGGCGCATAAGAGGCCTACGCACGTCGCACGCTTCTCCCCAGACAAACAGCACGTTCTTTCGGGCAGCGACGACGTGACGGTGCGCTGGTGGGACATCACCTCGGGCTCGCAGGTCTCTCGCTTTGACGGGCACACCGACTATGTGCGTGCGGCCGCCGTCAGCCCCGTGAATGCAGAGACATGGTGAGACATGATTTGCCCAAGTCTGACAGCATTTATATCCAACACCCCCGACTGCCCGTTCGCGGTAGGGCGACCGGCGGCTACGATCATATCGTCAAGCTGTGGGACGTGCGAAGCAGAGACTGCACCATGACGATGGACCACGGCTCACCCGTAGAGGACATGGCTTTCTTCGGATCAGGCGGTCTAATGGTTACGGCAGGCGGCAACCAGCTGTGCATCTGGGACCTTGTTGGGGGTGGCCGCCTGCTGAAACGCCTTTCCAACTTCCAAAAGACGGTCACCTGCGTTCGCATGTCACCTTTGGCGGGCCCGGACTCGGCGGCGGCGCCACGAATGCTCGCTGGCTCGCTAGACGGTCACGTCAAGGTATGGACATGCGTTATTCGCTTTCCTGCGTCGCACAATCAGCGTATTATGTATCTTGACCCTTCTGTTCTCCAGATTTTTGAGCTGGACTCGTTCAAAGTCACTCATGCATCCAAGTACCCCTCTCCGGTGCTGTCGCTTGGCATCTCTCCCGACTGCAAACTGCTCGCGGTGGGGATGGCCGATGGCACTCTCTCCATCCGGCAGCACGACCGACCTCGTGTAGTCCGTGCGGACGGCACGCTGAGCGCCTCAGGCACGCCGCCTCAGAGGGAGAGGCGGAAACAGCGGAAGCTGACGGCGACCAACTTCCGGTACTTCATCCGAGGGCAGAATGCCAGGGCGGCAGCCAGAGAGCACCGCGTGGTGGCTCGCCGAAAGGCCAAGCTCAAGCCCTACGACAAGCTGCTTCGCCAATTCAGGTAGGTGGTCAAGGTGGAGCCTGTGGCGCAATAATCGGTGCTTGATGAGAGACAGCTTTCATCAAGCCTGAACCATGTCCCTTGCTCAGGTACCGCGACGCACTGACATCAGCGCTCGAGACGCGCAAGGCCGAGGTCGTTGTCTCTGTGATCGAGGAGCTGGCGGCCCGCGACGGGCTGGACAGCGCGCTGGGCGGACGCGATGCGGATTCGCTGGCAGAGCTGCTCCGGTTCCTCACTCGGCACATTGCAGGTAAGCGTTTGGGAGCTGGTGGAGTGCCTCAGGCAAGATGGTGGTGAAGGACGATGGGTCCCGTTGATCCATTGTTTTTCTCTGCAGAGCCGAGATACAGCAAGCTCGCCTGTAACGTCACCCATCGGTTATTGGATCTTTACGCGTCAGTGGTGAGTTGGGATTGAGCACATCCCAATATCCTATGTCTCTCCTCTGATAATCCATTTTCTGTTTTGCACGGCAGGTCGGAGTGTCGCTTCAAGTGGATCAGAAGATGCAGGTGCTCAAGGAAAGGGTGTGGGAGGAGCTCAAGCTGCAGGCTGCGCTGCTGGAAGTGCAGGGCGCTCTCGAACCGTTGCTGTCAGCGTCGCTTGCGTCTCTCAGCTTGGCGTGAGGGTTGGTGGCCTGCCTGCATGATGGACCAAAGTGTGGAAAATCGTACATATTCCGCCATTCTTCGAATAGAAATAGGCGGCTGACATAGCCGCCTGATGATGCCGATTGAACAGCAGGAGAACGAAAACGATTGCGTTATGTGCAAGGTGCTGCAGGTAGGATGCCGTGCTCAGGATGCTTGACCATGTTGATCATCGCATGATCTCTACAGGACGGGCTGTGCAAGGCAGAGTTTTTGGTACGACGCAATCGTGCATGCATGCAACGGTATGTGCATGCTCATTCTCTACAAGTGCAGAAGTTTGATTCATGTTATGAACGTAACGGCAATGAAGAAACCAATTGCCTCGAGCTGGTGAGGGGCATGTGCAACACGGAAGAAACAACTCCCACACCTCAATCCCATAAACATACAGTTCGACGCCTTTCGAGAATGCGTGAGCAAGAAGCAGGCATTTCAAAACATCATGCGATCTGCTGTCGGCGGCAGCATCAAATAAATGGAGTCCAGATAACCAAGTCCGGAGTCAACGAAATAGCGTTACGCCTAGGAGACAAACGGAACGCTGTAACCCTGACCGGCTAGCAACATGAGGATGCCAAACAATATTGCGATGCCACAGGCAATCGTGGACAAGTGAGACTGAAGCCACGGCTGCTCTTTGATCAGGGCCCGGGTCGTTGCGCCTGTTGGCGAGCAGTGGACATACTGACAAAAGGACCGCAGCGAGATCTCACCGTTCAAGGCATATTTTAAAGATCTGTTGCTCACCGATGGCCAGTGTGTAAGCCCCCATGGATACGACGGTGCCGATCACAAACATAGATATGAAAGCTACTGCCGCTGCTTTGGTCGGCAGAGCCAGCGCAGGTACCACAACGAACAATGCATCGGGCTGAAATCCGTGCACCAAGCCTGTGGCATACGTCGCCAGAGCGGCACGTTTACCGTTGTCAGCCTTGGCCGCTGAGACAGAGCCACCTCCAGCCCCTGCAGCATGGAAAGGTCAGGGCGAGCCGTTCAGGTCAAGCTCCCGCAAACACACCCGCGAAAGCCAGGCTCGGCGTGTTGTTATGTTGTTCGTCCTCCTTGGGCTCCGGCTCCTTGTTGAGGTTCTCATATATGCCCAATAGACCGATGGCAATGAGAGTCAGCGGGACAATGTACGCTGCCCAGGTGTCAAGTGCGGGGACCAAGTCGTGAAATTTTTCCTGCGTTGTGATTATCATCATTCAGTGTGTGACCTCCAAACGTCTGACGAGCTGCCCACAAAAACCTTGAGCATAATGAACACGACGCCAAGGGCCAGCTGTGCCGTGGAGTGCCCCAATCCCCAAAGTGCGCCCAGGGCCGAAGCCGCCAGGCGGCTGCGTCCGATCGAGAGCGGCGTGAGGCCCTGCAGCGCGTGATTCGTTCGTTTCGGCCCCGAGGCGAGAGGAAGGAAGGGGAAGGGCCACTTGCCGCTAAATGGTCTGGCCCGCAGAGAGTGTGCAGGATGCCTGTGACCAATCCAGTCCAGGCGCTTTTTGCTGCGAGCTCGATTCCTGCTCGAGGACGCAGACTTCAAATTGACTGTGCCTGGCGCGCATGCATGGTCACTCGCCTGTCTGTGTGGGTGAAGCGACGGACTGCGCAGCGATGGAAGCCACTTTGGACACTCCACTGAGGCCCGCTGACAGGTACGACCAGGCGATCACGCTGCCCAGCACCAAGAAGGCGGTCTGGCAGACCCAGAACACAGAGAGGACGCCTTCGCTATCAGCTGGTGCTTGACACGAAGACGCGGCTGCAGTCCCTGTTGATGCGACCCGTGAACGCCGCCGCACATCTTCATCTTGCGATACGACGGGAGCTGGCGGCCGATGCGAACTGCTGGGTCCGACTGCGATAGATGGAAGCAGCCGGCTGCGGGCTACAGGGAATGTGAAAGGATAAGACAACCGGCTCGACGTAGAACACGGCGCGACTCTCCCGCATTGCATAGTGTCCGTGGGATGCGCCACGAGGGAGGGAGCCGCGATGCGACGCGGACAAGTGTTGGTTGAAGTGTGTTCATGGCATGGCATGGCTCTGACTGGAAGAGGACATTGAGGACAGGAATGAATCAAGGAATCAATTGATGATTTCATCAAAATGGCACACGCACACGAACATCAATTACCACATCAATAAAGGACAAAAAGGAGACACTCTCAACGCCGCTGGGCGTGAGAATAAGAATTGAGCCACGTTGGGCAAAAATAAGCTCATGGCAGAATGGCCACCACACAGACGTAGAAGCAGGATGCTGCCCGGATGAATAAAATAAGAGTCACACGCTGGTCTTTGTCCGCGTCCTCAGTGGAAGGACTGCCGATGACCGACGGGAAAAGCGCGGCTATTTGTTCACTTTGACGCTGGCCAAAGTCAGGCCAAAGGGCGACAACGTAGAGGTCAAAAGAGGCGGTGGCCCCTCGGTCTCCAAGCTTGCGATGGTCTTGTTCTCGAGCTGGCCGAGGAACATCACCGTCATATCCAACGTCTCTTTGCTGCACCTCATCGAGTTGACGGCAACCTGGAAGGAAGGGCGGAAAAGCCGTACGAGTCGATATCGGCATAGCATGGCATGCATGAGCCATGCACTCTCACTTCTGAAGGCTCTGCATCGACGGTGAACGCATAGATGACTTCAATCGCCTCGCCGATCAGCTCCAAGCCATCGCAGCTCCTGGTCTTGCTCGTCCGCGTGAAGCTCAGGTCAAGCGAGCAGCTAGAGCCCGGGCCTTGTTGGCTTCGCATCTTGGGCATGGATCCGCCTACAAGGAGTGATGCGTTGTGCTCGCTCAAAGACGAGCGGGCGAGGGCTTACCTTCGTTTCTCGCAATCGCAAGCAGAGCTCGGCTGCATGTGGCAGCCTGCGGAGCAAGCGAAGTGAGGGACGCGGCTCGAGCAGCAAAGAAGCTGGTCGTTCGAACCTGGACGCAAAAGAGCAGCGCGACGGTGGCGGTGGCCTGGAGTCTCGAAGGCATTCGGCCTGGCGAGCGAATGTTTTTTGCAAAATGCGTCATCAGAGCCCGACATGCCCGACAACAACATGGCGGGCCACATCAATGCCGCACGTGCAGGATACGCCGTACCGAATCTGACAGCAAGTCTCCTGGCTCATCTGAGGAGCCGACCGTCGCAGGCGGAAGCCATCTCCAGGCCACATGACCGTCGGGCCTCACCAAATGAACCACTAGTGACCCGTTGGGCACGCCGATGACCTCGTGCCATCTCCCCTCGGCATCGTACAAGACAGCTGCTGTCCGAGATGATGCCCCTTCGAGCTCCGTCGTCGATGTCAGACGTGGAGCATCGCCTCTCCTGACGACTGCGACGCGGAGAGAAGACGCAAAGCCGTCTGCCTTCAGCATCAGAGCCGCCCTCACCCAACGGCGCCAGGATGCGCCCTCTCTGTTGTCGTTGCCTTCGGTCACAACGAGTAGCAGGCTAGGTTCGCCCGTCCCAGCAGCCAAGTCCAGACTCGACAGCCGCTCAAACGCAGAAGCCTGGCCGCCAGTAGACAACAGCTGGCAGTTCAGATCGAGCCTGGCGGCCGAGCTGATCTCGAGAGGCTGCGTTCGGGGGAAGAGATGCAAGCTCTGACCACGATCTTCAAGCCAGCAATGCGGCAGTCGGAAACCGGGCGCGGAGCTCGGAACAAAGGTAGAGACAGCCCCCCTCATGTTGCTCGGGCCGTCTTTCGCCTCAGGGCGGCAGGCGGATGACGAGGGTGGGGACATCTCCTGGATCACGGCTCCATTGCGATAACCGAAACCGAGGTCCTCACGGGGAAACTGCAACTTCAACGTCTCCCCTGCGGATGAGGGAAACGCAACTGATGTGCAGATCTCTGAACCGCAAAAACGGAGTAGACCATATAAAAGGGTTCCGGACGCTCACCGGATGTGAAGACAGTATCAAGCCGAGCCTTCCTCCAGGACTCGAGAGGACCAGGGAGCGCCGCTGCCGCGATGGACCGACCCAGCTGGAAGGTTCCCTCGAGGATTGCCTTTGCGAGATTCGCTGGTAGAAGGCCTGAAGAGGGTGGCGGGGACAGATTGAGTGCCCGAACAGAAATGGAAGTAGAATAGAATTCAACGTATTGAAGTGAATCAAATGATTCATTGTCACACCTAATCCTGTTGCTACGCGGTTGGCTATCATAGGATCGAGGCCCAGAGTCTGAGGAACTCGCATTGCCTCACGCCAGTTGGCTAGGCTCAAGGCGGTGTTGGCCTCGGCGACGGGCTTGCGCTCAGACTGAATAAAATGCAGCTCTAATCATGTGAATGAGATCAATGCATTCATCCCTTTGAGGATAGAGGCCCCCCCCTCCTGAACTCCTTCCACGCAGCTGTAATCATACCTCGTAGGTGTCCAGGAGCCCCTCCCCCGCCTGGCCCGTGAGCACTGCTGCCAACTTCCATGCCAGATTGTGTGCGTCCTGGACACCCGTGTTCATCCCAAAACCGCCGGCGGGCGGGAATCGGTGCGCTGCGTCGCCGACGAGGAAGACACGGCGCCCGGCCTCGCTGAACCTGCCGCAGTGCACAGCGTGACGCTCAGAGGGGAGCGAGGAGCTCAGAGGGGGAAAGGAGAGGCCCCCACCTGCCGGCGACCTGGGCGCTCATCGTCCAAGGCCGGATCTCTTTGATCTCAACGTCCGCGAGGTCGAGAAGCCCAGAGGCAGCCTGGATGGCTGTCAGGCATGCCCGGTGGTCAAAGTCAGCAGGCGATTGCAAGGGTGGGAAGTAAGGAACCTGGGAGGGAGGAGAAATGAATCACAAACAAATTTTGATTCGATTCACTATACCTGCGCCACGAATTCTCCTTCCTGGATCGTATGCGCTACGAGAACAGCCACAACATCCGAGTTGAAGACAAAGTAAAGCATCCCTGGTCGAGCGGCTGCGAGCTGCCCCATCTTTCGAGAGAAAAAATGGATATTGATGAGGTGTTGGATGGCATCAAGGCCTTCCATGCGGATGCCAAGAGACCTCCTTATCACGCTGTTGGACCCATCAGCTGCCACGAGGAAGGAGCAGGAGAGATGCAGATGCTCGGACGATGGGCCACGCACGGAGACCTGCACTCCCTCCTTCTGGGCTTCGAAACTGAGGGAAAAGGAGCGCAATGCTGTTCACAATGGCTCTTTCCAAACGAAAATGGGGAGTAAAACCAAACCCTCCAAATGATGAGAATTCAGTGGGCGCGTAATAGTACCTTTCGACGGTGTGCCCCATCAAGATGCGAATGAGACTGGGCTGCTCCTCGGCTCTCCTCATCAGCAGCGGAAGCAGGCGGCTCTGCGGCAGGTGCGCGAGTCCCTCTGGGGAGACTGCGGCGTTGCAGGGTCCCGCCTGGCCTGCGAGCACCGAGGAAACATGATCATTCTGCAGGATCATGGGCAACTTGCAGAGAACGCACCTTGAAAATGATCCACTTGCCCCAAGATGCGACCAGACAGACTCTGGCAGTACACGAACCTACTTGAAACACTCCATCAGATCTATATATCGGCCACATAGATCTCCTAGAAGGTAAACGCACCGTCGCCACTCCTCGAGAGGCGGACTCAAGGATCTGACTTCATCAGCCAATCCATTCAGACGTCTGAACACCTGCATCGGAG
>VFSW01015732.1_pt1 | contig 10374 bp, 16 predicted proteins | sample 5358111 | NCBI WGS metagenome assembly VFSW01 (sample SAMN11554181, study PRJNA540505) | mine drainage metagenome | isolation source: sediment from site ElyBrook_90M | place: USA: Ely Copper Mine, Vershire, VT | collected 2017
GTGTGTCGTGGCTGAGATTGTCCAACCGTTGTGTTGCAGGAGAGCGACGAGCATGGCATGCTGTTCTTTCTTCCGAGTTTAGTCTTACCGCCGTGGACTAGACTTGCCGCAGACCACCAAATGGCCTGCCCCCCCCCCCCCCCAACGAACTTTTCCGCGCATTTTCCTTTGCGGTGTGATGCCGTTCGCCCAGCAGCAGCGCGCACCCAAGGTCGAACGGAAGCCCGATGCCCGCTCGCTCCCCCCAGTGCCTCAGACGCAGTTTGGAGCTTGGAGCGTCGGTCTCACCGCGCTTTGTCTCACGTGAGGAGGAGATGAAGACGGGCCGATCGCCGATCTGAATCAACGGTGTGCGCGCGCGCAGGCTGTGCGTGTGCCTCTGGCTTCTGGCGTCCCATGTCGACAGCAAGTACACGCCGAGAGACCACTACGTTCCTTCGGTGGTGCGCACACCACCGGGATGACGATTCGATCGATCGAAAAGATCTCGCGCGCGCCTCATTCCTTGCATGCGTGTGCACAGAAACTGATCGTGTCCTATCAATGGTGCATGATTGGATACGCGAGCAACCTTTTGCTGACGTTGATCAAGTAGGCTCAATACCACTATGTGCGCGAGCGATCATTGACACCTCTCTGATCCGTGCTGCTGCAGGGTCATTTTTGAGAAGAACAAGGTAAGGCTCTATAATGCGTCATGCAACACCGTCCATGCCAACGCTTCTTGGCCGCCGTCTTCACCAGAACAAAATCAACCTCCACCTTGTGAGCTGTTACATCAACCTCGTATCAGCAACGTCCTACTACATGCTATGGACGGGGTACTCTTCCATCCTCATCGACACCAACAGCTGCTTGTGAGTTGCACCCTCACTGCAAGGATAGCGCGATGCAGGATAGCGCGATGCAACCTCGTTGCTACTCACGCATATGCATTTCATCATGCTTTCCCCGCCAGGTACATCCCCCAACGCTGGCTCCTGTACATCTTCACCGTCCCCGAGATCATGTACCTGCTGAGCCAGATGTCGGACTACACCACCACTCAGTGGGCTTGGGTCGTGCTGGAGAACGTGCTGATGCTGACTGCAGGAGGGCTGGGGACGGTGCCGTGGTTCAGCGTCACCGTCAAACGTGAGCGTGGTGAAGAATCTGACCCCGGAAGTTGTCGATGTTCTCCGCCTTCTATTCTGAATGCCTCCCCCCCCCACACACACAGGTTTCTTTTATGTTTTGGCCTGCGCGCCATTCCCCATCATCTGCGTGCACATGTGGACCATGGTGTCCGGATCCATCACCGATGGACTCGATCGAGAGTCTCGCAGGTCGCTGCATTTCATCAGGATCTTCAGCATCGCGACCTGGAACACGTTCCCGATCATGTATTTCTCGGCCATCGACGGCTCCATACCGCTGGAGGTGTCCGAGCCGCTCTGGTCGGTGCTTGATTGTGAGTATAAGAGTAGTGTCCTCAAGGATAACCCGATGGTCGATCGTCAGGGCGGATGCGCCCCCCCGAGACGGGCCGCTTGCGCTTGAGATCTTCCTGCTGGATGTTCAGGGGTCACCAAGATGGTGTACAGCTCATCGCTCATGGAGGCCAGCTTCTTCACAGCTGCCCAGCGCCGGGAGCTCATGATGGCGGCCGAGGAGAGGGAGAGGATAAGGCAGATAGAGCAGCTCAACATGGTGAGGTGGCCAGTAGTGCATTTTCATCTGACTCTAACCGAATATATCCCGTTCAGGACATCACTCGTAAGGACGACTTCCTGTCCACGATGTCCCACGAGCTACGGACGCCCCTGAATGGCATCATCGGGCTGTCTGAGGCCCTGCTGATCGGATCTTCCGGGGATCTACCCGAGAAGGTGTGGAATTCAAGATTCTCCGATGTAATGGATCATGTGCCAATTGTCGGTTTCAATCCTCTCAGGCCGTGAGCACCATCAACACCATCAAGCTGTCCGGAAAGCGGCTGCTGCAGCTCATCAACGACATCCTGGACGCCGCCAAGATGAAGCAGGGAGGGATCGTCATCAAGCACGAACAGGCAAGTGGGGTCAAAATATTGCGTGTTAGTTGTTTCCTCTGACTGTACCTCTGTTGATTCTATTACATGCCTCCACAGGTTGACATTTCTCGTCTGATGAGGGATGTGTTTGAGATCACGAAGAGCCTCCTGTCACGCAAAGTGGTGATGGTCGACAACGTGGGAACTATGCCGCTCATCACTGCTGATGCCGACCGGCTGGTCCAGATCATGTACAACCTCATCGGCAACGCAGGTGGGCTGTGTTGTAACCTGTGGATGCCAGGGTTCAATAGTTTCCGAATCTCCAATCCTCCTTCGCAGCCAAGTTCACACGCCAAGGCTCCATCACCGTCAACGGTGGCACCAGCCCGGATGGGAGGCGTGTCTTCCTGTCAGTCCAGGACACAGGCTTGGGCATCCCCAAGTCTAAGTTCGGGCAGATATTTGGGGCCTTTGAGCAGGTGAGTTTGCAGCAGGTGGAAGAGAAAGGAGGAATGACGGTATGGGCTTTCGTGGAGAGATATATGCTATAAGTTGATCTCTCGCTTGTTCACTTGGGGAGGCAAGCACATGTGTCTGATGCCGACGCATCCACTTCAGGTCGACATGAGCACCACGAGGCGCTTTGGCGGCACCGGCCTGGGCCTGCACCTCGTCAAGCAGCTGGTGGACGCACACAATGGTACGGAGCCTTTGGATGGCATGAATTGAAGCCTCGCATCTGATTGTCGAAATTTGATTGAACATTTTTTATTCAGGCGAGATCCTGGTGGAGAGTGAGGTTGGCGTCGGCAGCACCTTCACTGTGTGGCTTCCCATAGATCAGAATGACGTAGGAGAGCAAGGGAAAGGCGACGTGGACAAGTGAGTCCGATCTGTAGTATCATCCACTCGCCTCGGTGGCCGAAGCAGCTGAAAATTTTCCTCGCGTATCTGCAGGGCAATCGACGAGTGGGATAGCATGGACAAGGAGTCCGTCGGTCGAAGGAGCCACCGCGAAAGCACTGACGCCCGCCGTGCCTTTTACCACGAGCGCAGGTCTGCTGGCTATCAATGACCTCGGCGTCTCTCTCGCTTATTGCCGATCGTGTCCCCTCCCCTTTTGTGCTGCAACCTCAGTGTGAACGGCCAGCGCATGGTGCTGAGTGTGGACGACGACCCGATCAACCAGATGGTGGTGGAGAGCCTGCTTGGACCCGAGGGTTTGAAAGTGGAGCAGGCCATGGACGGCGACGAGGCGCTCGAGTTCCTGGGCACCGCGGAATTTCTTCCCGACCTGATCCTGCTGGATGTTATGATGCCGGGGATGAACGGATACGAGGTGAGCCCGTTTCTGTCCTGTCGTTCGGCACTCGTGTTCATGATTTGTGCAATGACCTGTGCAGGTCTGCAAGCTCGTGCGCCAGCGCTTCAAACGGGAGGCCATCCCCATCATCATGCTCTCGGCCAAGAACACGTCGGAGGACGTGGCCAAGGGCCTGGAGTGCGGGGCCAACGACTACATCAAGAAGCCGTTCGAGAGGCAGGAGCTCATCAGCCGCATCAACGTGCAATTCAGGAACAGGGAAGCCATGCGGTCGGGGGAGTACTAGAAGGGGGGGACTAGTTACGAGGGGCGCATCGTTGGCCTGTAACCTATCTATCAGAATTCAATCCGAGGGGAGGAAGCCCAGCGTCCGAAGTCCAGCCCATTGGGCGGAATGAGAGGATGCACACCCACATTTTGGACCAGTTGGGTGGTGGAGGATCGAGTCTGACGTTCCTGGTGGTGGTGCAGGGGTGGGTGAAGATCTGGCGGGCCCTTTTTCGGGCGAATCGATTTGGACGGTGGATGTGGGAGATCGAATCAACATCCCATTCGTCGCGCGATCTTCCTCGCCGCCAATGCAATCGCCTCTTCAGCCCGTTGCGCAGCCCCTGCTCCACAGCATCGATCGCACGTTGATCGTCTTGGCGTAAGCGTCTCGCGGCCAAGTCGACCCTCGCGATGCTGACGCTGATGCAACGCGTGCCCAGGGCGTGCTTTCTCATCTGGCTCCAATGGTCCCACGTCGACGCTGCGTACACGCCCAAGGAGCTGCGCATCGTGCCCTCAAGAGTGAGCACTCGATGCTCTCTCACGCGCGCGCCCTTGCCACCGCCGCCCCTTCTCGCAGCGCATCCTGGTCTCCTACCAATGGTGCATGGTCGGCTATTCCGCGAATCTCATCCTCACGCTCGTCAAGTAGGGCACCTGCATTGCCCATGCTGAGAGGGAGCGTCAGAATATTGACTCGTCTTTGATCCTGTTGCAGGTGCATCTTTGAGAAAAACAGGGTAGGCGTCGACCAGACATTCAGCATTGCGCATAGCTTGCCGACGCTATTTCCATGCCTCCCAGGCCAAGCTCAATCTACACCTGGTCAGCACTTACATCAATCTGATGGCTGTGGCTTCCTACTACATGCTATGGACCGGCTTCTCCCCCATTCTGATGGACACGAACAGCTGCCTGTGAGGACGCATGTGCCCTTCTTTCTTATTCTCGGCCCTTTTCTTATTTGCTACGTTGTTCAATTCCCCCCAGGTACATCCCCCAACGCTGGCTCCTGTACATCTTCACCGTACCTCACATCATGTACCTGCTGAGCCAGATGTCGGACTACACCACCACTCAGTGGGCTTGGGTCGTGCTGGAGAACGTGCTGATGCTGACTGCAGGAGGGCTGGGGACGGTGCCGTGGTTCAGCGTCACCGTCAAACGTGAGCGTGGTGAAGAATCTGATCTTGGAAGTTGTCGATGTTATCCGCCTTCTGTTCTGAATGCCTGCACTCCCCCCCCTCCTCAGGTTTCTTTTATGTTTTGTCCTGCGCCCCCTTCCCCATCATCTGCGTGCACATGTGGCGGATGGTGTCGAGCTCTATGCTCAAGGATATGGACCGACACACTCTGCTCTCCCTTGGCTTTATTCGCATATTCAGCGTCGTGAGTGTGACATGGCCTTTTGTTCTCAATGTGTCGCTTCTTGACACCAGATTCACAGCCTTAGACCGCATCCTTGTTCCTCATGCAGGCCACGTACAACATCTTTCCCATCATTTACTTTGCTACAATCGACGGCTCCATTCCCCTCGATGTATCCGAGCCGCTCTGGTCGGCATGCGACTGGTGGGTGGCTTCTCCCGCGATCGGCTCGCTTTCCACCTCTCACAATGCTCTAAATCGCGAGAATAGGCTGACCAAGATGGTTTACAGCTCATCGCTGATGGAGGCCAACTTCTTCACAGCTGCTCAGCGCCGTGAGCTCGCGAAAGCTGCTGAGGAGAAGCGTAAGATCGAGATGATCGAGCAGCTCAACAAGGTATCTGATGTCTATGAGAGATCCTTGTTACCACTCACATCATCTCTGGCCTCTCTACCTCAGGACATCTCTCGCAAGGACGACTTCCTGTCCACGATGTCTCATGAGCTGAGGACGCCCCTCAACGGCATCATCGGCCTGTCCGATGCCCTGCTTCTGGGAGGATCGGGGGAACTCCCCGAAAAGGTGTGCGGTGATGGAGAGTGCGCCTGGGCGAGCCCCTGATATTATCGGGGTCCCTTGTGAAACCGCCGCCCTGAGCAGGCCGTGAGCACCATCAACACCATCAAGCTGTCCGGCAAGCGGCTGCTGCAGCTCATCAACGACATCCTGGACGCCGCCAAGATGAAGCAGGGAGGGATCGTCATTAAGCACGACAAAGTGGGGAACCCCAGCTTATTAATCCTTCTTGGCCTCCTTCGTGACAACCCGGAAGCATCTTCCTACTTTCCTTTTGCATTCTTCATTCGCCAGGTCGACGTCTGCGCGCTGATGAAGGACGTGACAGACATCGCCAAGTCCTTGGTCAACCGCAAAGTTACGCTGGTCAACAAAGTCCCGGACCTGCCTGTCATCACCGCAGATGCCGACAGGCTGGTGCAAATCATGTACAATCTCATCGGCAACGCAGGTTGGTTGTGTGATGAAGCCTGAGGATGTGGTGTAAGAGGGTTCAGTTTGTGAACTTGCCTCCACCCCTCCTGTCACTCTGCAGCCAAGTTCACTCGTCAGGGATCCATCACCATCAACGGCGGAATCTGCAAGGACGGCAAGCATGTTTTCCTGGACGTGCATGACACGGGGCTGGGCATCCCCCGGGACAAGTTTGGGCAGATCTTCGGGGCTTTTGAGCAGGTGAGTTTGCTGCATGTCGTCGGTTCCCTCTGTCCTTTGATCACTGTGGCTGATCCCATGGCCCCTCTCGTCAGGTTGACATGAGCACCACCCGCAGCTACGGCGGCACCGGCCTGGGCCTGCACCTCGTCAAGCAGCTGGTCGAGGCGCACAACGGTGAGGGGGGTTCTCGACATCAGAGCAGAACTCTCTCTGTAGCCTTGGTTCTTGGACCACCACAATCGGTCTCCTATGCTCTCTAGGCGAGATTGAGGTTGACAGCACCGTCGGTGTGGGCAGCACCTTCACCGTCATCCTTCCGATTGAGCAACCCGCAGAGTCTGACGTACAGCCTGGCGACGTCTCCTTGGGCACGGGGTGAGTGGAGCTCCCGACCGAGAGAGAGAGAGTGACGAGCCCCGATATTCTTGCAATGCATTGCTATATCTGCAGGTATGCACCGAAGGTGCCCACCGCTGGTCCCATGGTCGGGGCAGCGCGTTCCAGCCTTGACGCCCCTGTCTCGGGCAACTTTGCGGCAGGATTCCTTTCGGTACCTGCCACGCACACAGTGTTTGTTTGTGTGTTGATGACGCCACCCTCCTGCCTCTCTTACTTTCTCAGACCGGCGATCGCGGCTTCTACCGCGATTCCCACGAGGGCCGCCTCCTGGTCCTCAACGTGGACAGCGACCCGATCAACCACGTCACTCTGGACAACCTCCTGCTGCCCGCTGACGGCTTCAAGGTAGGGATACCTAGAGTTGCAACATCAAGTCTTACGAGGGCGTGCACAAACTCTTGTGTTCCCCGCCCCATCACGCACTAGGTGGAGCACGTGAATGATGCAGAGAGTGCCTACAGCTTTGTGACCAAGAACAGTTACATTCCGGACGTGATCCTTGTTGACTTGATGGGGCCATCGCAAGAGGGACTCAAGGTCAGTGGGCTTGAGATGGCCTCATCGTTCCCGCTCTGACCCTCCTCCTTGCGTGCTCAGGTGTGCGAGGGCATCAGGTCCAGGACCACCAAGAAGGAGCGCATCCCCATTATCATGCTCTCAGCCAGGCCCGAGATGGCCACCCGGTGCCTCGACAAGGGTGCGGACGATTTCGTGGTCCGCCCTGTGGGCAAGAGCGAGCTCATCAGCCGGATCAAGTCAACAGTGCGCAACAGGTGTGAAGTGTGAATAGCTCTTGCCCTCAGGGTGGTAGGTGACACCGGTCCTTGCTCCGCACTCAGGACGGCTTTAACAACTGGGCAGTTCTGATTGGGCAAGAGTTTCGCGACAAGATATGAACAGAGAGCAAAAAGTCAAGTCCGATCGTGTTCAAGCTTTTAAGTTCTGCTAGCCTCAAGGGGCCTCATCTGATCATCACTGCGACACATTTTGATGATCCTTCCCTTCCTTCCTTTGAGGCGATTATCATCTAACTCTCATGCAACTCATACTAAAATCATCACACCCCGATTTCTTCCTTCCCATAATCATCCTTACACTGGTCTTCCCGAGCATCTCCTTCATGAGAAATTTGATTGTCCTGTTTGATTAATGTGAACTCTAGTACGGTAGCACTTGTAAGCGGTTGGCTGGTTATGCGCTGTGCATGCTAAGAACAACTAGGAGTTCTCCTAAGTCTCCATCGCCTGCGCTTCCTCAGCAGGCCTCCTTCTCGCGTAGTAGATGTCCACCAGCTTGCGCTGCGTGGGGTCCAAGGCTGCGAGGTAGGGCGCCAGGGCGGGGCAGCAGGGGCCAGCAGCGTCCTGCGAGCCCTCGAGCTTGCACAGCACCTCTACGAAGCAAAAGACCGCCGCCTTGCGCACGTCCACGCGCGGGTGGGCCACCGCGCACACGAGGCGCGGCGCGACGTGCGAGAGGCAGGAGGGCGAGGCGAGCTCTGCCGCGGGCATGCGCATCACCACGTCCCGCAGCGCGCGCACCGCGGTGCACATCACGAGGCCCTCGGCGGAGGACCCGGGGGCGTCGTGGCCGGGCGCCAAGGTGGTCGGGAGGCGGGCAGAGAGGATCTCGGCGGCACGCAGCGGCGACGCGGTGTCCAGCACCGCAGTCAATGTCTCGAATGCCAACTTTGCCAGCTGCTTGCCGTCGACGGCCTCCTCTTGTGCGGAGGCCTCCGACTCGGCCGCCGCCGCCGCCCGCAGCAGGCTGGGCACGACCAGGTCCAGGCCGCGCTGCACGAGGCCCGGCTGCGAGGCCGCCAGCGCCGCCGAGAGCTGCAGCGCAGCCTCGCGCACGGCGCGGTCTCCGACGCCCGAGGCCACGGCAGCGGCCACGGCCGCGAAGCTGGCCTGCCACGCCGCCGCCGGGGTTGCGGAGGCGCTCTCGGCCAGCCTGAGGTAGCACTCGGCGAGCTGCTCCGGGGGTGCGGCTGAGGCCGACGCCTGCTGCAGCCGATGCACCAGAAGGCTGACCTGCCGCGTGGCCGCGGCGACGTCGAGGCCGGCGGCCAAGGCGCTCGCGGCAGCTGCCGGCCCCCTGGGCACCGGGGCAGCATGCAGCGGGTGCAGCTGTTGCCGACGGGCAAGCTGCTGCTCGTAGCTGGCTGGCTGACCGATCGCAGCCACCCTCTGAGAATCCACCTTCATGGGAGAGCAGTAAGTCGCGGGCTCGTACTGTGGCACCTGCTTGCTCTCTGCAACCAACGCAGCAGCCTCGGGAGCGGACGCAACCGACGGCAGTTCGTCAATCGGTGTCATGTTATCCTCGAGAGTAGCGCTGATGGGCCCTGCAGCAGGGGCGGCGAGGGGCCAAGGGCCGTCCACGGCCATGGCATCGGATCGCTCCTGGATGCCGCTGATGACCCGTCTCAGCGCCAAGGCTTCCGGCCCCGTGGCGTAGCTGGCGTAGGCGCAGACCAGACCTGCGTCGACCAGCACAAAGAGCGACTCGGCCGCCTCTGCCGCGGCCCGGCGCAGCTCGAGGCTCTTGTCTCCCAACAGCACGCACAGCTGGCGCAGCCACTGCTTGAGCAGGGTGCCGTTGCCCGGCACGCCCGCCGGCCTGCCGCGGCCGAGGTGGCAGCAGGCGTACTCCAGCACCGCCGCGCGCACCCGGGGCGGCTTGCAGGACTCGAGGGAGCGCGAGAGGCCGGCCAGCAGCACGTCGCCGGGGTAGGCCAGCGCGCAGTCCGAGAGGATGTCGGTTGCGGCGGCGCGTGTGGCGTCCCGGGGGTCGGCGGTGCGCAGGAAGAGCGGCGGCATCAGCCGCTCCAGAGCCGAGTCCAGCGACCTCGCGCAGGCCCTGACCGCGGCCCTGAGCAGCTCCATGGCGGCCAGAGACACCTTGTGGTGCGAGTCCTCAATGCACTCGCACAGCAGCGGAGTCAGCTTGGCCACCTCCCGGCCACACTCGGGGCTCTGGTCGCGCACGCTGTCGCTTCCGCCGTCCGCCGACTGCGCCATCAGCGCGGAGAGGGAAGCCAGGTGCTCGACCTTGTCGCTCCAGGTCTTGGGCGAGGCGAGCAGCGAGGCCACCAGCTTGGCCACGGTCTGCTTGGGGGGGGCAGCGGAAAGTGGAGGGTGAAGGCCCGACGTCGCGCCGATGCTGCCAGACGTGCTGCCGCCCCACGAGCCGTTGGAGCGCCGGGGAGAGTTGGGGCCCGCGACGACCACCAGGTGGGGAGCCGCGCTGACTGATGACGCAGCCATCGGGGCGGAGAAGAGGACATCGCCGGTGGAAACGCGCCGAGCCGGCAGCAGCTTGCTGACCGGAGGCTCCTGCGCCGTCCGCGTTGCCGGCATGGGCGGATCAGCAGCGGTAAGACCTACACCGCCTTCTTCGGCCGCGGGCACGCGACTGGCCGCCGAAGCCAGTTGCTGGTGGGCAGCAGAGGAGCCTACCGCCATGACCCCGTTGCCCCATCCCAACGCCACTCCCGAGGAGGCGCGTCGGCTGCCGCCGCTGCTTGGCTTAGGCCGGGGCAGACCTCCGCCTGCCGATGGCTGATGATGTGACGTGGAGGGGTCGGCGTCTGCTGGGATCTGCGGTGCTTCCGACCCTGACGACGAAGGCTCAGAGGAGAGCAAGTGCCCCGATCCCGCCCGTGTAGTGGAGGTGGCGGTGACCCTCAGCGGAGGGCCCTGCCCAGGGGCCAAGGACGCCTTCCGCCCCTCCCCTGCCCCAGCGCAGCAGCAGCGGCCGTCGGGG
>VFSW01015733.1_pt1 | contig 10373 bp, 6 predicted proteins | sample 5358111 | NCBI WGS metagenome assembly VFSW01 (sample SAMN11554181, study PRJNA540505) | mine drainage metagenome | isolation source: sediment from site ElyBrook_90M | place: USA: Ely Copper Mine, Vershire, VT | collected 2017
GTCAATCACCTTCATCCCCCCATGAAAAGGATGGCTTTGCCCGGAGCGATACGATATCTCGGCTATCTTTTCATGCGACCCATTTGCGGCTTGGTCTGTTTGGCTACGTACATGGCGGCGTCAGCGGCTTTCAGAATGCTGTCCCGGGTTGCGCCGTCCTTGGGGTAGAGCGCGAATCCGACGCTTGCGGAACCGTGGAGAACGTGCCCATCCGCATAAAGCGGATCGGCGAAGCTGCGCTCCAGGCGCTGGGCAATTTCCGCGACCTCGGCATGACTGTGAACAGTGGGGAGCAATACCACAAACTCATCGCCACCGACGCGGGCGAGCAAGTCGTCGGCACGAAGCTGGTTCGCCATACGCGTTGCGGCCTCTTGCAGGTATGCATCGCCGACGTGGTGTCCGTACTGGTCATTGATTCTCTTGAACTTGTCGAGGTCGATGTAGACCAATCCAAAGATGCGGGTGTTCTGGCATGCCAATTCGATAAGTGCATCGAGATTCTCCTCCAGCGAAAAGCGGTTGTGGCTGTCGGTGAGGAGGTCGAATTTGGAACGATAGACCAGGTCTGCGTAAACGCGGCGGGTTTCAATCGCCAGGGTGGCGAGTTGTGTTCCCACCGCAAGGGCTTCGGCCTCATCCGGAATGGCCCGATTTTGCTCATCGAGCGCTGCTGAGAGTACACCCAGGACCAGACCGGAGTGGGAGATGATTTTCTGCCGGAGGATGTGTTTGCCGGCGGTGTCAGTCCACAACTGTCCCAGGGGGGCGGCGCCGGCAATCTCGCAACAGCAAGGAGAGCCATTCAAAGTGAAAGAGACGAGTTGGGTGATCTGCTCGATGATTTCCGCGAGGGGACGCGATTTGTTGATGTCCTCAAGAATGCGGCTGCGGCGTTGTTCGAGTTTCGCCATGCGGTGTTCGAGCGCGGCTTCCACTTCGCTACGGGCGGCGAGTGCAAGCGTTTGCCGGTGAAGCTTTCGATCGAGTAACCAGTGGCGTACGCCGAACACCACAAGAATAAGGGCCAGCACAGCTAGAAGGCTGGTGAGGTTTTGGACCGTACGCCAGGAAGCTTTGGCAACGATCTGGATATCGTCGGTGCTGCGAAGCAGAAGGCTGAACGAGACGGGGCCCTGGGAAAGTTGAAAGGGATTGGAGCCGTAGTTGACCAAGCTGATGCCGGTGACACGGACAGTGGCGCCGATTGGTAGCCGGAGCATGGGTTGACGTTGCTGGCCCGCCATAAGAGCAGGGTGGTGATAGATAGCTGAAAATACCTGGCCGTTGGCAGTAAGGACATATTCGTCTTGCGCAGCCTGCCGGACCTGCGCGAGGACTTTGCCTTCGATGGAGACCAGGTCGCGAGCATAGTTGCCGGAGGCCATCTCTGTTTGACTGACCGGGCGAGGCAGAATGGGAGACGCGACACCGGTATCACGGATAACTCCGTCGGTCAGAGCCAGGAGTTCGCCGTTGATATCGGGAAAGCCTGTTGCATCGGCGGTGTCGCCAATACGGAGTGGTTCCTCGGAGCGGGTAGTAATCCAGATGTTCTTGTCCCCACTCTGCAAGACGGCCACCGAACCGGCCTCAAAGTAGGTAATGGTTCCCTGCACTCGGACCAGGTGGCTTTGATCAACGACATGGTATCCGGCCAGTACCTGGTCCATGGGTGTAATTGGTAGCGATTCTGGAGTGTAATTCGCAGACTTCAGGATCTTGATATCAGCAAGCGAGCCGACTTCGAGAAGAATCCCGGTGAGCTGGTTCTTATTATCAAACTTTCCAGCCACCAGGCCAGTCACTTCCACGTATGCGCCGCGAAGCCGGCGAGTCATGGCGACATCCGTCGAGAAAACGGAGGCGCCGATGAAGCCTCCTTCCATGCGCAAGCGCATGTAAATGCTCCGCTGTCCCTGGAAGGCGACAATGTCGGCACTGGCGACGGTGGCGTGGACCTTGACGCGCATGCAATCAAGTTCACCGCGGATCATCTGATCGAATTCCGCTTCCCGCGCGGCCGGGAGCGATCCCTTGCCGATGACCGTGACACGATCACCGACTATCTCAGGACGAAAGCTGGCTTGCGTTTTGCCTCGCACCTGAACCCGATCGCCGGGGGCGATGTCCTGATTGGCTTGCGTCTCAACGTAGATGGCAGCGCCCTGATCTTCGACAAAAAGGTTGACATCGCTCCGGTCGTAGTAGGTGACCACGCCTTCGAAGGCGACGGGAAGTCTTCGGCTCGCTTCGGCATTCGATAGGGCCTGAATAGCGCGCACGGAGGTAAGGGTGCCGCGTCCGGCCGACCAACAAGCCGAGGCACCGAGGAGAATTATGGCGAGCCCTGAAATGATTCTTCTCATGAGAAACGAACCCGATCGTGAGTTTGATGCAATCCTCCCGCAAACCTACTCATCGGCAGAATTGGATTTCTGTGTCAAGGAGGGGCAAAGCCAGACAGCTGGGGCGCAGTAAAAGTGGACTGGTCGCTGGGCCTTATGTTGTTGAGTATTCGGGGGAGAAGGGCCTCTTCAGCTACGCTCCAGAGGCCCTTCTCCCCCGAAAAGCCTCGCCTTACCGTCCACCCTACTGGTTCCGCTTTACTCCGCCCCAGTGGTTTCCTTTTACTCCGGCCTCGACAAATCGCCGAATTCCAGCGAATTATAGGCGAAAGGCGATTCACATCCCATAGGCCAACCGCATCCGCAGCAAACGTCAGCGGCCTCCTTCTTGCCTCCTTATCGAAGACGCCTCGGACCAGCTCCTCGCTTTATGCGGAGGTCTGTGGTCGATGCGTTTCCGATCAAGGCTAGCGGTTATCCACCCGGAACTGCGACAGTCACATCTGGACTTTCGATACTATCCTTTCGAATTGCAGGCAGAAAAGGTGGTCTTACAAGACTGCTAAACGCTTTCCGGAAGTTCTGAATCAAGGGCTTGCGACACGGAGCGGAAATGACCGAGGGAATATCTAATAAGCGCAGGGCACCCCGGATTCGCGCCTTGCTTGCGGCCGCTACGGTCCCTTTTCATTTGACATTCCCATCTCCTTTGCCGGAAACTTCTCTCAACTTTTACCAAGGAATCGGAACATGGTCGATAACTCTCAAGGTCCGGCACCCGCTCGCGCACAACTAACTGAGCTGCAGAGCCAGCATCCTCCGATTTATTTGCTCAACAGCATTGGCGCTGATCGCCCTCGTGCCTTGGCAGGCGTTCTGCAAGAAGAATTCCCGCCGCGATTGCTGGAACTCCTCCACAAAGACCAATTGGTCATCGGCGAGATTGGCCAGTTTACACCGGATATCCGAACTCTGCCCGCTGGCCCGGACAATTTCATCATCGGAGTCAATAGCGGCCTAATGGACTTTTACTATGCCGTCGGCCACGCCGCGCATGGTCGTGCAATTATTTATGTGAAGTCGGCAATCCCCGAAAACGCTCCTGCCATCGGCCCAAAAGACATGCAAGAGCTCATCGTGAAAGCTCTTACGAATTGGCGCTCGCTTTGTCAACCGGGATTTTGGGAAAGCATTTTCGGCACGGCTAAGCACGACACACGCATTGAGCACGCCAATTTCGGGCTAACGGAAAACGTAAAAACCACAACGGAAATGGTGGTAACCAGTGCAGAACTTTTTATGGTCGCCCACGAACTGGGTCACGTCGCGCTGGATTCCGGGGCATGCCCGCCTATTCATCACGAAGACGAAAGCGATGCCGATGCTTGGGGCTTGACAATGTACTTGCCTTGCGCGGAAAGGCGCTTCCGTCGGCGAATGGCTTTGGCCGGGATGGCATTCGCCGTTCGCATAACTTTCAGCCTTACCAGTGTGGGCGTGAGATTTTCAAAAGCTTATCGCCCGCCCATGGAGCGTCTGCAAATGCTCCTCGACAAGGTTCGCGCGGAATCTCCCTCCGAGCAATACTTCGACGAATCTGCAACCATAGTGGTCAACTACCTCGATCTCATGGACAGCGTCGACGCACGAATTACAGGCAAGCCGCCCGCGAATCCAATCGCTGAGTGGCAGGCTCGCGTCCGTCTTATTGCAGTGCTGGAAGCTGTAGCTGAGCAGATGAGGCCGGACAACGAATTCGAAATCATGTGGCGACTAACGGCCGCCAAGGTCTCACCCGAAGGTATGTCGCGCATCGCGCAAAAGCTCACTGACTACTACCTCCGTGATTCCAGGATCGAGCCCTATCAAGGCAAAGAAACCCGCGACAAAATGGCCAACGCCCTACCGCGGTTGATCGCTCAATATCCCGGCACGCTGCAGACTTGTTTCCCGCGAAGCCAACTAGCTGATCGACGGGACACCTGATAAGATACTTTTCGATTCTGCAAAGGCACTTCAGGGCATTCGCCAGGAGGAGGACAATATGCAGTACTTTGGCTATGTGCTTATGGCGTTAGGAATCATTCTCAACATGGTCGGAGTAGTCGGCGCCGCGTTTTCTGTCTCCACGTCACGTGGCAAGGGCTTTGCCGCGCCAGCTCTGAACATTCCAGAAGTTCTGAAAGCGATTCCAGACATCATCAATGCGATCCTTAAGGCGCCGCAGTGGCTGTTGATGGTCATCTTCGGCTGCGCGGTCTTCTGGTTCGGATTCCAAGCCACTCGAGGCGGCTGGCCCTTCGCCTAATCCAACGGGAGTTCCCCCGGCTCTGCCGGGGTGGCAGTAGAACTTTGAGAATTCCGGGAGTATGTTTTCTCTCGAAATGCCTGTGCTACGGCAGTGAAGACAGCAGTTCGAGGCTTTTGCTTTTGTTCTTGCTTTTGCTTCGGACGGTTGCGAAAAGGCCCCTTTGAGGGGCCAGCAACCGTAAAGCCACCGGCTCTGCCGGTGGATACTTACTCCGCCCACGCACCCGAGAGCGCAGCGGAGGCGAACGCCCGTTTAGAGCGCGGTCGCAAGCGGTGTAAGGGCATTGAGTCCCCTCGAAGCGCACATGGATACTTAAGGAGATCCGCCTCGAACCTTACCCCCAAGCTCCGAATCAGCCCCCCCTCACGTCCGGATGGAGTTTTGGCGAGGGACAGATGCCTGAACCATAGCTCTGATGGCGAATGCGGCGCTGGGAGTGGCCGCGATGGCGGGCCTGGGAGCCAGACCCGACTCTAGAATGCACAAAGCGAAGACCGATAATGCGTATCTAACCAATATTGCTCACGCCCCTGCCCGGGCCAACTCCAGATGGGAATCTCATCGGCCTCTCATTGAAAAACCTTAATGAGAGAATCCCAAGATTACGTGTTCCTGCGGTGTGGGTTTGCCCTCCAGCTGCCGAGATAAAGCGCTACTCAGGCAACTACAGCGATTTGGAAGGCAGTGAACAACTTCGTGCGTCACCATACACGAACGATGAGGACTTCAGTGGCCTTACATATGTCACTTCAGCCATTCTAAGTACCCTGATCTTTGAGTCAATGGTACTTCCTGGTGATGATCGGGCAGGCTCGATAGTCGCGCGCGTAGGTTGCATCATAAGGTCAAAGGTACTATGGCGGTTCTTACGCAGAGCTATTTACCTTTGTACAAGAATGCCGATATGACGATGGTGAAAGTACTCGCCAACTCGAACTGTCTCAAGCTGGTCCTGCTGCTACTGCTTGCGTGCTCTATTTCCAGACCCAACCTGGCACAGAGGACAAATGTTCAACTTCCGACAAGTCTTCAACTTCCATTGACAACAATCGGCGCCGTAGCCGAGCGCCAGCTAGACAGAGCTCCTCAGGGTATGCCCGTCAGACTGCGCGCGGAGATTACGTATGTGGATGCGGAGTGGCGCCTGCTATTTGTGCGCGATGCGACCGGCTCGATCTTTGTTGAGCTTCCTCCGAAACTATCGAATTTAAGAGCCGGCGACCTGGTGGAAATATCCGGGACGACCGCACGCGGAGATGTGGGAAGCAACATTGTGGATCCGAAGATCCGGGTAATCGGCAACCAGCCCACGTCAACGCCGCGCAAAGTTGGCCTTGCAGCAATTGAACGGGGCCTTGCCGACAGCGACTACGTTCTTACCGAAGGAGTGATCAGGCCTGGACCCCCTATATGGCATCACACCTCCCTCACGCTGGCAGATGGAGATATTTCGGCGCCCATCATCATCCCCGGCGTATCGAATCCTGCGGTTCAGGCCCTGATTGGTGCGCGGGTCTGGGTGCGAGGAGTTGCCGGCGTGCGGTTGGACGATGCGAGGCGAGCGATTGGTTATCAGCTCTTTGTGCAGAGCATCGACGGTATCCGCCCCGAGGATTCGCAATGGCAAGATATGTTCGAGTTGCCGGCGCTTCCCATCTCGCGGGCTTTGACATGCGATGTGCACCAACGCTTCCTTTCCCCGTCACACATACGCGGCGCGGTGCTTTGGAAGGGAGACGGGGCGCTGATCGTTGGAGACGCTTCCGGATCGATTGAACTGCACACGACCGAGGATCCAGCCGTGACCCGCGGAGCAAGTGTCGATGTGGTCGGTTTTCCTCATGTGGACAACGACGTGGTCACTCTCCAGGATGCACGCGCTCGCGTGTTGAGTTCTCCTCCGGTGCCCTCAATGGTCCCGATACCTATGACCGCTGCCCACGCACTCGGAGCACGGGATGGTGATGCGGTGCGTATCTCGGGTAAGTTCATCCGCCAATCCGGCAATGGCAGCAACGATCGCGTCCTGCTCGAAGACAATGGCATCCAAGTCGAACTTGTGATTTCGGCGATCGGGCAGCCCGGGGGCTTTGTCAACTTCTCGCCGGGCACCGCTCTTGATGCGTCGGGCATCTTGCGCAGGGTGCGACACCGGAAAGAACGAATGGATTCCGTTCAGATTCTGCTGGACTCGCCATCGCAGATTGTCATTCGCGGTCGTACCGCGAGCTGGCGGCTCCTTGGAGCGTTGCTGTTCGCGATGGCGGTGCTTTCTGTAATCGCCTGGAATCTTCAGCTTCGTCGCGCTCTTCGGACAAAGGTTCGTTTACTTCGGACGCAGATGGGCCATGAGATTCAGCTTGAGAATCGCTATGGGCGACTCGTGGAGAGGAATCTGGCGGCCGTGTTCTGCTGGCGGCCAACGGGCGAGATTACAAACTGTAACCAGGCTTTTGTGCGCATGTTAGGGTACGATTCGTCCGAACAGGTAACAGGGCGTTCCTACTGGTCCCTTCTCGCTGCCGACGAACACTCCTCCTTGTCTCTTGCTATGCGGGGCGGAGCGGTGAATGGCCTGGAAACAAACCTTTTAAGCAGTAGCGGCCAGGAGCTGGTGCTGCTTGAGAACATTACACGGGTCGAGGACGAATCGGGAACTTACTTCGAGACGATCGCTGTGGATATAACCCAGTCGAAGCACGATCGTACCGAATTGCAGAGGGCCTGGGATGCCGCACAAAAGCAGTCGGAGGTGGATGCGCTCACCGGGCTACCGAATCGCAGGCGTTTCACGCAACTGGTTTCACAGAACATCGAGACACGCGGCGCGGAGAAACATCCGATGGCGCTTCAATTTCTAGACCTCGATGGTTTCAAAGAGATCAACGACACGTTCGGACACCTGGTCGGCGATCTGCTGTTAAAGGGAGTGGGGGAGAGGCTCCGTTCGCTTCTCCGGACTGGCGATGAACTATGCCGGGTTGGCGGAGACGAATTCGCGATCCTGCTGGCCCACTCCGAGAGCGTTGCCGATCCCAGCAAAGTGGCTTCAGTCATGCTACGAGGATTCGAGCAGCCATTTTCAATCGCAGACCATCAAGTAAGGGTATGCGGTAGTATCGGGATCAGCAGTTTCCCCAGTCCCGCGCTCGATTATAGTTCATTGCTGCATCAGGCCGACTGCGCAATGTATGTGGCAAAGAGGGCAGGAGGAAACCGAGCCGTTTTCTACACGGACGCGATCGGCAAAGACGCCCGCGAGAGGACGTTGATGCTCGCAGAACTTAAAGGAGCGGTCGCGCGCAATGAGATCCACTTGCATTTCCAGCCGGAGTTCAGCGGCTCAACTCACGGCCTGGTCCGCTTCGAGGCTCTAGCTCGCTGGAACAATAGTGCGCTTGGCGCCGTGTCGCCTGCGCAATTCATTCCGATTGCCGAAGAGAGCGGTCTCATAATCGAGATCGGAGCTCACATCCTGGAGATGGCCTGTAGGCAAGCTGCAGCTTGGAGAGAGCGCACGACGCAAGCTATTCCAGTAGCCGTGAATGTCTCGGCGGCGCAACTTCGCTCGGAGTCTTTTGTCGGCGAGGTACTCGAAATCCTCGATCGGATCGGTCTTCCGCCCAACCTGCTCGAGCTCGAGATGACCGAATCCATCATGCTCGAAGATTTCCAGAAGTGCCGGGAGAAACTTGCTAGAATCCGCGGCGCCGGTATCGGTTTGGCTCTCGACGACTTTGGCACGGGCTATTCCAGCCTCAGTTATCTTCCGGAGCTTCCCTTTAACCGGCTCAAGATTGCCCGGTCCTTCCTGGAAAAGATGCACCGAGGACGCGGCGGAGAGGCGCTAATCCACGCAGTCATCAGCATTGCACATAACCTGGGCATGTCCGTGGTGGTCGAGGGCATTGAGACACGAAAGGAACTCACGTTCGCGCAGAGCGTTGGAGCCGACGAGATTCAAGGGTACCTCCTCGGCAGGCCAGGCCCCGATCCCAATGCGGTCATCGAAAAGCATATCGCAGATCTACTCCCGGCAGGACACCCCTCTACCAGCGTCATGGAACTTTCATTTCTGCCGCAGGGCATTACTCTGGAAGGAATCTGATGCAGATTCCATGCGCGCGCGGTTGGTCTTTAACGCGCTCGTCCATCAATATTTGGTTCCTGGCGTCCAACTCGGGTCGAAGATCCGGTCGAATGTCGGCGGTTCTCTGGTCGATGTAATGAGCGCGACCGGTCCAGTCTTGGACGAAGTTGCCGAGGTCTGGGACAAGATTGACGCGGATCTCGCAAAGAGTGACGTGCCGACCGCCGCCGGCCGCCTTCGTCGCCACTTGGAATTCGTCGCGGCTGATCGGGCAGACGAGCTGGCCGCCAGGGTTAGCTTCCGCGCCGTAGGCGGCTACGATACGGGAGAACTGTTGAGCGCGGTGATCGGTCGGCAGGGAGAACTCTTGAAATCCGCGGCGAAAGCCGCAAAGTCATGGGACGATGCCGAGGCAATCGCCAAAGTCGAAGCCCTGCGTCAGGCCCGGCAGCAGATTCTTTCCGAAAAAGAGTGAGAGCAGTGGATCATCAATAGGGCGATCCATTGCAGCGAATGGGCCGATCTCTCGAAAAAGCGATTTCAAACCCGTGGTGAAGGCGTTCAAGGAATTGCTAGAACAATTCCGCTGCACCAAATCCAAATGCGATTCCTGGCTATCTCTCACGCCGAGAAACGAACCAGTCGATCCGCGTTATGCCCGCCGCGGCAAATTCGATGTCGTCCTGGTGGGGGCGTGTGACCGGTTAGCTCGAAATACGCGCCATTTCATTACCACCCTTGACGAGTTGAACAGGCTGCAAGTCGAGTTCCTCCCGTTCAGAGAAAATATCGATACCGCTGGACCACTGGGCCGAGCCATCGCGGTGATTATCGGTGTCGTCGCCGAACTGGAACGCGCCTTGATCGTCGAGAGCGTACGCGCTGGCATGCGGCGCGCCCGCCCCGAGGGCCAGCACATCGGCCGCAATCCGTTGGTGCTGGAAAACGTCGCCATCCAGCAAGACCGTCAGGATGGCCAGAGCCTTCGTCAGATCGCCAAGAGCCATCATATCTCCACGGCCACCGTGCAGCGCGTCCTTTGCAAGCAGCCGGCCCAGGCCGAGGCCCTGCTCCTTGATAAAACAGCCTGAACCGGCCCCTTTTGCACTGTGACACAAGGGGTCAGAAAACCCACCCGCTAAACTCGTCAAAACAAACAGCCGGCTCTAACCGATCTGCCCGTGTCAAAAGGTCTGGGGTAGGACACAGCCTGAATACCAGGGAACGACGACTGGGAAGGACAACTCAGATCTTGCCGCGAACCTGGCCAAAGCGAAATTGACTGAACTGAGGCATTTCAAATGGCGCACCTAGACCATTCGTCCCGGGGCGGAGCGATCCCTTAACTCTTGGCAATGGTACTGCTCGCTCTCATGTTCCACCAGTTGGGCGGGGCCTGCACTCAGTTGGAGTCAAGTGTCAGTAAGCGGGCACGGAGGGACGGATCGAGAATAACCAAGCAGGTGTGTTTCTCTGCCTCGCTGGTCCCTATGGCGAAGAAGGCATCAATCTCGTGCCTCTGCGGCCACTACCGAATATGTGGCTCAACGCTTCCGATCTTCTCTCTACTACTACTGTGTCATAAACGCAGACTACCGCAGAACGGGCATCGGCAGAGTTGGCG
>VFSW01015734.1_pt1 | contig 10373 bp, 17 predicted proteins | sample 5358111 | NCBI WGS metagenome assembly VFSW01 (sample SAMN11554181, study PRJNA540505) | mine drainage metagenome | isolation source: sediment from site ElyBrook_90M | place: USA: Ely Copper Mine, Vershire, VT | collected 2017
GCCATTGCGGGCACGGCCAGTAGCATAAACAACACGGCCAATAGTTTTCTCATGAAGCAACCTTTCCTGCCCGTTGCCGGGAGCGCTTATAAACCTGAGGGTCACGAGCGTAACGCGCCCGCCGATATTTGTCGTCAGCGGCTTTAGCGCGGGCAAGTTGGCCGGTAACTCGTTCCAGTTCTGCCGTTGCAACGCCGCTATCCAATATGATTTGCTGCTTAAGCCGCAAATATGCCGTATTGCATCCGCTATGCGTGCCGACAAACCGGCCGTCTTCACGCAAATACCTTTGCAGTTGGGGGTAGGTTGACATTAAGCCAAACAACCGGTCAAATAGTTCATTGAAGCCGCCATCCGTTGAACCAACCTGCCAATCGTCAAGCGGGTGCGGCGTTGCGTTACCGGCCCCTTTGCGGCTGCGCAACCACTGCAGGTAACTTAATCCGCGCTGCCAGAGATGCTTGTGTAATATACCGACGCGCTCGCTGCCTTTGAACCGTTCCGGTATGGTATCGCAGAACGCGTGTATGATTAGCTCCTGCTTAAAGTCATCCGTATCGCCGCCCGCTAACCTCACCGCATTTGCCAATTTGCGATAGATAGTAAACACAACGGCCCTCTGCTGGTTGGTAAGGCAGTCTTCAGCTGGCATTGGCTGTTACCACGTCTAAATTGGCGTCTATTTCAAATGTCGTTGACGCAATAAGGTTACCCTTATCGTCAAAGGCGTTCATATAGACAGTTCCGGCCCTCGATGACGTAAACGTCGCGTTTAGCCGTGCGTACCACGTTGTGTTGCCGCCTTCGTCCATGTAACACCGTGGCCGGTATTGCCCTTTGGCGCTTCCTTCAATCGCGCCGGTAAATATAGTCTTGATGAAACCATGCTCCACAACAACAGGTGATTTAGTGTCACCGCCGATAATGACGCCGCCCGGTCCATATTGCAATTGCGGAACTTTGATATCGGGCTGCGGGCTGGTGTTACCATTCAGCCATTGCACGCCAAAGGATATTCTGAACGTTTGACCAGCATGGTTGGATAATTTGACGTTATGGATGTTAAGCCCCTTGTACGGGCTTTGCGGCAACGGTGTGGACGCATTTGCACGTTTGCCGCAACTGCAGCTAAACATGGAAACAGTGAGAGCCAAACCTAGCACAATAATGCCGATCGGTACAACAGCGTCGCCAACGGACTTCTTGCTCATTTCAGCAACCCTCCCATATCAGCAACTGCGTCCGGGTGCATGATATTGCCATCTATACCGCGTAACGCGTAATTATCGGTGAACTGCCAAACTGTGTATTTTGACCATCCGTCGGGCAGAGTAGGCGCGTCTACGCCATATTCTGCAATCCACAACGGATGTCCACCGAACCCTGCGCCGACGTATGTGTTAAGCCATGACGGCGATCCGTAAATAAACGGCAACTTGCCGGTTTTATCGTGAATGATACTGGAAAAATCCTCAACGATCTTGCGAACGCCGTCTTTGCCTATTTGCGCTGCTATGTTAGGGGTTGACGGGTCATCTTCAAGGTCTAATGCGACGGGCATGCCGGGAAACGCCTTAACAGCGTCTAGAACGAACTGCGCCTGTTCTTCACCACAACCTGCAAGATCGACAAAATGATAGACGCCGAGGTAAACACCCGCGGCATGGGCCTTGTTGAGGTTTGATGTGCACATGGGATCATGAAACGTTGTGCCCTGCGTTGCCTTGACGAATGCGAATTTGACGTCGCTCATTTGCCGCCAGTTTATTGGGCCATTTACATGGCTCACATCGATGCCGCGCATGTTCATTGATGTTCCTCGATTTCCGCTAACGGCGGCAGGTCCTCGCGTTGAATGCGAATGGCGTTCCAGTCCGGCTCGGGCAGGTTATGAACGCCGAAAATGGTACGGTGATGCTTCACGCATAACGGTTCCAGATTGCCTGGGCCTTCTATCCATGATTTGAAGCCTTCGTCATCAAGGTGCAGCCCTAGCAGTTCATTGAGCCGTTCGATATCTACCGCGTTCTGGACGGCAAACTCGACGTGCGTGTGATGTAATTCGATATTGGAGGTTGCGCCGCATACGGCGCACCGTAATAGCCCGGCAGCCCGCATTCTACGCCGTGCAGCGTTGAACAACGTGTAATGCGGGTCGTTTTCCCGTGGCTCGTGCGCAGGATACCGCTCAATGAGCGTAATGCGCCGGGTTCGATCATGCGCTGCGACAACGTTGCTCATTTATTTAGGCGTAGAAAGTTTGTTGACCTCAGCGCCAACGGTTTTGTCTACCGCGTTGAGAAGTGCCGCGTCTGCAGTGGATACAACGGCCGCGACTTTAGCGTTCTGTGCAACTGAAAGCTCTTTGATCTTTATCTGCGCCGGTCGCACGTAAAACGCGTGATGCAGGAATGTAAGCAAGGCATTTGCCGCGAACGGCAAGAATAGGGACTGCCAGGACATGGTTAATACTCCATCCAATTAGTAAGTACGGCCGCAATAATGGCAACCGCCTTAATCCGCTTAGGCTCTGACCACCGAAGTTCTTTTGCTGCTCCCTGCGTGGTCATGCCGCTAATAATAAATACCGTAAACGCCGATCCGCCGGTGACTGCCTTCTCAACTATCGCCTTTAGCCGTTCGATATCCATCTCTTCATTAACAAGGTTGGCGAATGTTTGAACCGGGACAACGCACTGGTCATCATCGCCGGAGGAAAACATCTCTTCAGACGCCAGCGATATTTCGCACCGTATATCGCGGCATTGGGCAAGGTCACGGCTGCGTATTTTGGAAAGACGGTTGTTTACAGCTCGGCGCAAATAGGGAATCAGAGGACGGTCGGGATCGACGCGGGAAATAGCGTGGTAAACAATGATACGGGCTTCCTGCATTAGATCCTCAAAAGAATGCCTGCGCCGGGAAATACCGCCTTTTGCAAGAAACTGGCTAACAATTGGACGGATTAGATTATCGATTTCGGGGGGTGTTAATGGCTGCCGGGTCTGCATGATCTTGGCACCCCACAACATGGCGGTTGTCACGTTGTTTTATGGCCTCCTGAATAAGCACCTCGATCTCGGTGTTGACGGACACCTCGTTGACTGAGGTTTCGCGATCGCGGTTAACGGTAAGCGTGATAGCATGCTTGCGTGGCTTAACGGAGGTTAGCTTGCAACTTCTCATGCTGCACCGCCTGGTTGCCAATAATACCTTATTTGCAGCGGACAAATCGACGTTGCTTCTGCAACACGCTGCGTGCCGCCGCCAGAAGCCGTGACGCGTAGGTCACCCTGAAGCTGTCCTCCACCTGCTTCCGCAAGGCATTCGTACCAATACCCGGTTTCGCTAATGTGCTTTTGAAGGACAGTGCGGATGTTTGCACGCAGTTGATCGCGCTGTTGCCTTGCAGACCGCTTATCTGCAGCGGCTGCGCAAATAACCAACGGCACGACGGCTACCCGCAATTCTGTATAGCCGTTAGCGATTGCAGCCATCTCCAGCCGGTCGTAAGTTTCAATTTGTTCACTGCCGATGTACACCGCTGGCCGGTGGTCTGCGCCGCTAGGTTCATAGGTTCCATCGAAAATATTAACGAAACCTGGCCGATTGCCATTATCGGAAACCCTTGACACACCCAACCAGCCCGCGGGATACACCGTTCCGCCCGCAAAGGTTCCTGGGTCCTTCGCGAGAAGATCGAGCACGTGCGTAACGATCGTGTTAATCATTCGGACATAATCTCCACGATTGCTACCACGAAAAGCATATTGCCTTGAAGGTCATATTCGTCGAGATCACGCACCACGCCGGTATACCCGCTTGCGTTGTTGACTATCGTGTCACCAACCTTGAGGTTGTAAGGCGGTTGCAACACGTCGGCGGTAAATTTGACCTCATAACCCGCCTGAGACCATGTAGTATCGTTCTCGAAGTTTTGTACGCGGTTAGGCTGCGCACGTGCCCATACGGCATTTGTGACCGATCCATTGACCTGGGTGGGCGTGCCGTACAAGTTGATGGTCATATTTGAAAGGTTAGCCATCGTTGAAGATAACATAGCTTGCCCTACCGTTTCCTTCCAGCAGATGCACGTAGCATGGCGTTATCGGCAGTGATGCGAATATCTTCCGTGCCATATTCGCCGTGCAGCCTGAGCGCACGGATAAACAAACGGCTAACGCTAAGCATTCTTGCCGCGTAGTCATCGCCATCTTTGGCGTACCCCGCACGCGGGTCAACCCCTACAACAACGCTATCTAGCCCGTTGCCAGGCCAATAACGGATATTGCGGTACATTTCACCCGATAGGATAAGCGGCTGGTTATATGCTTTACCTGCGTAACGCCGCATTTTTGGAGTTGTTTTACCCGCAAGCTTGAGTTCCGTGTAAGCGTATGAGAGAATGTAGGCGTCTGATGTGCCCATGAGGGCTTTGATGTTGAATACTGATTGTTTGGCAACGCTAAGCAGCAAAGTGCCTTTTGCATTTGCAACGAGATTAGCGCCTATAAAATTACCTTCGCGCTTAACCGTTATCACTTTGCGTCTCCAGGAACTTTGACAAATTCTCCGCTAAACGTGGTATCCAGTGCGGGCCGCGTTCGCCAAGCATTGACAACCCCTTATCCTGCCCCAACGCTTGCTGTAACCGTTGCCGATAGATTGCGCTTGCACTGCCCGTGGCTTCCATGATGTATGAATAGGCGTTTAGCCATACCAGCACTTCTACCAACCACCACGGATCGCCATCCTGATCATAGCTTATGCCAGTAAGCTGCGTACACGCCGCGTTAGAGTACCTGCCGCCGCCCGCCTTGCCTATGCCTGCCAGCCTGATTAACCGGCAGGCTATATAGGGATTGCCTCACTGGTAACCCCATCGGCTTTTGAGTATCCGTCGAGCAGCAGATCACGAATGTCGTCGGGGATCGTTCCCACTTCGGCAGGATCGTCGAAAACGTGTGTTGCGTGATTATCGGCGGTGCGACACGCATGGTATAAGAGTGCCTCCGTAAAGAACAGCTCGAACATAGATGTCATTTTCGCCGCGAGGCTCGCTTGCACAAGCTCCTGTACCTGCTGTTCTTTAGGCAAGGACTTCCACTGCGCTAGAACGCCTTCTGTGCGCGTTTGTTTGAGCGCACGGCGTTTGCCCTCAATGCCCGCGCATTCTTGATCATAGGCCGTCATAATCGCCAGGTTCTTCTCGACGTTGCCGGGTTCTGAAAGGTCTACTAGCTCTGGTTCAACCGGGTATGGATATGCGTCTATACAGCCCGTTTCCCATTGCCGTGCGTAAGGCGCGGAAAGGATGGTGCCGATCATAGCGTCATCTACCCCCGCAAGTTCTGCAGCGATAGTTTCAGCCGTTTCCGCGCGCATTTTGGCAACGTACCGTGCGCTTTCCATTTGCGCGTAGTTTTGCGCCTCTGCCATCTCGCGGGTATTGAGGGTTTGAACCCATACCCGCTCTTCACCAACAGTACAATAGACGGCAGATGTTTCGGGTAATTTGATACGCATTAGGACGCGGCCCATCCACCGAGTCCGCCCGCGCCAGGCGAAGTTCCACCGAGCGTAGCGTTAGAAAACGTGTTTAGCAGGAATACGCTTGCGTCGTAACCGGCAGTTGGATCCTTAAGGCCTAGGAAATCGGCATCTATCATGATAGCTTTGTTATCTAACGGAACTGGCGCTTTGTCTAGCCGCATGTTTGGTACGTGCAGTTCAATGCTATAGCTATCTGGCGTTGTGGGAATAGAAGGCCCCTTGATTAGGAAGTTTAACGAGACCTGGCTATCACTAAGCATTGCTAACGGGATGCCGTTATCTACATAAAGCCCTTTTATTTTGCCTGTTACGCTGAATTTTCCGCCGGTAAACGCCCCTGGTTCAAAACCAGACCCGGCGATCATATCGCTCTCGACCGTTCGTTTGAACGTCACCGAACTACCCTCTAAGAACGTAATATTAGCCGCAGACCCATTAATCTCTAGTATGCTGGCCTGTTTGGTGCCTACGCCGATATTAGCGAATACAAACACGCCCTGCAGTACATCTACGTAGGTTGGAGCAGGGTTAATGCCCGCGGTGATCGTGCCGTTACCGCCCATTTGGTTAGGAAGAACGCTTGGAGTACTGGTAAAATCGTACTGGGTTAGCACGCCGCTAGCATTTGGATACTGGTTCGTCATTTGACGAGCCGCCGTAACTGAGTACTCGATTGTGGCAGTGGGTCCGAATGTTATGGTAAGTTCCTCAATGACAGCGCCCGAAGAAAGACGGCCATAGGTTTTATTACCGATGCCTTCTTCTATACTAAACGACGGCGCATATAGACCGGCTCTGAACTGGTGCTTATATGTGCCGGTAACCGTTGACGTGGGTGCTGTGCTGGTGGTTTGGATGTCGCGCCCGAACATGCCCAAGAGCGGGTAATAAGCGTTCTCGCCGTCCATCCAATGAGTAAATTTGCCTTTGTAATCTTTGGCTGTGAGAATAGACCGACGAATGGATACGTCGCCATCTATTTCATCCTTAGTTTCACGAGTAACCTCTGGATCCATACCACTGCCGCTCTCGACAATAGCGAACCGGCACGGATTAGTACTCGCTATGCCGACAACCGATGTGGTTAATGGCACCGTCGTCCAGGTGCTTTCGAGCGCCATCCCTACCGCACTGGTAATACCACTCTGTGATAGTGCCATAATAGATTAAATCTCCTCAAATTTCAGAACCGGTAACATGCCACAAACCCAATCGGGATCATTCATTTCATCCACATGCCGGATCATATCGTCGCTGGCTGGTTGCGCGACCCACGGCAAGAACTCTACCGTATCGCCTATAGCAAGAGTGCGGCTTACGCTTTCGCGCCTACCCACATACATAACGCCCGATAACTTGCCAACAACGGTAAACCGTCGCGCTTTGCCGTCATCGTTGTAATGCAGTAGATCGCCATGCATATCTGCACCCACCGTAACGCCCCAGGGTAGCAGGTCGTCGAGATCAGTACAAAACGCAGTATCTTCACCGCGTTCGTCTGGCCTAAACTCCAGTTTTTCTAGACATTCGCGGTTGATCATGGTGCAGCCCATGCCGACACCTTTGACGCAACCTGAACCAGCCATTAGCCCCGGATGTGGCAAAATGCTTACCCGGTTCACATTGCGCATGGGATACGCTAAGCTGGATATATGAAGTTCATCATTAACATGCAACAGCGTAAGCACGGATGCTGGCGGAACGACATCGGCGTCTAGAAAAAACAGTTGCGGATCATGGGTTACAAGGAATTTATCGCGCACGACGTTACGCATGGCCGCTATTCGATCGATAAACTCATCACTCTTTATTGGACAACGTTCGTGAGTGAACCCAGGTGCGAAACCATCTGGTTGCGGTTCACAATCCCAAACGATACAACCATGCGTTGCGCCGATAGTTTCAAGCGTTTTTAAGAGACGCGGAACGAACTGAACATGGCGAGCCGCGACTAACACGCCGACAAACGTTACTGTACCGGCGCACGGTTTCCCTGCGGCCGGTTCATTAATAGCGTGTCTAACTTGCCCTCTAGCCTCTCCATGCTCATCTGCAACCGTACGAGGTGTTCCTCCCGCTTGAGATAATTGTCCTGCTGCACAGACAGGCTCGCTTGCAGCTCGATTAACTGCCGTTCCATTGTCGCCAGCTTGCTTGCCAGCCGCATCATTTGACCGATGCCGCTTGCTATTAGGCCTAGCGAGGCAATTAGAACCATCGTCCACGTTGAGACCGCGCTCTGCATTTGGTTGCCCTTCATCAGTAATAGCCATAAATGGTAGCGCTCCCTAGCGTTGTGCCAGTCGCCCACACCTGCGCAACACTAACAGGATTGAAGCCCGGTTGCAACGGTAACGTGACCACATCCCCGCCGATGGTTGTCACCTTGACCGTGCAGGCCAGGCTAGATATAATGCCACGGGCGAACGGCACGCCTGCTACGCCCACTACCACAAGGTTGCTATCGCTTGGGGTAATAGACCACGCACGCTGCGCAGGGTTGTCCGGCGGGTAATTAGCCATCTTTGGCGCTCGCTTTCGCAGACGGCTTAGGTTTGCCGGTTGCGCGCATCTCTACCGGCCATGCGCCAAGAGTTGGATCGCTATCGCCTGAAACCTCTACGACTTTAAGCGCCTTTTCGCTAAGCGCCTCGGCAGGTAGACCGTCAACGACGACCCACCTGTCGGCTGGCCACTCTTCGCCAAAAGCGCGGAACCGCGGAAAGCCGCTAATACAACGTACAGCGTACATTTAAGTCCCTCCTTACGCTGTAGCGTTGCTGCCATAGGCACACTGCCACAAACCGTAACCCTGCGCATAACGACCGCGAACAGTGAAGCGATAACTCTCACGGATTTTCGCGTCTGGCATATCCATATCGGTCTCAAGGGTAATAGGTACATCGGAGCGGCTCTGGATAACAAGCGGTTTGATTTCACGTTTGGTATCTAGCAGGAACCACTGGTAACCCGTGATGTACGGATTCACAACCAGCTGATACCGACCCATGAAGTAGTTGCGGTAGTTGGTAGACGGTGTGCCCGCGGTGCCTACCTGCCCCGGCTGGTAAACCACGTCACTGGCAACGAGCTCCCACGCTCTTCGCGCAAGGGTTGGGCCTACAACGAGGGTATCAGGAATGATATGCAGCGGAATGCTTTTATCATCAACGTAGTTCATCATCGTGGTGGCGGCGGCTTCCAGAGAGGCGTCGCTAAGCGCTGCCGTGCTGATGTTACTTTGCGTAGGGCTTAGGCCCTCCTGATGGCTAGCATTGAAGAAATACTGGCCATCGTAGCAATAAGATGTGAACCCATTGACGAGCCCCTGATAGGCCAGCTGGTTCCAATGGCGGACGGGCTCCGATGAAAGGTCGCGGGCACGAACCATTAAAAGGCCGTACTGATCATCCTCAAGGGTGCGCCGGTCGATAACCAGATCCCCCTTGTAAAGGATGTCTTTAAGCTGGTAGGTGTCTTCACGCACGCTCTGCTGTGCGACCTCGTCGTTGAACTTCTGCATGACCGCAGAACGGCCCAACCATGCGTAGTTCTGAATAGGCAGCGTGGTGGGAAGCTCTGTAGCTATCATACGCCAATCTGCCTGTTCATTCTTCGCAATGTAAGCCGCATTAAATTCGGTTTTGATGCCTGCCTGCGTTAATAGCAGGACATCGCTAGTCACAACTGCCATGATTAAATCTCCATTCCTGCTATTGGATTACTGAACTGCGCGGTTAATACGTATGCGAAGATCACTGGCGTCGATGACCTCGGTACAATACCCTACAAGCTGGTTGCTCGTGGCCGTAGCAGTAACCGTTTGATCATCGTTAGCGTAAAACGCCGTGCCAACGTTTGTTTGGGAAGTGGCAGATGCCGCCGCGAAGATGTACGAACCCTCTTTGTACACGCGGATACTGTTGGCGCCTGCGGTACCGGTGGAGTTGTCGAATCCCTCGTAGGCAACCCCAACAAAAACGTCGGTAGCCGTGCCGCTGCGAGCAGGGTAGAGATACCCATCTGTGCGGACAGAAACAAGAGTGCCCTTGTTGATCTTGACAATGCCCATTTGGTAAAGCTGAATATCGCCGAGCTTGCGAGACGCCTCTCGCGCGGCGGTAGATGCTGCCATTTGTTATGCTCCTTAAACGGCCACGCCGAGGTTAATAGCAAACTCATCCTGCTTTGCGGCTGTATCCATGCCCATTCTATATGCCATCGCCTTCTGATCCGCCGTAAGTTTATCCCACGCTCTAAGCGGTGTTGCGCCGCCATCGACAATTGAGACGTTCGGCATAGCGGACGGTGCGCTGGCACGTACCGGTGCTTCACCGTTTGCGCCGTGGCCGAACTTGGCATCTGCCTCGGCACGCCAACTATCACGCAACGACTTGACGCTTTCCGCATCAAGTTTTTCGACCTGCGCGCCTATTTTGACGCCCAACTCGCCGCCATGTGCGCGAATGGCCTCACGTTTAGCCTCGCTGCGAAGTTCCGCTTCATACTGCCTACCCAATTCCGCTTGTGCGACACCCTGCTTGAGCGCATCGGCAGTTATCCAGCCCGCGCCCCGTAGTGTATCGGCGATTGCCTGCGACACTATAATAGCGTCATCGGCCTGAACATCTGTCATCTCTGCCATGTTAGCCCCCTGTGATTGTCGCCCTGTTTTAGGTTTAGCTGCCTGTAAGGGCATTTTGGCCGATTTGCCTTTAGGCATTTCCATCGGCACCTTACTAATTAATACCGATTCAGCTTGAGCAAGGCTGCAAACCGCATCTACAAGCCCCGCGTCTGCAGCCTGTTGCCCCACGTAC
>VFSW01015735.1_pt1 | contig 10372 bp, 7 predicted proteins | sample 5358111 | NCBI WGS metagenome assembly VFSW01 (sample SAMN11554181, study PRJNA540505) | mine drainage metagenome | isolation source: sediment from site ElyBrook_90M | place: USA: Ely Copper Mine, Vershire, VT | collected 2017
TTCGATTCTCATGCTCTCCCGCCATATTTTCAATGACTTAACCCCATAAATCCGGTACAGCAGTCGTACAGCAAAACCTCAAAACTCGACTTCTACCTCGTAGTTCTTCGACGCTTCCCGCCAGTCGTGCGTCTGCACCTGTTTCGCGTTCTTCGGCAGCGCTACCACCTTTCCGATCTTGACCGGGAGTCCCGAGATGCAGCCTTCGCCGGCGTCCAGGAGATCGTCGGCCTGGTTCGCCTTGGTCGGGATCCAGTCCTGCATCTGTTCGCGCAGGCCGCCGTCCACTACCGATCGGTGCGCGTGCAGGAACCCGCCGGACAGCGGGGCCTCGAAGGCGCTCAGGATCCGGTTCGCCTTGCTGCCTAATCCGGATTCGTTCAGGTCTTTGATGCCGCACTGGACCGGGCCTTCGTTGCCGTCCTTGCCGGCCTGCAGGACCTTGCGCATGATCGACGGCAGGTAGCCGCCGATGCCGGAGGTCTTGATGATGATGCCGGGGATGTTGTACTCGATGATGCGCTTGCGGACGTGGGCGGCCTGCTCGTACACGTCGCCGGTCATGACGTCCAGGACCTGCCAGAAGAGGTGCCCGGCCTCGTCCTGGAAGATCGCGGCAAAGGCGCTGTCGTCGCTGTCCGCCTTGCCCAGGCTGCAGTCCCAGCAGGCCCGGACGCTGGTCATCCGGCGGCTGCCCAGGAACATCAGCGCCTCGTTGTTGGCGAAGCGGATCTCCGGGACCTCGTCGTAGACGATGAGCTTGTCCGGATCGAGGCGGACCTCGTGGATCGGCCGGGCCTTGAGCAGGTACTGGCTGTCCCAGGCGTTCAGGGTCCGGCACTCCTTGCGCCGGAACTCGATCTCCGCACGGGTGAAGTACTTGGGCCAGGGGTTGCCGTAGGAAAAGTCGATGATCGTGCCTTCGGGCAGCGGCACGTGGAGCTTGACGCCGTCCTCGAAGATCGTGTACTGGTCCGGCGTGAGCACGCGGGAATACTTGTAGACCCCGGTGATGACGTAGAGCTCGTCGGGCTTGGCGGTCCGGAAGGGCAGCGGAAAGAACGTCTCGTCGCCGTCGGCCTCCGAGCGCTGCACGTCGGCGAACAGCGGGATGATCAGCTTGTCGTAGCCGTTGGCGATCTTCTCGTCGTAGATACTGTTGTGGGTGTGGTCCGTGCCGACATAGAGCAGCTTGCCGCCGGGCACGATGATGTGCGTCTCTTCGCCCAGGCGCTCCCGGAGCTTCTGGCGGGTGTCGAGGGACGCGATGTTCTTCGGGACCTCGGCGTCGTCGTTGATGATCTCGTCGGCCCGGGTGGACGTGGCGTTCGACATGATGCCGTAAGCCGTAACCGAGGCGTTCCGGATATCGGGGTTGCCGGCGACGTTAAACCGCTCGACGCCGTGCTTGTTGCCCTTGAGCATGCCGCCGCAGAGCGGGTGCAGGCGCAGGACGTTCTGGGTGTCGGCGCTGAGCTTTGTGGCCGTGCCGTCGTCGGCCGAGCGGTCGATGATGCGCCACCGGGGATTGTCGCGCAGCTTCCAGGCCTGGTACAGCGCCAGGATGGTGGACTTAGACCCGCCGCGGAAGACCTTGAGCACGGCCGTCCGGGGTCGATGCTCCAGCCAGTTGCAGATCGCCAGGTGAAAGTCCGGGACGTCCCAGCCCTTAAGTTTGGCCCATATCAGGAAGAAGGCTCTAAAAGAAACGTAGGGGCGCTTCTGACTCATACTTCCGTTTTTTTTCTGGCTTCGAGTACTTCCCAATGCAAGCGATAATGACCGCCCACATCTTCGGCAACTCCAGCCTCTTCCAAAAGAAACAATGCTGATTCGTTTGCCGACAATCCTGCAGTATAGTAGAGCAGATCTTCCCGCTCACCTACTGATGGACAGTGCTGCGATACCATGTCCATCAAGGCCTCGATCAGTGCAGTATTGCCGCGACGCAACCGGCGATCAGATTCTAAAATCTCTTTATATAATTCTATTTTTTTGCTCATTTATTTCGCTTGCCGTGGAACGCATAGTCCAGGTTCGGCGCGCTCGGCAGCGCCTCCGTGGGGGGCCAGTACCACGTGGTATTGTTGGAGTTGTCGACATTCTGCTTCATACGGCGAAGATACCCCGGATTCGCCGCCTCCTGGGCGGTGAAGAAGATCAGGTGATCGAGGGCGGCGCGGGTGTAGAACAGGTTGATATACGGGATGGCGTCGTTCTTCGCCATCTGCACGGCCTCGGCCAGGAAGTCGGTCTTCTTCCCCTGTGCGGCCTTGTGAATATTTCCCAGGGTCAGCTTGAAAGCGTCGTCCACCTGGCTCCAGACCGGCCCGGCAAGGGTGGTCCCGATGTCCTGCCCCATGCGCGAATAATCGGCAAACAGGAAGTCCCCGAAGATCCCGAGGCCCCCGGCCTGCGCGCCGGCGGCTGGCCAGAATTCCGGGGTGGTCATGTCCCGCGGGTTCAGACCCCGCGCCATGGTCCGGAGCTGCATGGACACGGCCCCGCCGACCATCATCGAGAGCACGTACTGCGCCACGATCCCGGCCTTGTAGCCCCGCGTGCCCTCGACGCCCAGGACGCGCGGCAGGACCTGCGACATCATGCCGATCGAGAAGGACTTGAACAGGCCCATGGTCCGGAGCGCTTCGCCGGCGAGCGTGCCCGGCGCCGAGTTGCCGTGCATGATGGCCTTGGTATGTGCCCCCGGCTGGAAGATGGCGAGCCTTGACTCTTCGCCCATCATGGCCGCGACCTTGAGCGCGGCCTCGCGGATCTCGGGAGTATCTCCCAGCATCTTGACCGAGACCGGCGTGATCATCTCGTGGCCCATGATCTCGACGGGCTGGGCCTGCTTGATGATGTCCATTTCCTTTTGTCCGATGCCGTAGCGCTCGAGCGTCTTGTTGAAATGCCAGGCGTCGGTCTCGCCGCCGCCCTTCACGATGTCGGCCAGGTGAAAACCGATGAGCGTCTGGAAGGCCCGCTGCCCGCCGTCGCTCCACCAGTTCATGCCGGAGAGCCGGAGGGTCCGGTTCGCCACGTTCGAGGAGAGCGTCTTGCCCTGCACGGCCTCGCCCACGCGCGCGGCCACGTCGTGCATCGTGAATTCCGCGGCGATGCCTGCCCGCGCGGCGATCCGCCGGTCTTCCGCATTCGCCGGATTCAGGCTCTTGAACCAGAACTCCATGGCCCGGCCCATGCCGAGGCCGTTGGTGCTGGCGATGACGTTGTACGTTGCGAGGTCCGACACCTGCGAGAGCAGCACGCCGCCGAGCTTCGTGGCCGTGGTCCAGTTACGCCAGGCCTGGAAGAACCGGGCCACCTGCGCCCCGAGCTCGGAAACGGGAATATTCGCGGTCCCGGACAACTCCGCGTAGATCTGCTTTGCCCGGTTCACGTCCTTTTTGATCGCGCCGCCGGCCATGGCGTCCTGGGCCTCGGCATAGGACAGCAGGGTATTAAAGACGACGTTGTTATGCGGGCTGAAGGTTTCGAGCAGGGCCGTGTCCCGCGCGTGCTTGACGAGCGCCTGCTGCATGATGCCGAGCACGTCGCGCGTGCCGGCCAGCTTGTTCAGCTCGTACCAGTTCGCGGCGTCCTTGAAGTGCAGCTCCCGGTGCGCGGCCAGCTGTCCGGCGACGCCCGGCGACTCCGTTTCGACATTCGAGCCGAGGGTGGTCTTGTTCAGGCCTTCCGTGGTGATCGTCTGGAAGACTTCGCGCATGGCCTTGGTCAGGCCGTCAGGATCGAGCGGCTTGCCCTCGATGTCCGTGTAGGCCTGCGGGTCGATGTGCTTCAAGGCCTCGGTGACGAAGTTCTCCCGAGCCTTGTCGATGAGGGCCTTGCGCGCGGCCGCGTCCGTGGTCGGGCTGAAGACCTGCAGCTGCTCGGCCTTGGAGAGTCCGAAGTTGCGGACCGCGACGGGGTCCCAGGACTGCGGGAGCCGCCAGTCGGCCCGGTAGCCCTGGTTTGCGCCCAGGTCGCTCCGTTCCTTCCAGGACTTGTCGGCCCAGGCGCTCCATTGTTCGACCAGGTCCTTAGCCGTCTTGTCGCCCGAGTCAATGCCGTCAAGTTCCTTCACGATTGCCATGGCCTGCTCGTCGGTCAGCTTCGCGCCCCAGAAGGTCAGGTACTTCTCGAAGGCCGGGCCGATCTCGGCGGCGTCGAGCTGCAGGATGGCGTTCTTGCGGCCCTCCAGGGTCATCTCCTTCTGTCTGCCCTGGGCGTCGCCGGCCATGGATTCGACGAGAGACCGGACGTTCCCGCGCTGGTTGTTCGCCTGGATCTTCTCCATTCCCCGGTTGATCGCCTCGGCAGCCAGGTACTTGCTTTTAAGCTGGTCCGCGCGCTTCTTCACCTCTTCGGCAAAGACCTTCTCCACGGCGTTCCGCGCCCGATCTTTGGCCTGGTCCACCGGATTGCCCTGGAAATCCAACTCCGGATGAGAGTCGAAGTGCATCTTATTAGCGACTTTTCGATAAATCGCTTCTATCTCTTCCGGTTTTAATCTTCCCTCAAACTCATTAATCACTCTATTTATACAATCCATAGTGGCCCCTTAATGAGGAAAGTTTAAATGAGCAAACTCTCCAAAATACTTCAAAGCAGCGGCATCGTATGCCCGGGCAGCATCAGCCTCTACCGCAAAATAACCAAGAAACTTACGCTGTTTATCAACTGAGATAGATGCCGACCACTTCTTATGCCGCCTATAAAAATAGACGCCCTTATATTGAGAAGTTACGGCATCCGTGCGTTTTCGCGCATTGTGTAAATTCCTTGAGCGATCACACATCCGGAGATTGTTTCGTTGATTGTTCAGACCGTTATGATCTTTATGGTCTGCATCTATAGACAGATCAACCAAGCCGAGAATTTCGCGGTGCATTTTTATCATTGTACGCCTGCCGTTCGGCAAGAGTACATTTCTCATTGCATAAAAAGTATTTTCCGACTTTACGGCGCACCACTTATAGCACGATAGCCTTGTAAAATCGGCATCATCGACAAGAGCAACCTTTCCCTGCGTGAGCGGAATAGTTTTCATAAACAATCACTGATCCGGCTGAAAATATCCTTCTGCGCTTCGAGCGCCTTGTACTCTTCCTTGCCCTGGTTGATGTAGTCCCGCGCGGAGATCTCCGTCGGCTTGCCGAGGCTGTCCGTGCCGGTCTGGATCGGGAAGTCGTTGCCTTCGGCAAGGCGTTGCTCGACATTCTGTACGACCGGGTCCTGCCAGAGATCCCCGTAGCCCTTCATTTCCTGACGAGCATCCAGGAACTGCCGGGCGATCTTGCTGCGGTGCTCGGCCATCAGGTCCGTGACCACGGAGCGCTGCTTCTCCGTGAGCGGTTCGCCGGCAAGCGCCTTGTCGATCCACGCGACGATCTCTTTTTCCTTGTAGCCTTTGCCTTTGAAATACTCGGGGAAAGGGTTCGGCTCGTGCCGCTGCCAGGGCGCGGACGCAACCTCGCCGCGCGCGGCCGCGTCAACGTAATCCGCCTGGATGCGCGTTGCGGCTTCGCCTTGCTGAAGGTAGTTCTTTACGGTTTCAAGGGACAGGCGCCTGGAATCGGTGAGAGGAAGGACCTCTTTCGGCGCCCGGGTGGCTGCTATTTCTTGGATTGGATTTGCTGCTGTTGTTTCCAGGCTGCCTGCTTCGCCTCTATTTCGTCCAGGATTTTCCGGGTTGCCTCGTAGATTGCCTGCGGGTTCCCCTGCAGGTGCGACAGGCCGAGTCTCTTGAGTCTGGATTCGCTGCTCATTGGGGGGCACCTCTCCTGTTACCGTTCTTCGGTTCTCGATCTTCGCGTCGTTGGCCCGGCGCATGTCCTGATAGCTGGCAAAGTCGCCGAAGCTCACGGTATTGACGTGGAGCGTTACGTCTTTTGGTTGCGGGTTCTTCTTGGAAACGAGATCGATCAGCTTGTGGTACTTCGCGTACTTGTCTACATTTAGTTTAGCAGCTTGCACGGCGTTGTCAAGGGTCGCCCGATCCACTCCCACGGCCTCGACTGCCAGTTCATCGCCGCCGTACCGGGAGAACGTGGCGTCGGTGATGCCGTGCTCCAGGACGGTGGTCTTGATGATCTCGGAGATGGCCTTCAGGTGCTTGTCCGTCTCGAAGTGGCCCAGGGTGTCATTCATGCCCGTCACGTGGCCGATATCCAGGTCCGCGCGGGAGACCGGGATTTCCGTCTCCTGGTGCCAGTCCCAGAGCTTTTTGAGGTAGGGCTCGTAGTACTTCGCGTCAAAATAACTCGGCATGCCGCCGTTTTGCAGGTCCTCGTTTTTAGAGATCGTCGCAATGTGCTCGGCCGGGACCTGGCCTTGGTTCTTCTCCGCCAGTTGCTCGGCGTAGATGTCCCGCGGCGTGGGAGCATCAAGAGACTGGTAGGCCCGAGAGGAAGCGGTCAAGGCCTGTTGGGCCTCGGCTGCTTCGGCCCGTACTTGTGGCGCGTCGGGAGGCCGGACCTGGACCGTATCCGGCAGCACGTTCGACAGGTCTACGTTCTTGCCCTGAGAGATATCGGAAAGCGCCTGCTGCATGGCCTTGTACCCCAGGTCCGCCGTCTTCGGGTCCGTGGTGTCGAAGGGCGTGTCCTTGATCGTCTTCTGCCAGTTCGCCACGGTATCGATGCTGTCCTGGGTCTTGGTGAGCATTTCCCGCCGGGCTTCCGCGTACTTGCCCATGGCGCCGAAGGCGAGGCCGAGCGTGGCGTCGATCCCGCGGGAAACGGGGTCAAAGGGATCGTAGGATTCCGCGACCTTTTCATTGCCCGTCGCTTCCAGGAGCTTCTTCTCCGCTTCCGTGCTTGCCGCGCCGATGATCGGATTTGCAGCCGCCAGGGCCAGGGTCTTGCTCCAGGTCTTTGCGCCGGCGGGCAGGCCCGCCATGGCCTCGGTCGTGGCGCCGGTCAGGATCCCCGCGGCGGTCGCGGCCTTGGGGCCGACGCCCTGCTCGACCAGGCTCGCTCCGGTATTGATCGCATTCTCGGCCGCGAGGACCGGGACGCCCGCAGGCCCCAGGGCCAGGGCCGGGGCGAACCCGGCGATGCCGGAAATGAACCGGCCCGCCGCCGTGACCGAGCCGGGCTCCGGCGTGAGCTTGTCCTGGATGGGCTTGAGCTCTTCGTCGTAGAGCTTGAAGAAATTGTCCCGGTTGAACAGCAGCTCGTCGAGCCCGCCCGCGACCAGCAGGCCCGCGCCGGCCACGTCCACGGGCAGCTTGAGCGCGGCCATGCCCGCGGCTTTCACAATGCCGGTCGGCGCGACCTGGAGCGCGTCTTTCGGTTCTTCGTAAGGTGTTTCGTCGAGCACGAGCACGGAGACCACCCCTCACCTAGTCTCTCCCGCTGAGAGGAGAGAAATAAAATTTAATACCCCGTTGATAATTCGTTGACAACCCGCGCGGCGCCCGGCTGCTGCGGTTTGATAAGCGGCGCATTCACGTCGATAATAAACCGCCTGCCCCCTGCGGTGAGCGCCTGCGCGCCGTTATATTCCACGGCATACCTGCCCGGAGCCACGGCCCGGAGCGTGGCGTCGTCCTTGATGAAGTCCGCGGCCTGTTCGTTCGTCATGCCGTGGATCCCGCCCCAGGCCTGGACGGTCTCGGGAGAAATGCCGCTCAGGTAGTCCTTGAACTTTGCCTCGTCCATCCCGTCGGGCACCAGCACGCTCGATCCGTTCCACCGGGTCACGGTCCCGACCACGCGGCTGAAGGCCTCGTTTGCCGTATCCCGGTCGAAGTTGCCGTCCACCAGGTTCTTGCGCGCCGCGATGCCTGCGTACACGGTTTTATATGCCTCATAGTTGATGCCCCGGTTCGCGCTGTTCTCGGCCATGGCGTCGCCGATAAGTTTGTCGAACCCGTTGCGCAAATCCGTTTCTTTCGGCAGGGTGATCGCCTTGTTCCTGATGACCTCCATGCCGGAGGCCACCGCCTGGGCGGTGTTCAGGTCGCCCTTGGCCACGTTGTAGATGAGCGCGGAGACGGCGGGGGCCGCCGGGTCCTTGCTGTTCGCCATCTGTCCAGAGAGATAGGTGAGGCTGTTCGCCCCGTCGTTCCCGAGAGTGGATTTCAGGGTATCGAGCATCCGGATCCCGTTCACGGGGTTCACTTCCACGGTCTTGGCGATCCCTTCCATGTCGGCGTTCCGGAGGACCGGCACGAACGTGAGCCCCTTGGCTTCTTTCACTGCCTGGCCCATCTTGATGTTGTCGCTGAACTTCGCCTGCAAGGCGTCCGGGTTTGCCACGTCTCCGAAGGATATCGGCTTGACGCCGGTGCCGAAGAGCGGGTCTTTCGCGGCCTGGGCCATCTTGTAGCCGGGGCCATACTCCTGCTCCGCCTTCTGGAGCTGCAGCAGGCCCATGTACCCGCTCGTCTTGTCCGGGTCGAGCTGGATCATGGCCTGGGCCTGCTTGTGCAGGTCCACCGTGAGGTTCGGCGGCACCGGGTCCCCGTTCTTCAGAGCGTCGGCATAGTACGCCATGCCCACGCTGAAGTTGCTCTTGAGCGTCGTCAGCTGCTTGTTCGCGCTCGTAAGCAGATCGGCTTCGATCTGGTTCTTCTTCTGGATCACCGCCGCGATGTCCGCGTTCCGCGTGGCGGGATCGAGGCGGGTCCAGTTCTTCGGCGCGCCCTGATCGTCCGCCTCGGTCAGGCGGGAGAGCAGGTTCGTGACCGCTTCGAGCGCGGGCGCCCCGCTCTTCACGTCCAGGCTCTTCACGCTGCCCATGATGTCGTTCTGGTTGATGCCCTGCTCGAACTTCTGCCGGTTGTCGATGAAGTGCGCGTCCGTGAGCCCCGCGCTCTTGTACGCGCCGTGCAGGGCGTCGAAGTTGGCAAGCGCTCCCTCCAGGTCCCCGGTCCGGGCCGCGTCGAGGGTGAGTTGGTTCGCCCTCGTTTCCAGGTCCGCCTTGATGCCGTCCTGCCGGTTCTTGAGCAAGATGCCCTGGGCCTCGTTCTTGACCGTGCCGATCGTGCCCATGACCTCGGAGGCCACCACGGGCTGGTACTCCGGCTTTGCTTGTCCGATCGTGGCGCGGAAGTCGTCTTCCCGCTTTTGCAGCGCCTTGGCCTTGTCGTCGTCGGACAGGTCCGCGTTGTTGATGATGTCGAGGGTGTCCTGCCGGTACGCCGCCTTCTGGTCTCCCATGGAGACGAGCAGGCTGGTCCGGTCCGCGGCGTCGTTGACCTTGGCGAGCTCCTGCTGCTTGAGGGCCGCGAACTGCTCGGCTCGCTGGGTGATCTTATTGAGGCCTGACTGGATCGGCGAGTACTCGCCCAGGCTCGGCAGGACCGGCTTGATCTCCGACAGGGGCGCGGCTTTCTAATTGACCACGTCCAGGCGGTTCACCTGGAGCCCGGGGCCGACCTCTTTCGGCACCGGACTGCCAAGGACCGGCGTCTGCACCGAACTGGTGTACTGCGCTTGCCCGAGACCTGCATCGCTTGCCATCGGTATTTTCGGCATTTAATCCATCCTCCTCAACTGCCTTTACAGCAGCGTGTACACGTTGTCCGGCGTCCCGGCTGCCGCGGCCAGCAGGTTCGACTGCGGCCCGGCGATCGGCGTGAGCGGGCTTACGGCCGCGTCATAGGACGCATAGGGGTTCACGGGCGCGGCCGTCCTGTCGAGCAGCATCTGGTCCCAGGTGCTCTTGTTCGCCGAATGGCTGGTGAGCGTGTCCAGCGCGTCCTGGTAGGACTTGAGGCTCCACGTATCGAGCGTCGTACCGACCGCGGCTTGAGAGTCCTTGACGCTCTGCGTCAGTTCCGGGCTGGCGGACCCGCCGGGCGTGTCCACGAGCGTCTGGGTATTCTGCAGCAGGTTTTGAGTTACCTCGGAGATCCCTGCCGTGGACTTCGCGTTCCAGTCCGCTGTTTGCGCGTTGATGGACCCGGTGAGGTCCTGCGCCGCCCTGGTCGCCGCATTGCCCTGGCCCATCAGCAGGTTCTGGTATCCAACGCGGTAGCCTTCTATCGCGGCCTTGTCCGCTGCGGCCTTGGACGTGGCCGCGTCCGCCATGGCCCCGGCGGTGCCGCTGGAGGCGTCGTACCCGGCCTGCCCGGCCCGCGCCGCGCGCTGGCCGAGCACGGCGCCGCTGGCTGTATCCACCGCGGCCTGGGCTTCCTGGGCCTGGGACGCGTTCAGCGCGATCCGGCCCGTGAGCTCCTGGTTGATGTTCTGGGCCAGGAGGTTCTCGTTCTTGACGGCGCCGGCCCCGGCGGCCCCGGCCTGCGTGTTCACGCCCCCTTGCGTGACGATGGCGCCGCGGTTCTCCCGCCGGGTCGCGTAGAGCTGCGCCTGGCCCTGCAGCGACGTGACAGCCTGGCTCAGGGCGTCGATCTGCGCTTGGA
>VFSW01015736.1_pt1 | contig 10372 bp, 9 predicted proteins | sample 5358111 | NCBI WGS metagenome assembly VFSW01 (sample SAMN11554181, study PRJNA540505) | mine drainage metagenome | isolation source: sediment from site ElyBrook_90M | place: USA: Ely Copper Mine, Vershire, VT | collected 2017
AGCTGCTTAAGAGTGGAGTGTTGAAAGAGGCGCGCGCGACCTTTTCTGTGCTGCCTGGCCTGGACAGCGTTCGGCCGAAGGCAGCTAGTCCCTGGCCGGGGATTTTTCTGGCTGGAGACTGGACGGCAACGGGATGGCCGTCGACGATGGAAGGCGCGGCGCGGAGCGGATACCTGGCTGCGGAAGCGGTGACGACAGCGGCAGGGGAGGCCAGAGAATTCCTGCAGTCCGACCTGCCTGCAAGCGGGCTAATGCGGATATTTGTTTGAGGTGCTTCGGGCCTGGCGCGGCTCTCCGCTGCCCCATCGTTAAATTGTTAAATCGTCCAGAGAACAGGCAACGAAAAATACAGGGGCCTTCACTGCGTTCAGGATGACGGCGTAGAACTTTATGACGGCGTAGGGCTTGCATTTGGGATGACAGCGTAATGCTTACGGGTGCAGCCATCTTGAGCCTCCGCAGCTAGCGGGCGAGCAGGGCAACGCCGGCGCAGACAAAGATGGCGGCCAGCCAGCGGCGCTTGTCCACATTTTCGTGCAGGAAGAACCTGGCGGCGAAGGCGTTGCTGATGAAGGTGAGCGAGGCGGAGGCGGGGGCGACCAGGCTGACGTCTGCCCAGCTCAACGCCAGCAGGAGGGAGAAGAAGCTGAGCGCCATGCAGACGACTCCGCCAACAAACATACCGCTGCCAACGACGGCTTTGATTGCGCCGATGAGGCCGGAGTGGGCGCGTATGTCGTCGAGGTCGCCAATGCGGCGCATGGCTCCGGCGGTGAGTACGTCTCCGGCGGTGGCGGTTGCTACGACGGCCAGGATCATGGTCCAGGTGTGCAGCCAGGTGGCGGTCATCGGCTGGCGTCCTGTGCGTGCTCAGAGTGGTCAGTGAGGGATGGGCCGTTAGCCACAAAGCCCACGCCTGCGACGATCAGCAGAATGCCTGCCCAGCGGGTAGGAGAAATAGTTTCATGCAGCCAGAATTTTGACAGCAAGGCGACGACGACATAGCCGAAGGCCGTGGATGGAAGGACAAAGGTGAGGTCTGCCCAGCTCAGGGCGGTGAGGTAGCTGGCAAAGAAGCCGAGCAACAGAACAATGCCGGCTTCGACCCAGGGATTTTTCAGCGCCGTGAGTAGCGAGAGCGCATGGTGCACAGGTCCAACCTGCTTCATGCCGTAGTCGAGGAGCGTGTCACCGACTGAGGCGGTGAGCATGACGGCGAGCAGGACGAGGTAGCGACGGAATGTGAGAGTGTGTTTCATCTAATGCGGTGTTGCATCTATCGCATCGATAGCGCACGTCAGTGCACATCGATAAGCGCAATAAAAATAAGCCGGGTCCTCGCTGTGCTCTGAGAGGCAAAGCTCGCAGTTGAGAAGAAGGCCTTCAAAGCGAAGGCAGCCGCAGAGGGCTGCCTTCATTGGTTATAGGCCATGCATGCAAGGCCACATGGACAGGTTAAGCTCCGGCTCCGGCGGCTTCCGCTGCCTTGGCGGCGTTGTCGGACTTGGTCTGCTTGACGATCTTGTTGCGTTGCGCGCGCAGCTTCATAAAGGAACGTGCCTCAGTGTAGAGGCGAGGAAGGTCGCGGTTGACCATGGCCTTCCAGACGACGCGGAACGCGGCCTTGGGGCGGAAGAAGTATTCGTCGTAAAAGCGGTGGACCATTTCGAGGACGTACTCGACCGGAAGGCCGGGATACTCGATGTGGGCCATCTGGTGGCCGCCTTCGTCGGACATGGCCTCATTGGTGATGAAGCCGTTCTTCTTGGCGTAGTCGTAGAACTCCGTGCCGGGGAAGGCATGGGCGATGGAGACCTGGAGGGTTTCGATGTCCAGGCCCTTGGCGAAGTCGATGGTGTTGCGAATCGACTCCTTCGTTTCGCCGGGGAGGCCGAGGATGAAGTCGCCGTGAATGGTGAGGCCGAGCTTGTGGCAGTCGCGCGTGAACTCGCGTGCACGCTCGACGGTGGCGCCCTTCTTGATGTTCTTCAGAATTTGCGGATCGCCGGACTCGTAGCCAACGATGAGCAGGCGGCAGCCGGCTTCGCGCATGGCTTTGAGCGTTTCATAGTCGGTGGTGACGCGAGAGGTGCTGGACCAGGTGAGGCCGAGCGGCTTGAGCTTGGCGCAGAGTTCAATGGTGCGAGCCTTCTGGATGTTGAAGGTGTCGTCATCGAAGAAGAACTCTTTCACATGGGGGAAGAGCTTCTTGGCATGGGCCATCTCCGCAGCCACGTCATCTGTGGAGCGTTTGCGCCACGCATGGCCGGAAAGCGTCTGAGGCCAGAGGCAGAAGGTGCACTGCGCCGGGCAGCCGCGAGTGGAGTAGAGAGCGACGTAAGGGTGCAGAAGGAAGGGGACGTTGTACTTGGTGACGTCCATGTCGCGGGCGTAGATGTCTGTGCCCCAGGGCAGAGCGTCGAGGTCTTCAATCTGCGGACGATCCGGGTTGTGCCGGATGACGCCGCTGGCGTCGCGGTAGCTGACGCCCAGAATTTCATTCAGCGGCTTGCCGTTGGCGTAGTCCACAACGGAGAAATCGAATTCGCGGCGGCAGATAAAGTCCAGCGCGCGGCACTCGTTCAGGGCGCGATCAGGGTCCGTGGTGACGGGAGGACCGACGAAGGCGATCTTGATGTTGGGGTGCGTTTCCTTGATTTTTTCCGCCATGCGCTGGTCGCCGGTCCATCCCATGGTCGAGGTGAAGACGACCAGGAACTCGTAGTCCTTGCAGATGTCGTTCACTTCCTGCCAGGAGACATGGTGCGGCGGCGCGTCGAGCAGGCGCGAACCCTCCAGCATGCCCGCGGGATATGCGAGCCAGACCGGGTACCAGTAGGATTCAATTTCGCGCGTGGCGGGCCAGCGTGAGCTGGCGCCACCGTCAAATTTCTCGAACGAGGGCGGGTTCAGGAACAGTGTTTTGAGTGGCATGATATTGCCTCTATTCTAACATTCGTGGCTGGGCTGAGGGGCATGGGGGTGCCGAATTACGAACCTAATGTGGGACTGTCGACCTGCGGCCAATGGAGGGTGATTGGCTCTGTTGACATGGTGCAATGGGTATACGATTTGCCATTCCTTGCTACGCGCAGAATGACAAATCAATGGGTTTTCCAAGGGATATCATCGGAGCCGATCGAACTTCAGCCAAGGCCGGTCACGGCTTCGACTGGTTCGCAGCGGTTTTCACCCAGTCTTCCAGGCCGCCGGTGGCTTTCAGCAGGTCAAGGCGGGCGCGAAACAGGGAAAATTCAACATTCAGCAGGTCAAGATATTTCTGCCGTTCGTCGATGCGGGCGCTTTGCTCATCCTTGGGAGAGAGTGCTGGCGTATCGGGCACGCCGCTACCGTTTTTCAGTTGAAGAAGCACTGCGTCCAACTGATCCTGTGCGAGCTGGCGTTGCAGGTTGGCGACGTCCTGCTGCGCGGCTAGCTCTTCCATGCCGTGCTGGAGCTTGAGTGCGGCCTCGGCTGCCTGGTCGCGTAGAATGTCCGCCTGGTGCTGGGCGTGATCGGCGTCCGCGCGGGACTCGATGGCGTGGGCGCGGCGGTTGGCGTCAAAGAGAGGCAAGGTGATCTGGATGCCTACGCCGAAGTTGTTCTGCTGGAAGTTCAGGTAGTAATTCTGGTAATTGTTGATTTGCGAGTAGCGGCTGTATTGGGCTACAAAGTCGATTTCAGGGCGATACAACTGCTTGGCATCGCCGAAGGCGGTCTGGCGCCTGGCGCGAGCGTCAGAATAAGCCGCTTGAACACCGGGCGTGAGGAAGACGACTTGTCCAGACTGCTGATGGAATTCCGGCGGCGGAGGTACGCTGGCTGATTCGGTGGTGAGGCTGGCCGTTGGCAGGCCCGTGAGCCGGGCAAGATGGTCACGGAGCATGTCGACGCTGTCTTTGGCGTGCAATTGCTTCAGATGAATCTGCGCCAGGGTGAGGCGTGCCTGTGTGAGTGCGGTCTTGTTTTCCAGGCCAGCGTCCAGTCGCTGCTGCACGATGGTCATCAGCCTGTTGGCGTAGGCATATTGCTGGTCGAGCGCGTCAACCTCCTTGAGCGCACGATCGAGGTCCACGTAGGCCAGCGCCGTGTCTTCGGCAACGTCCTGCCGGGTCTGCTTGAGGTAGAGAAGGCTGGCCTGGACGGCGGCCCGAGCCGAGCGAATGTAGTCGCGCTGGGAGAAATTCATGATCAGCGACTGCGATGTGAAGTTGTAGATGGATGGCTGGCCAATGGGGAAGCCATAGGAGTAACCGAGGCTCGAACCGAAGCCGAGGCTGGGTATGTAAACGCCCCTTGCCTGGCCAAGCACTCCCTGGGCTTTGCGCACATCGGCTTCCGCGAGGCTCACTCTGGGGCTATGGCTTAGCGCAAGGTCAACGGCGGTGTACATGGACACCTGCGCTTGTGCGGAGCCGATGCCGAGCGCGGCAAAGGCGCAGAGGATGGCAGCGCGTATGTGGAGACTTCTTCGGGGGCCGGGAGGTGCTGGCTTCACGCGCATCCTTTCAAAAGGTTGACTCGTCAAAAGATTGACTCGATCGGGCGCCCTGACGTCGGCCACCGTAAATGATTTGGTTTCTAACCGCGACACTATAGTTGCGTTGAGGCATGGGACGCATGCAGCCTCTTCCTTTCAACTATTATCCACAACTCATCATTGCAGTTTTGCCGCTTTCTTTGCTGGTGCATAATCGTGGGCCATGGCGAGCGCGGCGGAGTATGCTTTGCTTGCGCCAGCAGCATCGCCCTGTTGGCTCAGGAGTTTCCCGAGTGTGACGTAGACCTCAAATGCGGGCTCCTCGGCTGTTTTGTGCGGCGAACTGAGATAGTCGCGAAGCATGGTGGCGGCCATTTGCGGCTCCAGTTTCATTGCATTGAGCGTTCCAGCGGCGGAAACCAGAGCACCATCATGGAGGGGGTCGGATGCAAGAGCCTGACGGACGGCATTCACGGCGTCATCCTTGCGGTTCTGGCGCCGGTAGAAGGCAGCAAGATCTGCCCACGCCTGAGCCTTGTTTGAGGCTGGCCCGGTAGACATGGCGGTGGAACTGGCGCTGGCAATGGCCAGCTTGTATTGGGGCTCTGCTGTGGCGGCATCGCCACGGTCTTCTGCGATGCGGGCCTGCAACCAGTGGCCGGCGGCGGCATCGAGTCCTGAGAGGTGGGGCACCAGAGCCTGGGCCTTGCCTGCGCCTCCTCCCAAAGCTGATGGTGCTTCAAGATAAAACTCGCCAAGGTCGGTGAGAGCGTCGATGCTTGAGGGGTCGAGTTTTACCGCCTTGGTAAAATTTTCGCGCACGCGTTTTACCAGGCCCAGCGCCGTGAAGGCGGAGGAATGTTCAGCCTTTGCGCCATAGGCGCGCGCCAGCCAGCGGTAATACTCGCCTGTGTCAGGAGAACTGGCAACCGCCGCCAGACACTCCTTGATGGCCTCATCGTCTCGCCGTTCCATGGAGTAGACGCGGCACAGAAGATAATGCGCCTCGGCATCCCTGGGATTTGCGGCCAGGATGGGCTGGAGCAGAGAGATAGCGGTATCGGCGTGCCCATCCACCATGGCTTTATGCGCGGCCGGATAGGAGCTTGCGGCCAGGGCCGGCAGCGGCGCGCAGCAGAGCAGAAAAGCGAAAAACAGCCTGATTGGGCAGGGAACGGTCTTCGCCACACGTTTCAGGCTACTTTCGCGTCTGCCAATTATGGATGCCATCTTTAGTTGGTGCTCAGCCATTACTGGGTCACATGCACAATGGTTCCATCTGTCAGTATCTGCCCACCGATGGCGCCAAGCGCGACGATGTCATTCTCTTTCAGGCCACCAAGAATTTGAACATTCGTGAGATTGAGCTGGCCGACCTGAACGGGAGTGCGCACCACCTTGTTGTCCACGAGCTTGAAGACGAAATTGTTGCTGCCTTCAGTGCGCAGGGCCTCGCGCGGAATACTGAGGACGTTGGGCAGGTTGACGATGGTGACGGTCACCGTGACGTTCGTATTCGGCAGCAAGACGCCATCCGCATCGTCAACGGTGATGAGGACCTCGGCGACATTGCGTGTTCCGTACCTGATGATGGTGGAGGGAGTGCGCTCCACGTGGCCATGCCAGCTCATACCCGGCTTGGCATCCCAGACGATCATGACGGGTTGTCCCGGCGCCAGCTTGCCAATTTCAGGTTCATCGAAGAAAGCACGCACGCGGAGTCGGGAGAGGTCTGCCAGTTTCAGCAGTGTTTCACCACTGGCGACAAAGTCTGACTGCTGGACGGGGATATCGTATACGGTGCCAGCGAAGGGGGCGCGAACGTTGGCCTGGTCCATGACGGAGAGCGCGGCGGCATATGCGGCCTTGGCATCCGCCACCTGGGCCTCGGCGCGTTCCAGGTCAGAGGCGCTGTAGCGGCTGGTCTTGCGTTGGTTGAGCAGTTGCAGGCTATTGTCAGCCTGTTTCAGCCGTTGCTGCGCATTATTGACTTCGTTGTCTGAGGCGGCGCCGCTGCTGCGCAGGCTTTGCAGGCTGGCCAGGTCGCGGGCTGCCTGGTCGCGCAGCATCTGGGTGCTGGTCAACTGATTTTCGAGCGAGAGCCGCTCCTCCTGGCTACCGCCATGCTGAATTGTCTGGAGCGCAAGCTGTGCGTTTTGCACGCCCGACATCGCTGTTGCAAGGCGGGCGCGCGCGTCGGCATCGTCCAGCGAGAGAAGCAGTTTTCCGGCTGGCACATGATCGCCCTGCCGCGCAAGAAGCCGCTTCACGGTAGCGGGATAAGGGCTGTGCGCCTCAAAATTAAGGATAGGCTCAACCTTGCCGTTAGTGGACAAGGTACTCACCAGGCTCTGGTAAGTGACTGCGGCTGTTCTGACCACGATGTTCTCACGCAGGAGCAGGCGCAGGCCAAGGATAACCAGGACAAGGACAACCAGGGCCGTGGCCCAGAGGAGACGAGATTGAAGGCGGGATTTGGTTGCTTGCGGCATCAAGGGAAAAAGTCAGTATATAAGACTCGTGGCAAGAGAGAAGGAGTCAAAAAAAATTCAGAAGCAAGTAGTTACGTTAAGTGCGAGGCTGACACCCGGGAAGGCAACCTATTTAAGGCCGGGCATTTTCGAGTCAGATTGGAAGCTGCAGCAAACCCTGTGTTGCCTGCCAGCCAGAGCGAGGAGACAGAGGTGGCAGCCGATGACTGCCGCAGGAAACCGTACAATAAAAGCTATGGCAAAAGAGCCCCGCTACACAGACGACCACGCCAAGGCTGGCCTGGACACAAAATTTCCTGACATTGAAACATGGCCCAACCAGTTCCCAGCGTATGAAATTCTGGGGGATGACCCTGAATTCACTTCAGTGTGCCCGAAGACCGGTCTGCCGGACTTTGGCGTGCTGACCATCCGCTATATGCCGCGCAAGCGATGCATGGAACTGAAGTCGCTGAAAGAGTACCTGTTTTGCTACCGCAATCTGGGGATATTTCAGGAAAACATCGTGAACCAGGTACTGGAGGACGTGGTGAAATCCTGCGACCCGGTGTGGGCGGTGGTGAAGGGCGACTTTCGTCCTCGCGGTGGAATTTCAACCATTGTGGAAGCGCGCTGGCCGAGACCGGACACGGAGTAGGCCGTCTGTATAGCGTGCTGTGGCCGAGGCGCCTGCAGGAAAATGTTTTCTGGGCAGGCCCAATTCAAAATCCGTTGGTCCCTGTGGCCAGCGGACTTTGAGTAGTGCTTTTCGTAAGCATGCGATGGACCGTAGTCAGAAGGCCTTCGGGCGCCAGGGGCTTCACGCGGAATTCCACATTCATGCCAGCGTATTCTTCTTCAGCTTCGGCAAGGCCGGTAATAACGAGCACGGGCATGTGCGGGATGAGGCTACGCAATTCGCGCACAAAGTCTGATCCACTCATGCCGGGCATGAGGTGGTCTGTGATGACCAGGTGAATGACCTCGGGATGAAGAGCTTTTTGTAGCTGTTCAAGTGCGCGCTGGGGATTGAGGGCGCAAAGGACAAAATAGCCTGCCCGCCTAAGAATTGCCTGTCGCGTGGCGGCCTGGACAGAATTGTCGTCTATAAGAAGTACTGTTGCCTGCGTCACTCTATTTGGATCACCAATCTAACTACGAGAAAGATGCCTGCAATCTAGAAAAGGTTGTACTGCTTGCTCTCGATACTTGTAGGTTTGCTGAATCCGCGCAGCCATTTCAACGCAATGAGCAGTGAACCTGGGCGAAGCTCTTCCCCTGCAACGCCGGCCCACTATCTTTACTTTTTTGTGACGGATGCCCTCATCGACGGCTACACGAGGGGAGTTGACAGATAAAGATACAGCGCATCAGGCGAATGCGCAAATTGAGCAGGAAACGATATCTCGAAGATCAGCGACTGATCCCATGAACTGCGTTACAGCGGCCCTGCTGGCGCAGCATCGTGAGCGCCATCGACTTCAATATAAAAATGCGCGCACGCGATTGTCGGGACACGCGCGCGTACATCGTGAAGATCAGGATGAGCGGGAAGTTTCAGCCAGAAAGTAAGGGCTACTGGTTTGCCTGCTGTTTGCGCCAGACTTTTCCCAGAACGCGGCCAGCAAGGGGAATAAAAAGATTGCGCGGAACGAACGTGCCAAGAAAACTGCCTATCTGGTTGACGAAGCCGCTGACGACTACGGGCCGTCTCTTGTCCCAGGCGCGAAGCGATGCCGCGGCCACCTGCTGCGGGGTCTGCATCCGCATGCCGCCAGCAAAGGCCTGCATTTTTGCGGTGGCGAAGAACTGTGTCTGCGTTGCTCCGGGGCAGACGGCCATCACGTGGACGCCGTGCCTGCGGTTTTCGCCATTCAGGCCGGCGGAGAAGCTGAGGACGAAAGCTTTGGTGGCGGCGTAGGTTGTGAAGTAGGGAATTGGCAGGAATGCGGCGGTTGAGGCGATGTTGAGGATTGCTCCCCGGCCTCTGCTGCGCATGGGGCCAAGGCACAGGTGGGCTAGCTCGACCAGCGCCACGATGTTCAGGTCAAGCATCTGGCGTTCGCGTTCGAGCGGCAGGCTCGTGAAGTCGCCGAAGGTGCCGAAGCCGGCGTTGTTGATGAGTACGTCGATAGCAATGCCCTCGGCATGAATCTGGTTGATGAGGGCTGCTGGAGCTCCTGTGAGCGAAAGGTCTGAAGGGTAGATGCGCACGTCGAGGGCTGGATGCCGTGCCTGCAACTGGTTCCTCAGCGCATCGAGCCTTTCCACGGAGCGTGCCGTGAGCAGCAGAGAATAGCCGCGTGCGGCAAGCTGGCATGCAAACTCTTCGCCGATGCCTGAGCTGGCGCCGCTGACGAGCGCGTACTGGCCCGTGATGGAGTTTGGGCCGTGGCCGTATGCTTCACCTGCGACTGGATTCACCATCGGTTGCAAACCACCTTGTATGTCGTATGAGATGAAACATCACAGACATCGATGCTAATGGTGCGCGGGCAGGACACAGTTGCCTGCGTTTGGCGCAGCGTAATTCCACTGTAGACTATGGCGATGTAAATGGTTACAGTTTGACCGGCTACACACTATTTTTTGCGCAAGGGCGGGGCCAGACAATTTTGACTTCAACCAATCTTACTTCCATCGACTGGCTGATCATGCTGGTTTACTTCGTTTTTGTGCTGGGCATCGGCTTTGCGCTCAAGCGGTACATGAAGACGAGCAATGACTTCTTTCTTGCCGGGCGCTCCATCCCTGCGTGGATATGCGGCCTGGCGTTTATTTCTGCGAACCTGGGCGCGCAGGAAGTAATCGGGATGGGAGCTTCCGGCGCGAAGTACGGCATCGTGACCAGCCAGTTCTACTGGATCGGCGCGATACCGGCGATGGTGTTTGTGGGCATCTTCATGATGCCGTTTTACTACGGGTCGAAGGCCAGGTCTGTGCCCGAATTTCTGCGGCTGCGCTTCGATGAGAAGACGCGCGGGCTGAATGCCTTCTCCTTTGCCATCATGACGGTGTTCAGCTCCGGCATCTCGATGTACGCGATGGCGTTGCTGATTCAGACGCTGCATATTTTCGATGGATTGTTCCTGGCGCTGCATCTGCCCATGTCGTGGATTTTTCATTTCTCTATCCTTCTGTCCGCCGTCATCGTGGTTGGGTACATTTTTCTTGGCGGGCTTACCAGCGCAATCTACAACGAGGTATTGCAGTTTTTCCTGATCGTGGCGGGCTTTGCGCCTCTGGTGTGGATCGGGTTGCGCAATGTGGGAGGTTGGAGCGGCATTCAGCAAAAGCTGGGGCCGTCGTTTACGCATTCCTGGCGGGGCATGGCGCATGCGAACACAAACCCGCTGGGCGTGGAGTGGTTCGGACTGACGATGGGGCTGGGCTTTGTGCTGAGCTTTGGCTACTGGTGCAC
>VFSW01015737.1_pt1 | contig 10372 bp, 10 predicted proteins | sample 5358111 | NCBI WGS metagenome assembly VFSW01 (sample SAMN11554181, study PRJNA540505) | mine drainage metagenome | isolation source: sediment from site ElyBrook_90M | place: USA: Ely Copper Mine, Vershire, VT | collected 2017
TTGACCACGGCCCGGCCCTTGAACGCGACGTTCGCGGTCACGGTCGCGCCCTTATCGTTGGCGCTGGTGTCGACGTTGCTCACATTCACTTCAAATGGGCCGTTCTTGCTGAACTTGCTCCACACTTCCTTGATTTTATCGGTGCCGGTATAAGCGCCATTGAGCGGACCGCCCACCCACTGGAAAGTAGCGTCGCCCGCATATTGGCTCATGATGCCATCCATATTACCGGCGCCGATGGCGCTGAAATGTGCTTTGGCCTCATCGGCGGGGCCGGCGAAGGCGGTCAAAGGCAGGGTAGCGAAAGCAAGGGCGATAGACAGCTTACGAATAGACATTCTGGTTTCTCCATCAGGTTGAAAAAGGGGCCTTACGATGGAGTAAACAGGTGGGGTGGGGTGTTTATTCCCCCCGTGGAATAAATATTTGGCGGAACCGGATATTGCCAATCCTGGCTTACGGGCGCTTAACTATTATTGATCGCCTGCTGCGGCGGGGCCAGATTCAATTTAGCGGCGATCGCTTCGGCGGCATTGAAAAATTCTACCGCCCGCGCCGGATGGCTGTAGCAAGCTTGAGCCAAGTGTTGCAGCGCATCCGGCTGGCCGTAGTGTTGGGCGATGAGGTGGATGAGTTCGCCGGCCTCATTGCCGACTACTTCGCCGCTGAGGAGCACGCCGCTTTGCGCATCGGCGACCAGGCGCACAAAGCCATCGGCATCGTCTTGGCCCAGGGCGCGCGGATTGGTTTCAAAGGTGGCGAGACCGATGGCGGGATCTTTGTTTTCGGCCGCGCCGTTCAGGCCGATGCGGCCGAGTTCGAGCGCGGAGTACACCAGGTCCGGTACGGTCTTACGGTCTTGTTTGCGCGATTCCGCCTGCAGGATGTTCGCGACCGCAATTTGTGCATCGGCCAGCGCCTGGTTCGCCGACATGCGTGGATTGGCCACGTCGCCGATGGCATAGATATGGGGCTGCGCGGTTTGCAGATACTCATTGGCCTTAATATAGCCCTTGCTGTCGGTATTCACCCCCGCGGCATCGAGATTGAGTCCGGTGGTGTGCGGACGGCGGCCGGTGCCGAGCAGCACCCAATCGACGATGACTTCTTCCGCGCCGCCTTGCAAGAGAAGCTTCACGCCTTCCGGCAGGATTTCGACCGCCTCGGGCCTGTGGCCGGTTTTGGGTTCGATGCCGTAGTGTTTGAATTTTTCCGTCAGCAGCTTGAGCGCGGGCGGGCTAAAGCAGGAATTGGAAAGCGGCGCGTTTTGGCTGAGCCACACCACTTCTTTGCCGAGCATGGCGAGGATGAAAGCGAATTCGGCGCCGACGGTGCCGGAGCCGACAATCGCCACACGCTTGCCGGCGGGCGGCGGCTGATTGAAGAGCTCGTCGCTGGTGAGCACCCGGCCCTCGGTTAAATAGAAGGGCTTGGGCACGAAGGGGCTGGCGCCGGTGGCGATAATAAAATGGTGCGCGCTTAAACGGTCGCGGCCATCGAGCGCGATGGTGTTGGCATCGACGAACGCCGCTTGCGCCGCGAAGCCGCCGATACGGAGCTGTTTCATCGTGGCGATATAGTTGTCGCGGACGGTTTTGACGACTTTCTTTTGGTGCTCCCAAGCGAGCCCAAGATCGCCCGCGAGCGCGCCTTGCACGCCGCGCTTGGCGTAGCCGCGGCTGGCGGCGATGAGTTTGGCGGAGTGATGCCAATCGTTCTTCGGCACGCAACCGCGATTGAGGCCGCAGCCGCCCCATTCGGCTTTCTCCACGATGCCCACTTTCAAGCCGCGTTGCGCGGCGAGCACCGCTGCCCGGTACCCCCCTGGACCCGAGCCGATTACGATAAGATCGTACTGCATGTAGGCATTGTAGCGGCAAGCCGCCGGTTGTGGTCGATTAGCTATTGATTGCGATCAACCCATAGCTAATCGTGCGGCTGCGCGACGTTCACTTTATAGCAAAAATAGCGTTGCCAGTCCCAGAAAAATAAAAAATCCGCCGCTGTCGGTAATGGCTGTAATCAGCACGCTGGCGTTGACAGCGAGATCGCGCCCCATTTTTACCATGAACAGGGGAATGCGCACGCCCATCGCCGCCGTCATGGGGAAACGCCGCGCCGCCGCAAAGCTGGCATTGTATGAATAAGCCTTCATAGCGTCCATGACAGCGCACGTTTTTCGCTTTGGGCTGATAAACTAGCGGCTCTTCAATCGAGCCGATTATGCGTTTTCAACCGCCTGGACAAATCGCCCGCGCCCTCCTCGGTGCCCCGAATCTGTGGGACCTGGTGGTATTCCCCGTGGTCTTAGCCGCTTTGTTTCTCATCGCCTGGGGCAGCCATCAAATGGCTGTGCCATATCAGTTTGGCGAGGTAATTCCGATTTCCCTCGATCCGGCCAATCTGCCGCACTACGCCTTGCGCACCACGCTGCGCATGGCGCTGGCGATGGGCTTGTCGCTGGTTTTCACCTTCGTCTACGCCAGCCTCGCCGCCAAATACCGGCGCGCCGAGAAGATCATGATTCCGGCGCTCGATATTTTACAGTCCGTGCCAATTTTGGGTTTTCTGTCGCTCACCGTCATGGGCTTCATTCAGTTATTCCCGGGCAGCATGCTGGGGCCGGAGGCGGCGGCAATTTTCTCCATTTTTACTTCCCAGGCCTGGAATATGACCTTCAGCTTCTATCATTCGCTGCGCATGATTCCGAATGATTTGCGCCTGGCGGCGGATGCGTTTCAATTGTCTGCCTGGCAGCGCTTTTGGAAGCTGGAAGTGCCATTCGCCATGCCGGGCCTAGTCTGGAATACGATGATGTCGATGTCTGGCGGCTGGTTTTTCGTGGTCGCGTCGGAAGCGATTACAGTGTCCAACCAGACCATCTTGCTGCCCGGCATCGGCTCCTATATCGCACTGGCGATCCAGCACAAAGATATGACTGCCATCGGCTACGCGATCCTGACCATGCTGGTGGTGATCGTGCTCTACGACCAACTCATTTTCCGCCCGCTGGTGGCCTGGTCGGAAAAATTTAAGTTCGAATTTTCGGAAGCGCAGGAGGGGCCAAAGTCGCTGGTGTTCGCGCTGGTACAGCGTGCGCGTTGGTTGCCGTTGCTCTTGTCCCTGCCCGCCGCGGCATGGGAGTTTTCGCTGCGGGTATTCCGGCGCTTGCCCGCAGTGCCGCTCTCGGCCTTGACGGTGCGCGTCACGCGGCGCGAACGACGTTTGATCGACAAACTTACGCTGATGGCCATGGCTGTTACCGCGATTCTTGCCGCGCTGGCCTTGGCGCGTTTTGTGTTGGGCGCGGTGAGCCTGGCGGAAGTTGGGCATGTCATGCTGCTCGGATTGATTACCGGGGTGCGCGTATTGGTGCTGATTGCACTGGCCACTATCGTGTGGGTACCGGTGGGGGTGTGGATCGGGATGCGTCCCAGGCTGACCACGCGCGTGCAGCCCATTGTCTTGTTCTTGTCGGCGTTCCCGGCCAATTTACTGTTTCCCTTGGCGGTGGTGGTCATCGTCCGGCAGCATCTTAATGCCGAAATATGGCTTTCGCCGCTGATGATACTCGGTACGCAATGGTACATTCTGTTCAACGTAATTGCGGGCGCGTCTTCGATCCCGACCGATCTCAAAGAGGCGGCCGCCAACCTCGGTGTGTCGAAGTGGCTGTTGTGGCGACGGCTGATTTTGCCCGCGATCTTTCCCGCTTATGTTACCGGTGGACTCACTGCATCCGGCGGTGCATGGAACGCCAGCGTGGTCACCGAAGTCGTGAGCTGGGGTACGACTACGCTCACCGCTACCGGCATCGGCGCTTACATCGCGCAGCAAACCACGGCCGGGGATCATCCGCGCATCGCGCTCGGCATCGCGGTGATGAGCCTCTATGTGGTGGTGCTTAACCGCACCTTGTGGACGCGTTTATATCGTTACGCGCAAGAGCGCTTGGCTTTGGAATGACAGCATGCAAAATAACGACGCATTAATCGAAGTTCGCAACGTGGCCAAGACTTTTGCCGCCGAGGGCAAGGGCACGCTGACGGTGCTGGAAGACATCAACCTTGTGGTGCAGCCGGGCGAGATCGTCGCGGTATTGGGTAAATCCGGTTGCGGCAAATCCACGCTGCTGCGTATCATCGGCGGGTTGACGCAAGCCACGCAGGGCGAAGTGCGCTATCGCGGTGCGCGCGTGTCGCGTCCGCAACCCGGCATCAGCATGGTGTTCCAGAGCTTCGCACTGTTTCCCTGGCTCAATGTGCAGCAAAATGTCGAGCTGGGATTGGAAGCGCAAGGCGTGATTCCCGCCGAGCGTGAACGGCGCGCTTCGGAAGTGATTGAAATGATCGGCCTCGGCGGCTTCGAATCCGCCTATCCGAAAGAACTATCCGGCGGCATGCGTCAGCGCGTCGGTTTCGCCCGCGCATTAGTGGTGAATCCCGACGTGTTGCTCATGGACGAAGCTTTTTCCGCGCTGGATGTGCCGACCTCGGAGACTTTGCGCGGTGACTTGCTCGGCCTGTGGCTGGAGCGGCAGATTCCGACGCAGGCGATTCTGATGGTGTCGCACAATATCGAAGAAGCGCTATTGATGGCCGACCGCATCGTGCTGCTCGACGCCAACCCCGGCCGTGTCAAAGCCGAGCTGCCGGTGACCATGAAACATCCGCGCGATCGAGATTCCATGATGTTCCGGCAAATGGTGGAGCGCGTTTATACCGCCATGACCACTGCCGTGGTCGGCGCAGTCGCCAAGCTCGAAGCCATCGGCATCGGTCATCGGCTACCCAGTGTGTTTGTGGCGCAAATGGAAGGCGTGCTGGATCAGATCGAGCAGATCGAAGAAGGCGGCAGCGCCGAATTGCCGGAACTGGCCGAAGCACTACACTTCGAGATCGACGATCTATTTCCTATCGTCGATGTGCTGGAACTGCTCGATTTCGCCCACGTGACCGGCCGTACGATTACGCTCACGCGCCACGGCCGTGCTTTTGTCGAAGCCGATATTCTGCGGCGCAAGGAAATCTTCGGTGAACATCTATTGAAACGCGTGCCGCTCGCCGCGCATATCCGCCGCGTCCTGGACGAGCGCCCCTCGCAGCGCGCGCCCGAGCAGAGGTTTTTAAGGGAGCTAGAAGATAATTTGAATGAAGAAGAAGCCGAACGCGTGCTCTCGATCATTATCGATTGGGGCCGCTATGCCGAACTCTTCACCTATGACTACAATGCGGGGATTTTGAGCATCGAGGCGCCGAGTGAAGAAGCGGAAAACTAAAGCCCGCGCGTCATGCGGTAATGCGGAATTCCCGCGTCGAAAAATTCCACCCCTTCGCGCGTAAAGCCCGCGCGCGCATAAAATGGCGCCGCATAGGTTTGCGCGTTGAGCAACGCGGAGGTTGCGCCGCGCCGCTGTGCTTCGGCGAGGATGCATGCGAGTAGGGCGCTTCCCACGCCCCGCCTGCGCCATGCTTTCAATACCGCCATACGTCCGATGTGCGCGAGGTCGCCATGCAGCAACAGGCGCGCGGTGCCGATGGGCTGACCTTGCGTATCGCAGGCTAAGGCGTGCATCGCGCGCGCGTCTTCGCCATCCCATTCTAGGTCTTGCGGCACGCCTTGTTCTTGGATGAAAACTGTGCTGCGAATGGCGTGGAGTTGTTCTTTGGCTGCTTGCCAGGTGACGAGGTGCATGGTGAATCGATGGGGAGGCATGTGCGGTCATTTTACCGTATGCTAGGTGTGATAAACATGCTCCCGCGTCAGTGGGTATGGCATGGTCCCATTCGCCAATGGCTTGCCGCCGAGGATTTGGAAAATCGACATCCAACCGCGCTCGAAGGCGTGCGCCGAACCGGCCATATAGATTTGCCAGATACGGTATTTTTCTTCGCCGACCATTTCTTTCGCTTGTGCCTCGTGTGCTTCCAGCCGATCCACCCAGTGCCAGAGCGTGCGTGCGTAATGCGGGCGCAGGCATTCCACGTCCCAACATTCGAGGCCGTGAGTGGAGAGCGATTCGATCACATGCGATACATGCACCAACTCGCCGCCGGGGAATACATATTCGTCGATGAAGTCGCTGATGCCGCTACCCAGCCCTATAGTATCGAGACCGACGGAAGTGATACCGTGGTTCATCACTAAGCCACCCGGTTTCAACAAACGATAAATTTTGGCGAAATATTTGGGAAGATTATGACGTCCGACATGTTCGAACATGCCAACCGAGGCGATTTTGTCGTAGGGAATTTCCTCGGGCACATCGCGGTAATCCATGAGGTGTACGGTGACGTGATCTTGCAAGCCGCGCGCTTGGATTTGCGCCTGCACATAGTCGTGCTGATTTTGACTGAGTGTGATGCCGGTGGCGTACACGCCATGGCGTTCGGCCGCCCAAAGAATCAGTCCGCCCCATCCACAGCCGATATCGAGCAAGCGTTCTTCTGGTTTGAGGTCGAGCTTGCGGCAGATGTGTTCGAGCTTTTGCTCTTGGGCATGCTCCAAGGTATCGTCTGCCTGCTTGAAGTAGGCGCAGGAGTACACGCGCCGTTGATCCAGCCACAAGGCGTAGAAGTCGTTGGAGACATCGTAGTGGCGGCTGATGTTCTTGCGGTCGGCGGGTTTGGAATGCTTCCACCAGGACAGTGCGCGACTGGCTTTTTTATCCACGAGCACTTCGTTTCCACACAAATGCTCGCCCAGGTTGATGATGTCGCGCGTGGGACCTTTGAAATCAAAGCCGCGCTCGACGTAGCTCCTGGCCAGTTTGCCCAGGCTGGGCTTGGCAAAATTGAGCAGCGCTTGGGGTTTGTTAACCTTTAAGGTAACGGTGGGATAGTCGGCGAAGCGCAACGCTTGACCGTTCCACAATTCTAGCGCAACCGGTAGGCGCAGTCGGCGCAGCCGGCTTTCCACCATTTTGAGTATCTGGTTTTGCAGCATGATCTCTCCCTCCGTTATGTAACCCAGTATAGGAAAGAGATGAGGAAAGTTTAAGCCAAATCTTGGGCAAGCGAGCTGCGTACATGCTCCGGCAGCGCGGCGATCTGCGCCGTGTATTCCGGATGCTCGACCCCGATGGCGATGGCGGCCCCTTGCTTGATCGCGGCAATGCTGGCGGCATCGAGTTCGATGCGCAGAAAATGCACGGCGGAGGTTTTTTCCTCATTGGCACGCTCCAGGTCTTCGTCGGCAATGGCGTAGATTTTTTTCTGCCCCGCCGCCTGCACCCAGACCCGGCCTTCGATGCCCTTCAAGCGCGAAAGCATGGCTTGGCGCTCGCTCACGTCGGGGTACTCGATCAGCATCGTGACTTTCCAGTTGGTTCCATCGGGAATGAGCGGATTGTAGGCATCCAGTTCGTCTTGAATACCGGCTTCCTCGAAAATGCGTTCGACACGCAGCATTTCCTGAATTTGATAACGGATGGTGAGCTGGTCTTCAAAAATGAGCGTGACATGGTCGCCCAGTGCGATAGTGCGGTCTTTCTTGTGTGCCATGACTTGCGCGCGTAATGCGGGCCGCGCCTTGGCGTAGGCTTCAAGCGTAATCAGGTGATCTCGAGAGAGTTTTGGCATGATGCGGGGCTCCTGTGTATACATGGTTTATTCCTTTAGGCCGTAAGCGAGGCGAATGAGCGTGATCGGGTGTTCTTTCCGCGCCGGAGTATCGCCCATGCCTTGCTGGATATGGCGGGCGGCAATCGCGCAGTCTGAGCTGATGTAGTCGGGCGTATGGTTGGCCATGGCCTTGAATACCGGGCGGCCGATTTTCATGGAGTTGGCGAAAAATTCCGACTTTACGCCCCAGGTGCCGTCGTGGCCGGAACAGCGCTCGACCGTATTCACGGTGGTCTCGGGTACCAGTTGCAGCATCTCGCGCGTTTTCTGTCCCATGTTCTGCACCCGCAGATGACAGGCGATGTGATAGGAGACTTTACCCAGCGGCTGCTTGAACTCGGTCTTGAGTAAACCGTCCTGATGGCGCGCCATGAGATATTCGAACGGATCCCACATGGCTTCGCCCACGGCTTTGACATTCGCGTCATCCGGGAACATCAGCGGCAACTCCTGTTTGTACATCAGCGTGCATGAGGGTACCGCGCTGAGAATCGCATAGCCTTCACGCGCCAGTTTGGCGAGCTGAGGGATATTGATGTTTTTGAGCCGCTCCACGGCATCGAGATCGCCCAACTCCAATTTCGGCATGCCGCAGCAGGCTTCTTTTTCGACTAGCCGCGCCGGGATTTCGTTGTGCGCCAGCACTTTTAGCAGGTCGTGGCCGATGCCGGGTTCGTTGTAATTCACGTAGCAAGTAGCATAGATCGCCACTTTGCCCGGCGTGCGCTGACCGTCTTTGATCGCAAAGCCGCTGTTGGGCGCGGCGTGGGTGCGGAATTTTGCGTCCGTATATTCCGGCAACATGCGATCTTTATGGATGCCCAGCACGCTGTCCATGGCGGCGCGCGCTGCCGGCATTTTGCTCAGCGCGTTGACGGTCTGCACCACCACCGGGATGGTCGCGAGTTTGCCCATCGTATCGGTGCTGGAGAGCAGCTTGTCGCGGAATTTGGTTGCGCCTTTTTTGAATTTGACTGCTTTTGCGCGCAACATCAGATGCGGAAAATCCAGCGCCCACTCGTGCGGCGGTACGTAAGGGCATTTGGTCATGAAACACAGGTCGCACAAATAGCATTGATCCACGACCTGCCAATAATCTTCGGCCTTTACCCCATCCATTTCCAGGGTGGGGGAATTGTCCACCAAATCGAATAGCGTAGGGAATGAGGTGCAAAGGCTCACGCAGCGGCGGCAGCCGTGGCAAATGTCGAATACCCGATGCAGTTCCTGATTGAGCGCGGCTTCATCCCAGAAGCTCGGGTTTTTCCAATCTAGTGCATGCCGCTTGGGCGCTTCGAGACTACCTTCACGCGCAGTCATTCCAATGCCTTTCTATAAGGTGAGTGGGGTGCTTCCGCCCCAAGCGGAGCGGAAGCGGGTGTTGCTTTGAGAGTGATTAACTACCCAGGGTGTCCAGCGCTTTCTGGAACCGGTTGGCATGCGAGCGCTCGGCTTTGGATAGCGTCTCGAACCAATCGGCGATTTCATCGAAACCCTCGTCACGCGCGGCCTTCGCCATGCCTGGGTACATATCGGTGTACTCGTGGGTTTCGCCGGCGATGGCGGCTTTCAGATTGTCGCCGGTGGGGCCGATCGGTAGACCGGTGGCGGGGTCGCCGACCGCTTCCATATATTCCAAATGGCCATGGGCGTGCCCGGTTTCGCCTTCCGCGGTGGAGCGGAACACGGCGGCGACGTCGTTATAGCCTTCTACGTCGGCCTTCGCTGCGAAATACAGATAACGGCGGTTAGCCTGGGATTCACCGGCAAATGCGGCTTTTAGGTTGTCGAAGGTTTTGGAGCCTTTGAGGTTCATCGTGATCTCCTTAAAAAAGAGGGTTATAAACAGTTTATAACAGTTAGACCAAATCTAATCTGTAAACGAAGTATAGATAGAGTGTGGAAGTGCTGTCAAGGGTCGCTCGAATTACTTTGCTGCGAGGCGGGACATCAACAATGACGCGGGGTAGATCAAGTGTCCTTGCGCGGCGTGCGACGGCGTCGCGCAAGGAGGCGCGAGATCAGCGGTGTTCGGCAGCGTGCAATGGCGCGCGGCGGTCGCGCTCAATATAGGCAACCAATTCATTTAAAGCGAGGCGATACACTTCTCGCTTGAACTCGATCACCGATTCCAATGGCACCCAGTATTCACTCCAGCGCCAGGCATCGAATTCCGGGTGGCCGCTGGCGCGCAAGCTGACATCGCAGTCGCGTCCGGTCAAGCGCAGCAAAAACCAAATTTGTTTTTGGCCTTTATAGCTGCTACGCCATTCACGCTTGATCCACTGCGCCGGCACCTCGTAACGCAACCAGTTTTTGGTGCGGCCCAAAATACGCACATGCTGGGGTTGCAACCCCACTTCTTCGTGCAGTTCCCGGAACATGGCTTGCTCCGGGGATTCCCCCTTGTCGATACCGCCCTGCGGGAACTGCCAAGAATGTTCGCGTATCCGTTTGCCCCAGAAAACCTCGTTCTTCGCGTTACATAAAATGATGCCGACATTGGGACGATACCCATCGCGGTCTATCATTTCTCATCCTTAAAATTGCATCGTTGCCAGCATTGTTTCATATTTCATTCGGCAATGAAAGACACGCGGCCTAGTGTGGGTGATCGGGTACAATAGCCCTTTCAATCAATCTATTAGAATGCGGTCATGCCAGTTAATTTTACCCCGACAGCACGCGAAAATTTATTGCCGATCCAAGGCATTTCCCTGGGCGTTACCGAAGCTAATATCAAGAAGCCG
>VFSW01015739.1_pt1 | contig 10371 bp, 12 predicted proteins | sample 5358111 | NCBI WGS metagenome assembly VFSW01 (sample SAMN11554181, study PRJNA540505) | mine drainage metagenome | isolation source: sediment from site ElyBrook_90M | place: USA: Ely Copper Mine, Vershire, VT | collected 2017
CACTGTTTTGTAACGTTTCCTTCATTTATTCTTTTGAAAATATCATTCCCATAATAATGCATTGGTTTATCTGTATTAATAAAAAATAAAGTTAAATAATAAACACATACTTACAACATTAAATTAATGTTTTTTATAGAATGGTTACGTGAGGAGCAACGGGGGAATACAGTATTTTAGTTCTTTCAAGCATTAAAATGAGGCATTTTTTCAAGGAATACTTCACTGACCAATAAGCCTTCATGTCCCACTTGAAACCAAGAGCGTCTTGCCCAGTATTGAGGTTGTTGTGCGCCAGGGATACGTTGATAAAGGGGGTGACTGACTCGGATGTGTTTAACAGCAATGAGTCCACGTTTCATCTGTTGCTGCTGAAAAAGCCATTGCCCTAAAGGTTGATTGCCCAGTTTGGCTAAGCTTTTAAAGCGTGATAATTCTTTGGTGAGTGGTATCATACTATGCGCAAAAACCAAGGGCTTCTGTCCCTGGCAGAGTAATACTTCGCGAATTCGACAGGGCTGCCTTGGATGCGTTAGCCATGTTTTCTCATCGACCAAGGGGGTTGAGAGTTCATCGCGAATCACCTGAATGACAATAGGGCCAAAACTCAAGCGCAGACGTTGAGTGAGTGAGTCTGGATAGAACAGCCATTGTTTTAACTGTGGCGAGGCCGCTATGGCACGAGGATTGGATTGCCAATGGCGGTCATTGAAAAGATGTCTGTGCATATTCTCATTATCCCACAGACAGTGTTATTCTCTATAAGATTAAGGCAAATTATTAAGGATTAATCATGTCAACTGTTCCTGCAACCATGCGCTTTGTCGGTCAACGTGAGACAGGTGGCCCTGAGGTTCTTCAAATAGAAGAGGGGGCTCTGCCTTCTGCGGGGCCAGGAGAGGTGTTAATTCGGGTGATGGCGGCGGGGGTTAATCGTCCTGATTGTTTTCAGCGCGCAGGGTTTTATCCTCCACCGCCGGGCGCTTCACCGATTATTGGCTTGGAGGTGGCTGGAACCATCGCCGCCGTGGGGAAGGAGGTAACAGATTGGCAAGTGGGGCATTCCTGTTGTGCGCTCGTGACAGGGGGGGGCTATGCTGAGTATTGCGTGGCTCCCCAGGAGACCCTATTGCCTATCCCTGAAGGCATGGGCTTTACTGAGGCGGCAACCTTACCGGAGACCTTTTTTACTGTATGGAGTAATGTTTTTCAAAGAGGACAATTGAGCAATCAGGAAACTTTTTTAGTGCAAGGGGGCAGTAGTGGTATAGGGAGCACGGCTATTCAGCTCGTTAGTGCTCTTGGGCACCGAGTCTTTGCTACGGCTGGCAGTCCGGAAAAATGTGCCTTTTGTGAAACGTTAGGGGCAGAGAGGGCAGTTAATTATCGGCAAGAGGATTTTGTGGCGGTGATTAAATCCTTAACTGATCAACGGGGCGTGGATGTGATTTTAGATATGGTGGTGGGGGACTATTTACCGCGAGAATTAAAGCTCCTTAAGGATGGAGGCCGCCTTGTGATCATTGCTTTTTTAGGGGGCTCTAAAGTTCAGGTGGATTTTGCTGAGGTAATGAGGCGTCGTTTGACGATTACTGGCTCTACTTTAAGGGCAAGGGAATTAGAATTCAAGAAAAGAGTACGCGATGAGTTACTTAATCATGCCTGGCCTCTGTTGTCTCAAGGGAGAATCAATACTCATATCTATCAACAGTTTACCTTGGATAATGTAGCTAAAGCCCATGCCGTGATGGAATCTGGTAGGCACATGGGTAAACTAGTCTTAACCGTGGCGTAGATATTATGTGGACACAATTGCAACAGATTTCTTTTTGGCTCAGTATTCCGCAAATCATCGGTATTGATTTGGTGCTAAGTGGTGATAATGCGGTGGTCATCGCTTTGGCTGCGCGGGCTTTAACTGGCCGTGACAGACGAATGGCGCTATTTATTGGCGGAGTAACGGCAATTATTTTTAGAATGTTCTTAACCGTTATCGCCTCGGGTCTTCTGTCTTTTCCTTATTTGATGAGCATCGGGGGTGCTTTACTCTTTTGGGTGGCACTACGTCTTGTTAAGGGGCGCCATGAGGAGCACGCTGATGGGGATATTCCGGCCACGAATCAACTGTTTCAGGCCATCAGAGCCATTATTATTGCCGATGTAGTGATGAGTTTAGACAATGTGCTCAGTGTTGCAGCCATTGCCCGTGGCAATCCACTTCTTTTGCTATGTGGTTTAATGATATCTATTCCTCTTATTTTGCTTGGCAGTACATTTTTAATGCATCTGATGAAACGCTTTAAATCTCTGATAGTCCTAGCTGGGGCATTGTTAGGATATGTGAGTGTGGATATGGTGTTATCTGATTTTGCTTGGCGCGGCATTATGGCGCAACTGCCTATGGCCAACCATACTTGGTTGGCCCTTCTTGGGGCGCTGCTTGTTTTTATACTCAGTCGACCTGTGTTTAAAAAAAATCATAATACTCCATGAGTGAGCAAAAAGTTGGCATTATCGGAGCAGGGTTAGCGGGTCTTTGCGCTGCATATTATTTACAAAAAGCGGGCATTTTAGTAACTGTTTTTGAAAAAAATTCTTTTATTGGCGGCAGGTTAGGGTCTATTTCTAATGTAGATGATGAGGAAGATATAGGGGCCCAATACTTTACTCTTCGCTCACCCCTCATGCTCGATCTTTTGCCTCAATGGCAAGAGATGGGGTTAGTGAAAGCCTGGTCACCCCGAATACACGTTATTCATGATAGTCATTCTATCGAGAAAGATCATCGTTCTGTGGAACGTTGGGTAGGGACCCCATCCATGGTGGCCTTGGCCAACTATTTTGCTCCATCAACGGATATCCGCTGTGATCATGAGGTTCAGAGTATTGCGCTCACAAAAAGCGGGGAGTGGCAGCTTAAGGTGCGTCACCATGGAAGTCTTACCGGCTTTTCCGCGCTGTTATTTTCGCTGCCTGCGCCTTTGATAGGCTCCCTCTTGCAAGGGGTTCAGCCACACTGGAAACAGTCACTTGAAGGGATCAATTTTTTACCCACCCTTGGTGCACGGGTGAGTTTTTCTCGGGAACCAGACCTTGATGCAGCTTTTATTAATCATGGAATGGCCAGGTGGCTTGCTAACAACAGCTCAAAACCCGGGCGCAGACAAGGCTTAAGGTGGACTCTTCATCTTGATCACCAATGGAGCGCTCAGCACGCTCATCTCTCCACCAGTGAGGCCATAGAGCTCATTCAACGCAATTGGCAGTTAGAGCATTTACCTGGCACCCTTGAATCGGTCAGCCCTTTTTTTTGGCCACAGGCCATTGCGTTAAACCCTCCTCTTGATTTCGCTCCCTGGGATAGTGAGCTTAAGTTAGGAGCTCTGGGTGATTGGCACCTTGGGGGGCGTGTGGAGGGAGCCCTGTTATCGGGTTATGAGTTAAGTCGAGCTGTTATAAAGAGTTGTAGGTAAAGCCATGGATAGCGTGTTGTGGTTTAAAAAGGACTTAAGAATTCATGATCACCAAGCGTTAACGGAAGCGCTCCGTCAATCCCGGGTCATGTGTATTTATATTATGGATCCTGCCCAATGGCAGCAGTTAGATCAGTCAGCCCAACACTATGCCTTTACGTTAGCCTGTTTACGGGATTTATATCGACAACTGCGAGAGGTGGGTGCTTTATTACATATTTTATCGGGTAGTACTGTGGAGGTTCTTGCGCGAATACAACGTATCCATCCCTTCGCGCAACTCTACTCCCACGAGGAAACGGGTAACTTCTGGAGTTATCAACGGGATAAGCAAGTAGCTAAATGGTGTCGAGAGCAAGGTGTTCAGTGGTTTCAATATCCTCAATTTGGCGTCAAACGTCGATTAGACTCAAGGGATCACTGGCAGAGACTCTGGCAACAACACATGAGTCAACCCGTTTACAAGCTACCCGCCATAGGGCAACGGCTATGGTGGAGTGAGTCAGTCTTGCAAAAATTTGTTATTCCTGAGATGGATGAGCTGGGCTTAAAGCCTATGAGTATGGACAAGCGTCCTCAAGGGGGTCGGCAAGCGGCTTTATTGGTTTGGCAGCGCTTCATGGATAGTGGTGTGAATCGGTATCGTGGTGGTATTTCCTCTCCCCTGTCAGCCCCTACTGCTTGTTCACGGATGTCCGTGTATTTGACATATGGTTGTGTCAGTATGCGTGAGTTGGTGCAGTGGACCCATGGTGAACTGGATCAATTAATGAGTACAAATAGAGACCCTAAACGCCTCGGTTTACAGGCTTTTTTAAGTCGTTTGTATTGGCATTGTCATTTCATACAAAAGCTTGAAAGTGAGCCTGAAATAGAGTGGCGTAATATGCACCGCGGTTATGATGGCCTGCGCGAAAATGAGTTTAATCAGCATTTCTTTGAGTTGTGGCAGAGTGGTCAAACCGGTTGGCCCCTGGTGGATGCCTCCATGGCGATGTTAAAGCATGAAGGTTGGCTAAATTTTAGAATGCGGGCCCTATTGGTGTCCGTAGCCTCCTATCCGCTATGGTTACATTGGCGTCAGACGGGATTGTATCTGGCTGGACAATTTTTAGATTACGAGCCTGGTATCCATTGGAGTCAAATGCAAATGCAATCAGGGACCACTGGAATTAATATTCCGCGTGTCTATAACCCCATCAAACAAGCTAAAGATCATGACCCCAAAGGCGTGTTTGTCCGTCGTTGGTGCCCTTATTTAAAACGAGTGCCTGATAGCTTTATCTTTGAGCCTTATCTGATGCCTCGCTCCATGCAAGACAAAATTGGTGTATGGGTAGGACGAGATATTCCTACCCCCTTAGTCAATTATGAAACCAGTGTCCGTCTCGCTAAAGATAAGTTATTTGCTCGCCGCAATACTGATACGGCCGTATCACAAGCACGGGAAGTACTTGAGCGTCATGGCTCTCGCTCACGAAGCAATCAGCGTAAAAGAGGCTCCTCTGCCGCCCAAGCCAACGCTTCATCTCAATTAGGTTTTGAATTTGATGAAGGGCGTTAAGAAGGAACACTTACCAGTTAAGGTATGCATTGTTTGCCAGAAACCTTTTGCTTGGCGAAAAAAATGGGCCAAGGTGTGGGATGAGGTGAAATACTGCTCTGAGCGTTGTCGCCGCAGTAAAAAATAAAAGTATAGGAGGCTCAATTCATGACGCAAGCGATTTATTGGTTTCGCCGTGATTGTCGCTTAGAGGATAATCTGCTGTTCTTTAAAGCCATTGAGGAGTGCCAATCACTCCTGCCAGTTTATATCGATAACACACAATACCACCACAGCACACAATGGGGATTCGTGCGCCAAGGTGATCATGCTAAAGCCTTTAAAAGACAACTGTTACTGGAGCTCCGTCAACAATTAGAGAGTAGGGGAAGTCTATTGTGGTTGGCGGAAGGGGAACCTACCACGCTATTGATCAGTTGGTGTCGAGCCCTCAACATTTATCATATTTATACAGAAAGTATTGCCGCAGAAGAAGAGGAACAGGAAATTAAGCTGCTCGAGAGCGCTGGCATCAGTGTTCATAGTCTCTGTCAGTCAACCATGTTGGATAGGGAGTTGATTAAGCCTGTGTTAACTTATTTCCCCATGAGTTTTACGCGCTTTAGACAAAAAATTGAGGCTTTAGGGCTGCGCTTTACTGAAGTGTCTGAGGCTAACCTGAAAGACTTAAGGGTGCCCCTAGCGTGGCACAAGAGCGAGTGGGCATCAAGACAGATGTATCACGACTTAGAGTACACCTTAGATAAGAGAACCTCGCTGCCACTTATTGATGGTCAATGGATCACCCATAGGCGGGGGATAGAAGAGTATCTGACTCAGGATTATATTAATAACCAACACATAGCCCACTACAAAGCTACCCGTAACCAATTACAAGGACCCTACTATTCATCAAAGTGGTCCGTTTGGCTCGCTCACGGCATTATCTCGGCACGACAATTAATGAGTATTGTGGAGCATTACGAAAAAACTAAGGGTGCTAATGAGAGTACCTATTGGTTATGGTTTGAGTTGCTGTGGCGCGATTATTTTCGTCATTTGTTTTATCAAAGAACCTGCTGTTTGTTTCGCTACCAAGGTTTGGCTACTCAGGATGAATTGGCGCCGGTATTCAATCCTGAACACTTTGCTGCCTGGTCACAGGGCAACACGGGCATCGATTTGATCGACGCGGCGATGCTTGAACTCAATACCACAGGTTATCTTTCGAACCGCCTCCGTCAGGTGGTGGCAAGTTATTGGATATACCACTATGGTGGCGATTGGCGGGCGGGAGCAGCTTGGTTTGAGTCACAACTCATTGACTATGATGTGTACAGTAATTATGGTAACTGGCTTTATATTGCAGGTAAAGGAACAGACCCTCGAGGAGGGCGAGAGTTTAATGTGGAGAAACAAATCGCTCACTATGATGCTGAGGGACTTTACCGCCGAACTTGGCTGTAATGCGGGGTTTAGAAAGAGGTATTTCCATTTGGCACGAAGGGCGAGGATGTGGTAAGTTACTTTTTTAAAAAATGGCTGAGGTGTCTGTGAAAACAGTGATAGCGATGGTGGTACTGCTGTTGGGGATGTTTTTGTTTATTGGCGTTACCGTTTATCGTTCCATGAGTTTTCCTCATGCTAAGTGTGACGAGGTATTAGCCGGTTCACAAATAGATGTCCCACAGGGGGTGTTAGAAAAGTGTCGCAGTCAATTAATAACGGATCCTCACAAGTGATATTAAGGACGAGATGACTCTTACTCAAACCAGAGCAATTCAAGGGGTAACGGTTGGTTTTATTGTTAATCTGTTAGGAGATTTACTGCTAGGCGTCAACGTTGAAGTGTACAAGGGTATTGCTACTTTTAATGTCCTGTGGATGCTCGATGTTTTTTTACTGCCTTTTATAGTGGGTTATGTTACCTCTCTCATCTATAAGAAAAGAGGAGGGCGATATGTGGCGTGCCTACCCCCTTTGCTGCTCAGGCCCTTGAGTTATTGTTATCTGCATTATGTGGCCCATCCTGTGGGCGACTTTTTTTATCAGCTTAACCTGTATTATTGGGGTCCCATGCTCATTCTCGTGGTGGAGTCTGCTAATTTTGGCGGCATTATTGGTGAAGTGAAAGCCGGTGTGTTCAGTAAAAAGCGAGAGAGCGCTTCATAAAACTCTTGCTGTCAGTACAATTCTGCGTTACTTTGGGACGCAAATGAACTCTCTAGTTGAGCCCACCACTATGTTTTTCTCTCGTTTTCTGACTTTTTTGATCCTGTTGAGCTGTGCAGGGTGTGTGATTGCTGAGGAGATTCCTCTGCATGAATTAATGGATGTTCCTCTGGCTGGTCACGCCACCCGTTTGGATTATGCGAGTCTAGATCCTGCTAAGCATCTTCTGTTTATCGCGCACCTTGGGGATAGTAACATCATGGTGTTTGATACAGAAAAAAATAAGGTCATTCAAGTTATTCCTCACATAGAACATGTTCATGGCGTGTTGGTAGTCCCTGAGTTAAACCGAGTCTACGCTTCAGCCACTACCACGAACGAAGTGGTTGTCATTGATGAAACGAGCTTACGGGAGATAGCTCGAATTCCTGGGGGTATTTATCCAGATGGCATGGCCTACGCCTCTCGAGAACATAAATTGTATGTCTCCGACGAACATGGAAAAACTGAAACGGTTATTAATACGGTGAATAATCAGAGAGTCGCTACCATTCCCTTAGGGAGTGAGGTGGGAAATTCGCAATACGATCCTGTCTCCCATCACGTTTTTGTGAATGCACAAACCACTAACGAGCTCCTTGAAATTGATCCCTTACCAGATCGCGTGATCAACAGGTATCCCTTAACCCATGAGTGCATAGGTGCCCATGGTTTATTAATTGACGCTACAGATCGCTTGGCCTTTATTGCCTGTGAAGGGACTCATATTTTAGTGGAGTTTAATCTGTTATCAAGGAGTGTGATGCAGAGCTACATCATTGTGAATCAACCAGATGTGTTGGCCTTTGATGAAGGGCAACGACTACTTTATATCGCCGGAGAGCAGGGCAGTGTGTCCCTATTCAGGGTGGGTTATGGGGTCAATAAAATATGGCAAGGTTTGATCGGTAACAATGCCCATGTGGTGGTTACAGATCCACAGACCGGTCGGGTGTATTTTCCATTAATGAATGTGAACGGATCTCCAGTATTAAGGATTATGCATTAGAGGGATGACTCGCTTTAGTAGGGATCATTTTTTGATAACCACTTTTAGCGGGTTGAATGACTGTTTTAAGCGCACTATTTTTTATTAATTTATCCACGGATCTCTCTAATTCAGGATGTTTTTCCTTCAGAGCCTGAGGGAGTTGCGCCTGACTCAATTCGGGAGTCAGAAAAAAAACCCCTAACAGCAATTGGAGGAGGTAGTGACTGTTTTTTTGCTTACACCCCGCAGTTGGCGATAGCGATAACGGGATCTTCCCTCGGGTCTGTGAGGGTAAAGGAGCATAATAAGAAGATAGGTTGGTGTTAGCATTGGCCATTTTTCACTCCCAAATGAGTTATTGACGTTTTAATATAAGCAAGAGTCGAGCCAAATCTTTAATTACATCATTAACCTAGGTTTTATGGGATTCTTAAGGCGATCTGAGCCTTTTTTTAGGTCGTCAATAACAATATTCTTACGGATGGTTGAGGAACATGCACTGACTGAGCGCATCATTGTTGTGCTTTGATTGATTTTGGTGTGGCTAAACAACAGGGCAACGGACTCGTAAATAAAGTATGGACTTGACTCGCTTTAGTAGATAGAAAGTCATAAGTAAAATTGAGATGAGAGAAACCCATGAGTAGTACAAGATACACAGATGAATTTAAAGCGGAAGATAGTAAACAAGTCATAGAGCGTGGGGTAGGTGTCCTTATGGTGGCCAATGGTTTTGTTCTCTAGGATAAAAAGCCTGTAGGCCAGGCTTATGTGTAGTCTGCAGCAAATGATGATGTGCTTGCGCTGAACAACAAAATCTATCCCATGAAGGAAAGGCACTTTGCCAGAGTCTTCGAGTACAGTTCGCATTTATTGAACAGCATCGCTGTTAATTTAGATTAACCAGCATGTGCCAGATACTTACAGTTTATCGTATCGACTATTATGTATGGAATACTTACCCGAAATCGACGCGTACGCTATCCGATGAAGCGATGATTGTCGATATTAAACAGTTTTTCGTGGACAGCCCGCGGCATCTATGGCAGTCCACGTATTCATCATGATCTGTCAGAAGCTGGCATATGCTGTGCTGATACCTAACACCCGTCATACCTTTGCAAAGGAAATCTACTCTTTACTAGTTTGATCAACTTAATAGTCTGTCTGTCTAAAAATTTGGACATATTTCATGTAGAACTTCGTCACATAAAATAAAACTCTACTTCTCTTCTGCGTCGTTTCCTTAAAGTGTCGACATTTTAGGGGTTTGCTTATTGACCTGATTGGCTCTCTTCAGAGAGCCGGACCTGTTTGCCGTGCGTGTCGCTTACACGTTGTTCACTTCTGCCTCTTTGGCCTTGCAATTGGTTTCGTCGCGCGCCTCGCTGAGTTGTTCGAAGGAGCCTGACGATCGCGCACCTCTCGCGACGCTGCGTTTGATGGAATCGTTGGGGCCCCCGCCCTCAGAGGCTATGCGGTCTTCATCGCGGAACCAAGCTGGTAGACGAAGTTGTCAGCAGCACCTATAAAGTGACACAGTGCGCCAACTGAAAACTGATACATCATATTGAGATAATGGGTACATTTTGGATGTGCCCGTAATAACAAATGAGGTGTATGTGGAAAGTTAAGTAATGAGGAAACAAGGTATGAGCTTACGCAAGATTGCTAGAGAGGATAGTCATTCTGTAAACACGGTACGACGGCATTTGAAGTCGGGTAGCAAGCCGCAATAATTGCCCACTGTTACGCGGGTAAGAAAGCTGGCGCCCTTTCATGATTACCTGCGTGATCGACACAGCTTGTATCTCCCTAAGCTCTTCTTGGACCACTTGGTGATGTCGCCATCTTAGGGGTTGATGAAGAGGGGTCTTGCAGAAGTTGATCTGGATGACGCCGCACTCGGGCTGGATGCGGGCAGACTTGATCTCCGCCAAGTCCGTCTCATGAGCCTTGATGGCCGCGCCGAAGGAGTCGATTTCCGGCGCATCATCCTCCGCAGAAACTCATAAAGATTTATTCGTCAAGAAAGTATCCTAAAAAAGGTTGAGTCCACGAAGTGATTTCACTCAATGGATTCAATTCTTTAACACTTTAAGGAAACGGCTTGCCTCTGTTCCCTGCTTTTTAAAGGGATTACCAATTTGCCC
>VFSW01015740.1_pt1 | contig 10371 bp, 10 predicted proteins | sample 5358111 | NCBI WGS metagenome assembly VFSW01 (sample SAMN11554181, study PRJNA540505) | mine drainage metagenome | isolation source: sediment from site ElyBrook_90M | place: USA: Ely Copper Mine, Vershire, VT | collected 2017
GGCCCCGCCCCTTCGCGCGCGCGGGGCCCCCCCCTCCCCCCCCGCGGGGGGCCGTGCGCCCCACCTGCCGCGGCGCGCGGGGGGGGGGCCCGATGCCGCCCGCCGGGCGATCCTGCCTGCGGGCCGACCGCGGGCGGGATCAACCAGTGTCTTCAGCGCAGGCAATCGGCAAAGACAACGGAAAAACAACGCGTGGCCGGTTCAATCCGGCGAGCTTCAGTCCGACGATCGGCAAGGTGTGCAAATGCTGGAACCCAATCTCAAGGCGCAGTTGCAAGGCTATCTGCAGCGGCTCACTCAGCCGGTGGAAATCATCGTGGCCGCCGGGGATGACCCGAAGTCGCGCGAGATGCTGGAATTGATCGGCGAAATTACCGAGCTGTCGACGCATATCACCCTTGCCGGCGCCGACCCCGCCGCGCCTTTCGCGCCGTCCTTTGCCCTGCGGCGGCCGGGTGAGGAGGCGCGCATCCGGTTCGCCGGCCTGCCCATGGGGCATGAATTCACCTCCCTGGTGCTCGCGCTGCTGCAGACCGGCGGCTATCCGCCGAAGGCGGAAACGCACCTGCTCGATCAGGCGCGCGCGCTCGACCGGGACCTTCATTTCGAGACCTTCGTTTCGTTGAGCTGCCACAGCTGTCCGGACGTGGTCCAGGCGTTGAATCTGATGGCGGTGTTGAATCCCCGGGTGCGCCACACCATGGTGGACGGTGCCCTGTTCCAGCAGGAGGTCGAGAGACGCGAGATCCTGGGTGTGCCCGCGGTATTCCTCAACGGCGTGCACTTCGGCCAGGGGCGCATGGAGTTGACCGAGATACTGGCCAAGGTCGATCAGGGCAGCGTGGAGCGCGAGGCTGCGCGCCTGTCCGCCCGCGCGCCCTATGACGTTCTGGTGGTCGGCGGCGGTCCCGCCGGCGCCGCCGCGGCGATCTATGCGGCTCGCAAGGGCATTCGCACCGGCCTGGCGGCCGAGCGCTTCGGCGGCCAGCTGCTCGACACCGTCGGAGTCGAGAACTTCATCTCCATCAAGCAGACCCAGGGGCAGCAACTGGCCGAGGGGCTCGGCGAGCACGTCGGCGCCTACGACATCGAGGTGATGAACGCCCAGCGGGCGGCCGCGCTGTTGCCCGGCGATTTGCTCGAGGTTCGCTTCGCGGGCGGCGCCTCGCTGAAGGCCCGCTCGGTGGTGATCGCCACGGGCGCTCGCTGGCGGGAGATCAACGTGCCGGGGGAACGCGAATACCGCAACAAGGGGGTGGCCTATTGTCCCCACTGCGACGGTCCCCTGTTCAAGGGCAAGCCGGTGGCGGTGATCGGCGGCGGCAACTCCGGCGTCGAGGCGGCAATCGATCTGGCGGGCCTGGTGAGCCACGTGACGCTGATCGAATACGATACCCAGCTGCGCGCCGACGCGGTGCTGCAGAACAAGCTGCGCAGTCTGCCCAATGCCACGGTGATCACCGGTGCGCAGACCACCGAGGTCATGGGAGACGGTCAGCGGGTGACCGGTCTGTCCTTCAAGGATCGTCAGAGCGGTGTGGCTCACACCCTGGAACTGGCCGGAGTGTTCGTGCAGATCGGTCTGGTGCCGAACACCGACTGGCTGCAGGGCGTGGTGAAGCTCTCCCCGCGCGGCGAGATCGAGGTGGATGCCCGCGGCCAGACCTCGGTGCCCGGCGTGTTTGCCGCCGGCGACTGCACCATCGTGCCTTACAAGCAGATCGTGATCGCCATGGGCGAGGGCGCCAAGGCCTCGCTCAGCGCCTTCGATCATCTGATCCGCTCGCCGCTGTCGGCCGCGGCCTGACCGCCTCGCGGCGACCCTCGCGACAATTCCATGGCCGCGCAACCGCCGGGCACGCGACTATCGGCGGGGGTGGTCGTGGTCAGCGTGGTCGAGCGCAAGCTGCGATATCTGTTGCTGCGCGCCTACCGCAACTGGGATTTCCCCAAGGGGCTGGTCGAGCCCGGTGAGCAGATCATCGAGGCCGCCATTCGTGAAGTGCGCGAGGAGACCACGCTCGATGACATCTCCTTCGATTGGGGCATGGTGTACCTGGAGACCGGCCCTTACAACAAGGGCAAGGTGGCGCGCTACTACGTCGCGCGCAGCCAGGCCACGCACGTCGATCTGCCGGTGAACCCGCTGCTCGGCAAGCCGGAGCATCAGGAGGCCCGCTGGTTCGACTATGAGCGCGCGCTCGGCGTCGTGGCGCCGCGCCTGCAGCCGGTGGTGCGCTGGGCCCACGCCATTGTGCTGCACCGCGCCCCGCCCTAGGCGTGGCTCTCACAGGGTGAGGGCGCCGCGCGCCACCTCCACCACCTCGCCGCCGACCCGGATGCGGCGCGCTTCGTCCACCTCCAGATGCAGCGTCGCCGGTCGCTGCACGCATTCCCCCTGGGAGATCTGCAGGCGCAGCGGCAGCGGCGTGCCCATCGCCAGATGCCAGCCGCCATAATTGGCGGTGGCCGAACCGGTGGCGGGATCTTCGAGAATGGTCGTGCCCTGGGAGAAGAAAAAACGCGCCAGCGCGCGTCCGGCGCCCCGGGTTGCGAACACATAAGCCATGCAGTTGCCGTCCTCGCTGGGCAGAGCCGCCAGCCGGGCGGGATGCGGCGCGGCGCGGCGTACCGCCGCCGCCGAGGTGAGCGGCACGATGAGTTGCTCCTTGCCGGACTTGACCCACAGCGGCCGCGGGCCAATATCCGCGGTCTCCAGTCCCAGGGCCTGCGCCAGCTCCGCGGCGCCCGCCGGCACCTCCCGCCAGGTCGGGGCGGGGGCGGTCAGCGTCCAGCGGTTGCCCGCTGCCCGCACCTCGATCAACCCCGCTGTCATTTCCAGGGTCAGCGCATCCCCGCCGCGTCCCAGCAGGCGGCAGACATGGGCACTGCCGAGGGTGGGATGGCCGGCAAAGGGCATCTCGTAGCGCGGGGTGAAGATGCGCACCCCTGCCGCGGCGCGGGTCGAGGGCAGCAGAAACACCGTCTCCGAGAGGTTGAACTGACGGGCCAGCGCCTGCATGGTGGCGGTATCGAAGGCGGCGCCGTGCTCGAAAACGCAGAGCGGATTGCCGGTGAACGAGCCCCCGTCCTGGGTGAACACGTTGAAGATGCGAAATGGATGGCTGGCCATCACCCGCCCCCCGACCCGCCGGGCGCGACCGGGCGCGGCCCCGGTCGGCGCCGGGTGCGGCGCTTCAGGGGCGTACCACCACCAGCGGCGCGGGAGCGACCACCACCCGCGGCGGTCCGTAGTAGTACACACGGCGCACCGGCATGGGTGCGACCACGCAGCCGCTCATCGCCAAAAAGCTCATTGGAATCAGAATCTTGAACAGCAGTTTGCGCATGGGTCCTCCGCCGCATTGGTCACTTACCAGGGCCATAACGGCGGCGGTCGGGGGCGGATGACATGATGAGCAAAGCTTAAGGTGTGCTGCGCCGTGAGGTCAGGCCAGGGTGTGGAAGACCTTCTGCACATCTTCGTCCTGTTCGAGCTTGTCGATCAGCGCCAGCACCTCGGCGGCCTGCGCCTCGGGCAATTCGACCGGCATGGCGCAGATGTACTCATGTTCCGCCGACAGCGGGGCGATTCCTCGCCTCTCCAGCGCTTCCTGCAATTGACCGAAGTCGTTGAAGGCGCAGCGGATCACCAACTGCGGTTCACCTTTCTCGCCGGTGCTCTCGCCCATCTCCTCCAGCCCATGATCGATCAGGTACAACTCCAGTTCGTCCTGGTCCTTCACGGCCGCCGGATCCAGGCGAAAGACGCCCATTTTCTTGAACAGGAAGCTGACGCTGCCCGGGGTGGCCAGATTGCCGGCGCCCTTGGAGATGATGTTGCGCACATTGCCCACGGTGCGCGTCGGATTGTCGGTGGCCGTCTCGACCAGCAGGGCCACTCCATGGGGCGCGTAACCCTCGTAAATCACCTCATGGTAGTTGGCGGCTTCCTTGCCCGAGGCGCGCCGGATGGCCGCGTCGGTCTTGTCCTTCGGCATGTTGACGGCCCGGGCATTCTGCAAAATGCGTCGCAGCGCGGCATTGGCTCCCGGGTCCGGTCCTCCCGCATGCACGGCGATGGTGATGTCCTTGGCGATGCGGGTGAACTGCTTCGCCATGCGGTTCCAGCGCGCGAACATGGCGTGCTTTCTGACTTCGAATATTCGTCCCATGGTATTTATCCATCCTGATGCAGGGCGACGGGCCATGCGCTTTCCGGAGGCGCATGGTAGCAATACTCGGTCAAACCGCTAGACTGGCGTACAAATTCTTCCAGGCGTCCTCCACATGAGTGCAATCCCCGCAGGGCCAACGCCGAGCCCCGTGAGCTTCCAAGACCTGGGGCTCGCCGAACCGGTGCTGCGCGCCCTGGTGGACGTCGGCTACGAGGCTCCCTCGCCCATTCAGGCGGCCACCATCCCGATCATCCTGTCGGGCAAGGATCTGCTCGGACAGGCGCAGACCGGCACCGGCAAGACCGCGGCCTTCGCCCTGCCGGCGCTCTCGCGCCTCGATCTGTCGGGCCGGGAACCGCAGGTGCTGGTGCTGGTGCCGACCCGTGAACTTGCCTTGCAGGTGGCCGAGGCGTTCCAGCGCTACGCGGCGCATCTGACCGGGTTCCACGTGCTGCCCATCTATGGCGGCCAGAGCTATCAACCGCAACTCAATGCCTTGAAGCGCGGCGTGCACGTGGTGGTCGGCACGCCCGGGCGTGTGATCGATCACATGAATCGCGGCACCCTGGCGCTCACCGCGGTCAAATTGCTGGTGCTCGACGAGGCTGACGAGATGCTGCGCATGGGCTTCGTCGATGCCGTGGAAAGCATCCTCGAGCAGACGCCCGCGCAGCGGCAAATCGCCCTTTTCTCCGCCACCCTGCCGGCGCCGATCCGCCGCATCGCGCAGCGCCATCTGCGCAGCCCGGCCGAGATCACCATCAAATCCGCCACCAGCACGGCCGCCAACATCCGCCAGCGCTATTGGCTGGTCAGCGGAGTCCACAAGCTGGATGCGCTCACGCGCATTCTCGAGGCCGAGACCTTCGACGGCATGCTGGTATTCACGCGCACCAAGCAAGCCACGGTCGAGCTCGCCGAAAAACTCGAGGCGCGCGGCTTCGCCGCCGCGGCGCTCAACGGCGACATCCCGCAGGCGCTGCGCGAACGCACCGTGGCGCGGCTGAAGGCCGGTCAGGTCGACATCGTGGTGGCCACCGACGTCGCGGCGCGCGGCTTGGACGTCGAGCGCATCGGGCATGTGGTGAACTACGATGTGCCCTACGACACCGAGTCCTATGTGCACCGCATCGGCCGCACCGGCCGCGCGGGCCGCAAGGGGGAGGCCATCCTGTTCGTCGCGCCGCGCGAGCGCAATCTGCTGCGCGCCATCGAACGCGCGACCCGCCAGCCCATCGAGCCGATGAACCTGCCGAGCGCCGATGCCGTGAACACCCTGCGCATCGCGAAATTCAAGCAGCGCATCGCCGACACCGCGGCCGGCGCCAATCTGGCGGAGTACCGCTCGATTCTCGCCGAGTTCACCACCGAGACGGGACTGGCGCCGCTCGAGGTCGCGGCCGCGCTGGCGGTGCTCGCGCAGGGTTCGACGCCGCTGCTGCTGCCGCAGAAGGCGGGCGGGCCGCCCTCGGCCGCGACACCGGCGGCATTCGCGCCCTCGGCCGATCCCCCGCCGCCGGCGGCGCCCGCGCATGCGCAGCGCCGGCGTCCCTCCGCGGCCGGGCGCCTGGAAACCTACCGGCTCGAGGTGGGCTCCGTGCATGGCGCAAAGCCCGGCAACATCGTCGGCGCCATCGCCAATGAGGCCGGCATCGAAGGGGCTTATATCGGGCGGGTCGACATCCGCGAGGACCACAGCTTCATCGATCTGCCCGAGGGGATGCCGAGGCAGATCTTCAAGGATTTGCAGGCGGTGCGGGTCGCCGGCCGCGAGCTGCGGATCAGCCGCGTGGCCCCGGCGGCGCGGCGCCGCGGTACCATGGGTTTGTCACAGCAGCACGAGGGAGCAGACATGGCCAAGGGCATGGAGAAGAAGAAGGAAGACAAGAAGAAGCCGAGCAAGACTCTCGAGGAGAAGCGCGCCGCCAAGCGGGCCAAGCGCGAAGAGCGGCGCGGCTGAGCCTCATACGACCCGACCGCGCCCGCCCCCCGCGCGGGAGTAGCGGACGGTAGCCGCCCTCAAGTGGAGACAGCGGTGGGGAGCCACGCGCCCCCCCCCGCCCCCCGGGCGGGGGGGGATAAGGTTCGGCAGGCCCGGTTCGAGCAGAGGCTCGTCGGCCGGCGGCGGCTCCTGCGCCAGCACGTCGAGGCCGGCGCCGCCGAGGCGCCCGGCCTTGAGCGCCGCCGCCAGGGCGGCGGAGTCGATGAGCGCGCCGCGCGCCGTGTTGATGAGCAACGCATCGGGCTTCATGAGCGCGAGTTGCGCGGCACCCATCAACCCGCGCGTCTCGGGCGTCAGTGGACAGTGCAGCGACAGCACGTCGACCACCGCCAGCAGTTCGTCGAGCGCCACGCGCCCGGCCGCGGGCGGCGCCCCCGGGCGGCCGGCGATCAGCACCCGCATGCCGAAGGCGGCGGCGATGGCGGCGGTGGCGCGGCCGAGTTCACCGTAGCCCACCACGCCGAAGATGCGTCCCGCGAGCTCGCGGATCGGATGGGCGAGCACGGCGTGGGCCTCGTCGCGGCGCCAGGTGCCGTCGGTGGCGAGCCGCGAGTATTGAGGCAGGTGCTGATTCAGCGCGAGGATCAGCGCCCAGGCCTGCTGGGCCACCGATTGGGTGCAGTAGCCGCGCACGTTGCACACCGCCACGCCCCGCTCGCGTGCCGCCGCGAGGTCGATGTGGTTCGTGCCGGTGGCCGCCAGCGCGATCAGCCGCAGTCCCGGGGCGGCGGCCAGCACCTCGCGCGTGATGGCGAGCTTGTTGAGCAGCACGATCTGCGCGGCGCCGATGCGTTCGGCCACCTGCGCCTGCGTGGTCCCCTCCAGGAAGACCAATTCCCCGGCCGCGGCGCCGAGCCGCCGCGCATCCAGGTCGCCGTTCGATACCGTGTCGTAATCCAGAAATACCGCGCGCATGGCGCGCTAGAATAACCGCCCATGAAGATCTCCGCCGTCAAATCGCTGATCGTGGCGAACGTGCTGGTGTTCGTCGCGCAAAATCTCGGCAAGGGCGGGCTGGAGGAGGTGTGCGCGCTCTGGCCGCTGCAGCCCATCGACGGCGTGGTGTACTTCCACGTCTGGCAGATCGTCACCTACGCCTTCCTGCACAGCACCGACAGCATCGCGCACCTGCTGCTCAACATGCGCGGCCTGTGGATGTTCGGCACGGAGATCGAGCGCTCCGTCGGCCCGCTGCGGCTGCTCGCCGGCTACTTCGCCTCGGTGGTGACGGCGGCGCTCAGCCAGTTGACCGTGCCGGCGCTGTTCGCGGTGCCGCCCGCACCGACGATCGGCGCCTCCGGCGGCGTGTTCGGGCTGCTGCTGGCCTATGCGCTGATGTTTCCGAACCGCAAGGTCATTCCGCTGATCCCGCCGATTCCAATGCCCGCATGGCTGTTTGCCACCCTTTATGCCGGCCTCGAACTGGTGCTCGGAGTGACGGGCCGTTTCTCAGGCGTGGCCCACTTCGCCCATCTCGGCGGCATGATCGGCAGCGCGCTGGTGGTGCTCCAATGGCGGCGGCGATGATTCGGCGACTGGCCGCCGCCGGCGCCCTGTGGCTGCTCACCGCCGCGGTGTCGCCGGCGTCCGCCGCCTGGGTGCAGCGCGTCACCGACGGCATCATGGGCACCCGCATCACGGTGGAGCTCTGGGCGGAGGATCAGGCGCAGGGCGAGGCCGCCATCGACGCGGTGCTGGACGCCATGCGCCACGTGGATGAGACCATGAGCACCTACAAGCCCACCAGCGAGGTGTCGCGGGTGAATGCCGGCGCGGCCGATGCGCCGATGCGCATCAGCCAGGAGCTGTTCGACGTGCTCACCGAGGCGCGCAAGTACTCTGAACTCACCGACGGCGCCTTCGACATCACCTACGCGAGCGTCGGCTACCTGTACGACTTTCGCCGGCACGTGAGGCCGGATGAGACGCAAATCGCCAGCAAACTGCCCGCGGTCGATTATCGCAACGTGATTCTGGATGCGGCCAATCGCACGGTGCGCTTCGCGCGCAAGGGTGTGCGCATCGATCTTGGCGGCATCGCCAAGGGCTATTCGGTCGACCTTGGAATCCGCGCGCTGCAGGCGCGCGGCATCACGCGCGCCTATGTCTCGGCTGGCGGCGACAGTCGCATCATCGGCGACCGCTTCGGCAAGCCGTGGATGGTCGGCATCCGCGATCCGCGCAAGGGCCCGGGCTCGGTGATCACGCGCATCCCACTCGTCGACGCGGCGGTCTCCACTTCCGGGGACTACGAGCGCTTCTTCGACGAGGGTGGCGTGCGCTACCACCACATCATCGATCCGCACACCGGCCACTCGGCGAGCAAGGTGCGCAGCGCCACGGTGATCGGCCCGTATGCCATGCGCACGGACGGGTTGTCGAAGACCGCCTTCGTCCTCGGTCCGCAGAAGGCGATGCAAATCTACAACCGCATCGAGGACATCGACGCCATCATCGTCGAGCTCGACGGCACGGTGATCTATTCGAAGGGCTTGGAAAGGGCGCACTAGGGGCCGGCCTTGCGCGGCGCGGCTCGCGTAAATTGGATCGGAGAATCCAAAAACGGCATGGCGGCCGGCGCGCGCATGCCTCAGGCTACGGCACATGGAGCAGGAGCGACCCTCGGCATGAACACCCCTGAAGAGCAGACCGGCCGGCGCGGCCGGCGGCGGCCGGCGGCGGCGGCGAATGCCCATGCCCCGTTCGACCGCACGCGTTCATACCGCCATTTGCGCAATCCCTTCGAACCGCTCAAGGTGTTCTCGGACGATCAAGTGGCCGCCATGCACGAGGCGGCGCTCGAACTGCTCGAAACCCAGGGCATGAAGGTGCTCTCCGCCGCGGCGCGCGAACTGTACCGGCAGGCCGGAGCGCGGGTCGATGAGTCCGCGCTCATGGTGCGGTTGGACCGCGGTCTGGTCGCCGCCGCGCTCGCCACGGCACCGCGGGAGATCACGCTGTTCTCGGTCAATCCTGAACGCCACGTGCCCGTCTCGCAGGGCTGCGTGGCGTTCGCGCCCACCTCGGGCCCCCCGAACATCATGGATACCGCTCGCGGGCGGCGCGCCGGGACGCTCGAGGACTTCAGCAACATGATGAAGCTCTGTCAGAGCTTCGAGGTCATTCACGTGCTCGGCGGGGCGACGGAGCCGCAGGACGTGCCCCCGCAGGTGCGTCACCTGCAGATGACGCGCGCGCAGCTCACCTTGAGCGACAAGATTCCGCTGGTGTTCTCGCGCGGTTCGGCGCAGATCGCCGACAACTTCGAGCTGATCCGTCTGGCGCACGGCATCTCGGCTGAGCAGTTCCGGGCGCGGCCGCACACCTACACGGTGATCAACACCAATTCGCCGCTGCAACTCGACGTGCCGATGGCCGACGGCATCGTGGACTTCGCGCGCGCCGGCCAATTGCTCATCATCACGCCGTTCACGCTCGCCGGGGCGATGGCACCCGTCACCATCGCCGGGGCGCTCACCCTGGCGCATGCCGAGGCGCTCGCGGGCCTGACGCTCGCGCAGATCGTCCGCCCTGGCGCGCCGGTCATGTACGGCAGTTTCACCTCCAACGTCGACATGAAATCCGGGTCGCCCGCCTTCGGCACGCCCGAGTACGTGAAGGCCGCCTTCGGCGCCGGCCAGCTTGCGCGCTTCCTCGGACTGCCGTGGCGATCCTCGAACGCCACGGCGGCCAACACCCCGGATGCCCAGGCCGCCTACGAGTCGCAGATGAGCCTGTGGGGTGCGCTGTTTGGCGGCTGCAATTTCATCCTGCACGCGGCCGGCTGGTTGGAGAGCGGTCTGACCACCTCGTACGAGAAGTTCATCCTCGACATCGAGATGCTGCAGATGTTCGCCGAGGTGTTCCAGCCGGTGGGCGCCGAGCGCCGCGACCTGGCTCTCGAGGCGGTGGCGGAAGTGGGTCCCGGCGGTCACTTTTTCGGCTGTGCGCACACCATGGAGCGCTATCGCAGCGCCTTTTATGCGCCCCTGGTCTCCGATTGGCGCAACTACGGTGCGTGGGCCGACGACGGCGCCAAGACCGCGACCCAGCGGGCCACCGCCATCTGGCAGAGCACGCTCGAGGGCTTCGAGGCCCCGCCGCGGGATCCCGCCATCCTCGATGCCTTGAACGACTATGTCGAGCGGCGCACCGCGCAGGGGGGAGCGCTGCCGGCCACCTAGCGGGGGG
>VFSW01015741.1_pt1 | contig 10371 bp, 9 predicted proteins | sample 5358111 | NCBI WGS metagenome assembly VFSW01 (sample SAMN11554181, study PRJNA540505) | mine drainage metagenome | isolation source: sediment from site ElyBrook_90M | place: USA: Ely Copper Mine, Vershire, VT | collected 2017
ACCGCTCGCGCACCATGCTCATGCCTTCCCGCCGCCCGCCCCTCGCCGCCGCTCCGCGCACCTCGTTACGCTCATGTTCCGCAGTGCCTCGATCCTCTTTTCCAATGGCGGGTGCGTGCTGAATAGGCCCGCGGTCAGTTGCCCCGCCGTCAGCGGCGCCACAATGCACAGCGCCGAAGTGCTCGGCGAGATGTCCATCGGTATCCGCTTGTTGTACGCCCCCAGCTTTTCCAGCGCTCTCATCAGCCCGTAGGGGTGCCCCACCATCTTCGCCCCGGATTCGTCCGCCTGGTATTCCCGTTGCCTCGATACTCCCAGCTGCAGCAGCAGCGCCGCTATCGGCGCCACCAGGATCACCAGCAGCGTGCTCAATCCTCCTCCGCGCCGGTCCCGCGAATCTCCTCCCCATCCGCCGAATATCATCGCCCATCTCCCCATGCTCGCAATCCACGATATCGCTCCCGCCAGCGTCGCCGCAATCGACGACGTCAATATGTCGTAATTCCTCACGTGCGAAAGCTCGTGCGCGATCACTCCCTCCAGCTCTTCATCATCCATCAGCTGCAGCAGCCCTTCCGTCACCGCCACAGACGCGTGGCTCGGGTTCCTCCCCGTCGCAAACGCGTTCGGCGCTGCCTGCGCAATCAAATACAGTTTCGGCATCGGCAGCCCCGCCTTCGCCGCCAGCCGCTCCATCACCGCGTAAAGCCTCGGCGCCTCCTCCCGGCTCACGGGCTTCGCCCCGCTCGATTTCAGCGCTATCTTGTCCGAAAAAAAGTACGCGCCCCCGTTCATCACCACCGCCATCACCAGCGCAATCGTCATGCCCCGCTGCCCGGCCAGCGCCTGCCCGCCAAACACCAGCAGCAGCGTCAGCACCGTCAATAGCAATGTGGTCTTTACCGCTCTCATGGTCCCCTCGCTTTTGGCCGCTCTCCCTAGTTTAGGGGCCCTCTCTCGGGCCGTCAATTCCACGCGCTCCTCAGCGCGCTTTCCCCGCCTGATCCTTCGTGAACCGGATCTCTCCCTTCTCCGCCTCCGCCTCCGCCAACACCGCCTCCCCGGGAATTATCTCTCCCTCCAGTATCTTCATCGCCAGCGGATCCTGCACCAGCCTCTGTATCGCACGCCGCAGCGGCCTCGCCCCATACGCCGGGTCATACCCTTCCTTCAGGATCAGTTCCCGGGCCGCTTTGCTCAGCCGCAGATGGATCTGCTTGCCCGCCATCTGCTTCTCCACCAGCTGGATTTGCAGCTCCACAATGTGCTCCAGTTGCTCCTTGCCCAGTGGCAGGAACATCACGATGTCGTCCACTCGATTCAGAAATTCCGGCCGGAATATCGCGCGCAGCGCTTCCATCGCTTCCGCCCTCGCTTTCTTCGCATCCTTCGCCGCCTGCTCGAAGATCGCCGCGGATCCCGCGTTGCTCGTCATCACGATCACCGTGTTCCGGAAATCCACCGTCCTCCCCTTGCCGTCGGTCAGCCGCCCATCCTCCAGAATCTGCAGCAGCACGTTGAACACATCCCCATGCGCTTTCTCGATTTCGTCCAGCAGCACCACCGAATACGGCCGCCGCCGCACCTGCTCGGTCAGCTGGCCTCCTTCCTCAAACCCCACGTAGCCCGGCGGCGCCCCGATCATCCGCGAAACGGTGTGCTTTTCCATGTATTCCGACATGTCCAGCCGTATCATCGCCTTCTCGTCGTCAAACAAAAATTCCGCCAGCGCCCGCGCCAGCTCCGTCTTTCCCACCCCCGTCGGCCCCAGAAAGATGAACGAGCCAATCGGCCGCTTCGCATCCGATAGTCCCGCCCGGCTCCTCCGTATCGCGTTCGCCACCCTCTTCAGCGCGTCCTCCTGCCCCACCACGCGCTCCCGCAGCCGCTCCTCCATGTGCACCAGCTTCTCCACTTCCCCTTCCAGCAGCCTCCCCACCGGAATTCCTGTCCATTTCGCCACAATCCGCGCCACTTCCTGCTCTCCCACTTCTTCCTTCAGCATCGGCGAATCGCCCTGCAGCTCCGCCAGCTTCTTTTGCGCTTCTTCCTGCTCCCGCTCCTTCGCGCTCAGCTTCCCATACCGGATTTCCGCCACCCGCTCCAGATTTCCCGTCCGCTCCTGTTTCTGCTCCTCGGCTTTCAGCCCTTCGATCTCTTCCTTGATCGTCCGCAGCTTCGCAATCGCCTTCTTCTCGTTGTCCCATCTCGCCTTCAGCCCGCTCAGCTTCTCGTTCAGCCCCGCCAGCTCTTTCTCGATCTCTCCCAGCCGCTCCTTCGAATGCGCATCCTTCTCCTTGCCCAGCGCCTGCTTCTCTATCTCAAGTTGCAGCGTCCGCCTCCGCATCTCGTCGATCTCCGTTGGCATCGAATCGATCTGCATCCGCAGGCTCGCCGCCGCTTCGTCAATCAGATCGATCGCCTTGTCCGGCAAAAAACGGTCCGCAATGTACCGCTGCGAGAGCGTCACGGCCGCCACCAGCGCCGCATCTTGGATACGTACCCCGTGATGCACCTCATAGCGCTCCTTCAGCCCCCGCAGGATCGCCAGCGCATCTTCCGTCGCCGGCTCCCCCACAAACACCGGCTGAAATCGCCTCTCCAGCGCCGGATCCTTTTCAATGTATTTCCGGTATTCATTCAGCGGCGTCGCCCCGATCGCCCGCAGCTCTCCCCGCGCCAGCGCCGGCTTCAGCATGTTGGAGGCGTCCATCGACCCTTCCGCCGCTCCCGCCCCCACCAGCGTGTGCAGCTCGTCGATGAACAGTATGATTTCCCCCTCCGCCGAGGTCACTTCCTTCAACACCGCTTTCAGCCGGTCCTCGAATTCCCCGCGGTATTTCGCCCCCGCCACCAGCGACGCCAGATCCAGCGCCACAATCCTTTTCGTCTTCAGCACTTCCGGCACGTCCCCGGCAATGATCCTCTGCGCCAGCCCCTCCACGATTGCCGTCTTTCCCACTCCCGGCTCCCCGATCAGTACCGGATTGTTCTTCGTCCGCCGCGCCAATATCTGCATCACTCGCCGGATCTCCTCGTCCCGCCCAATCACAGGATCCAGCTTCCCTCGCCGCGCCTGTTCCGTCATATCCCGCGCGTATTGCTCCAGCGCCCGGTAGGTCGTCTCCGGATTCTGGCTCGTTACCCTCTGGTTTCCCCTCACCGATTCCAGCGCCTGCAGGATGCCCTGGTGGCTCGCCCCGCTCCTTCGCAGCGCCTCGCTCGCTCCTTCCCTCCCTCCGTTGGCCATCGCCAGCAGCATGTGTTCGGTCGAGACGTACTCATCCTTCAGCCGCCCCGCTTCCTCAAATGCGTGCGTCAATAGCTCGTTCGTCGCCTGGCTCAGATGCTGGTCCGCTATCCCCGTCACCTTCGGCAGCCGCTCCATCAGCCGTTCGCATTCCGCCCCCAGCCCCGGCGCAGACACACCCAGCTTCCCCAGCAGCGGCGGCACCACTCCCTCCTGCTGCCGCAGCAGCGCTGCCAGCACGTGCACCGGCTCCACCTGCTGCTGCGAATTTCCAGCCGCTATCTCTTGCGCCGCCTGCAGCGCTTCCTGCGCCTTTACCGTCAGTTTGTCAAATCGCAGCATTCTCTTCGCCCCTCTTCCTTACAAAAAGCAGGGGCCAGCCTCTTCGGCCGGCCCCCTTTCCCGCCTCTCCTGCTCTTTAATTCCCGTTCACGCTGATCTTCACCTGCTTCGGCTTTGATTCCGCTCTCTTCGGCAGCTCCAGCCTCAGCACGCCGTTCTTGTAGGAAGCACGTATCTTGTCCGTGTCCACCATGTTCGGCAGCGCAAAGCTCCGCGAAAACGCTCCGTACGCTCTCTCCACTCGCAGGTAGTTCTGCTCCTTCTGCTTCTCTTCGAACTTCCTCTCCCCGCGGATGGTCAGCATGTTGTTCTCTACGTGGATGTCCATGTCCTTCAGCTCCACGTCCGGCAGGTCTGCCTGCATCACCAGCTCGTCCTGCGTCTCATGAATGTCCACGGCCGGAGCCCATGCCGCCACGGAAGATTCGTCGCCTCTGCCGCGTACCGTATCCTCAAACAGGCGGTTCACCTGCTCCTGCAAGCTTCCAATCCCACGAAACGGGTCAATTCTCATTAACGTGTTCATGTTCATTCGCCCTCCATGTCAATGTATAACTGCAACGCAATAATAAAATATGCGCGTTTAAGTGTCAACAACATTTTTATGCTTTGCATCTCATTGAACATAAACATGTTATCGCTACTCAACCTCCATGATAATACACTTCAAATACCCTGTCTCTGCTATCCCCATCACCTCAGGATGATCCTTCGCCTGTCCTCTCTTCTCCATCACTTTCACCCTCCTCTTCACGTCCCTCCCCGCCTCTCCCAGCATCTCCAAAAACATCTCCTCCGTCACATGGTGCGAACACGAGCAACTCACCAGCAACCCTCCGGGGCGCAGCAGCCTCATCGCCCTCAGATTAATCTCCTTATACCCTCGTCGCGCCGCGGCCATCGCTTCCCGGTTCTTCGCAAACGCTGGCGGGTCCAGCACGATCGTATCGAATCGCCGCCCCTTCTCCTCGTAGCCCTTCAGCGCATCAAATACGTTCGCTTCCCGGAATTTCGCGTTCACTATTCCGTTCCGTTCCTGGTTGCGCCTCGCCGCTTCAATGCTCGCTCCCGATAGGTCTATCCCTTCCACGCTGCTGCATCTCCCCGCCATCGTCAACCCAAATCCTCCCACATAACAGAAGCCATCCAGCGCCTCTCCTCGCGCATACCGTGCCGCTTCTCTCCGGTTTTCTCTCTGGTCCAGAAAACCTCCTGTCTTCTGCCCCGTCAGCAGCCGAAATCCAAATTTCACTCCGTTGATCGTCCCTTCCACTTCTTCCCGCAGCTCTCCCGCCACTACTCCCGCTCGCTGCTCCAGTCCTTCGAGCAGCCTCACCTTCGGGTCATTTCGCTCCACAATGGCCTTCGGCGCAAACATCTCCTCAATCGCCCCCACGATCTCCGGCAAGATCTTCTCGCTGCCCTGCGCCAGCGTCTGGATTACGAAACAATCCGCATATCGGTCCACAATCACAGAGGGCAGCCGGTCCGCCTCCCCGTGCACCAGCCGGTAGCAATCGGTGTCTTCCACCACGCGTTTCCTGTACGCCATCGCCGAGGCCAGCCTCTCCCGCACGAACGCCCGGTCAATTGGCCGGTCTTCCTGGCTCACCAGCCGTATCGTGATTTCTGACCGGTCGCTGTAAAATGCCCGCCCCAGGCATTTCCCTCGCTCCTCCACCACGCGCACCACGTCTCCGCCCTCCGCGTCCGCCCGCAGCACGTCGCTGCGGTAGACCCACGGATGCCCGCCCGCAAGCCTCGCCGCTCCTCGCCGGGAAATCACCACCTGTTTCTCGCCCAATCGATTCTCCCTCTTCCTTTTTCCCGCTAAATTCTTCGCCACTCCTCTTCCATTTCTCTTAGCATGGAGGTGCGCCATGGGCTCTCTCGCTGCCGCTCGAGGGAACTCCGCGCCTGCCATCATGGACCTTGCCGATTTCGATTACCACCTCCCTGCCCATTCCATCGCCCAGCGTCCCCTGGATTCTCGCGATGCCTCGCGCCTCTTGCTCTTCGATCTGCCCTCCGGCGAACTCCACGATCGCCGCTTCCGCGATTTTCCCTCGCTCCTTCGCGGCGATGAGCTCATGGTCCTCAATGATGCACGCGTCTTTCCCGCCCGCCTCTTCGGACGCCGCTTGGCCCCCTCCTCTTCGCCCGGCGCCACCCCGCAGTTGCTTCCTTCTCCCATCGAAGTCTTTCTCCTCCGCGAACTCGAGCCAGCCATCTGGGAAGCTCTGGTTCGTCCCGGCCGCAAAGTCCGCACCGGCGAGCGCATCTGCTTCGCCGATGGCGAACTCATCGCCACTATTTTGTCCCGCGGAGTGCACGGCCTGCGCCGCCTCCGCCTCGATTCCACCTCGGGCGACCCCCGCGCCGCCATCGAACGCCTGGGACACGTTCCTCTCCCTCCCTATATCCGCCGCGAAGACGAGCTCGCCGACCGTGAGCGTTACCAGACCGTTTACGCCACCGGCGGCTCGGCTGTCGCCGCTCCCACCGCCGGCCTCCATTTCTCCTCCGAAATCCTCGCCCGCCTGCGCCTCGCCGGCATCGAAATCCACTCGCTCACCCTCGATGTCGGCCTCGGCACTTTCCAGCCCGTCCGCGTTGCGCGCCTCGAAGACCACCCCAGCCCTTGCGAATCCTACGTGAGCCCGCCCTCCACCGCCGCCGCGATCATCCCCGCCCGCCGTGCCGGCCGCCCCATCCTCGCCATCGGCACCACCGTGGTTCGCGCCCTCGAGGATTCCGCCGCAAAATCCGCCGCCCTGGCTGGCCCCCTGGTCCTTCCCGGCCGCGCTGAAGCCCGCATCTTCCTCTATCCCGGCCAGCCCTTCCGCGTCGTGGATTCTCTCTTGACCAATTTCCACCTCCCGCGTTCCACCCTTCTCGCTCTCGTCGCCGCCTTTGCCGGCCGCGAACGCCTCCTCGAGGCTTACCATACCGCCATCTCTCTCGGCTATCGCTTCTATAGCTTCGGCGATTGCATGTTCCTCCGCGGTTCGCCTCGCTCCCCATCCTCCTGACCCTTCCCTCCATGTGCAACTCCGCCCTACTTCGTCTATAATCCGCCTCGCGGCTCTGCTATGCGCGTGCTCATTCTCAGTGATATCCATTCCAACGCCACCGCGCTCGATTCCTCTCTGGCCGCTTGCCAGGGCAAATGGGACCGCGCCGTCTGCCTCGGCGACGTGGTCGGCTATGGCCCCGACCCCAATCTGGTCCTAGACCGCCTCCAGTCCCTTGCCATTCTCACCATTCGCGGCAATCACGATAAGGCCGCCAGCGGCATCGAAGACGCCGAGGATTTCAATCCCGTCGCTCGCGTCGCCGCTCTTTGGACCCGTTCCCAGCTCACTCCCGCCAACCAGTCCTTCCTTCTTCAATTGCCTTCCGGCCCCGTTTCCTTCGAGGGCCTCACCCTCGTCCACGGCGCTTTTCGCGATGAGGATGAATATGTCTTCGGTCCCGTCCAGGCCGTCGATTCCCTGGTCGATTCCCCCACTCCCATCACCTTCTTCGGGCACACTCACATGCAGACTGGCTTTTCCTTCCGCGATAATCAGGTTTCCGTACTCCACTTTCGGCCCCGCGCGGGCGATTCCTTTGCCCTGCTTCGCATCGAACCTTCCACCCAATATCTTCTCAATCCCGGGTCCATTGGTCAGCCTCGCGATGGCGACCCCCGCGCCGCTTTCGCCATCGCCGATCTCTCCTCCTCTTCCGTCGAATTCTGGCGCGTCCCTTACGACATTCCCTCCGTTCAGGCTCGTATGCAGCAGGCTGGATTGCCCGAGCCTCTCATCCTGCGCCTCGCGGCGGGCAGGTGAGAAAAGGAGGTGCTCTCCTCGTGAACGACAATCCAAGCGGCGATTCACGCGCATCCAGGCGTTCCCTCTGGCCCGCCATGCTCATCTCCGCCGCCTTCGTCTTCCTCGCCGTTTCCGCCGTCGTCTATTGGAGCAGCCATGGCTCACAGGATCTTCCCGGCGGCCGCGCCGCCTCTGTGCTTCCTTTCGGCCCCGCCGAGCAGGCCTATGCCTCCAGAATCCATTTCAGCTCCATCAAAATGTCTCGCGCTTCCAATTTCCTTAATCAGGAAATCACCTATATCGACGGCCAGGTCGATAACGCAGGCGACCGCGACGTCCTCGCCCTCGACCTCTCCATTCAATTGTCCGATTCCTCCGGCAAGGTCATCCTCCAGCAGACAGAACGCATTATCAGCAGTTCCACGCACCCGCTTCCCGCCGGCCAGCGCGGCCAATTCCATGTCGGCCTCGAGGCCGTCCCCGATTCCTGGAACCGCCAGTATCCCGATCTTCGTGTCGTCGGTTTGCGGCTCCATTGATCCCTTTCTTTCGCACTTTTTTTGGGAGCGCTTCCTTCGATGCCTGGTCCGCGGAACGATTGGGGCGGTTTAGCGAGTGCGCTCGCCGGGCTTCTCGCTCAAAGCGGCGTCGAGGTCCACGAGGATGGCCGCTGGCTCGCTGATCTCGATGCCCCGCAGGCCGAGCTTCGCCCTCATGGCCCCTCCTGCCTCATTCATGTCTGGTCTCATTCCCGCGATCTCACCCGCCGCATCCTACGCCTCGAGCTGCTCTCCCCCTCGCGTATCTCCCTCGAAGTCACCCGCTTCGGCATCTCACGCCCCGCCCGTCTGGAATTTCTCCTCAAGCCCAGCCCGCGCCCCGCTTTGCGCGTCACACGCCAGGTTTTCACCGCTCGCTTCCAACGCCTCCTCGCCGAACATTTTCCCGATGCCTGCCTCGATTCACTCACTTCCGCGCCAGACCTCAAACGTTCCTTCTCCGGCCGGTTTCCCCGCGGCATCCTCCTCGAATCTTCCCGCCGCTGGGCCGTACTCGGTGTCCCTCCTGGCGGAGATTCATCCGCCGCCGAGCAGGCTCTCACCTTCGGCCTCCTCTGGCTCGATTGGAATCGCCGCCCCGGACTGCGCCATCCTGCCTTCGGCCTGCGCTTGATTCTTCCCCGCGGCGCTTCCCGCGTTCTCTCCGTCCGTGCCGCCGCTCTGGCCCCTTCGGCCCACCTCGAACTATGCGAAATGGACGAATCCATTTCCCGCCTCGATCTCGTCCTTCCCGGCGAAACGGGCAACCTCCAGAGCCTGCTCGTCACCCGCCGCGAGGCCGAGGCTCTTCTCCATTCCGTTTCTCCTCTCCTTCTCAAGCTCCATTCCTTCCTCGCCGAAGATGCCTCCGCTCTTTCCGCCGTACCGCTTCAGGCCGGCGTAGTCTCCCTCCGTTTCCGCGGTTTCGAATTTGCCTCCGGCATTCCCGGCTCTCTTTCCTTTGGCCCGCTTCGCTCCCGCATCCCTCTCTCCGCTGAAAATTGGGGCGCCCTCGAACGCTTTCTCGGCGATTTGCGCCGTTTCCGTTCTTCCTCCTCACCCGATATCCGCCATCCGCTCTTTCGCCTCGCTCCAGAACGCTGGCTCGAATCCCTCCTACTTTCCCAGCCCCTCTCCCTCGATGCTCGCCTCGACCCTCGATTCCTTTATTCCCAGGTTCTTTCCACCACCGCCGGAGAACGCGGCTTCGCCGACCTGCTCGGCGTCACTCGCTCCGGCCGCCTCGTGGTCATCGAACTAAAAGCCTCCGAAGATATCCACCTTCCTCTTCAGGCTCTCGAATACTGGCTCCGTGTCCGCCACCACCAGCAGGCAGGCTCCTTCTCCTCTTCCGGCTATTTTCCCGGCATCGAACTTGATCCTCGCCCTCCCCTGGTCTGGCTCGCCGCTCCTGCTCTCCAGTTCCATCCTTCCACGGCCATCCTCCTGCAATACCTCACCCCGCATGCTGAATTTTCACGTATCGGATTCAATGAGGATTGGAGAAGGGAATTGAAAGTTGTCTTGCGGCAATAGCCGGGGGCTTCGCTTCCAAAATCGCCCCCGAAAATCGGGTTGGGAAGCAGCCCTGGTGCTGGCCAGGACCGCTTCCCGGGGTGTGTCCTTGAAGTTGTGTTGCTAATTTCGACGCGGGTTGCTCGAGTGGGGTTGCCCCTGCAAAAAGATTTTTTTCCGGCCCTCAACCCTCAATAAAACAGGTACTTCCGCCACTTGTCGTCCTTGTGGCCCATCAGCCTCATCAGCTGCCTCGATGTGTGCAGCGTGAATGGCCGCGGCCTCCTCGCCAGCTTCACTCCCGCTTCCTCGGGCGTCCGGTCGCCCTTCCGGTTGTTGCACCGGTAGCAGCAGGCCACCAGATTTTCCCACGACGATCTCCCGCCTCTCGATCGCGGCACCACGTGGTCCAGCGTCAGCTCAGACGCCGTGAACACCCTCCCGCAAAATTGGCAGGTATTCTTGTCCCTCATCAGTATGTTTTTCCGCGAAAGTGCGCGGCTCTGCTGCGGGATGTGCCTGTAGCTCAGCAGCCGGATCACCGACGGCACCTCCATCGCCCTCGAACTCGAATGTACCTCCGAGCCCTGCGTTTCCTCCGCCTGCGCCACTCCCTTGAAGAGCAGCACCAGCGCCCGCCTCACCGCCGTCACATTGATGGGTTCAAAGGTTGCGTTCAGCACCAGCACCGGCGCCTGCATCAGCGCCGAACGTGCCGTCCGCGGCGCCCTCTCGCGCGTGCGCTGCCCCTCCGGTCCGTTTCCGGGCCGTGCCCGCCGCCCGCTCTCGAGCGCTCCGTCCATACCTTCCGTCCTGTTCCATAGTACATGCTTCCGCCCCGCGATGCACCGCCCGCGGCGGCCAATCGGACTTGCGCACCGCGTCGAGCATCGCGCCGCGACTGCGG
>VFSW01015742.1_pt1 | contig 10371 bp, 6 predicted proteins | sample 5358111 | NCBI WGS metagenome assembly VFSW01 (sample SAMN11554181, study PRJNA540505) | mine drainage metagenome | isolation source: sediment from site ElyBrook_90M | place: USA: Ely Copper Mine, Vershire, VT | collected 2017
TCCACGATCCGTGGCGACTCTGGTTCAGACCAATTTCAAATGCGATTGCCCTGGCCAGCACCGTCTACCGATAATAGACAAAGACGCAAGCTCAACAACGCAAAGACAAGTCGCACGGCGCCGTTTCATTCCCCCGTGGGCCGTAACGCTTTTGGGAGACGCAACCATCCGCTACGCAGCAGCGCGTGGCTCACGTTCGGGGTCTCAATCAGCTCGGCAGCACCTCATGTGGGTCAGACAACCACGGGAGATTAACCATCAAACAATGAATGGCTTACATGCGCACGGATCGCCGAAGCATCGTCTACGCAGTAGCGAAACCCCATGAGGACGCGGGAGTGACCGTCGATGGGACTCGAGAGGCCGGACCGATGATCACCGCGGGAGCGGCGCCGCTCTTTGTCTGGCGTCAACTACTTTTTCCCCGAATGCCACGGCAACAACAAAACCAACCCCACGGATTCGCTGGCGTTGACAGGGTCACCCCATATCGGATTCATCGCGGATCGGGCGAAAGCGGATTGCGCACCGCAGGCGCCGTGCGACAATTAAGGCAACCGTGATGACCTCCGCCTCTTCTGCAGTTGTTCCTTCACCGGCTGCGGTTACCCCGCAATTGCTCGCCACGCACAGTATTACGGCGGACGAGTACGACCGCATTCTGGCAGCCCTTGGCCGCGTCCCTTCCCTCACCGAACTTGGCATCTACTCGGTCATGTGGTCCGAGCATTGCTCGTACAAGTCGAGCAGGGTGCACCTCAAGCGCCTGCCCACCAAGAGCGACCGCGTGGTCCAGGGTCCCGGAGAGAACGCCGGCATCATCGACGTGGGCGACGGCTGGGCCTGCGCCTTCAAAATCGAGTCGCACAACCATCCCAGCTACATCGAGCCCTTCGAGGGCGCGGCTACCGGCGTGGGCGGCATTCTGCGCGACGTCTTCACCATGGGTGCTCGGCCGCTGGCCGTCATGGATTCACTGCGCTTCGGGCCGATTGAGGTGGGCGCCGCGGAACCGGAACTGCTTGCCAAGAATCACTCCGTTGTCGAAGGCGTTGTGAGCGGAATTGCCGGTTACGGCAACTGCTTCGGCGTGCCCAATCTCGGCGGTGAAACCAAGTTCGAGCCCTGCTACAGCGGTAATCCACTGGTCAACGCATTCGCTCTCGGCCTGGTCCGGAAAGACGAAATCTTCTACGGCAAGGCCAGCGGTACAGGGAACCCGGTCATCTACGTCGGCGCCAAAACTGGCCGCGACGGCATCCACGGCGCCACCATGGCTAGCGAGGAGTTCCACGAAGGAACCGAGGCCAAGCGGCCCAACGTCCAGGTCGGCGATCCTTTCATGGAAAAGCTCCTGCTTGAGGCCTGTCTGGAAGCCATGCAGCCTGGCGCGATCATCGGCATTCAGGACATGGGCGCGGCCGGGCTGACTTGTTCCACCTGCGAGATGGGCGCGCGCGGCTGCGTTGGACTCGATGTTGAGCTCGACTTCGTTCCCCAGCGCGAAACCGGCATGACTGCGTACGAGATCATGCTCTCCGAAAGTCAGGAGCGCATGTTGCTGGTTGCGGAAAAGGGCCGCGAAGGCGAAGTCCTCAGCGTCTTCGCCAAGTGGGGTCTCGACGCGGTGATTGTCGGCGCCGTGCAGGCCGAGTCTCGCCTGCGCATCCGTCATCACGGCGTGCTTGTGGCCGACATCCCCAATCAATCTCTCACCGACGACGCCCCGCTCTACCATCGCCCCGTCGGCGTCTGGAAGTGCCCTCTTCCGTCCGACCCGCCGGATGAGGTCGTGGCCAAACTTGCCGAAGACCGCGACTTCACCGCGGACCTCAAAAGGCTTCTCGCCAGCCCGAACGTCTGCTCCAAGCGCTGCGTCCACGAGCAGTACGACACCATGGTGCAGACGAATACCGTGATCGGCCCTGGGGGCGAAGCCGGCGTCATGCGCATCAAAGGCACCGGTACGCCGGGACACGAGCGCGGTCTGGCCATGGCCCTCGACGGCAACGGCCGCTGGGCCTATCTCGATCCCAAACTTGGAGCCATGCACGCCGTGGCCGAAGCCGCGCGCAAAGTGGCCATGAGCGGCGCGACTCCCGTGGCCGCCACCAACTGCCTCAACTTCGGCAATCCCGAAAAGCCGGAGATTATGGCCCAGCTTTCGGCGGCCATCGACGGCATCGCGGAGGCTTGCACCGCGCTTTCGACGCCCGTTACCGGTGGCAACGTTTCGCTCTACAACGAAACCCGCGGCGTGGGCATCTATCCCACGCCGGTCCTTGGCATCGTCGGCATTCTGGACGATGTGACCAAGGCCGTCCCCGCTCACTTCCAGAATCAGGGCGACGCCATTCTTCTCCTCTGGCCCATCCCCCGCGGCGAAGAGCCCGATCCCAAGCTGGTTGTGCCGCTCGACCCTCCGCCCATCAGCCAGTACCCCCTCCCCGCTTACCGGGACAAGGATGTCGCCTCCGAACAGCCGGACGCGAATGAAGCTGCAGCAGCCGCGGGGCTGACCGCCTTCGGCTCCTCTGAGTTTGCCAAAGTTGTTCTCGGCGGCATCTGGGGTCAGCCGCCTGGGCTGGATCTCGACGCAGAGGCAAGGCTGCACAAGTTGCTGGTCTTGCTGGCCGGCGACAAGCTGATTTACTCCGCACGCGACATTTCGGACGGCGGCATCGCCGTAGCCCTTGCCCAGGCTGCATTTCCGCTCGCGATCGGCGCTACCGTCGAGCAGGACCAGTCGCTGCTGGCCCATCCGCTCTTCGGCCTCTTCGCCGAACCCGCCTCCACTATCCTGGCCACAGCCCATCCTGACAACGTCTCCGAAATTGAGGCTGCGGCCAGCGCGCGCGGCTTCTTCTCCGCACGCATCGGGACCACCGGCGGATCCCGTCTTGAGATCTTCGTTGATCGCACGTCCTTCATCTCCGCTCCGCTCAGCGCCCTGCGGAAGCCGTGGGCCGAATCCCTGCAAGCCACTCTCCATGACGAGGTCCCAGCATGATCCAGCGCCTCTATCAGGGCGTCGAAGGCGAGATCGATGCAACCAGTCAAGACGTAAACCTGTGCGCCCCATGTCCCGGTTTTGAGACCCGAGACTTTTCCAACGATCAGGTTGAAGATCCCAAGCTTCGCGAGGAATGCGGCGTGGTGGCAGTTCACGGCCATCCGGATGCCGCCCGCCAGGTCTATCTTGGTCTCTACGCCCTGCAGCATCGCGGCCAGGAGTCGGCAGGCATTGCCTCCGCCGACGGCCAGCGCCTGGCCAACATCAAGGGCATGGGTCTGGTGAGCGAAATCTTCACCGACGACGTGCTCGCCAAGCTTCCCGGCCCCATGGCCATTGGCCACACCCGCTACTCCACCACCGGCGACTCCGCGCTGCTGAACGCACAGCCCATCCGCGTCGACTCCACCAAGGGCCTTATCGCAATCGCGCACAACGGCAACCTTGTGAACCTCGGCAACATCCGCGCGCGGCTGGAGCGCGACGGCGCTTACTTTCAGACCACCTCCGATTCCGAGATCATCGTCCAGCTCATCGCCCACTCCACTGCCGGCACGCTGGTCGACGCCATCGCCGACTCACTCGGCCAGGTGGAAGGCGCCTTCTCGATCGTGATGATGACCCGCGACCGCATCTTCGCAGCGCGCGATCCACGGGGCTTTCGCCCGCTCTCCATCGGCCGCATGAAGAATCCGGGTGGTCCCGATACCATCGTCTTCGCCAGCGAAACCTGCGCCTTTGACCTGCTCCGCGCCGAGTACATTCGCGACGTTCTTCCCGGCGAACTTGTGATGGTCACCGAAGACGGCCTGACCAGCCGCCAATACTCCACCGGCGTTGCGCAAACCAGCTGTATCTTCGAGCACGTCTACTTTGCTCGACCCGACAGCCGTATCTATGGCCGCTGGGTGCAGGAGTCGCGCGACCAGATGGGCCGCCAGTTGGCCCGCGAGTCCGGTGTTCCCGCGGATGTCGTGGTTCCCGTGCCGGACTCCGGAGTGACCGCCGCGCTTGGCTACGCGGAAGAGGCGGGCCTTCCGTTCCGCATGGGCCTCATCCGCAACCACTACGTGGGCCGCACCTTCATTGAGCCCGAGCAGCGCGTTCGCGACTTCGGCGTCCGCCTCAAGCTCAACCCTGTCCACAATCTGCTTGAAGGCAAGCGCGTGGTTCTCATCGACGATTCCATCATCCGCGGAACCACGAGCAGAAAGATCGTGCGCATGGTTCGCGGCGCCGGCGCAAAGGAAGTCCATCTCCGCATCAGTTGCCCGCCGACAATCTCTCCCTGTTTTTACGGCGTCGATACTCCCAGCAAGCGCGACCTGATCGCCGCGAACAAATCCGTCGAAGAGATTCGCCAGTTCATCGAGGCCGACTCGCTGGCCTACTTATCTTTGGAAGGTCTTCTGAAATCCTGCGAAGGCGCGGAGCACACGGGCTACTGCACCGCCTGCTACACCGGCGACTACCCCACGCAGTGGGTCGATGTCGACGAAATTCTGCCGGCGGCGGTGACCATCTGAGAAGGCCGCCTGCCTGGGCACAAGGCGAAGTAGAATCAGTGCTGAGCCCGGCCCATGCGCAGGGATGCCTGAGGTTGTGAATGACCCAGTTACGAGTCCTTTTTGGAGGCGCTGTTTTTCTAGCCTCCTTCCTGCTCTTCCTGGTTGAACCCATCGCTGCCAAGCAACTGCTGCCGGTCTTCGGCGGATCGGCGGCAGTCTGGATCACCTGTCTGGTCTTCTTCCAGACCGCGCTGCTGGTCGCCTATCTCTACGCCCATTGGCTTGCGCATCGTTCGCAATGGATTCTCCATTTTGCGCTGCTTCTGCTGGCCGCAGCGTCCGCAATCGCCTGGTCGATGCAGACTCTTGACCGGAGCCGTTCAGCGCAGCATCCTGTCTGGTCCATCTTTGCCGCACTCGGTCTTTCAATTGGTTTGCCGTTTCTCATGCTCGGCGCAACCAGCCCGCTGCTGCAGGTGTGGCTTGCCCGCCTTGAGACGCGCGGCATTCCCTATCGTCTCTTCGCACTGTCCAACCTTGCCTCCCTCCTGGCTCTCGCGCTTTATCCAACGGTCATCGAGCCGCACCTTACCCTCAAAGCCCAGCGGCTGGCCTGGTGTTGCGGCTTTGCCGCATTCGCACTTATCTCCGCAACCCTGACCTGGCGCACCCGCTCGGTGAACCATGCCCCTGATGAGCCTGCAACCGCGGGCGATTCCGCAGGAACATCAACGCCTCTTGCGCATAAGCTGCTCTGGGTTCTGTTGCCCATGGGCGCGGCCATGCAGTTATCCGCCGTGACCAGTTATCTCACGCAGAACCTGGCCGCCATCCCGCTGCTCTGGATACTCCCTCTGGCCGTCTATCTCATGACTCTCATTCTTGCCTTCCAGTTCCCCAGGCTGCTGCCCCGCGGCATTGTTGTCCGCTTTCTCGTCGTCATGCTGGCCGGTCTCGGCTATATGCTCTCTCAGGTAGACGTATCGGTGCCGCTGCGTATCGGCCTCGTGTTCTTTCTTGTCGAGGTCTTTTTCGCCTGCCTCTTTCTCCACACCGAGACCTACGCGCTACGCCCTCAGCGATCGAGGGAGTCCACACTTTTTTATCTCCTTTTTGCCGGCGGAGGAGCGCTGGGCTCGTTTCTGATCGGCATCGCCTCGCCGCTCGTCCTTTCCTTCAATTACGACCTGGCGCTCACGTTCTTTGTCACCGCGCTGCTTGCCATCGCCGTCACCTGGTCCAGCGGCTGGACGCAGCGCATGTTGTGGTCCACCGCCAGTGTTCTTCTGCTGGTGCTTGTCGTCATGCTGCATGTGGCTTACCAGCGCAACACGCCACTCGCCGTGCGCAATTTTTATGGCAGTCTCCGCGTCCGCCAGTCGCTCTCGGCCTACCCCGGCAGCATTCTGCGCACGCTTACCAACGGCTCCATCCAGCACGGCACACAGATCTTCTCGCCGGAGCTGCGCAAGACGCTAACCACCTACTACGCTGAGGATTCGGGCGTCGGTCTGGCGCTGCGCTTCTGCTGTCATGACCGCGCTCGCAACGTCGGCGTCGTTGGCCTGGGCGTGGGCACCATTGCCGCGTACGGCAAGACCGGCGACCGCATTCGTTTTTATGAAATCAATCCTGCCGTCACGCCGATTGCGCAGAATCTTTTCACGTATCTCCGCGAATCGGGCGCAGAAATCAGCATCGTTGAAGGAGACGCGCGCTCTTCGCTGGCCCATGAACAGCCGCAAAACTTCGATGTGCTCGTGATCGACGCATTCTCGGGCGATGCGATTCCGTTGCATCTGCTCACCACCGAGGCCATGAGCCTTTACAAACGGCATCTCGCCCCGGGCGGCATTCTGGCCTTCCACATCTCGAACCAGCACGTGGACCTTGAGCCAGAAATAGCGTTGCTGGCCAGGGACGCGGGCATGGGTGTGCGCCGCGTTTCGAGCTTTGCCAACGAGCAGCGCGGAGAGTTCACGGCCACCTGGATGCTGGCCACGGACAGCCCGAGTTTCTTCACGCAGCCTGAAGTCGCAGAACGGGCCAGGCAACCAGTCGAAGACAGCAATGCGCGTCTTTGGACCGATGATTACTCCAGCCTGTTGCCGCTGATCCGCTGGTAGAGGGCGGCCGCGACGCTCCAGGCGTGGCCGCACTCTACCAGCGTTACTTGATTCCCACCGCCATGGAATCCGGTCCCACCAGGTGCTCCACGCGCACCTCCCGGAACCCTGCTTCCTTCAACCAGCCGATGCAATCGCCGGCGGTGTAGTCGAAGCCGCCGGGAGTTTCGACGAGCATGTTCAGGCTCGCCAACAGGCCAAAGGCATTTTGCTTCCTCTCGTCGTCGATTATGGCGTCGTATGCGATGAACGCGCCTCCCTCAGGCAGAGCGTCGTATGCCTTGCGGATCAGCATCCGCTTCTCTTCCAGATTCCAGTCGTGCAGGATGTGGCCCATCATGATGATGTCGGCACGCGGTAGGGGATCGGTGAAGAAACTGCCCGGCTGGAAGCGCACTCGCGAGAAGAGGCCGTTCTATTTCATATATTCCTCAAAGACAAGGCCCACTTCCGCAAGGTCAAGCCCAATGCCTGACAGGCGCGGGTTCTTGAGCGCAACCGGCGCCAGCCAGCGCTTGGCGCCAAAGCGCAGCAGCAGGTTCGACGGCACCTCGCCGAGCACTTAGCCGATGAAGAACGCCCCGAGCCAAACCCATAGACCGATGCGGCTGAAATGCGGTTCGCGATTCATTTGCAGCGAGGCAAAGCTGATGTTGATGCGGTCCATGGATGCGAGGCCATAGCCGACGCCGATGACGGGGATGAGTTGCAGGCCGGCCTTGCGCTGGGCTGTCTGGCCGAGGGCGGCAAGTTCCACTTCGCTGGGATGCGGCACGCCGGGCGTCACGCTTCCATATTGCATAAGCACCGACTTCAGGGACAATCGGGTTCGAGGAATATGGGGAGCGACGAACCCGCCGGGAAAGCAAAATCTATCACCGCCCGGTAGTGACTGGCCAATAAACCGCGTGCGCTGAATCCGCCGAAGAGTCCGGTCCCCATGCTGGCCTCCCTGGCACGGCCTCGCGGCCCCCGGCTGCCTGCCCCGTCTCCCCGCATGTGCGGCTAGTCACAGGACGTTCACAGTCCGCATGTGATAGCATCCGCTTTTTGGTGATAGACGCCGGGCGGAATCCTCTTCCGTTTCGCTCCCCCGGCGCCGGTCCGGACCTCGATATGGATGAGGTAGACGGCAGACCGGGACACGTGGCCCTCCAACCCGGCCACCTGGACGCCCTCAAGGACGCCCCAAGCCATCCCTGTGCCCGTGCCACCCGCCTCACGGTCCAGCCCCCGCGTTCACAACGAAGCACGCATGAGCCTGCATCCTCAAGGAGAAACCCATGAAAACGTACCAAGGAAGTGAGATCCGCAACGTAGCTGTAGTGGGGCATGCGCACAGTGGCAAGACAACCTTCATCGCCGCTCTGCTGCATGCCGCAAAGATGACCCCGACGCAGGGCCGGGTGGAAGACAGCACCGCCGTGACCGCCTATGACGAAGAGGAGGTAGCTCGCGGCGCAACCATGCAGAACGCTGTCGCGTTTGCCGAGTGGCAGGGCGTAAAAATCAATCTCGTGGATACCCCCGGGTTCCACATGTTTTCGCATGAGGCGCGCGCGGCGCTGCTTCCGGTGGAGGCCGCTGTGGTGTTGGTCAACGCGCAGAACGGCGTGGAGGCCGTCACCGAGCGGGTATGGCGCTTTGCCGAAGAGGCCAATGTTCCGCGGGTGGTGGTCGTGAACCAGATGGATCATCCCAAGGCCGGCGGCGGCGGCGGCCTGAGCGCGCTGATGGATGACCTGGTGGACCGCTGGGGCCGCAACTGTGTGCCAGTCCAGTTGCCGATCTCCGGAGCCGACGGATTCCATGGCGTGGTGGATCTGGTGACGATGGAGGCGTTTTACTACACGCCCGGCGGCGATGGCCGCGGCAAGGTCACGGGCGAGATTCCGGCCGGCCTTGCAGCCGACGCCAAGGCGCGGCACGAGGCGTTGGTGGAGCTGGTGGCCGAGGGCAAAGACGAGCTGATGGAGGAGTACTTCGAGAAGGGCACCATCCCCGAAGACCACCTGATCGCCGCGCTGCACGAAGCCATTCGCGAAGACCGCATCTTCCCGGTACTGTTTGCGAGCGGCGTGGCCCACATGGCTCTCGATCACCTGCTGGACTTCATCAAGGTTTATTGTCCTTCGCCCGTCGAGCGCGCTCCCATGCCCGTCCGCAATCCCTCTATCGCTGTCGTCGCCTCTGCTGTCGAGGAAACCTCCGAAGCCACCGAAGAGGCCGCCCACACCTTCCGCAAAGTCGCAGACAGCGAGCCGGCAGCCATGATGGTGTTCAAGACCATGACCGATCCGTTTGCCGGGCGCATCACCTTCTTCAAGGTGCTCAGCGGCGTAATCAAGAACGACGCCACAGTGGAGAACTACACGCGGCGCGGGCAGGAGCGCCTTTCGCATCTTTCCGTGATGCAGGGGCGCAAGGCGGTGGAAGTGCCCGAGTTGCACGCGGGCGATCTGGGCGCGGTGGCCAAGCTGCGCGACACACTGACCGGCGATACTCTGGGCGTGAAAGGCGCGGAGATCCAGGTGGACCTGCATCCGTTGCCGGAGCCGGCCATGACCTATGCCATCGAGCCCAAGAGCCGCGCCGACGAGGACAAACTCGCCCCCGCCATTCACAAGCTGATGGAAGAGGACCTGCTGATCCGGTTCTTCCGCGACCCGCAGACCAACGAGTTCCTGATTGCCGGCGCGGGCCAGCCGCACATTGAAGCCATCGTGAGCCGGCTGAAAAAGCGCTACCATGCGGAGGTCACACTGAAGGCGCCCAAGGTGCCGTACCGCGAGACCATCCGCGCCAAGGCCGAGGCGCAGGGACGGCACAAGAAGCAGACCGGCGGGCACGGGCAGTTCGGCGACTGCAAGATCCGGATGGAGCCCATGCCCCGCGGCGGCGGCTTCGAATTTGCCACCGAAGTCTTCGGTGGCGCCATCCCCCGCAACTTCATCCCGGCCATCGAGAAGGGCATCGTCGAGTCGGCCGCACGCGGCTACCTGGCGGGCTTCCCGGTGGTCGACTTCAAGGCCACCGTTTACGACGGCAGCTACCACGACGTGGACTCCAACGAAATGAGCTTCAAGATGGCGGGCCGGCTGGCCTTCCGCAAGGCCATGGAGTTGTGCAAGCCGTGCTTGCTTGAGCCCATTATGAAGGTCGAGATCGAGGCGCCGGATGAGTTTGCCGGTGCGCTGATGGGCGACCTGAACTCGCGGCGCGGGCGCGTGGGCGGCATGGAGTCGAAGGGCCGGACAACGGTCATCAATGCGCAGGTGCCCATGGCGGAGATGCTGGCCTATGGGACAATTCTGACTTCCATGACCCAGGGAAAGGGGAGCTACCGGATGGAGATGGATCACTACGATATCGTCCCCCAGTTGGTGGCGGACAAGATCCTGGCTAACGCCAAGCGGCCGGTGGAGGAAGAGGAAGAATAGTTTCCCCTCTGTAGCAGTTGGGCTTAGTGTGGCCCTCAGGTCTCGACATCGAGACCTGAGGGCCCGTAGCTTAGCCTGCATGACAGATCAGCATCGGGAGGCGGAACAGGTTCAATAGAGCGACTTGCGCATTGGTGTTTGTCCTCATCGGTCGAGCTCGGCTCTGGCTTCAACTGGGACGGTGGTCCGAAGGATCAGCACCTATGACTAGTCGATCCTGAAAAAGCCAATTTCAGGCATTCGCTGGATGGTCTTGGATGAGTCGCAAGGCTTGTGTGGCCGGA
>VFSW01015743.1_pt1 | contig 10371 bp, 8 predicted proteins | sample 5358111 | NCBI WGS metagenome assembly VFSW01 (sample SAMN11554181, study PRJNA540505) | mine drainage metagenome | isolation source: sediment from site ElyBrook_90M | place: USA: Ely Copper Mine, Vershire, VT | collected 2017
AAGTCCGCCCATGCGCGGAGATCCGTTTGGCCGAGGATGATCGCGCCCGCGGCGCGCAGACGCGGCGCCACCGCGGAATCGCGAAGAGCGATCGAGTCCGCCAGGGCCAGCGATCCCGCCGTGGTGTGCATCCGGTCGGCGGTGTCGATGTTGTCCTTGATCAAGACCGGGATTCCGTGCATCGGGCCGCGCGCGCCCTTTGCTTTGCGCTCGGCATCCATCGACTCTGCGATCGAAACCGCATCCGGATTGAGCTCGATCAGAGCGTTGATCGCCGGCCCTCTCTTGTCCATTCCGTCGATGCGCTGGAGATACGCCTCGGTGAGCGAGCGCGCGGTGAAGCGTCCGCTCTGCATACCGTCCTGCAGCTCGCGGATGGTCATCTCTTCCAGCTCGAACGGCGCCGCCGCCGGCGACTGTTCGGCGGCGAGCCCGCGGCGCGCGAGCGCAGCCGCGACGCCAACTCCGGCGACAGTGAGAAAGCCTCGGCGATCGATGCTCATCGTGCGGGCGCTCCGTAACGAAGGGGCAGCAGTTGCGCGGGCGGCTTGCCATAGACCGAGCAGACGAAGAGATCGTCGTACTCCGAAGCGGGGATCGGTGCGTGCTGGATGCCCAGCTCTCCGAGAACCGCCGCGATGATGTCGCCGTGCGTGACCACCAGCACCGTTTCACCGGAGTGCTTCGTCAGGATCTCGTGCACCAGCGAGCGAGGATAGCCGCTGCCCGTTTTGAACACAGTGAGGTGCATCCCTTCGGCGGACGCGGTCGGTTCCGCGGTCTGCTGCGTCCGGAGAAACTGCGTCACGTAAATGACGCTGAGCTTCACGCCCGCCAGGACGTGCGCAAGCTCATTGGCCCGCGCAAAACCGGCCGGACTCAGCGTCGTGTCCTGCGCCTGTGTCGCACGCTCCGCGTGTCGTACGATGATGATCGTCGTCAGCGGCGGTTGCCCTCCCCCACCGCCCGAGCAGGCGGCCGCCAGGAGCAAGAGCAGGATCACCGTTTTCGTTTTCACGCCGCACATCCTATCAGCGCCGCGAAACGTAGAATCCACATTCGACATGCGAAGCATCTCCGTCCGCCTGGCACTGTTCAACCTGCTGGTCGTATTTCTCCCAATTGCCGGCGTGCTCGCTCTTGGGTTTTACGAACAGCGGCTCGAACAGACGCAGATCGACTCGATGCAACGGCAGGCCAGCATCGTCGTCGGGATTCTGCAAAGTGCCGGGGATCCGGCCGCCGCATTGCAAAACGTTCGCTTCGGCGACGAGCGCATTCGAATCGTCGATCCCGGCGGCCGCGTTGTCGCCGACACCGGCCCGCTGGCGGCGCCGGAGGAAGAGACCGCGGCCGGCTCGCAAACGAGCTGGCTTTACCGGGCCGCCGCCGCAGTGTTCAAAAAACCGCTGCAGTGGGTCCGGCCAATGTCGCATCCGCTGGCCTCGAGCGATACCTACGAACAGTCGTCCGTATTGCACGGGCCGGAGATCGAGGCTGCGTTTCTCGGGCAGACCGGCGTGACGAAACGGGTCTCGTCCGCTGCGGGGCGGCCAGTCACGATTTACACCGCGTTGCCCGTTTACCGGCGCGGCAATGTCGTCGATGCGGTGCTGGTCTCGCAGACGACCGACGAAATCCGCCAGGACCTGTATGCGGTGCGGCTGGCGATCGTCGAGATTCTTCTGGCATCGCTCTTCGTCGCCGTCGTGTTGACGCTACTGGTCAGCACGACGATCGTCCAACCGCTCCGCCAGTTGCGCAAAGAGGCGGGCGAAATCGCCGACCAGCGGGGACGGCTGCACGGCAGCTTCAAAGGGTCGGGCAAACGCGACGAGATCGGGGACCTGTCGCGCGCGCTGGAGCGGCTGACGCGGAATCTCGAAGAACATCAGAAATCGTCCGAGGCGTTTGTTTCCGCGCTTGCGGACGAGGTCTCGAATCCGCTCTCCTCGATTCGTGCGGCCACCGAGATGCTCGCGCAGGTCGATGACCCGACGGAGCGCGCGCGCTATCTGCAGCAGGTGGAGAGCGAGATCGCCCGGATGGAAAAGCTCCTCGCGCAGTCGCGGGAGAAGTAGCTGCGTCGAGGAAGGCCTGAAAAAACAGAAACTCGCCAAAATACGAGAGCCGCCGTTTCCGGCGGCCCTCAGTTGCCCCGAATCGCTTCGCTGGAGGATCTCAGTAGTTGATGGTGGCCACGACCGTGTCGCTGTAGCTTCCGATCGACACGTCCTGTCCGGCCGGAATCGAGCCGTAGACGGTGAGCGCGGTCGGAGCTTTGGTGGTCGAGTTGTAGGTCTCTGTCGTGCCGCCAGCCATTCCGCTGCCCCACACGTTGGTGTGCAGCGAATCCTGGAACAGCGCGTAGTTCAGGTAGTTGGCTCCCGCGGCCATCCGGCGCGAGCCACCCGACAGGTTGGCGCCGCTGCCCAGGTCGACGGTCGCCGACGCGCCCTTCGTGCAGGCCACGGTCACCGTGCCGGTGCCGCTCAGAGGCGCCGAGGCGTTGGCCACGACCGGGTCGTATGCGCCGAAGGCCACCGGCGTAGTGTTGATGGTGCAAACCGCTGCCACATTGGCTGTGACACTCAGATTTCCCGTTGCTGTACCGGCGAACGCCGCCGGGGTGATGATCAGGCTGAGGATTGCGAGAGAGAGAATCGTGCGTTTCATTGTTGTTGCTCCTTTGTAATGTTGGCAATGTAGGGGCGGGGGCGTGAGGATCCCGGAGGACGAAAGCCGAATATCCGTCAGGACTTAGGCGGAACGGCGGGAATTGTGAGGTCGAGATCGAAACGCCGTGAAAAAGGCGTGAAACCCGTATACTTCGCGATCATCACCATCCGGCCGGCCGAAGAGCGCGACGTCCCGAGGATCGCCTCCCTCGCGGGGGAGCTCGGGTATCCGACGTCGACGGAGACAATGGCCCACCGGCTCGCGGCGATCAGAGGGCGGGCGGATCACGCCCTGTTCGTCGCCGAGGAGAACGGCGACTGCACCGGCTGGGTCCACGTCTGTCTGACCGACTCGATCGACACCGGGCGCAGCGCGGAGATTCGCGGTCTCGTGGTCACGGAAGGGCGGCGGGGATCGGGAACGGGGACAGCGCTGGTCCGGTGCGCCGAGGAGTGGGCGGCCGGTCTATGCGACCGGATTCGCGTCCGCAGCAATGTGATCCGCGTGCGAACGCACGGATTTTACGAGCGGCTCGGCTACAAAACGACGAAATCGCAGAAAGTGTTCGATAAGCCTCTCGCCCGCCGTTGATTACAATGCCGCGCATCATGAAGAAGATGCTGGCGTTGATTGCACTGGTCGCCCTTCCCGCGATTGCACAACAGAAACCCTTCAACGTCGTCGAAGCGACGATTCCCGAAATGCAGGCCGCGCTCGCCTCGGGACGCGTGACGTCGCACCAGCTGGTGCTGGACTACCTCGCGCGCATCGCCACGTACGAGGACAAGCTTCACGCCGCGATCACCGTCAATCCGAACGCGCTGAAAGAGGCCGACGAGCTCGATCGCGAGCGGAAAGAGGGGCATATCCGCGGACCTCTGCACGGCATTCCGATCGCGCTGAAAGACATCATTCAGACCACCGACATGCCGACCACCGGCGGCGCGCTGGCGTTCGCCGGACTCGTTCCTCCGTACGAGGCAACGGTGACGAAGAAGCTCCGCGATGCCGGCGCGATCATCATCGCCAAGACGCAGTTGACCGAGCTGGCGAATTGGGTGGCCGCCAATCCACCCATGCCGAACAACTACAACGGGCTGAACGGCTACGGATTCAATCCCTACGATCCGCGGCGCGATCCGCGCGAAGCCACCGACGACGGACGCCCCGCGCTCGACACCGGCGGTTCGAGCTCCGGCGCTGGAACGGCCGCGAACTTCTGGGCCGCGAACATCGGGACCGAAACCTCAGGTTCGATTCTGAGTCCTTCGAACGCCAACATGCTCGCCGCCGTCAAGCCAACCGTCGGACTGGTCAGTCGCTACGGGGTCATCCCCATCACCGCCGACCAGGACACTCCAGGGCCGATGGCCCGCACGGTCACCGACGCGGCCATCGTTCTCGGCGTGATCTCGGGACCTGATCCGAACGATCCCGCGACCACGCGCTGCCCGCACATCACCGACTACACGAAATTTCTCGATCGCAACGGCCTCAAAGGAGCCCGGATCGGCATTCCACGCGCGTTCTACTACGACAAGACCACGCTGCCCGGCTCGGACAAGCCGCGCGGCGGATTGAACGACGACCAAAAGAAAGTCATGGATGAGGCGATCGAAGTTTTGAAAAAGGAGGGGGCGGTCGTCATCGACCCGGCGGACATCCCGAGTATCGTCGACAAGGATCCGGCACGGAACTACATGGAGTGGGGCGTCTGCACCAACATGGACGCGGTGAAGACGCACAAGTGCTCGATCGTCCTCGCCTACGGCATGGAGCGCGACTTCAACAAGTGGCTCGCCTCACTCGGAGCGAAGGCGCCCGTCAAAAGCCTGACCGAGCTGCGCCGCTGGAATGTGGAGCATGAAAAAGCGGGAGCGATCAAGTACGGACAATCGCTGCTCGACATCTCCGACGCCATGGACCAGGACCTTTACCGGCAGCGATATGAATCGGATCGCGCCCGCGACATCGAGCTCGCCGGGACGCACGGCATCGACGAAGTGATGAAGGCCGATCATCTCGATGCCATTCTTTTTCCCGGCCCGTGGGGAGCGTCGATCGCGGCGCGCCCAGGGTATCCGACGGTGATCGTGCCGTTCGGGATGATTCCGAACGCACCGAAGCCGCCTTTCCCGGCGGGCTTCGACGCGAAGCCGGAGCCGTTCGGCGTCAGCTTCACCGGAATGGCGTGCAGCGAACCGACACTGCTGCGCCTGGCTTACGCCTTCGAGCAGGCGACCCGGCGGCGTGTTCTACCGCCGGGCGCACCGTAGGCACCAGTGTCATCCCGAGCCGCGAAGACGCGAGGGATCTCCCGCGACCAGGGGGATTCCTCGCCGTCTCCGCGGCTCGGAATGACAAAACCGCGCCTCACCGATGGCCGTGGAACCCACCGCGGAATCCGCCGTGGAATCCGCCGTGGAAGAATCCGAATCCGATGCCGAATGAAATCGGCGGCCCGTAAAAATACGGGTTGTAGGAATACGGATAAAACCACGGGTCGTAGTACGGAGCCACGAAGACGGTGCTGCGGGTCGCGGGGCGCGACTGCGCGCGCTGTTTCCACGACGCGGCCGTGTTCTGAACCGCCCGGATGACCGCGGGCGAGACGTGGGCATCAGTCATGGCGATGATGTCGTCGGCGGTGATGTCGAACGGGTGCTGGTAGTTGTCGACGTACGAAATGATCGCATCGTCGCTCACGCCTGCCTGCGCCATCCGAATGACGTCGCTGACCACGATCACCGTCCGGTGCGGACGATTGGCCTCGGCCGCCGTGTCGAGTGCAAACGCCGGCGCTGCGGCAACCAGCAGAAGAACGGCAACTGCAGGAATCCATCGCTTCACGGAAGCTCTCCTTTCCGAGATGTTCCGATGCGATGCGCGCGCCATGGGCTTCCTCTCTGCGGATGCGGAGCCGGCGCGGAAAAACATCCTATGGCGAGGACACCGCGTCCACGAAATGCGACGATGAGATCGAAAGGTGACGATGAGATAATGTCTCAACCCCCATGCTCCTCTCCGATTTCCACCCCGCGGTTCGCAGATGGTTCTCTGAAACGCTCGGCTGCCCGACCCCCGTCCAGGAACAGGGATGGACGGCGATCGGCAAAGGACGTCATACCCTCATCGCCGCGCCGACGGGGTCGGGAAAAACTCTCGCCGCCTTCCTGATCGCCATCAATGATCTCCTGGAAGAAGGTATGGCCGGGACGCTGCGCGACGAGGTGCGCGTGGTCTATGTCTCGCCGCTCAAGGCGCTCAGCGCAGACATCCACAAGAATCTCGCCGAGCCGCGCAAGGGAATCCGCCGGATCGCGGAAGAGATGGAGCTCGATGCGCCGCGAATCACCGCCGCCGTCCGGACCGGCGACACGACGCAGCGCGATCGCGCCGCGATGCTGCGGCAGCCGCCGCACATTCTGGTCACCACGCCCGAGTCGCTCTATCTCCTGCTGACCGCGGAGCGGAGCCGGGAGATGCTGCGCAGCGCGCGCACCGTCATCGTCGACGAGATCCACGCCGTCATCGGGACGCGCCGCGGCGCGCCTCTGGCCCTGAGCCTGGAACGCCTGCAGCAGGTCGCCGGCGCGCCGCTGCATCGAATCGGATTGTCGGCGACGCAGAATCCGATCGCCGACGTGGCGCGCTATCTCGCGGGGACTTCGGAGTGCACCATCGTCGACCAGGGCCACCGCCGGGCGATGGATTTGACCCTCGAGATCCCGCGCTCGCCGCTGGAAGCGGTGATGGCCCACGAAGTGTGGGAGGAGTACTACGACCGGCTCGCGGAGCTGGTCGCCGGGCACCGGACTACGCTGGTATTCGTGAACACGCGCCGGATGGCCGAGCGCTTCGCGCGTCATCTCTCGGACCGCGTCGGGGAAGACGCGGTGACCGCACATCACGGAAGTCTGTCGAAGGAAAAGCGGCTCGACGCCGAGGGGCGGCTCAAGTCGGGCAGCTTGAAAGCGCTGGTGGCCACCGCGTCGCTCGAGCTGGGCATCGACATCGGCCACGTCGATCTGGTCTGCCAGATCGGATCACCGAACCGCATCGCCACTCTGCTGCAGCGAGTCGGCCGCTCGGGGCACACCGTCTCCGGCACGCCGAAGGGACGCCTGTTCCCCACCTCGCGCGACGATCTCGTCGAATGCGCCGCCCTGCTGCGATCGGTGCGCAGGGGCGAGCTCGATCGCATCGTGACCTACGACGCGCCCCTCGACATCCTGGCGCAACAGATCGTCGCCGAGACCTCCAGCGCCGACTATGACGAGGACGACCTTTTCGCATTCGTGCGCCGCGCCTGGCCGTATCGCGATCTGGCGCGCGGCGACTTCGATGCGGTGGTCAATATGCTGGCCGAAGGATTCGCCACGCGCCGCGGCCGGCGCGGTGCTCTCGTCCATCGCGACGAGGTCAATCGAAAAGTCCGCGGACGCCGCGGCTCGCGCATGCTGGCGATCACGGCCGGTGGTGCGATTCCCGAAGTCGCCGATTACCGCGTCCTGCTCGAGCCGAACGACACGTTCATCGGCACGCTGAACGAAGACTTTGCCATCGAGAGCATGGCCGGCGACATCTTCCAGCTCGGCAACGCGTCGTGGCAGGTGATGCACGTCGGCAGCGGCGTCGTGCGCGTAGCGGACGCAAAGGGAGCGCCGCCGAACATCCCGTTCTGGGTCGGCGAAGCTCCGGCGCGCAGCGACGAGCTGTCGCGAGCGGTCAGCGACTTGCGCCGCGACGTCTGCAACGGAGACTTCGATGCTTCCGATTTACCCGAGCCGGCCGCGCAGGAGCTCGTTTCCTATCTCCTCGATGCGCAACGAGCCCTCGGCGCCATTCCGACGCAGAACACACTGGTCCTCGAGCGCTTCTTCGATGAATCGGGCGGCATGCAGCTCGTCCTTCACGCGCCGTTCGGAAGTCGCATCAACCGCGCCTGGGGACTGGCTCTTCGCAAGCGCTTCTGCCGCCAGTTCAATTTCGAGCTGCAGGCCGCGGCGACCGAAGATGCGGTTCTCCTCTCGCTCGGCCCGCAGCACTCGTTTCCGCTGGCCGACGTTTTCCGCTATCTGCATCCGGCAACCGCACGCGACATCCTCGTCCAGGCATTCCTCGCCGCGCCGGTGTTTCAGACCCGATGGCGTTGGAACACCACGATCTCGCTGGCCATCCCTCGCAATCGCCACGGCAAGAAGATTCCGCCGCAACTGCAGCGGGCGATGGCCGACGACCTCATGGCCGCGGTCTTTCCAGATGCCGCCGCGTGCGCGGAAAACATTCAGGGCGACCGCCGGCTTCCCGACCATCCGCTCGTCAATCAGACTGTCCGCGACTGCCTCGAGGAAGCGATGGATTTCGCCGGGCTGGCGCGCGTGCTGGAGCGGATTCATCGCGGCGAGATCGAATGCGTCGCCCGCGACACCGTCGAGCCGTCGCCGCTGTCGCACGAGATCATCAACTCCAAGCCGTTCACGTTTCTCGACGATGCGCCCCTCGAGGAGCGGCGAACGCAAGCCGTCTACACCGGGCGTTCGGGACTTCTGGACGAGACGGCGATCGAGCGCGTTCGCGACGAGGAGCGCCCCGACCCGCGCGATCCGGACGAGCTGCACGACGCGTTGCTCACCGCCGGGTTTCTGACCGACGACGAGGTGCGGCGCGAGATGATGGACATCCTGGTCGCTGGCCGCCGCGCCGGTTCTGTTGTCACGCGTGTAGGGCACGGCTGCGCCGTGCCGATTCAGCCGGGGCGGGATCACGACGCGGCCGAAGGCCGGGTACGGAGCCTATGGGTCGCCGCGGAGCGACTTCCCGAAATACTCGCCGTTCATCCCCAGCATGCCGATTTCACCGCCCCGGCATCTCGACAAAGATCCTGGACACGCGAAGAGGCGATCGTGGAGATCCTTCGCGGACGGATGTCGATCGTGGGTCCGGCGACCTCGCGCGCGCTCGCCGAATCGTTCGGCATCGCTGAATCGGAAGCCGAGGCGGCAATGCTGGTGCTCGAAGGCGAAGGCGCCGTCCTGCGCGGCTCGTTCGAAGGTCCCGGCGAGTGGTGCGACCGGCGCCTGCTCGCGCGCATTCATCGTTACACGCTGAATCGCCTGCGGGCCGAGATCGAGCCGGTCAGCGCATCGCATTTCATGCGCTTTCTTCTGGCGTGGCAGCACGTCACGCAGAAGTTGCGCGGTGCCGACGGGCTCCGCGCCATCCTTCGACAACTCGAAGGATTCGAGCTGCCGGCGACCGCGTGGGAACGATTCGTCCTCCCCGCGCGCATGGACGTCTACGATTCCGCCCTGCTCGACACTCTCTGCCTTGGTGGGGAATTCGGCTGGGCAAAGCTTCGCAACGGCATCGGGCTCTTCCCACGCGAGCACGGACGCGCGTGGCTGTCGACGACGGTCAGTCCCTGTGCCGAAAATTCGATTGTGGAAACGCTGCGCGTACGCGGCGCGTCCTTTCTCGACCGCAGCCCGGCGCTCGACGAGATGATCGATGCCGGATTGGTCACTTGCGACGGCTTCCTGGGCCGCGGCGGCCGCTGGTCGCTCGTCGAGCGGCAGGACATCGACGAGACAGGCATCGAGCTGCAGGCGCGCGCGCTGCTGCGCCGCTACGGCGTGATGTTCCGCCGCCTGTTGACGCGCGAGGCGGGCGCGCCGCCGTGGCGGGAGCTGGTGCGAGCCTATCGCCAGCTCGAGGCGCGCGGAGAAATCCGCGGCGGGCGGTTTGTCACCGGAATGTCGGGCGAGCAGTTCGCGCTGCCGGAAGCAGTCGAGCGCCTGCGCGAGATGCGCCGCGAAGGAGCGGACGGAATGCTCGTGGCGATCAACGCATGCGATCCGCTCAACCTCACCGGCATTCTCGACCCGGGGGAGCACATACGCGCAGTTCCCTCGAATCGCATCGCGTTTCGCGACGGGCTGCCGGTCGCGGCGATGGAAGGCGATTACCTCCGTCCGCTCGCAGTGATCGAGCAGACGATTGCAGTCGAGGCGGCTACCGCGCTCGCCGGCCGCCGCGTTCCGGTGACGACCGGCTTTGTCGGGCGGAGCTGAACCGCGCACGCTGGTCCGACGGAGGCTGCCGCAGCTGGTTGTGCGGACCTGTCAGCCCTTGGCCTCCCATGTGCCGCGGACCGCGTTTGGCGAGGACCGGCCGCTCGCCTCCCGGCGCGGGCCGCGTCGCTCCTTTTGCCAGCAATGCCAGAAGGTCGTGGCTGGTGACGATGCCGATCAGCCTGCCGTCGCCGACCACGGGCAGCGATCCGATGAGATGCCCGCTCATCAGCGCCGCGGCCTTTCGGACGGTCTCATCGGGTGAAATCGTGACCACCGGGCGCGCCATCACTCGTTGGATCGCCGTGTCGTCGTCGCGATCCATCAGGTCGCGGTCAGTGACCACCCCGAGGATGTTTTTCTTCTCCACGACCACGAGGTGGTGGATGTCGTAGCGGCGGAAGAGCTCCTTGGCGGATGAAGCGGGCTGATCGGGGTCGATGGTCCGGACATTCGTGCGCATCACGTCTTTGACTCTCATGATGGCAATGCACTTCCGCAAAGAGCGTTCCGGTTCCGGAAAGGTGTGGCGGCGGGCGCCCACGCCCCCCCCCCCACACCCGGCTTAGTGGCTATGCAGCACCGTATTTGGCCCCCCCAGCCCCGGCCCCCTGCCGGT
>VFSW01015744.1_pt1 | contig 10370 bp, 19 predicted proteins | sample 5358111 | NCBI WGS metagenome assembly VFSW01 (sample SAMN11554181, study PRJNA540505) | mine drainage metagenome | isolation source: sediment from site ElyBrook_90M | place: USA: Ely Copper Mine, Vershire, VT | collected 2017
TCATACCGGAAAGAGCCTGACCCTCCCCTCCCCGGAGGGTAGGGTTGCGAACAAGCATGCCGGTGAGACAGACCAAAAGCTAGCCGATATGGCCCATACCAGCCGAGCTAGCGTCAACCAATTACAAGAGGGTAACAACATGAACGAAGATCTCTTCGAAGTAAGTGAAGATCAATGGTTTGCATTTGCCATGGCGATGGGCCGCATCCAATGCATCCAAGAGCAGACGGCGGCTATCCTGGCGATCCTGGAACGGATCGAAGAAAACTTGCCTATCTCCGACGGTATGAGTGACACTTATACCAGCGACTACGATATCTAACCTATATAGGTGAACACATGTGTGAAGATAACTACGAATACGCGCCGCCACGCACATTCGGGCGGCGGGGGAAGCAATGGACTACGAGTACAGTATGCCAATGTCGTTTGGCGTGCTAGGGGCGGCCGGGACCGCGCAGTCATTTACGATTGCGTCTCCCTGGAATGCCCCCACGGAGATGGCCCTCCTGCACCTCTCCTGCCAGGATGCGGGGACGCTCATCATCGCCCCCACGCCGGTGCAGGCGCCCACGGCGGCGACGACGGCTACTCCATCCGGCGCCATGCCAGGTTGGTACCTGTCCCCCCATGGCGCCGCGCTCTATACGTTGCCGGCGGTCTTCGCGCCCATGCCCAGCACCCTCTACGGGAGTTGGGCGACGGCGGGCGCCTATGCGGCGGTGGTAACGGCCGTCTTCCGGCGCCGGGTGCCGCAGGTGGCCACCGATGCATGACGACGACGTATACGAGTACTCCGAGCCGCGAACCTTCGGCGCGGCCGGCGGCAGTGGGGCCGTTATCACCTTTCTGGTGACTAGCCCCTGGCATAGTGAATGTGACTGGCAACTGGTAAGCCTGGCAGCGAACGGCGTGGGGACGGTGGCCCTCACCAGTGATGGCTACCAGATGCTTCTGCCGGTGGGCACCGCCACCCAGGATAGCTGGGCGCCGAACAGTAACGGCGGCGCGGGAGTCAACGGCTGGTACCTGAACTGTAAAGCGGCCGGCGTGTATATGGGCACCCCATCGTGGGTGCCGATGCCGGCCACGCTCTATGGCACCTGGGCCACCACCACCGTCAATAGCATCACGCTCACCCTGATCTTCCGGCGCCGGAAGCCGGCGATTACAATCACCCTTCCACTACCTGATGAGGCACACGACGATGGACGACGAACGCACTGAGACGGTGCTAGAACCGGAAACCGAGACCGCTGAAGAGACAGCCGAAGTCCTGCACGAGACGGCGGAGACGATTGCGGAACAAGCCGAAGAGCTGGTGCAGCAGATCGCGGAACCTGAAGCGGGCGAAGACACGATGCGCAGCCTGGCTGAATTGAAGGAACTGGTGGCCTCTCTCTCCGAGCGGGTGGCCGCGTTGTCAAACCAGGTGGTGGAAGCGCCAGCGGCCGTCATCGAGGCGCCGCCGGCCATCATCGCCCCGCCGCACAAGCCCAAGCACAAGCCCCTGTTCTAGAGGTGACGTATGCCAGACGCAGCACGGATTGCCGCGAACAAGCAAAGCTCAGAGGCACGGAAGCTGCTGCTCTCTTTGCAGCTCCGCAAGATGAAAAGGGTAGACATCGCGCATCTGCTCCATGTTGAACCCTCGCATCTTGCGGCGATTAGCAAAGGCGATGTGAAGGGCGACGAACTGATTGTGCCGCTGCGTCGCATCCTGGGGGATACGCCATCCCCATCCCCATCGCCATCGGCCACATCTGGCGTAGATGTCGCCGGCGAAGTCGCCAGCGTCGCACCCGATCCCATCGCCATCGAGGCGCCCATCGCCATCGAGGATAAGCAGTCCGTCAAGGATCGGCTCTTGGCCTTTGCCCTGGGGAAGAACGAACCCCAAGTGCCCGCGCCCAAGAAAAAGACGGTGGAGACCCACGAGCAGCTCACCACGGTAGCGGTGCTCTTGGTAGGGCTCATTGTCGCGGTGACGGTGCCGGAACAGTGGCAGCCAGTGGCCCCCACCGCGCCAGAGGCGACGGCGATCTTAGAGGTGCCGATGCGCTGGCTGTGCGAGGAACTAGACGTAGCCGGCCAACTGTCCGAGCGCTCCATGGAGAGCCTGACCATCCTGACTGCCATCGCCATGTACGGCCAACGGGCCTTCAGCACCTATAGGGACATCAAGCATGCTCAGTCTGCACGACAAGCTCAATCTTCTCCTGAACTTAGCCCTGCCTCTGATATTAGAGCGCACCAACCAGTCACCCCTTATCAAAATGGCAGCCAACCAACTGTGCCATCTGGCGCGTCAGCAGTTAGCGGACATGCCGGAACAGGAGCTATCGCGAATGCTCGTATTTATGACGCATTCGATACAGCTCTTGCAGTCAACGGATTACCATGACGCAGAAAGCTTCTCCAACGCCCTCATCGAAGAGCTACTCGCTGCATCTCTCGCCAAGTGAACGATGGTTCTTACTCGGGAAGACGGGGAGCGGGAAGTCTGAGTTAGCCCGGAAGCTCTTGGTGGCCTGGGAGACGGCGGGATGGCGGATCGTGATTGCGGGTCCGAAGGCAGACTGGTGCACACGGTATGCGACGCGCGGGCCGGGCAGTGTCAGCCGCCCCCGGCTGGTACGGCAGTTTGATCCACGGCTCAAGGTCATGTACTTCCCGGTCAATGTGCCGGGCTGGCATGATGCGGACTTCTCGCAGATGTGCCTCGACATTCTCGCTCATGGGCGAACCGTCTTCCTGTTAGATGATGTGGATGGGGTAGCTGATGCCAGCCGCGCCCCTGATGGATTGACAGCGCTGTGGACGACGGGCCGCTCGAAGCACGTCCCGTGCATGGCCTGCCATCAGTGGACGACGCGGCTCCCAAGAGCCCTCAAAGGGCAAGCCGAGAACTGGGCCGTCTTTGCGATGGTAGACCCCCGCGATATGGAAGACGCAGCCCGATGGACGGGTACCGCGTCCATGAACCCGAAGAGCCCGCACTACCTGAAGCTCCCTCGCTATTGGTGGTGGTATTGGAATAACGAGATGGAGAGCGGCGCACGGTTAGTGCCCCCATTGGATATTACTCATGCTTGATCTAGATCATCCGAACTACGAAACCTATATCAAGTCGGTTCGGGCGCTGAGAGCGCAAGGGATTGAACCACCGCATACGCCGGCCATGAACCCGGCCACCCAAGCGGAGGCAGACATCCTGAACCGTCGTCTCACGCGCCTTGTTATCGGTCGGGAGCGCATGGAAGCGCTCCCGACCCCTGGGGTCTGCGTCCGCTGTGGGCGCTACCTGGATCCCCCTGACGCCCTCATTGTCCGCTCCATTTACACGCGGGCCGGCCGAAGGGATAGTGTCATCTGCCGGGATGGATGCCCGGCCTAGAGGTATGCACGTGTCTGACGTACTGGACATCGCAAAGCGTTGGTTTGTCCTCATCGTCGCGGTGATTGCCGGTATCCTGCTGGCAAAACTGCTCGTTGAGAAGCTCCCGAACGGGGGCGTCACTGGCGCCGTGAAAACGGCCGTCCTGTCTGCTTAGTTGATTTTGTCGGCAAGGAATGCCGATAAGAGGAACACATGTCTTTTTATACCCCGAACGTAAGGAAGCATCTTCACCAGTCGAACAGTGTCACATCGTGGGGCACCGGCGGGATCGCGGTCTCGCAGCCCCTCCAGCAGACGGGTATTCTGGCGGGTCTCCGTGCCATCACGTCGGCACAGTCCACGGCTACCGTCGGCACCGGCACCCTGGCGGTGGACAAGCTTGGGCCATGGAACACGTATTCGCAGCACACCCTGAGCTTCAACGGTGGCACGCCGTCGGTCAGTGTCAGCGGCTATGGCCTGTTCTTGGCGAACCTCATCAAGAAGTCCGAGCGCGGCGCCGGGTCCTTTGACGCGGTAGTGCTCGCCGAAAGCAATGCGGGCGCTCTGTCGGATGTCTTCAACACCCCCGATACCACGACAACCAATTGGCGTTTCGCGCAGGATCTACCAATCGTGCAGCGTATCGCGGGGATGGGCGACGTTGGGTTCGTCGTCCTGGGTAACTCTGGCCTAGTGCTGAATTATTCCGCCACGCCGAATACCGCAAGCGCCAACCCCGGCCCGTATAACCTGTTCAGTCTCACCGCTGGCCAGGCGCCGTATCTGGCCACGGGCAATGCGACGTATACCGTTAGCTCGCCCGTGATTGATCTGGTCCGAGATATGTTCGAAGTGCCGGCTAGCCCGCAGGACATGCCGTCTGCTCTGGGTTCGCAGCTCTTTGTGCCATCCTGGCTGGAAGAGGCGCCACAGGGTATTACGGTTGGTGGGGCGAGCTCCATCCCGTGGGCGCTCACCCCGAACAGTGGCATCCTGGTGCGCTTGCTGGCCTTTGCCTACGACGGCAATACCAGTGACGGTATCGCGTCCAGCAGCCTGTCTACCGCGAACGCCGTGTCTCTGACCTACAACAACCAGACACCGATCTTCATTGAGTCGGCCTATGAGAGCATGGCCCGTCAGCTTCACTTCTACGGTTTTGCGCTCCCTCAAGGCGTCTTCAGCTTCGATTTCATGGGCCACGATCTGATGCTCAGTGACTCGATTGACTCAAGCCTGGTGCCGAATGTCAAGCTGACGTTGAACCCGAATGTCGCGATGGGCACCACGAATTCGTTCGTGAAAGTCATCCGTGAGATGTTGTCTCCCCTGATCGTCGGCTAAGAGGTGCACCCATGTTTCCATCTTCGCTCGCATCGGTAGCACCCTACCCCGTGTCGGGCATGCCGATCACGAACTATCTGGGCTCACCCGCTGTGTCCTCGCAGGGTGCGGGCACCACGGCCGCGAAGACCCTCACACCCCAACAAGAGCAACAGTTGCTCATCGTCGCGGGTGTCGTGATTGTCGGCGGCTATCTGGCCTTCCATCTGTACCACCGAGGCGAATACCGGTAGAGGTGAGACCATGCGCGGAGTGATTGCGCTCGTGCTGGTGATTGCCGGCGCCGGGATCATCTACACCGGATGGACCGGCAAGAACCCATGGGCACAGCTCAAGACAGCGGCCACCACCGTAGCGGGATCCACCGCGCCATCGAGCACCCCGGCCGGGGCTTCTACGAGCCCTGGCCCTGGTGCACAGCCTGCCGGGCAGCCCGGCGGCATGGTGGGCTAATGGAACCAGCACAGTTACGGGTTCTGGCCATTTTGGGGATTGCCGTCGTGATTGAAGCGGTGAACAACCCCACTATTGGGCAGGATCTCGCCCATCCCCTCCAAGCCGCCCCAGGCGCCGCAGGGGCCATGTTAGCGTTGCTCATTGCCATGTTGGCCTTGACCGCGCTCGCAGCCGCCGCCCCTCAGTTAGCTACCTGGATTGCCGCCATCATTCTGCTCGGCGCGGTGGTGATGCATTCGAATGTCGTGACCTCGGTGTTGAACGGCGCCACGAACCTGAGCAAAAACCTCTAGAGGTATATAGACCATGCAAGACGTATTGAAAGTGGTGGGCTCTATGTTTGCCCTGATCGCCCTTTACCTGATTATCGTGAAGGGTCCGAGCGGGGCTATTGGGGTCCTTCAATCGGGCGGCAATTTCCTTGTGGCTCAAACGAGTGTCCTCCAAGGCAATACCCCGCCGTCGGGAACCATCAATAGCAATCCGTGAGGTGATACCATGAAAAACTGTGGTGCCACCATGAACAACATGTCGCTGGACACCTTCGGCGACGTGCAAGCGCAGCTCATCGCGCGGCGGGCTCATGAAGTCGCGCTAACCCAACCCGCGAATTCCCCACCGGGATGGTTCTTTCCGGGGATGGTGCCCCCCGTGGGTATCTATCTCAATGTGCCGGCGGCAGTGCTCAATCGGCGTGATGCCATCATTCAGGGAAACCAGCCGACGTTGGGGGCAACCCCCGCACCGGCGGCACAAGCCAACGCGGTACAGTCCTATCTCGCCAGTGTCTATGCGTCCCTCTACGGTCAGACCACATCGGGCGGTCAGGGGTGACACATGGGCATACTGCAAGATGGCGTGGAAGAATTCAAAAAGCTCCCTCCGGCCGGCAAGGTAGCCGTCGTCGCGGGCGCCGTGGGGGTAGTGGTGTTCTTTATCTGGCGCGCCCAACAGCAGGGGGCTCTGACGCCCACAACCCCCATCCTGCCCGCGCCATCCACCGGGATCGCTGGCGGCAGTAACGGTGGGCCAGTGGCGCCCACGTCGCCGTTTGCGCTGCCCAATGCGGTGCAGCTCAATCCCACGGCGCCTACGGGCTATACACCCACGGCCCCATCAACGCCATCCATCATGGCCTCGATCCCGCTTACCCCTGGGGGAACCCCTGGTGCTCCCACCACGCCGCCCTTTGTGCCGGCGTCGAGCACCTTTACCCCGGCGGTCAGTCAACAGGCGGCGGCTGCCCAGTCCTTCGCCCCTAATCTGGCGGCGGTGTCTGCGTCCCTATCCGCCCTCAATGCGGAACTGGGCGCCCCCAAGCCGATGGTAAGCATCCCAGGAACCCCGATCATCGCCACCCCATCGGCACCGGGTCTTGGCAGATATGCGACAGCCGTGCAGGTGGCCGCGAAACAAGGACCGGCCCCTGTGCCCGTCGTCTCGTCTCCCAAGACCATTATCCAGCCCACGGCGCCGATTGTGACGCGGGTAGTAACCCCATCGGCCCCTGGTGTGGGGCGCTGGATCGCTCAGACGGAGATATCCAATACCATCGCCGAAGCGGTCTCATCCCCTCCACCTTCACCGGTGGCCCCCGGCCGTCGTCCGATCTTCTAGCTAATGAGAAAATAAGGAACTCAACATATTTCGGGTTCCTTATTTTCTCATATCATGAGGTAGAGATGCCATGTCCCTAATAACCATGGAGATTGCGACATGGCTGAATAATATCACGCAGTCCTTCGGCCAGAACGGCGAAACGGGTGTCGATATTGGAATGCCGTCGGGCACCCCGATTTACGCCATTACTGGGGGGCCAGTGTTGGGCGCCGGCTACTATGGTGGTGGGGGTGTCGTCTCGATTGGATCCACCATCGACTATGCGGGGATCAATGGGCCGGCGACGATTTATTATCAGCATCTCTCACATCTCTTTGTCCAGCCCGGTCAAGTGGTCTATCCTGGTGAGCAGATCGGCACATCGGGCGGCGGCGTGGGCGATCTGATCAACTACAACGGGGTCGTGCAGCCGGCGCAAAGTCAGTCCTGGTATGGCGGCTATAGCAGCGGCCCCCATATCGAGGTGGGGATCAACGCGCCCTATGGCGGCATGTGGGCGCCGCAGGGCCCCAACGTCAACCCGCTCGGTTTCCTTCAAGGGCTGGCGGGAGGGAATACATCTATGACTACATCCTCTTCCGCTCCATCCGTGCCGATCCTATCGGGCCTATGGGGCATCATGTCCTATCTGCCCGGCGGATCGTACTTCGGCAATCCCGCCAATATGAATGCGGTGCAGACGGGAGCGCAGACCGTAGCGAATGCCGCGCCCAATGCTTTCCAAGCCTTCGGGCTAGCGGTCAATCAATTCGAATTACTGGCCATCGGCACGGTGGTATTGGCCATCGGCCTGATTGTCCTGCTGCACCCCAATCCGGGGCAACTGGTAGTCAAGGCGGCGAAGACAGCGGCGGTGATGTAAGATGCCGACGCCCATCCCCACCCAGACCGTCACAGCCGGCCAGACCTTCCAGTTAGATCTAGGTGGCCCTCAGCTCGTGGGGGCGCTGGTGCTCTATAATCAGAGTCCGCTGGAACTAAACGTGAGTTATGGCGGGGGCATCACGATCCCTCCGTTTGTGGGCGATGCGGTCTATCTCAATAACAGCAACTATTCGGGCACCATCACCATCACCCCAACGGCCATCTCTTCGGCCAACAACGCCCCTTCGAGCATCATCACCGGGTATACCTTCGCACCGGGGGAGCCCATCCACGGAACCTTTCCGGTCAGTCTCGGCCAACTGGTGAATGTTGGCAATGGTAGTTTACCTGTGACATCAGCACAAGCAGTTATCAACGATGGCAATGCCGCTGGCACCACGGTAGTCGAAGCGACGCAGGTAGGCCAGTCGAGCAGTAGCCTCTTTGCGGACAACTCAGGGGATTTCTTTGTGAAACCCCTCAGCGCCGGGACGTTGCTCGAAGCGATCTACGTGACGGCGGGCAATGCCACGAACAAAGCGTCGGGGGTCTTCGGGGATGTGAACAACCCCGGCCTATGGCTCTTTCATGGCACAGCCGATCAGGTGCCAGCAGCGGGGGTGCAGGTAGGGACGATGGTAGGCGGCGTGGCGATGTCCTATATCGACAGTGATGCGGGCCTGATCACCAGCAGCGGCAGTGGGTTTTTGCAGATCCATCCGACAGCCGGCTATGATGCGATTGAACTGATCTCGAAGGCGGGAACGGCCTATACCTGTTTCATCGGCTATGGCGACAACACCTATGGCGCGGGGGTTGGGCTCTATGCCTACGATACGGCCGGCGCGGGGTTCGTCTTCTCAGCCGGCACCAAATCCAGTATCACCTTCGGGGGGAATGTGACGGCTGGTGGAGGGTCCGTGTATACCACGGCCGTAGCTGGCAAGGCGGCGGGTGATCTGTATATCACACCCCAACAGTCGGGCGCGGCTGGCAACGTGATCCTGCAATCCTGGGATGGAACGGCCGCGCACTCGCCGCTCGGTATCGGAGGCAGTGCAGGGGTGAGTGCCTGGTTTGACAGTTCCGGCAATCTCACCACGCCGTCAGCCACGGTCAATGGCACCCTCATTGTTGACCCCGGTTCCCCCGATGCCATCGCGGTTCGCCAGCGCTTTACCGGCGCAAACGGGTTTCTCATGGGCTACGGCGACGGCACCGATAATCCAACTGGTTTGTACATCTGGGACCAATTGAACGGCGGCTACATATGCTCAGGTATCACCGACACAGCGAATGTCATGACCAACCGGAATGGCACGGCGCAGCCCAATCGCATTTTCACCTATACCAACACCCCCAGTAACCCCGCTGTGGGTGATATCTGGCTGGCAGGATAATCGATGGCTACTTTCGGGTATTCAACCACCCCAACCTACGGCTATATCGAAGCAGCTCCCACCGGCGCTCAAGCGGCAGGTGCGGCCACGATGCCTTCGCCCGGTGGGATCGTAACAAGCGTATCCTGCTATTGTGGGGTCTTCAGTGGACAGGCAGCCGCATCGGGTTATCTCTGTATGTGGTCTAGCTCAGGAAGTCTGTTGGCATCGGGCGCGGCCACGATCCCGGCTAGCCCGGCCTGGGTGACGGCTACCCTTTCGACAGCCACCTATGTTGCCAGTGGGGTAAGTGTCTTCCTGGGATGGCAGACACCGGGGATATCGGGCTACTATGCCGAGTTCAACTCGGTCAGTGGCGCGACGATGGACCTAGGATCCAATTCCACGATCCCAGGGGCCTTAGCGAACATCACCCAACATACCAATGATCAGCTTGGCGCCTATGCCACGTATACCCCTGGGGGCGCTCAGGTATGGAACGGCACCGCATGGCAGTCAGTCGCAACCTATGTTTGGAACGGAACTCAGTGGGTATCCGTTGTACCGCAAGTCTGGAACGGAACCACCTGGGTATCCGTCACATAGAGGCACAGTATGGACACGATCATTCCCCTTCGGCCGCGCCATCAGCAGATGGCTGCGAACCTGTTAGCCCGGCGGCGCTTCCTGGAAGAGCTGACCCAAACGAACGAGAGAGCCATCCAAGACCTGCTCGATACTTATGGGGTTGAAGGCAAGGTGCGGCTTGATCCTATCGCGGGCACCATCACCCAGGCGGCGGACGAACCCACGCCAGGGGCATAGGCCATGGAGCCCGAAGACTTCCGATCCGATATGCGGCGGCTCTCAGATAAGATGGATCTGCGGTTTGATCGCCTAGAGTCCAAGCTAGACGCAGAGCTAGAGCGCTCCATCGCCGATCATGTGAGAATAGGCGCCATCACATCGGAGCTGAACCGCTTACGCAGCGGCCTATACTCGGTGGGCGTGGGCCTGGTGATTGCGCTCGGCTCTATCCTCTTCACGCATCTGCACCCCTAGCAGCTCCCGATAGGTTAGTCCGAATTCGTACTAACCTCTTGGCCCTCAGCAGAAATCCCCTCCGAACACGGAGGGGATTATTTTGTCCCTCCGAATTCGGAGTGGAACAAAATCTAGTCCGAATTCGGACTACCTTTTCTGTTGCCCTTCCCCGGTTAGTCCGAATTCGTACTAACCGGGGCGATGGCTTCCTCCGAATTCGGTGTAACCTCACGCCCCCTAGCCTCTAGGGGGCCTTTTACTGCCCTCAAATGCCACAATGC
>VFSW01015745.1_pt1 | contig 10370 bp, 10 predicted proteins | sample 5358111 | NCBI WGS metagenome assembly VFSW01 (sample SAMN11554181, study PRJNA540505) | mine drainage metagenome | isolation source: sediment from site ElyBrook_90M | place: USA: Ely Copper Mine, Vershire, VT | collected 2017
ATATTTTTTTTATTTGCTCTTTTTTCACCCCTCCGCCTCACCGGTGGGCCGCGGGGCCCCCCCCGCGGGCCCCCCACGCTGCACCGTTTTGTGATAGTGCTCAGATTTGTACGTATGCCACGCAAGCGGATGCTGATGCTGCTACGGCAGCATACGCAGCAAATAATGAACTCGGTTCGGCAGCTCAACAGGAAGCTCAGGGATTCGGTACTCCTGCGCAACAAGCGGACGCCGCGACGAAGCAAGCAACCGACCCAGTTCCCTCAGGAGACACTGCCTACAACGGCGTCATGATTTGGGTCATGAGCCTTTTTGCATGGCTCGTCGGTGTCGCGGCCATGACACTCGACTATTCGGTGTATTACACCGTGATTGTGATGGGGGACTACGTTCATAATCTCACTGCCGTCGGCGTCACGTGGCGCATCCTGCGCGATATCGGCAACATCATGCTCATATTTGGGTTCCTCGCTATAGGTATTTCCATCATTCTCAATACCGATCGTCTCGGCTACGGGAAGAAGATGCTCCCCATGCTCCTCGTGGCGGCAGTCTTCATCAATTTCTCGCTTTTCATGACGGAGGCGGTGATAGACGTCGGCAATCTCTTTGCCACTCAATTTTTCACCCAGATCAACGGGGGGCAGACGCCGACACACGCTTCACTCGAAAAGCTCACTACAGGTACTGAAGGCATTTCGAGCAAGATAATGTTGCAGTTAGGCCTCCAAAACATTTATGGCGATGCCAGAAAATCGAACAAACAAATATTTAAAAGCAACGCTCCGTCGCTCATTGCCTTTATGGGCATTTTGCTGTTCATTGTCACTGCATTTGTGATGTTCGCGCTCGCTTTCATACTCATCGCGCGTTTCATAGCACTCATATTCCTCATCATCGTCGCCCCCATCGGTTTCGCCGGGTTCGCGATACCGCAGCTCAAAGGTCTGGCGAATGACTGGCAGCACAAGCTTTTTGAACAGACTATCACCGCTCCTGTCCTGCTCCTCATGCTCTATATCGCGCTCGCGGTGATCACCGACGCTCAGTTCCTCACCGGCTTCGGCCTCGGGTCATCAAGCCAAGCACAGGGATTTTGGACTGGGACTATCGGGAACGGGAACCTCGCGGGCTTTGGAGAAATACTGCTTTCCTTCCTCGTCGCCATGGGACTTCTTGTCGCTGTTATTTTCTTCGCGAAGAAACTCGGCGCTGTCGGAGCTGCGCGCGCGATGAATTTCGGTCAAAAAGCTGCAACTGGCGCGACAAAGTTTGTGGGACGCCAGACCTGGAGCGCGACACGGGGCGCGACACGATGGACTGCGCGCCAGACCGGAGGAAGACTTGCTGCTAATCTCGCACAGCGGGTACGCACCAGTGACACGTTCGCCAAAACACAGCTTGGACGGATTACTGCCACTACTCTTGATAAGGGCAGCAAGGGCTTTAGAGAACTGGAGACAGCGACAGCCAAGAAGCATGAGGAGTATGTGAAATCTGTCGACAAGGCTCTCGAAGAGAAACATCTGCCAGCCGTTGTCGCTGCGCAGCGAGAGCGTTATGACGCTGAGAAAGCCGCGGGCACGAAGGATGCACAAGAAATGCTTGCTAAGCTGAAAGCTGAGCACGAAACGGCTGAGAAAGAAGCGAAGCCAGTAGTTGACGAACTAAAGCGTCTCGAAGAGATAATAAGGACCAAACCTGAAATTGACTCAGATCGAATAGAGGCAGAAAAGAATCTTTCATCTGCGCGAGCAAAAGCCGCTGCCGCCGAAGCGAGGGTAACAAAAGCCGCGAGTCAACTTGAGGCGGCAAACGAGCCTCTTAAAAGTGCCAAAACGAAAGAAAAGGAAGCAACCGATGCTCTTTCAAAAGCAAAGAAAAAGGCTGCTATAGAGTATGCAGATAACCTGCAGGCGAAGGAAAAGAGTCCTTTGATGGGAGTGGCGAAGTTCGTGGTATCCGGCACACATTCAAACGCAGCGGCAAATAAAATTATCAAGGACAGAACAAAGAAAGGTGAAAATTTCAAAGAGGCCGTCGAAAAGATTCTGAAAGATGCGGAGCCAAAAGAAGAAACGCCTAAAGAGGGCGCGAAACCCGCAGCAACGCCTGCCCCAATACATCCCCCCGAACACTAACGTATGAACCCCGACACCCCAGAGCCAACATTTGAAGAAAGTATCAAGCAGGTGATACAGACCTTGCCGCCGGTCATACGCGAATACATCACCCAAGGGAAATACACGCCGGTGGCAATCAATCTCACTAGGAAATATGGCCTGCGCATCGACCAGAGCGGCGTTCTTGAGCGAGAGATCATGCTGCTCCTGATGGGAGTCGATGATCCTAGTGAATTTGCGCAGGCGCTCGCTGAAGAAGCGAAGATCAATCAGGAAACTATTAACAACATTGCGAAAGACATAAACGATCAGATATTTGTCCCGCTTCGCGAAGAAGAGGAAGCGAAAGGGATAAACGCGCCGCAACACGCGAAACTCGCTGCCACCTATACACCGCCACAGCGCCCGCTCGCGCCCCATGTCGCCCCATTGCCGCCCAAAACCGCGATGCCACAATCGTCGCGACCGGCCGCGACACGGACTCTTGGCGAAGTTGTGCGGTCGATGTTGCCAGCACCCCACCCGCTCGATGCGCGCCTGCTTCTCGAAGATCATGAAGAATCGCACATCGAACTCGATTCTTCGCAGAAAACAGTAGGGAGCATTACGAAGACATCAGGATTGCCGGCAATGACCGCAGCTCCTCGGGCTGTGCCGCTGTCTCCAGCGGTGCCAGCAGTGCGCGCGATTCCTTCCGTGCCAACAAATCTCCCAGGTGCGATGCCGCCGTACATCGTTCCTCCCATGCAGGCTCAGCAGCCCATCAATCCGCGACCCATCTCTGCCCCTGCCGCCCCGATGCCGCCCAAGCCTCTCCCACCCGTCATCCCCATCTCTGCAGTGAAGTCCTATTCCACCGACCCCTACCGCGAGCCGATTGATGAACCGCCTGTAGGATAGTTGGGGGCATTGTTTTTGAACAAAAACCGTCCGAGCAAACTCGGACGGAGTCAAGACGCTTGATTAACTCATCTCAAGCAGAAGTCCTATAGAGGAACGACCTGTTTAACCGTAATGTAGAAATCACGACTTTCAACACCTTCCTCGATGAGCAAGATTATCAGTCTTTGTTCAAGAGAATCTTTCTTTTCCCGAATCTTTTTTGGTAAATCTTCCGGGGAGCATTCAATCGTGTATTCAGTGTCGCTTACTTTCGTTCCAGACGATGATATCCCACTCTCCAGTATTAAGAGATATTTTGCCATGATGGACCCCTTTCGATGCAGCGACCTATCACGAGATATTCGTGGTAAAAGTCTTCTGGTTGCTTATATAACATGAATCTAACACGTATGTCAAATTTCCTGAGGTCAGACTTCCGCAAAAACATATGGGGATAACGGAAAACCGGCGGTGGTATACTAACCGCCTATGCTGACTAAGGAGGACAAGGAGTTTTTGACTGATGCTTTTGCAGACCATAAGAAATGGGCAGAGGAGACTTTCTCTTCTAAGAAGGAGCTTAAAGGGGTACACAACAGTGTTGACCTTGCGCGACAAAAGCTTGTGAGGTTGAGTCTTGAGAAATCGAATTTGGAATACAGACTTGACTCGATTGAGGCGGCCACTTTCCGCAATGAAGAAAAGTCAGACAGGATATTGAACATACTGGATGACTTTACTGGCAAAGTCGCCAGTCTCGACCAAGAGGACAAAATGGGCTTGATTATTCTCCGTCGGCACGATGCCCAGATTCACGAATTGGCCACGGCGACCGGCACAGCTATCACCGAATAGTTGCGTTTCTGGCGGTATTCCTTTATATTACGTCTGACCCTCGCGGGTCTTCTATTTTAATGTCCACCATCAACCAGCTGTCCAAGAAGGGGCGTAAGACGAAAGCGTCAAAGACGAGCAAGCCTGCGCTTGCCCGCGGCTTTAACGCGCTCAAGAATCGTCCGACCTTCTACGCTTCGCCATTCAAACGCGGCGTCTGCACCAAGGTGACTACGAAGACCCCCCGCAAGCCGAACTCGGCTATCCGTAAGATCGCCCGCGTCCGCCTCACCAATGGCATGGAAGTGACCGCCTACATCCCAGGCGAGACGCACAACCTCCAGGAACACTCCGTCGTGATGCTCCGCGGCGGCCGCGTGAAAGACATCGGCGTGCAATACACCATCGTTCGTGGCAAGCTCGACACCGCCGGTCTCGACAAACGCCGACGCTCACGCTCGCGTTACGGTGCCAAAAAGCCTAAATAACTTATATGCGACGACCTCTTAAAAAGCAGCGAACCTGGCGCCCAGATCTCAAGTACGGGTCTGAGACCCTTACTCGTTTTATCAACGCCGTGATGTGGGATGGCAAGAAGGACACTGCTCGCACAGTCGTCTATGACGCTTTCGCTAAGCTCGAGACCGACGGTGCAAACGCCCTCGAGACGTTTGAAGCAGCCCTTCGTAATGCATCGCCGCTCATGGAAGTGCGAAGCCGCCGCGTCGGCGGTGCGAACTATCAGGTCCCGCGCGAAGTCCCTCAGAATCGCCGCCTGGCGCTCTCGTTCCGCTGGATCATCAACGCTGCTCGTAATAAGAAGGGTAAGCCGATGGCAGAGAAGCTCGCTACCGAACTCCTCCTCGCCGCAAAGAACGAAGGCGACGCTATCAAGAAGAAGGACGAGATGCACCGCATGGCTGATGCCAACAAGGCCTTCGCCCACTTCGCTTGGTAAGCCCCTTATTTCAGGAGGATTGATGTAAGAAGTTCGCTAACTCCAGACGCTCCAGTGCGGCTCTCGGGCTTGCTAAGAGGAAATAAAAACAAAAACCCGCCAGCAGCGGGTTTTGTCCTATGCGGGGGTCTGGTTTCAGCGCGACATTTCGTACGATGCCTTGTGTTTCGCCGATTCAATCATGGCAAGGGCATCTATATATTGGCGTCTGTACAGCACATCTTCCGCGGCTTTTGTCAGTGCCGCTTCTGCTGCAAGAATATCCTCTTGATTCCAGTGGACGGGGTCGGTCGTTTTCGTGACCAACCCTTTGAAATACTCCGCTCTCGCAAGGATGTGTTCTTTGGAACCGCGTTGCATAGCGTTTCTCCATTCGGTTATCTGGTGAACTCCATTTCCGATACTACTGCGCCCTACGGCGCTTTGCAATTTCTAAGGTTTGGGCTATTCTCTACGTAACGCTCCGGCGCTTATTTTTTTATTTATTCCTTATGAACCGCGACTATCCACTCGAAAAGGTGCGCAACTTCGGCATCATCGCCCACATCGATGCGGGCAAGACGACCACCAGCGAGCGCGTGCTCTTCTACACGGGCAGCCAACACAAGATCGGCGAGGTGCATGAGGGCGAGACGACCACCGACTGGATGGAGCAGGAACGCGAGCGCGGTATCACTATTACCTCGGCGGCTATCACGTGCTTCTGGACCAAGACTGGCGAGAAGGATAAGAAAGACGCGACGAAAAAATCTCGTTTCAATATTATCGACACCCCGGGACACATCGACTTCACGGCCGAAGTGCAGCGCTCGATGCGTGTGCTCGACGGCGCTATCGTCGTCTTCGACGGCGTCGCAGGAGTGGAGCCGCAGTCAGAGACCAACTGGCGCTATGCCGATGATGCGAACGTCCCGCGCGTCTGTTTCATCAATAAGCTCGATCGCACAGGCGCCTCCTTCGAACGTTCGTACGCGAGTATCCTCGACCGACTCTCGCCGAAGGCTATTCGTATGCAGATTCCTATCGGAGAGGAGGAGAAGCATGAAGGTGCGATCGACCTGCTCAAGATGAAGGCCTACACCTTCTCAGGGAACATGGGCGAAGAGGTTATCGAGGGTGAGATTCCTGCAGATCTCCTTGAAGATGCCAAGAAGTATCGCGCTGCTCTTATCGAACGCATCGTCGAGCAGGACGACGCTGCTATGGGGGCGTACCTCGAGGGTAAAGAGCCATCGGTCGAAGAATTGAACAAGATTCTTCGCAAGGCAGTCATCAATAATGACATCTTCCCGGTGTACTGCGGCAGCGCGCTTAAGAACAAGGGCGTGCAGCTCGTGCTCGATGCTGTCGTCGACTACCTTCCTTCTCCAGTCGACCTCAAGCCAGTGACGGGCATCAACCCGAAGACGGGCGAGCCAGTGGAGCGCCATGCGTCTGACGACGAGCCTTTCTGCGCTCTGGCCTTCAAGCTCCAGACCGATCCATTCGTGGGCGCGCTGACGTTCTTCCGTGTCTACTCAGGCACCCTTACGGCCGGTTCGTATGTGTACAACTCGACGACCGGCTCGAAAGAACGCGTCGGCCGTATCGTCCGCCTCCAGGCCGACAAGCGCGAAGAAGTCGAGAAGGTGTTCACTGGCGAAATCGCAGCAGCCGTGGGCCTCAAAGACACTAAGACCTCGCACACGCTCTGCGATGAGAATGCACCAATCATCCTCGAAGAGATCAAGTTCCCTGAGCCGGTGGTCTCCCTGCGCATCGAGCCGAAGACGAAGGCCGACCAGGAGAAGATGGGTATCGCGCTCCGCAAGCTCTCTGACGAAGACCCGACCTTCCGTATCAAGACCGATGAAGAGACCAACGAGACTATCATCTCGGGTATGGGCGAGCTCCACCTCGAGATCCTCGTCGATCGCATGAAGCGCGAGTTCGGCGTCGTGGCAGACGTCGGCAAGCCGCAAGTGGCCTACCGCGAGACTATTCTCGGCTCTGCCGAGGCAGAAGGGAAATATATCAAGCAGACCGGTGGTAAGGGTCAATACGGTCATGTGAAGATCCGCATGAAGAAGATGGAACCAGTCGATCCAGAAGCAAAGGTCGCGAAAAACGTCATCCGCGACGATCACTTCGAGTTCATCAACAATATCAAGGGCGGTGCCATCCCTCAGGAATTTATCGGCCCGGTCGAGAAGGGTATGCGCGAGGCAATGACCCGCGGCGTGCTCGCCGGCTTCCCGATGGTGGATATCTCGATCGACCTCTACGACGGTTCCTACCACGATGTCGACTCGTCAGAAATCGCCTACAAGATCGCCGCATCGATGGCCTTCCAGGAGGCAGCTGCTCGCGCAAAGGCGGTTATCCTTGAGCCGATCATGCGCGTCGAGGTCGTGGTGCCAGAGAAGTTCATGGGTGATATCACGGGCTCGCTCTCAGGCAAGCGCGGTCAGATCGAGGGCATGGAAGATCGCGGCATGAACAAGGCTGTCCACGCCAAGGTCCCGCTCTCTGAAATGTTCGGTTACACGACCACGCTCCGCTCGATGACCGAAGGCCGCGGGAACATGACCATGGAGTTCGACCATTACGACGTCGTGCCGCAGAACGTCGCGACGGAGATTATTGCGTCGCGTAAATAAAATCAGTTGGAAACACCCCGCGGCCTCCGGCCGCGGGGTGTTTCGTTATACCTCTGGGGCGTGTTGACGCATCCTTGTGGCCCGGTATTATAGAAATATGCCTCATACGCAGACACACGCAGTGCTTCTTGGGCTCCTTCTTACCACTTTGGGTGGAGGGTTCATGCGTGTCTAGATTCTAAAGAGAAACAAGATACACACGAGGCCTTCACAAGGGGCCTCGATTCGTTTTGTTCTTTCTATCTATCGTAAGGAGAGGTTTATGGCTAGCAGATTGTTCATAAAGGCACCAGAAGGCTTCACGCTTCAAGAAATACGCGACGAACTCGCGACAGCGGCTGATTGGTTGAATGCTGAACGGATACGGCTTGAGATTGCGGGATTCGCGACTTTCTTCGTAGGGCCGATACTGGTCAGCCAAATCTCGCGTGAAAAGTCGTTTCTCGTCTCGTATTCGGAACATGATATGTTCGCGCGCGAGGAGATTGAAGCAGTGTTCAAACGCCTGGCTGAATCTCGGAGGAGGAATCTGTGGTGGTATCCGCGTCGCGACCCATATCTAGTTTGACTCTCGCAGCACGTTTGCCGTATGACACGATCGTACGGTCTCGCGCGGCCGCCGTTTGCCCACAAGGCGAATCGGCGGCCGATTTTTCTCCCAGCTGCCAGTTGCATTTCTCTGAGGGCTCTCGTATAGTGACCCTAACGCATCTTGGCGTCGCTCTTTGGCTTGTCTGCTTTTCGTAATCAGCTGGCCGGAGCTTTTTCCGACTCGCGTCGGATTTATTCGTGAATTACTAAAATAATTTATCCGTATGGCAGAATTCAATCGCAGCAAGCCTCACTTGAACGTAGGCACCATCGGTCACGTTGACCATGGAAAGACGACCCTTACCGCAGGTATTCTCAATGTGCTTTCGATGCTCACCGCCGAGGGCTACAGCGCCCGCGTCGAGGGTGTCGACAACATCGACTCCGCACCGGAGGAAAAGGCGCGTGGTATCACCATCGCGCTCCACCACTCGGAGTACGAGTCGCCAAACCGTCACTACGCGCACATCGATGCGCCTGGTCACGCTGACTACATCAAGAACATGATCACTGGCGCAGCCCAGATGGACGGAGCCGTCCTCGTGGTTGCCGCAACTGACGGCGTGATGCCTCAGACCCGTGAACACATCCTCCTCGCAAAGCAGGTGGGACTCAAGAAGCTCATCGTCTTCTTGAACAAGGTAGACATGGTGGACGAACCGGATCTCATCGACCTCGTCGAAGAGGAAATCCGCGAACTCCTCACCAAGCAGGGCTATGACGGCGCAGCAACGCCGATTATCCGCGGTTCGGGTCTCAAGGCCCTCGAAGCCAAGGACATCTCTGACGAATGGGCGCAGAAAGTGAAGAGTCTCGTCGATACGATGGATACCTACTTCGATATGCCAGAACGCGAAGTGAACAAGCCGTTCCTCATGCCTATCGAGGACATCTTCTCGATCGAAGGTCGCGGTACCGTGGTCACCGGCCGCATTGAGCGCGGTGTGGTCAAGGTTGGCGAAGAAGTCGAGATCGTCGGCATCAAGCCGACAGCTAAGACAACTGTCACCGGCATCGAAATGTTCAACAAGCAGCTTTCTGAAGGCCAGGCAGGCGACAACGCCGGCATCCTCCTCCGTGGTACGAAGAAGGATGACGTGCATCGCGGCCAGGTGCTTGCGAAGAGCGGCTCGGTTACCCCGCACACTGAGTTTGACTCAGAAGTGTATATCCTCTCGAAGGATGAAGGAGGCCGTCACACGCCGTTCTTCTCGGGCTACAAGCCTCAGTTCTACATCCGCACCACGGACGTGACGGGCGAAGTCACCCTTCCGGAAGGCAAGGAAATGGTCATGCCAGGCGACACGGTCACCTTCAAGGTGAAGCTCACCGCTCCAGTTGCGCTCGAGGAGCAGCAGCGCTTCGCCATCCGCGAAGGCGGCAAGACCGTCGGCGCAGGTGTTGTCACCAAGATCACCAAGTAAGTTCGGCTGAATCGATACTCATATGGAACCAACAACGGAGACAAAGCCAAAAGCAAAACGTGTTTCGAAGAAGGCGGCTGCGACGGCTGCTCCGGTGGAGCACAAGCTCAGGATCCGCGTCCGCGCCTATGAGCACAAGATTCTCGATCTCTCGGTGAAGCAGATCATGGACACTGCAGCCCGCTTTGATGCAGTCGTGGTCGGCCCCGTGCCGCTCCCGACGGAGATCAAGCGATGGACTGTGAACCGTTCGACGTTCGTCCACAAAGACGCTCGCGAACAGTTCGAAATGCGCGTTCATAAGCGCCTCATCGACATCATGAATCCGTCGCCGAAGGTGATTGAGGCCCTCACGAACCTCAATCTCCCTTCCGGAGTGACGATCGACGTCAAGATGGTCTAAGAAGGACTGCCAAGATAAAAACACACAACCGCCCGCAAGGGCGGTTGTGCGACTAATTCACAGAAGGAACATGAAGGCGTGTGATAGTATCATTTCTAATGAGGAAGACTGCTCGAGAAGTAAGAACAATTTGCCCATTTCTCAACCGGATGTTTTACCGGCCTTTCAAGGGGGCACATCGCGGGTATTGGTATCGCCTGCCGTGGAATAGGGTGCCAATCGCTCAGTACGCTGGATTGTAGCAATTTGTCCGCAAGATTTGCATCTTTTCTGACCTTCGTGTAGAGTGCCTTTAAAGCTACGAACGGCGCCAATGGCCGGTCCTATGGCAAATCGCGCACTGCGTTTTGCTGTTGCGCGATTTGCTTTTACCCAAAATGAAATTCATCCTCGCCACCAAAGAAAACATGACCCGCATCTTTGCGGATGATGGTCGCGCCTATGCGGGCACGATCCTGAACGTCGCCCCGATGACAGTGACCCAGGTCAAAACTGCGGCAGGGAAGGACGCTTACG
>VFSW01015746.1_pt1 | contig 10369 bp, 13 predicted proteins | sample 5358111 | NCBI WGS metagenome assembly VFSW01 (sample SAMN11554181, study PRJNA540505) | mine drainage metagenome | isolation source: sediment from site ElyBrook_90M | place: USA: Ely Copper Mine, Vershire, VT | collected 2017
GAAGGCGGAGACGGCGCTCAACGAGGCGCAGGCGGCGCGCATCCGCGCGCTCGAGATCGAGTGGCGCGGGCTTCAGGACATGGCCGGTGACCAGCGGCTAGAGATCCTCCGGCTGACGGCGTGGCTCGAGGCCATCACGGAGAGCGACCATCCCTACGACATGGCCTACGCGGCGCTAGAAGGACTAGCGGCGCCTCGCGAGGAACCAGGCAAGTAGCGACAGGATCGCAGCCCACACCTGGGGGAACTTCGTCATCCCTCTAGGTTACGCGCTGTGTCAAGACACACGAACGCCCCGTCCCCGTGGGTATCTCTCCCACAGCGGCGGGGCGTCGGTGCGTCTAGGGCCTTAGGTGAGATGCCTAGACGGTCTCGGGGAAGCCTTCGCGGTGCCAGATCGGGTTGAGCGCGGCTGCGCGCTTCCCGTGCGAGGCCCAGGCGATGCCGCCCGCGGTGCGGACGGCAGAGTAGATGAGACCCCGGATGGCGAAGTTCTCGGAGTCGTAGCCGAGCTCGGGCTGCTCGCACGCCATGGCTTCTAGCAGGATCGAGTCTGCGAGCGGCCGGTCTTCCCATGTCGGGCTCTGGTAGAGCCAGTCGTGGATGACCGCTGGCCCCCGCGCGCGGTCCCCGGCGATGAGGTAGGCCAGCGGCAGACGTGGCACGCTGGCGAGATCCGTGATGAACTCCGCCGGCACGGTGATCCGCGGCCCGATGTCCGACACGTAGACCACGGGCGCCAGGGTCATCCACGTGCGACGCCCCCGCTGACGGACATCCAGCGGGGAGAGGAACGCCCCCACGGGGCTAGCCGCCGAACAGGAGGGAAATGCCCTTGAGGATGGCCGGGCCGTGCGCCTGGACCGCCTGGGAGGCCATGGGGCCGCCGTAGGCGCCCGCGGCGTAGGACGCGGCGAGGAGGCCGTACTTCTGGACGCGGGGATCGCTGAAGAATGCCTTGATCTTGCTCATGTGCGGGGGGCTCCGTTCTTGGGGGTGGGGATGGTGACGGCTACGCAGTCGCTCGCGAAGGTGCCGCTCGCGCGGACTTCGGCAACGGCCTGGTCGCAGGCTTCCTTGCTGGTGAAGACGGCGTAGCGGGGCTCATCGGCCCCGAAGAAGGCGGCAGCGACGTAGACAACGAGGGCGACAGCGGTGAGCATCATGGTGGCGGGTCTCCTAGGCGGGCAGCTCGAGGTGGGGATAGTCCTTGAAGTGGGGCCAGCTACCGCCCCAGACGAGGCCGTACTTGATGGCGAGCGGGCCGAGCGGCGCGTAGGCCGCCGGGTCCCAGCTCACTTTACCGCCCACGAGAACGGCGACGTCTAGCGCCCTAGCGGGCTTATGGTTGTGGTTCGACAGGCGGGTCACGCCATCGAGCTGCGTGACGATCGGCCCCGGCAGGCTACGCCCTTGCCGGTAGAGGGCCTGCTGCTCCTGTGGCGAGCGGTACGTGCAGGTGACGATCAGACTCCGGCCGGCTTGGGTCGTCTCGAAGTCTTGGGCCAGATCCCGGTAGGCGTAGCCGAGCGCCGGGTGGGCGTCGAGCAGCGACGTACTTGCCATCTACTTGACCCACGCCCGGATCGCCGGCCACCAGGCGGTGAGGATCGGGATGACGACACCGATGAAGGTCGCGACGGTGACGACGGCGAACCATGTACCGCGGAGGAACGATCGGGTCTGAAGAAGGGATTTGACGTCCTTGTTCACCTCGAGAAGCTGTCCACCGAGCACTTGGAACGCCTCCGCATCGGCCCGGATGTGCGCTTCCATCACCTCGGTCATGTGGATGAGGCGTTCGGTGTTCTCTACGTGTTTAACGTCGGTCTTTTTCACGAGTCCCCTAAGCAGCGAAATGGCGTTTTCAGCGGTCGCACGTTTAGCCAACGAATTAGCTCCTACTCGCCACCGTTCGGATTCTTGAACCCCGCGACGCTGGCGTAGAGACCGCCGCCCGCGGTGGGGTCGGCCACGAACAGGTAGAAGAACTGCTGACTGACCTGTGGCAATTCCAGCTCCCACGAGTGCGTCGCGGACACGTCGAGCGTCGGGCCGATGACTCGGAACTCGATCGTCGTAATGAAGCGGATTTTCACCCGCTGGGTCGTGCCGCTCCGGTCGACGTGGGAGCCATGAAGTTTGAACGACTGCGCGTTCGGCGGTACGAAGGTCGAGCACGAGACCGTCGCCTCCGTCGTGGAGCGTCCGTCGGAGACCACGCTCTGCTCCGCCGTGTAGAACGTCCAGGCCCCGACGATGTAGCAGGGGATGATGTTGGAGCTGGCGTTCCACCGCACCGCGCCCGCATAGGCCCAGTGGGTGTAGCCGGCGGGGAGCGCGGGGCCGGTGAGCGGCGCCGTCTCGGAGACGGTGGCGGAGATCGTGCCATCCGTCTTCATTATCCAGTACAGATGCAGGAAGCGGCTCGCGCCGAAGGCGCCCGCTACGTCGCGTCCGAGCGCCGCCGGGCCGGCCGCACCGAAGTCTACGGTCAGCGTCCCGGGGGCGGACTTCACCAGGATGGAGCCGTCGCTCGGGTTGCGGCACACCACCTGATCCGCGATCAGGTCGAACTTGGTCGTCGGCGTGGCGCCGTTGTTCGTGGACTTCTGGCCGATCGACTTGTAGGCGCCAATCAGCACCGTGGCCGTTGCGGCGACGGTGGCGGGGAACAGGAAGATGTTCACGAAACCGGCCGCGGCGGCAGACGTCGCGAAGCCGATCGTACCTGCCGGGGGCGCGACCGCGGAGCCGAGCGCCACGCCCGCGTCTTCGATCGCCTTGGTGGTCGCCGACTTGCGGACGTACTGGCCGGCGGCAATCGCGCCCTGCGCCTTGACGCCGGGAACAGGACCCGCGTAGGCGTAGGCGCCCACCGCGGTATTCACCGGGACTTGCAACGCTACGACGAATTTCTTGAACGAGCTGACCGTATCGTCTAGGACAACCGCGTTATCCGCGGCGACCGAGACGGCGACCACATCGCCGATGGCGGCGGTGCCGCCCGTGCTGTTCGTGAACGAGGCCGGGTCGTAGTTGACCCAGCTCCCGCCGTCGGTCTGCCCCGCGTCGCGAACGATCTTCTGCCCGTCCGCGCCAGCGCCTAGGTTCTCGTTCTGGTTCCACTTCGAGGGCTGAACGAGGGTCGGGTCTGGGCCGTCCGCCTTACCGCTGACGAACTTGTGCGTAACGGAAACGTCTGTGCCGCCGGGAAGTGCCGCCATGAGGTAGGGCTCCTAGAACTGATTCGAGAACGGTCCGAGCCAGGACAGGCCCCCGGAGTCGCCCATCGGGATGAACTGATCGGGGTCGAACGGGATGGTGTCGTCTTCGGGCTCGTGCGCGAGGCCGGCCTTGCGGAGATCCGCGATCTGCTGCTGCGCGTACTTGAGGGCGGAGCCCATCTCGACCGCGCGCACCCACTCGAGGCCCCGCAGCCGCACGTACTCGATGAGCGGGAGATCCGACGGGAAGATCGGCACGCCGCTAGCGCCTAGCACCGCCGGCCTAGCGTAGTAGGCGAGGACCGCCGGGTAGCTCACGTCGGGCGTGCGCCAGAACCGGATGTTCGGGGGCAGGACCGTGTAGCGGGTGGGCGCCCCGACGCCGGGCGTCCCCACGATGCCACTCAGCATCTTCTGGTAGCTGGTGCGGATCAGGCGGCGCGCGCTAGCCGTAGACGTGCCGGCGGCGATGTAGATGCCGTTCCGCACGTCGATGATGAAGTCGGCCGGGAGCGCCACGATCGCGGTCGTCGGGATGACGATGGCCGCGGTGGTCAACATCTGCGCCCACGGGAACTCATCGGCGAACAGGTTCAGCGCGTCCTGTAGCCACTGGATCGTGAGCGCGCCGCCTACGATGGTGCCCGCCGGCCGGTCGTTGTTGTTCAGCGCCGGGGCGGCCACCATGTCGAGCGCGCGGCCGAGGATCTGGTCTCGAGTCAGGGTTGCCATTACGTTGTGGGGCTCCCGGTGATCTGTAGGGTGCCGGCCGCGATGTTCTGCAAGACGCCAGTGAAGTTGAAGATCGAGACGGTGACGGCATCTTGCGAGGTGACGACCGCGTGCAGGATGCAGCCGGCGGGGATTGCCTGCGTGAACCCGACGTAACACGGCATGGGGGGCGCGAGGCCGCGCACGGTGACCGTCGCGCTCACGAACCCGCCGTTCGCAATGGCGCCCGGCGTCCACGTCGCGAAGGACGTGATGAACGCCGCGCTGATCGCCTGCACGAGCCGAGCGAGGTACTGCGAGATGCTGTTCCTGATCGCGACATCCGCGTCGGGGACTGTGAGGATCGGCGGCTGACTCGGCGGAGACGGAAGTGGGAGACCCACTACTGCACCTTGTAGCCCATGAGCCGCGAGCCGTAGTAGCTGAAGGCCACCGGGCTAGCGAACTCGTAGCGGAGGCCGAAGAAACGGCCGGTCAAGCGGGTGTCGATGTCGGGGCTCACGTTCGGCTCGACGGTCATGTCGAGCGCCACGCCGGCAGAGAACCCGCTCGCGGCGAGGTTGCCGAGCATCAGACTGCCGTTCAGCCGCAGCGTTAGCGGCCCCTGGCCGCCCGCATACGTGCCGTAGGTCTCCACGCCCTGCGCCATGGCGACGTCGCCGTCCTTCGTCATCTGCATCGGCGTCTGCCAGAAGCCGGTGAACGACACGCCATCGTCGCTCCCGCTCTCGAGAGCCAGGTACGCGAGATTCTTGGCGCTGTTCTGGCCGAAGACCACGCGATCGCCGACGTCGAGCCGGCGGTCGGTGCCCGCCGTGACGGGGATCGCCGTCTTCCCCAGGTAGCAGCTATGGAAGAAGATGCCTTCATAGCTGAACGGGTGGGGGAGCGTGACGACGCAGAGCCCGGTGACGTTGCCGGTGACGCTCGTGTTGTCGTCGATCCGCGGGTAATGGAACCACACTTCGCGCGTCGTCGGGTCGTACTCGCCGAAGGCCCGCGCCATGTTGTTCTGGTCGATCGTGGACTGAAGCAGCGGGAGGATGCCGTCGTTGATCCACGTCTGCGTGACGCCATCGAAGACGCCGACGCGGCCCGTCTTCGTCATGTAGTAGTGCGCGCCGTTCACGTTGGTCAGCGTGTTCGGGTTCGCCGGCCCCTCGTACTGGCCGCGGAGCTGAAACGCGAAGAAACTCGAGTCGAGGCCGCCCTGCGCGGTGCCGATCCAGATGGAGCGCCGCTTGTAGACGGCGACGCCGAGCGTGCCGAGGTTCTCGATCGCGACGAGCGGGTCGGTGGTGTCCGACAGCACGCGAAAGTTGAGGTTCGGCCAGGTCGTGATGTTCAGCGCGTTGCCCCACTGGATGAGATACGGGGGCACGATGCCGATGACGCGATCGCTCGCCGTGGTCCAGTCGGTGAACAGGGGCGGCAGCCCCGCCACCACGGTATCGAGCGTCGCCACCTGATCCCACTTCCGGGGCGAATCGAGCCCGTTGGTGAGCAGGATGAAGATGGTGGAGCCGATCTGAATGGTGGTGAACTGCGCGAGGTACGTGTCCGTCGCGGTCAGCGGCGTGGTCGCCAGATTGTGCCAGCTCCCGCCGAAGTACGCCCACCATGCGCGGTTGGTGCCCGCGATGAGCAGCGTCGCATCTGTGTTGCCGGTCACCTGAAACGAGGAGTTGTCGAAGGCGGTCGGCTCGAAGGCGCCGGACGCGAGCGACGCGGCCTGAATGGCGCCCGTGACGCGCGCCAAGAGATCCGTGCCAGGCGTGAGCTGCACGAGCCCGGGGCGTGGTCCGATCGCACCGTTGCGGTAGACGACGTTGAGGCAGTCGTAGAGCGCATCCGGCGGCAGCTTGTAGGGCGGGAAGTCACGCAGCACGCCCTTGTGCTGGGCTTCCCAGTGCCCGATGGTCGCCGCCCCCTTGACGGAGACGTTCGGAACGTTCGGAGCGGCCATGCCTACCTCCGGCCGCTAGCGGTCTCGCTCAGATTCAGGACCCCGGAGCGGGCGGCGGTGCCCAGGATGTCGGCCAGGTTCGGGGCGCCGTAGGACTGCCCCGGCTGCGTCACCAGCTTCGGCGTGGGGATGTTGAACTTCGCGCCCATCGGCAGGAAAGCCCGGGCGTAGACGTTCGGGTCTGCGATGGACGGCTGCGCGCCCAGCTCGTTACCGGGGAACATCTGACGATTCAGGCCCGGGAGCTGGCTCGCCGCGTAGCGGCTCGGCGCGGTGAAGTAGTGGCGCACCATACCTTCCGGGCGGAACGGACTGCCGGCGGCGGTGGGCTCCGCACCCGCTAGCGCGGCCTTCCCTAGCTCCTGGTAGCGGATGCCCATGTTGTACTGCTTCATGGCGCTGATCCAGTTGTCGGCCAGCTCCGGCGCGTACTGCCGGAAGTGCTTCGTGAGGGCCTGCTCCCACTCGCGCGCGGTGTCGCGGAGCGGCTTGCTCGCGGCGGGGTTCTGGGGATCGAAGGCGTCGCGCGCGTCGGCCTTGAGCTGCTTCAGCTTATCGAGCGCGTCGGTCGTCTTCATCATCACGGGCTTCACCGGCCCCATCGCTGGCGCGCCGGGCATCCGAATCCCCATGGCGGCCATCTTCGCGGACTGCTCCGCGGTGGCTCCGGGGAACAGGTACGGCGCGGACGGAGGCTGGACCGGGGCCGGGATCTCGGGGAGCGCCTTGACGATCGGCGTCTCGGCCTTCCGCATGAGCCCGCCCATCGCGCCGTCCCAGACCTTCGGGTCATGGATCGCCGCCGCCTTCGCGGGCGCACTGCCGGTCACACCGCGGATGCCGTTGTAGAGCGCGGGCACGTCTTCCTTCATGGCGTCAAGAAACTTCTGCGCCCACGGCTCGACAACCTTCTCGCGGAGGCCCGCGGAGGTCGTCAACTTTTGCACACCCTTCGCGACAAGGTTCGTCGCGCCGCCTACCGCCGCGGGGATCGCCGTGCCGGCGACGCCGTTGACGGCGCCCATCGCGGGGTCTCCGCCGCTAGCGCCTTCTAGCGCAGCTCCGCCAGCGGCGCCTGTGGCGACACCCTTGACGACGCCCAGCTTGCTCACGAGCGGGCCACCTAGGAGCTGCGCGGCTACGCCGCTAGGAGTCGTGGGGGTCAGGCCCTTCGCCTTGTCCTGGGCCTGCTTGATCGACTCGAACGGGGTCGGCTCGAAGCCCATGGCGCGCGCGACCGGGTTGACTACCTTGTCGGCAGCGTACCCGGCGGCGCCCGCCAGGTTGCCCATGTGCTCGTTGTACCAGTTCGACGCAGAGCGGAGCATCCCCGGGCCGGTGCTCGTGGCGGTCTGAGACTGCTGCATCCCGGGGAGCGCGATGCGCGCCGCCTCCTCGCCGCTCACAGGGTTACCCTGCGCGTCGAGTACAGAGACGGAGCGATTGCCCATCAGGATCGGCGTGTCGTTGTCAGCCATTTAGTTCGCCTTGATGTAGCCGGTGACGCTGCCGCCCGTGTCGAAGACGGGGCGATAGCCCTTCTGAATCGACTTGAGCGTGACGTTGCTCTTGTAGGGGTCGAGCGCCGTGAGCGGCATGTTCGCCAGGCTCTCGCGGAAGTTGAGCTGTAGGCCGCGCAGCGTCTCGATCTTGCGGACGCCGCTCTCGTAGGTGTCCGAGTCGTTCAGCAACACGTGATCCTTGTACTGGTTGATGAGCGTCGCGAGCACGCGCGAGCCCGTCGCCATCCGCGCCAGCTCGGCCTGGATGTCTACGTTCAGCGCGTCCCGCTCACGCACCGCGGAGGCGCCCATCGCATTCGCGACCTTCAGCTTCGCCGCGTTGCCCCAGTTAGCGCCGGGCTGGACGCCCGCGAACAACTGGCCGGCGAGCTGCTCCGTCCGGTCTAGCTGCGTGCTGAGGCGGCCCGTCATCTGTAGCGCCTGCGCCTGGTCCTTGCCGAGCGGCTGAAGCTGGCCGCCACGAACCGCCGTGATCGCCTCGCTGCCGTACATGGCGGTCGCGGGCACCAAGTTGAACTTGCCGTCCTTGGTGACATACGCCTCGTAGTGCTGCATCCCGGGCAACATGCTCGCGGGGGTCGTCTCGAGGTTGATCTTCTTCGCCTGCGCCAGCTCGAGCGCCTTCTTCGTAGCGTCGAACGCGATCTCTTGGTTACGGAAGCGGTGGCCTTCCTCTTTCGTCAGCCCTTTCGCCAGGTGCTCCGCGTCGATGCCGGCGGCGGCGGCGGTGACCCGCGCCTCGGCCGGCTGCGCCGCGACGGACGCCGCGACGGCACCGCGGTTGATCCAGTCGTCGGCCGCGGCCTTGTCTTCCGGCGCATCCGACAGCCGCAGGCGGTCGTACTCGCTCTGCCGGAAGCCGGGGAGCGTGGGGAGCGCCTCTTGGATCTTGGTGGGGAGGTTGTCGAAGGTCTGTTCCTTCGGCACGTCCATCACGTTTGTCACGGCGCCGGGGCCGGCCGCGTTCGGCTTCTTCGTCATCACCAGGCGGTTGTTGATGACCTTGAAGTCGTAGCCTTCCTGATTCATCTTCTGGATGTCGAGATCCATCTTCTGCGTCTGCATCGCGGCCGTGATGGCTGCGCTCGGAGACTCCTCGAGCGGCGAGACGCTAAGGATCTGGTGCGCGTCGCGGTACAACTTCTGCCGTACCGGGTCCGTCTCGCTCTGCGCGAGCGCGTCGAACTGACCGAGCGCCTTCTGCCGGTTGCCCGCCAGGAAGTTCTGCTGAAAGGTCTGCTTCGCGAGCGCCTCGCCCGTCTTGCCGATCTCCGGGTACATCGGCGCAAGGTGCGCGATGCTCTGGTACCGTTGGTTAGCGCCGGCCAGGTCCCCGGCCGCGACGCGCTCGTTGATCGCCGCGTGCGCCTTCGCCACCGGAGCGAGCATCTCCATCTTGGCGGCGAGATCCTGTCGCCCGATCGCCTGCTGCTGAAGCTGCGGGTTCTGCGTCGCGTAGCCGACGGCCTGCGCGAGAGCGTTCCCGAGGCGGTCCACGAGACCGCCACCGGGGGTCGGCATCGCGGGGCCGGGCGACAGGCTACCGCCGGAGGGCTGCTCCGTATCGGGAGCGAGACTCATCAGCGAGCTGTCTTCGGCCATTACTTGATGACTCCTAGGAGGCGCATCAGGGTGTAGAGCTGCGGGTAGTTCTGAAGCTGCGCGAGCGGCGCGAGCCCGGCCTTGACTTCACCGACGCTAGCGGGCGTCGCGTCCTTCATCATGCCCATCGCTTGCGCGCCGCCCTTGACCGCGGAGTAGGCTGGCACGGAGGTTGCTACCACCGCCGGCCCTAGCAGCGGGCCTAGGCGGTCTAGCACGTAGCGGCTGAAGGCCGCGTGTTCTTGGTCGCGGAGCCCGAGATCCATCGGAGCACCGCTCCGCTGGTTCATCAGCGAGATCAGCGTGGTCTGCGGGTCGCGCGTGCCAAGCGTTGAATCCTGATCCGCTGGCGCCGTCGGCGTAGGCGTTGGAAGGCCAGGCGCCACGCTAGGCAGAGTCGGTCCTTCAGGCTGAGAGTCGTCATCGGGCGGGAGCGGCGGGGTGGCCGCCATGCTACATGCCCGGGGGCTTCAACCCACCGACACCGCCGGCCGCGGGTGCGCCCATCTGCGGGATCGCGACGCCGTGCTGCTGCGCCAGCTTCTCGAGGTGCGCGCGGATCGCCTGCACCGCCGGGGCCGTCTTGCCGCTCGCGAGAGCGCCCGAGACGTGACTCAGGAGGTTCTGGTTCAGATCCTCGTGCGCCATCCGGCGCCGGTCCTGGTCGAGCCCTTCGATACGCGAGCTGATCTGGCTGCCGACGTTCTGGAAGTGCGGCATGTCGGCCGCGAGCTGCGGGTTTTCCTTGTGGGCCATCTGCTCGAACTTCGCGATGTGCTGGGCGTTCGCCTTGGGGGCGATCGCGTTGCGGGCCGCGTAGGAGAGAATCATGCGTGTACTCCTGCCCCGGTACGGACACCGAGGAATGTGCAGAGTGGAAGGCCGATCGCCATGACGGCGCGGCCGAGCAGCGAGCCGTGCTTCCGCACGCCCATCTGGTAGGCCATCTCGATGGCCCACGGGATCGCGAGCGCGGCGACCACGAGGGTCAGGACACGGCTGCGGGCCATGCCACGAGCGATCGGGGCCGCCCACAGGACGTAGCCCGCGCGTGTAACGCGCGACTGCGCGCGACCGAACTGCTCATCCGCGATCCAGACGTTCTCATCGAGGTAACCCTGCCGGCGCAGCTCGGAGCAGATGACGCTCGAGCCCGCACCGCCGCCGGCACCGCCTCCACCGTCGCCCACGCCCGCGTCACCGGGGCCGCCCGACGTACCCGCCGCCGGGCCACCAGAGACGCCGGCATCGCCGGGGCCGGCTACGCCCGCATCGCCCGTGCCGTTGCCTGTACCCGCACCGGCTCCGCTGTCGCCCGA
>VFSW01015747.1_pt1 | contig 10369 bp, 10 predicted proteins | sample 5358111 | NCBI WGS metagenome assembly VFSW01 (sample SAMN11554181, study PRJNA540505) | mine drainage metagenome | isolation source: sediment from site ElyBrook_90M | place: USA: Ely Copper Mine, Vershire, VT | collected 2017
AAGCCAAATACAGCGGCGCGGTGATGCTTTCGATCGTTGTGGATACGGAAGGCCGCGCGCGCGACATCCATGTGGTCAAGAGCCTCGGCATGGGCCTCGATGAAAAGGCCATGGAGGCCGTTGAGAAATGGAAATTCAAACCCGGCATGAAGGGCGGCCAGCCCGTTAACGTGCGGGCCACCATTGAAGTGAATTTCCGGTTATTGTAATCGCCGGCGCTACTGGCTGAAGCCTTCGGCCGGCGGTCCGGCCCAATAGCGGTCGCGGGAATTGACAACAAGCCCCGGCCGCTTCACCGTCAGTTGAATGCGGCGAAACTCGGCAACCTGCGCCGGGCGATCCGAAACATACCCGAGACTGTACTGGCTGCGCAGATCTTCCTCGATCAGAGCGAAGACCTGGTCCACGGTGAGTTTCTTCGAGACCTGGAAGTAACTGCCGCCGGTCTCTTTGGCGAGGTGCTCCATGATGTTGCGCCCCTCTCCGCTGCCGAAGCCGCCATCCGTGTACAGGATGGAATAGATCAGGGTCTCGGCGCGCTGCGCCTCCTCGATGGCGCCGGCCAGCGTGGCGTCGCTGCCGTCATCGCCGCCATCGGAAAGGACGATCAGCGCTTTGCGGCCCTTCTGCTTCTTCATGATTTCCTGCGCCGCGCTGACGATGGCATCGAACAGCAATGTGCCTCCGCCGGACTGGTTGCGCAGCTGATCGCGCGTGGGCGTATCGACATAGGCCAGCGCCTGGTCGAGGTCCCTGCGGGAGCCGGTGAGCGGCTGGCGCGTCTGCACCGTGAGATCGAACTGCATGATGAAGACGTGGTCTTTGTTTTCGCGCAGAACCTGATCGAGGAAGCGGAAACTGGCGCCGCGCTCGGCATCGAGGACATGCACCTGGCTCATGCTGGTATCCACCATCAGGCCGATGGTGAGCGGAAGGTCGGAGTCGCGCGCGAAATAACGAATCGTCTGCGGGCGGCCGTCTTCGAGAAGCGAAAAGTCGTCTTTGCTCAGATCGCGGACGATCGCGCCGGTTTTGTTCCTGACCGTGGCGAGCAGGTTGACCACCTGGACATCGGAGGAAAAGGATGGAATTTCTCCATCCTGCTGCTGCGCGCGGCCATGCGCGGCGGCAAGCATCAGAGAAGCCGCGGAGGCGACGAAGCGCCGCCTCGAAGTATCGCTCATCTCCCCTATTATTGCGCGGTTTTTACTTCTGCTTTCCCGCCGCGGTGTACAACTCGGCCATCGTCACCTTGCGGTTGTCGCCGGGAAGGTGGATCGGAATAATGCGGTCTACATCCAGCTTCAGGCGCTCGATGTTGGCCAGCAGATTGGTGTGATACGGATTGATTTCGGCGGGCGTGGGCGCATTGGCCGGCCCCACGTTGAACTCGTCGGCCTCAACCAGGATCTTCTGCTTCGGCAGATAGGCAACGATCATGCCCTCATTATGAGTGCTGCCTTCAACGTGATAGAGATCGATCTCGTGTTCGCCATCGGTCATGACCTTCTTCTCGCCGATGGCCTCGATTTTGAGCTTCGGCTGGGGATTCATCTGCGAGAGCTTGTCCGGGGCAAGCGTATGCGGAGCTTTGAAAATGCTTTCGTAGAAAGGCTTGTTCAGCTTGTAGGTGACGATGGTCGCACCCTCGGCGACGAAGGCGCGCAGGCCGCCGCTGTGATCGAAATGAACGTGAGTATTGATCACGTATTTGATGGGTTTATTGGGGACCAGCCGTTTCGCTTCCGCGATGATCTGCTCGGCCCGCATGTCGTTCTGCGGCCCTTCGATCACAACGATGTAGTCCTTGAAGTTGGCGATCACGGCGCCGTATCCGCCGGTGACAAGCCAGTAGCCGCCGCCAAGGTCTTCGGAGACGGGTCCGGCGGGAGCGCCGCCCCGGCCGCCACGTCCGCCAGGACCGCCTGGGCCGCCCGGACCGCGTCCACCGCGGCCTCGGCCGGGAGGCGGAGTCAGATCCACGGGCGCGTTCACCTTCACGTCGGACACGTTCAGTTCGAAGAACTCCGGCTTGCCCTGATACTGCACGATGTGGGTCGGGAACTTCACGCCGCCGAAGTCCTTCCAGTCGCTGTAAATGGCATTCCAGACAATGTCGCCGAGCACGTTGTTATCGATTGTGGTCTCGACCTTCTCCACGTAGCCCATGTCGTTGATGTAGCCGTTCACCGGAGCCTTGTTATCGCCCATGAACGAGAGAACGGTGTACTTCTTCCCTTTGATCTTTTCGGACTTCACGGTCGCATTCTTTTCGAGCGCGACCTTCAGGAAACCTTCGGGCAGCAGAATGAATTCCAGCTGCGTGGCCCAGGGCGCGGCGGAGGTGGCCATCGTCACCTGGTTCTGTTTCTGGTCGGCAATGGGTCCGGCGCCGCAGCCGCCGCGGCCCGGATTCTCACCCTCGCCGCGGGTTCGTTGCAACCGCCAGCCATGTGCCTCGAAATCGATCGAGCGGACGTAGTCTTTGTTCGAAAACTTGCGCCACGTGGCGGCGTAGGGGTTGAAGCGCTGCCCGACGCAACCGTCCCAGCCTTCGCCGGAAATGACCAGCGTTTTCACATTCTCCGCGCCCATCGCCTTGAGCGAATCGGCGACGGCGGTCTTCAGATCGGGGACCGCATCGGCCGCGAACAACGATGCTGAAAGCGCGGCGGCAGCGAGGACGGCAATGCAATTCTTGAGCATATTCATTTCCAGTCTGGTCAGTGACATTCTATACCAGCGGAGGCTACTTCGTTTCGGGCTTTGCTTCAGGCTTGCCAACAGCTTTCATCAACTCGTCCTTCGTAGAGATGCGTCCGTGCAGGGGAAGAATCTTTTCGTAGTCGAGCTTCAGCCGGTTCAGGTTTTCAACCAGGCTCACCGTGTACGGGTTCAAGGGATCGGGCGTGGGCGCGTTCACCGCTCCCGGAGTGTAAAGATCGGCCTCCACCAGCAGCTTCTCTTTGGGGAGGTAAGCGATCAGCATCCCGTCGTTATGCCCGCTGGGTACGTGATACAGCTCGATCGTATGGGCGCCGTCCGTCAGGACTCTCTTCTCGCCCACCGCCTCGATCGCCGCTTTCTTTTTCGACTTCAGCAGTTTGTCCGGTTCGAGCGTACGGGGCAGCGCGAAGGTCTTCTCGTAATACGGCTTGTTCATCCCATAAGTGAGGATGGCCGCGCCTTCGGCCGCATAGGTGCGTATGCCGCCGGCATGATCGAAGTGCGCATGCGTGTTGATCAGATAGCGGATGGGCTTGTTGTAGTAAAGCTTCTTCACTTCGCCGATGACCGCGTCCGAGCGCGCTTCGTCGAGCGGAGCTTCGATCACCACCACATAGTCCTTGAAATTGACGATGACGCTGTTGTGCGTGCCGCCGCTGAAGAAGTAAACGTCATCGGCGACGAGTTGTTCATCCACGCCAAAGGCCGGAACCGCCGAGGTATCGGGAGCGGGAGCCTGCACGCCCGCCGCCACGTTCCGGTTGGCAGCGGAGATCGTCAGCTCCATGACCGGGTAGCCGCCCTGTTTCTCGACAATTTTCGCGGGGAACTGCAAGCCGTGGAAATCCTTATAGTCGGAGTACTCCGCTTCCACCGGCATATCGCCGAGGACGGGATTGGCGACCCGGGTTTCGACCCTGGCGACCAGGTTCCGGTCGTCGAGCCAGCCGTCGACCTTGTATTTGTTGTCCACGGTGAACGAAACGACGTTGTACTTCCTGCCATCCACGGTTTTCGGCTGCACGGTCGCGTTATGGGCGAGCGCGCCTTTGAGGAAACCGGTGGGGGTCACCCAGACTTCGAACTGGTCGCTCCACGGTCCGTTGAGCCCATCGATCCGGACTTGCGATTGCTCGCCGACGATGGGCTGCTGGCCACCTCCGCGCGGAGGATTTTCGGCCTGGGTGCGAACCATGGTCTGGCGCGCGGCGCCGGCGTCGAAGTCGATCACTCGTTCGTACGTTTTCACGTTGAACTTCGGCCAGGGCGAACTGGGATTGGGCGCCTGTCCCAGCGCGTAATTGAAACCGCTGCCGGAATACCGGATCGAGCCGAGATTACCGGCTCCCATCGCTTTCACGGCGCTGTCGAGAACGTTTTTCGCATCCTGCGCCGCCGCCGGCCAGGAGAGGCAGGCTCCGAGCGCCACGACCGCCGAATACTTCATACCCAGGGTTTTGATTTTGTGTATCATGCGAGGCGTCCTACAGTTTACAGGCGAGCCCCGCGCATTACAAATCAGGGGGGCGCGCCGCCGCCGCCAATACGGAAAATGTCCGCTTTTTCAGCGCGCGCCCGATATCCGGATCTGATAGAATCGAAGTGCTCCCGGAACACAGAGGCATCGCTAAATGTTCAAAACAAAAAAGGAACTGCCTGTTGCCGTATCCGACCAGGAAGTCTACACAAGCGGCGACGTGGCGCGCATCGCGGGCGTCAGTCTTCGCCAGCTGCAGTGGTGGGACGAGCGCAGTGTCGTCTCGCCCCGGCAGGATGGGCACCGCCGGGTTTACCGGCCGGAGGAAGTGGTGGAGGTCTCCGTCATCGCGGAGCTGCGCCGCGGGGGGTTCTCGCTCCAGAAGATCCGCCGCGTGCTGCGTTTTCTCCAGAAGGAAATGGGGAAAAGGATCAGCGATGCGGTCGCGAAAGACAGCGACGTCCATCTGATTACGGACGGCAAGAACATCTACCTCGAAGAGCAGGCGGACCGGGTCATCGATGTGCTGAAAAATGCGAAGCAGCCGATGTTTCTTGTCTGCGTGACGGACCAGTTGCGGCGGTTTCAGAATTCGGCGAATCGCAAGCCGACGGCATCGGAGCGCACTGGCGCGCCCGCGGCGAAGTCGAAGCTCGGTTGACGAGTGCCGGCGAGCCGAAAGAGCGCTGAAGAGATTCGGGCCGGCGTTCGCAGGCTGGGGTGGTGGTATCAGTGCTTCGAATTGCCGGGCGGAACGATGACAAGCCCCGGGCTTCCCCCCGCCTACCGTCCGGAGGAGCGCTGGAAACTGCTGGAACCCTTCGTGCCGGAAGACCTTACCGGCAAAACCGTTCTGGATGTGGGTGGGAACGCCGGGTATTTTTCCATCCAGATGCTGCGCCGCGGGGCGAAGAGTTGCACCCTGATTGAGCCATTCGAGGAGTTTTCGGCGCAGGCCCGGTACGTGGCGGAGATCTTCGGCTACGAGATTGAGGTGGTGAACGAAGACATTCACACGTGGTGCCTCACGACGGACGCCCGGTTCGATTATGTGATCTTCCTCGGGCTCTTTTATCACCTGAAATACCCCGGGATTGTGCTGGATCGATTGGCCGAGATGACGCGGGAGCGTATGCTGTTTCAGTCCCAGATCGTTGGCGAAGAGGCGCTGAACTATGAGGCCCGGCCGGATTACGCTCCGGGCGAAGACGATCCCATTCTGCGGGAACCGACGTTTCCGCGCATGGCCTTTATTGAGAATTTGTACAACGGCGACCCGACGAACTGGTGGATTCCGAATGCGACGGCGCTCGAGCCCCTGCTCCGCAGCGCCGGAATGAGGGTGACAGGGCGGCCCCACCCGCAACTGCTGATCGCCGAGCCTGAGAACCCGCCGGGGAAGGTTGTGTACGACAAGCTGGTTTTTCCGAAGTACCGGAAGCCGGGGGGCGCGGTCCATCCCGGACCGCAGCGGGTGGATCCGGATTTGTGGGCGCGGCTGATCCAGCAGGCTGATCAAGCAGGTTGAGCGGTCCATCTATTTGCGCCGCCTCTCATAAAGCCCCTACAGTTCGCCCCGCAATCAGCCGATAGACGCAATAAGGAGGATGTATGTATCTATCGATTATCGGCTTGTTCGCAATCGCGGTGATTCTGGGCATGGCGCTCCGGAGGGGTTCGCCGCAGCCGCAGGGTCTCGGAATCTCGGCGGGCGCCGCGCCCACGCAGGAGTAAGGCCGTTGGCAACCGTATGATGAAGGAGCCGGGTCGCGGCTTCGTCCCATGCGGTTCCAGTGCCAGTCCGGTTGCACGAAATGCTGTGAACAGCAGGGGTTCGTCTATCTCACCGAGGACGATATTCCGCGCCTTGCGGCATTTCTCGGGATGCCGGCGGCGGCTTTCGAGCGGCGCTATGTTTACCGGACGCGGAATCAGCGGCGGCTGCGCGTTCCGCGGCATGCCCAGTGCGAGTTTCTGAAAGACGGCGGCTGCTCGGTGCACCGGGCGAAGCCGTTACAGTGCGCTTCGTTTCCGTTCTGGCCGGAACTGGTCGGTAACACGAAGAACTGGCGGAAGACGGGCGAATGGTGCCCGGGGATCGGGAAAGGCGAACTGGTGCAGATCGAGATGGCGCGGGCTACGGCGCAGGAGATGCGCGCGGCGCACTCTCACCTCTACGATTAGCTACACTCGCAGCTCGTAGCCCAGCCCGTTCATGCCTTCGATGATCCGGGTCCGGATGCCGGCGATTTCGGTCGAGGACAGCGTGCGGTCGGCAGCGCCCGCGACCACGCGGAATGTGACGCTTTTCCTGCCTTCCGGCAGGCGCTCGCCCTGGTATTCGCGCACGTACTCCACCGCCTCGGCGAGGTCGCCCGCGAAGCGGCGGATTTCCAGTTCGAGGGTCCCGGCGAGTTCACGCGCGCCGGCAATTACGGAAAGATCGAAGGCGCTGGTGGGGAACTTGCGCACGGGCGTGTAGTTCGCGCGCGCGGGGGTCAATTCCTGAAGCAGATTCAGGTCGATATCGAGTACCGCGGCCCGGCCATTTTCGACGAGGCTCGGGTGCAATTCGCCAAGCCTTCCGAACGCGCGGCCATTCCACCAGAGTTCGGCGCAGCGGGCCGGATGTTCCCACGATCGCGGCTCGGCGGGAAGCACGTGCAGTCCGGGCGCGAGACACTCGGCGGCGCGTTTCAGCTCCGGCAAGCCGGAGGGATCGTCGTGTTTCGTGAACAGAGCGGCCATCAAGTGAAGGCGCTCGCCGGTGCTTTTGTGGATTTCGTGCCCGGCTTCGAAAAGCCGGAAGCGATCGAAGTGCTTCGCGTTCTCCACGATATTGCGATGAATACCGGGCAACAGCGAAGTGCGCATGAGTTCCTGGCCGGCGGCGATCGGGTTCAGCACGCGGAAGTGATCCTCCACCGCAAACCCGAAGCGGCGGGCTTCCTCTTCGCTGATGAACGAATAATTCGAAACTTCGGTAAAGCCCTGAGCCGCGACCGTCCGCTTCACCCCGCGCAGAAACTCGCGTTCGGGGGGATCGAAAGAGGGCGCGCAGGGAACCAGCGGCGGCTTCGGCTCGATGGAATCGTAGCCGATCATGCGGCCCACTTCTTCGGCCAGATCTTCGGGCATGGCGACATCCTTCGTCGCGCGCCACGAAGGCACGCTGACGGAGAACCGCCTGGCGCCGGTTTCGGCGACGCCGAACTGCAGGCTTTCGAGAATCCGGCGTACTTCCCCGGCTTCGAGATCGCGGCCCAGCTTTCGGGCCAGCCAGTCGAGATCGAGCGGCACGGGAACCGGCTCGGACAATTTGTCTGAGCGATCCGCCAGCCCGCCCACCAGCCGGATGCCGGGCGAAAGCATGGGCAAAAGATCTCTGGCGCGCGCGAGAGCACGTATGGTGTTGCGAGGGTCCTGCGCTTTTTCGAAACGCATGGAGGCATCGGTTCGCAGTTTGAGCGCGGAAGAGGTTTTGCGAATCCCGGAGGCCTGGAAATTCGCGCTTTCGAGCACGATGGAAGCGGTTGCGGCGGAAATCGCACTGTCGCGGCCGCCGATCACGCCCGCCAGCGCAATGGGCCCGGCGGCATCCGCGATGACCAGATGAGACGGCGTGAGCGCGTACTCTTCGTCATTCAACGCGGCGAGACTTTCCCCCGCGCGCGCCGGACGCGCCCAGATGGTGTCTCCGTGCAGCTTCGCCCGATCGAATGCATGCATGGGCTGGGCGAGTTCCGCCATGATGAAGTTCGTGAGGTCGACGATATTGTTGATCGGATTCAGACCGACCGCGGTGAGACGCGCCTGCAGCCAGAGAGGCGAAGGCTGCACGGTCACATTTTCGAACACGAGCGCGCTGTAGCGCGGGCAGAGGGCGAGATCGTCGATTTCAATTTGCAGAGGGCCGCCGGGCGCGGGCATATCGCCCAGCCAGACGGGATCGCGCAGCTGCTTGCCGGCGATCGCGGCCACTTCGCGCGCCATGCCGTGATGGCCCCAGAGATCCGGGCGGTGCGTGATGCTTTTGTTATCGATATCGATGACGGTATCGGGAAACGGCAGTTGCTGCCCGCCCCTTAATTCGATAATGCCCGCATGATCGCGATTGATCCCGAGTTCCGAGGCGCTCGCGAGCATACCGTCGCTCTCGACCCCGGAAACCGTCTTCAGGCCCAGAGGAACGTAGACCGTGAGGAGGCCCGCCCGGCAATTCGAGGCCCCGCAGACGACCGTTTTGCGGCCGTGGCGGCCCGCATCGACGATGGCCTTCACGTTGTGGCTGCCGGCGATGGGCTCGACGCTCTCAACCGTCGCGGGCACGGCTTCGGCAAGAAGCGTCCCCACGTTTTCGACGCCTTCGCACTCGGCCGTCTTCATGGTGATGAGGCGTTCGAGCGCTTCGGCCGGCACGTCGAGGCCGTCGACAAATCCGCGAATCCAGCTATAAGAGAATTTCACCTAAAACTGCCTCAGGAAACGCAGATCGCCGCTCTGGAGCCAGCGAATATCGTCGATCGCATAGCGCATCATCACGAGCCGTGTCAGGCCAAGACCGAACGCAAAGCCGTTCCACTCCGCGGGGTCGATCCCGCTTTGGCGCAGCACATGCGGATTCACCAGACCGCACGGCAACAGCTCCACCCAGCCGCTCTGCTTGCAGACCGGGCAACCGCCGCCGCCGCAGATGAGGCACCGGATGTCGAGCTCGAAGCCAGGTTCCACGAACGGAAAAAATCCGGGCCGCAGGCGCACCGTGACATCGCGCCTGAAAATCGCCGTAAGCAGCGTTTTCATGAAGTAGATGAGATTGCCGACCGAGACATTGCGATCGATCATCATGCCTTCGAGCTGATAGAAAGTGTGCTCGTGCGAGGCATCCACGCTCTCATTGCGGAAGACGCGGCCGGGCGCGATCATGCGCAGGGGCGGCCCCAGTTTCTCCATGCCGCGCACCTGCACGGGCGAGGTGTGGGTGCGCAGCAGACGGTTGCCTTCGAGCCAGAACGTATCCTGCATGTCGCGCGCCGGGTGGTCGGGCGGGATGTTCAGGGCATCGAAGTTGTGGTATTCGGTTTCGACCTCCGGGCCGTCGAGCACGGTGAAGCCGAGGGAGCGGAACAGGTCCTCAATCTCCCACTGAATCTGCGTGATGGGGTGGAGGCTGCCGGGGCGCGCGCCGGGCGCGGGAACGGTGAGATCCATCCACTCGGCGTTCAGCCGCTGAGCCAGAGCCGCTCGCTCGAATCCGGATTTGCGCTCGTCGTACGCGCCTTCGAGGGTCTGCTTCGCGGTGTTGATGAACTTGCCGCGGGCGGCGCGCTCTTCGGGCGCGAGCTTGCCCATGTCCTTACTGAGAGCCGCGAGGACGCCCTTGCGTCCCAGCACTTCGACGCGCACGGCTTCCAGATCTTCGGCGGTGACGGCGCCATGAATGCGCGCGAGCGCACTATCGACGAGATGCTGCATCTATGCCGCGGGCAGGTACGCCTGTTGTTCCCCGCCCAGCTCCCAGCCGAGATGGTTGATGTAGAACAACAGCAGATTGTCGGGATACTCGGCCTTGAAGCGCTCGTACACGCGCGTCTGCCAGCCCTCCGTGAGGTATTGCTTCGCGTCGAGATCTTTGGCGAAGAAGCCCTCTTCGTTGGGGACGCCGAGAAAATTCAGCACTGCCGCAACCATATCCATATGCGAAATGAGAATGGCCTGCGAGAGATCCGTCGCAAACTCCTCGTCCTGCTCGTTCAGGCGCTGCCAGAAGCGGGGGGCCGCCTTGCGCAGGCTGTCGGTATTCACCTTCGCGAGGTGCGTGCGGGTCTTGAAGCGCTCGTAGAGCTGATACGTCTTCAGTTTACCGATGGAAACGCCACGCAGGAGTTGCGGCAGGCGCTCTTCGCCGAGTTGCAGAAACACGCCTGAAAGCTGCATAAGAGGCCAGCGTAACACAGTGCGTTACAATAGCCCGTTTGGGCTTTACGAGCGCCAACACCAATAAACGATGAGCAATATTATCATCCTCGGCGCTCAATGGGGCGACGAAGGCAAAGGCAAGCTGGTTGACCTTCTGGCGGGCCGGTTCGATTATGTCGTGCGCTATCAGGGCGGCCACAATGCGGGCCATACGATTCTGATCGGCGAGCGCAAGTTCGTTCTGCG
>VFSW01015748.1_pt1 | contig 10369 bp, 20 predicted proteins | sample 5358111 | NCBI WGS metagenome assembly VFSW01 (sample SAMN11554181, study PRJNA540505) | mine drainage metagenome | isolation source: sediment from site ElyBrook_90M | place: USA: Ely Copper Mine, Vershire, VT | collected 2017
AACTAACTCTTCCTCTAAAAGACGGTCAAGCGTATCATCCAATCGAATTCCTACCATATCTCCGTAACTGTGGATGGCTTTTTCTCGCTGCCGACCTTGGGCGAATCTCCGAAAGCGTCCGGCCCATTCAAAAATCTTCTTTAATTTCGGGTTATTTTTGATTTGGTCGAACACCTTTTTGGCTTGGTGAACGTCAAATTCACAGTGAGCACCATCCCCTAGTCCACATGCTTCCATCCCCTCACTGAAATCATCTACAACTTTTTGCGCCTCTTTAGTGGCTTTTGAGGCAGCTCTAACTAATCCCATTTCCCATTCTATTTGCTCTCTCTCTGGGTCAGCAGCCTTTCCCTCCTTCTCTCTTTTCTCTTGTTTCTTTTCTTCCTTCTTTATTAAGGTGTGGTACTGTTTTCCAAACTCGACCGCGGCCATTTTACTGGCCATTGAATTCAATTGGGTACTGGAGCGCAAGGAATGGCATTCGGGTGTTTCTAGCAGCGTTTTGACGAATTCTTGGCGCTTCTGGTCTTGGCAAAGCTCTTCCATTAACTTTGGCTCAGGTTTGTAAGCTACGCCATGGAAATCTGCGAAAGCGAATTCATTTAAGGTGGTTGTTTTCGCTTCGGGACTTTCTTCCAATAATTCCTCACCTTGAGCTAAATCCCATTTGTCCAGAATGAGGGCCGTGGGAGATATTTCGGTGGACTCTTTAGTGGAACTGCCACTAAATCCCCAATCTTTTGCATATTGGATCGGGGGAGGGTCATTTGGTTTAATTTTGAGTAGGTCTCTGAGTTGTTCAGCGTCCATTACTTCGGCTCCTCCCCAATAATACTTCGGTAAGCAGCCCGGATCTCCGTACTCAGATACGCTAATGCCTTTTCTTTACGAGGATTCATCGGCAACTTTTCCAAATCCTTCTTGATTTTGTTTAATTTGGGAACTTTGGCAACTGGTTCTTCTTTTTCCATCACGTCCTCAGCTTGACCCAACAATTCATTGATTTGCATGGAGGGTGGATTTGCAATTTTAGCGACCACTTTCGCCGCTTTTACAGGTTGTTCTTGTGGATCAACCCAAAGGATATCTTTAAGGACCTCCAAATACTCCGGCTTAACCTCGAAATCACCATTCAAATAAGCGAAGGCTTGGCAAGCGGTCACTGACAATTTAAGCCTCCGGTCACCGACTACAATACCTTCTTTACCCAATTCTTTGTGGATCTCCAAAAACGCCTGCTCAGCCTCTTCCGTAAAGGGCGTATCCTTGACCTGTTGGTTTGCAGCATCTAACTCTTCCAATGTGATTTTGGTGGATAGTTTTGGAGCATGATCTCGGTCGAATCCGTTTTCCATTGTAGGAATTCTGAGCAACTTGACAATGCCTTGCTTTGTGCGAATTGGTTTAACCGCACGTCGGAACAGGAATCGGTCGAAGAATGCAGCTAAAGCTGCCTCACATCCTTCTGGAGACCATTCGTTGCTGACCCCGAGCAAGAAGCGGAGTGGTGATTTTGCTTGAACTAGCCCTTCCCGATAGACTCGCTCATTCATGAGCATGAGGAACATATCGAGAACGGCAGGACCGCTTTTGAACACCTCCTCCAGCACCAAGATATGTGCGTCAGCAGCGCCACCTTGAAGGTTACGGTCCGTTCTATCCTCTTTCAAAGCAGACAGCCTGACCGGACCAAACGCCGCGTTTCTCGTGGTGTCTTTACAACAATGGATTGTTAGGCGATTTGAACCTTCAATCCAATTCGATAGCACCTCTGCAATCATGGATTTCCCAGTTCCCGGAGATCCAACCAGTAAAGCGTGGTGTTGAGAGAGAAGAGCGGTTAAACACATATCAATTTCCTCATCACGCTCGACCAATGCTTCCTGCATCTCCTTGCGCATGGTCTTGAACTTCTCTTGGAGATCACCCTCTTCGGTTTCTTCATCCATGTCGTTTTGTTCCAACTCTTTTTCTTCAATTTTCACGGCATTCCCTTTCTTTTTGGTGGACATGCTTTACCTCCTAAGACCCAATCTTATGTGGCTACACCGCTATCAATTGCGTCAAGTAGTTCAAACAAATCAGGATCAAGTGAACAAGCTTCTGACTTATTCACCTGTTTCATCGCAAGAAGGTCTCCAATTGTAATCCAACCTGTTATCTTGCTCATTAGTACCTCCTTATTCGTCTTTCCCTTCCAATTAAACATTTCGGGGTTACCAATATAGCCATACAGTGTTGGACCATCCTCTATGTCGTCAAAACCACCAGCAAATCCATTTTCTCTGGTGAATTCATCACACCAACCTTTCGGGAGATAAATAATTCTTTCCTTACCATCGCTAACGCCCTTCGGAGCCACAAAATACAAATTCTGGTTGCGGGATAAATCAATGAGTTGGTCGATGGAATTATTCATATGCCGCATAGTTTTACTTCTTAAACATTTTTTGCATTTGCCTTTTCCATTTAGAAACAATCCCTGCTACATTCACATTAGGATCAACAGCACAGCCTCGTTCATCCAAAAATAAATCCACCCCATCTTTTTCCGTGTAATAGTTTCCTCTGCCTTTGGAGAACTGGACTGGCTCATCTTTTAATAGGTCTGTCAAATTATTGTTTGAAATAAATTTCCACAGACCCTCTTTATTTGGTACAGACAACCATTTGATAAGTGTGTCCGTTAGCGGACGATCAACGTCCCAGCCCTTCAGAGTGATCTCGTAGATTGGCATGTCCGCTCCTGTACAGCTTTTGTAGTTACTTCGATTTCGGCCAGTTCCAAAACTCGTGTGTTCATCTGGATAGAATCCAATGCTGCCAAGAATCGAACGATCTCGGAAGTACCCATGGAGTCCAGTCTCTCCTGAAACGCCCCGACGTTCCTACATGAACTCCCCAAGATAAGGCGCAAAGCTCTCCCTGATTCGATCAAACTAGATAGTGTGCCGATGTCTGCTTTCATGTTTCCCTTTTTTATGTGGCTGCTGTCTCACTCTCATCACTGTATCTTACGATATTTTCAACGGATTGCAAATTATTTTCAGCGATTTTCTTGAGGATTTGCTGGCATTTCTTACAGGTGACCTTAGTAGGATCATCGGTAGTCCGAAATGGCCGGTACTGCCGTCGGCTGTAGAAAAAGCTCCGAACTTTGACCTTATTCTTTTGGCATTCCAATATGGATTTACCGTTACCATTGTTTCCGACGGAGTAATGTCGGATATTCTCCCTTCGTCTCCGTTCCTCAAGAGGAGTCTCTTTAGCCTTTTGTTCCGCTTTCGTGAACTGTCCATCTACAGCCCGGAACCTCAGACCAGTACAAGTGTGCCGGTTGCTCGGATGGTCAGCTCGAATTTCTCCAGACAGGACCTTACTCTTTAGGAAATCTCGGCAATGGTGCAGCAAAGGAATTCCACCTAAACCAATGATCTTTTTATTACTCCAATAACTACAACCAAGATTTTCACGGACCACACGCTCCAACTCAGTGGCAGTAAACCACTCCTGTCTCCACAATTGCTTCCGATCGTTTTCTGGCTTCTTCAATTCCTCCAACAAAAAAATTAAAGCTTTTTCCATCTCTAGAAGCAAATTATTTGGAATTCTCATGGATTGATCCCCCTAAAATCAAGGTTTCCTAATCTGGTAAATAATATCTCACTTGAAGGCGTGAATTCCAAGACCTCTTGGTCCAATTTGCCATAGAGATAATATTTCTCCAAATGCAAATACGGTTTAGAAAATACTCGGACCCCATCATTTCGGATTTGCACCAACACCATGTCCATAAAATAGTGGCTTTTATCCAGATGGTGGTAACGGACTACATCTCCTTCTTTGAGGGCCACTAATGGCAAATTTTCTTCCATCACTTCCTCCAAAGATTTTTGAGATTGAACTTTATGCGGATTGTTTTTGCCATTGCACAAAACCGTTGTAGCAAGTCTCGGCAGTATTCAACGAGAATTATGCGAATTCCCGAAACTGCCGCTAATGCAAAAGCTTTTTGGAAGTCCTTTCGTTGAATGATTTGGGGAACCTCTTCACACAAAAAACACTCTCGCAATTGAAGGATAATAGCTTTAGCGCAATTTGTGCTTAAAATTTCTTCCATTTCCTCTTTAATCAAAGCCAGTACGGATTCGGCCATCTCCTTTCGGACTTGGTCTCTGCTGAAATAATAATCCACAGACTCACTAATATCCCAACTATCACACATCTCCTGTGCAATCGTTACGATTTCTTTATAAGTCGGAATTTCCAAATTCATATCATTAACCACTTCTTCAATGTGGCCATCGTTTGGAATTTCCGACTTTATTTCATCGATCACTTCATCCATACGTCTTCCAAGATACTCTTCTATTTTCTTTTCAATACACTCCGAAAATAGTTTTTCCCAAGTTTTGGACTGGAATTGTTCCATAATGCTCTCCTATTTTTTGGCCACAAAGCTAGTAAGGTCCTTCTGGAACAAACAACTCATGTTGGACTGGAATGACCTTAACCCACACGCCACGAATCTCCAACTCCTCTAAATTGTCCACAGGCACGCATCGGTATTGCAGCTTGCCTTCAGACGGGGACATTTCAAAGACCGGAATCAAGTTATGGGCTTTGAAATCATAGGGTGGTGGACCTCCTTTCAAATACTTTTTCACGTTAATGCGGCACACCATCTTGCGGAGAGTTCCATCCGTTCTTTTGCGGAACTTGCACGCAAAGATTTTTCCATTTGTGTTTTGGATAAATCGGATCGCGTCTTTTGTGGTGATTGTTTCCACATTTACCTCCGTCTAACTTCTATGGATTGCTCTACGATCTAGTCCTTGAGACATCCAAAGCTGAGCTTGTTCACAAGTGGCTACATCGCCAGGAACACCCAAAAAATACTTCCTACCAGTGCTGGGGTCTCTAACCATCAATCGTTTAGAGCTGTCTGGTAACTGATACAACTTTTCTTCTTGCGCGTCTCGGTCATTTCTACGGTGATTTATGCAAAGAGACCCACTTTCTTTAAGGAAGCGCTCCCAACCAAAACGTTCAACCAAAATTCTGCGCACTTCTTCATTCGTTTCTTCCAGAATTTCTTGCAAAGAAAGCATTTCAGGGTGTAAGATAATATGGGGAGGCATTTGCCAGCCTTCGAGATAATAAAAGTTTACCACATCACTCAAAAAAGCTGGTCCGTCCGTACAATGCAAACGATTAAGAGAATCCAATCTCAAAGTCGGTTTGGCTACCCAATAAAGATCACTATCCGTCCAAAATAAATACCACGCGCCAAACAAAAAGGCGTAGATTAAAGGCCTACTCCATCTGTAACCGGGAGTGTTTGGATCGCATCCGAACAAGATAGTAGATAGTCGGCTTAGGTCCCAATCCCCTTTTATTATTGACTTGTTGCCACTTTCACTAAAAACCATCCAATCACCGAATGGAAGCAGAGAATCGAAAGGGTAAAAATGTTTTCTGTGAAATGGGGAATTATTTATCCACCAATTTAAATTAACTCTAAGGTCTCTAGCGATACGGGCGTGCTTGCCCATACAAGTCCGAATGGCTCTAGCTTTTTGCGCTAACTCAAATTGCCTATCATCCCTGGTGACACGATTTCCATGGTCGTCCGTTAATCTTCGTCCATTCCTCGGCACATCTCTTCCATAAATGTCTCTAGGCGCAGATCGCTGCAAGATATCTTTTTCATATATGGCACGTGCCCTCACTTCTTTGATGGTGTCACATTGGAGTTTTTCCACATCTAATCGAAATCTCCTATAAATCTCCCGCACTACTGATGCAAGAGGTGGGTAATTTTGCCAAGGAGATTGTAAACGAACAATTTGGTGTGGTAACTGGAGTTCTTGCTTGTATTCTTCCATTGCCTTTTGGACTTTTTCTTCATCCAAAATTGCAGGGTAACGGCACGCCAATCGATATTCTCTTAAAGTGGTCATAATTTCTCCTTTTTCCATTCATCAAAAACCGATTCCCCAATCTAACTTCACGCAAAAGATTAGATTGGGGAATCGTGTAACTAATCAAGCACCTGCCGAACGTATTTATCCCAGGTCCTTTGGAATACCACGGCAATCACGGCGCCCGCAGGAAAACCTTGATTCCCATGTTCTGGATGCGTCAAATCGTCGCAAGTAGGGACTTCTGGAGACACGAAGATGGGTCCTAGAAAATTAGAGTCCATAAAACACCCAGTTGTCTGGGAGATAATCTCAGCAAGCATTCGCTGTCTCATCCTATCACCGCAAGAGTAAACTTGTCCACGCTTTAAGACGTGCCGGCTCCCTGGAGTGTTGCCAGAAGCCAGTTGTCTTTTTTGACTTTTCTTAGCGAAAGAAGGCAGCTCAGCAATCCGAACCAAAATTAAATCACCTTGGTATGAAACGTCCCCAACTTCAAAGTTTTCCAGCAACTTCGCCTCATTGTTAATCATCCTCTCATTTTCGGGAATAGTTGAAGAATTTTGAGCCAACTCCATAACCTCATTCATCACAATTCTCCTAAAAAGAACAGAAGCCGCACGCGCTGCGCACACACTATCTTACGACATTCTGTGAGGATGTCAAGCAAAATTTTTGGGAAATTAAGGATTAGTTGCGGTCCTCTTTACTAAATCAATGAGCCGGGTGATTCCACCATGGTGAATTAAAACTTGATCTCTACGAAATTGTTGGTAGGCAAAGGTTTGCCAACTGTGGTTAATGAAATTGGCCATTAAAACAACGTAGTCCGTTTGAGGTGGATATTGAGGATTGGTTACATCTTTCGATACGAAACGGAGGTCCGCCAAATTTCCGCACCGGGATTGAACTTCACCCATTTGTTCGGGAAGAAGTCCTACCACACATATCCTCTTTTTCTTCAGGGGTAATTCTTTAACCATTGGTGTGCCATTGGAGTGTTTTGTTTGGTTTATTTCTAGGCCGACTAATCGACCTAAAATCTCCGACAGCATTGTTTCCGCTTTTATTTGGTGAGAAGTTGTTTTGGTGAGATAATTGGAAGCTCTGCTGAGTAACTCCGTAACGAGAATGGAAGTAGGTAAATCCTCTACTGTTTCAGCAATAGTAGGCTGTTTTGTAGGAGAAGGAAGAGATGTTGGTTGTAGAGATTGTCTAACGGCCTCTTTGATTAAGGCGAGGCGCTTGTCGATTTCCTTAAATAGTGGCACAGCTTGTTTTCTTGATGAGATGTTCCTCCGACGGTCCTCTGGAATTTGCTTTTGTGCTGCATTGACAAGACAGGTGAGAGGAGGATCCGGATCATTGATCCTCATTGAGATAACGAGGTTGGCCAAATGATTAATCTCATCGTTCGACCAAATAACATAGCGCAGACGCTTGGTGGATGGAGGTATTGCCACTTTGAATCCCTCTTAACAGATATTTTTGAGCGCACGTAGAGATACACATTGTATCTTACGATCTTTTAGAGAGAATGCAAATGAAATCCATGAGATTTTATGATTTTCTTTTAACCATTTCTGCTCTTACTTCATCACAAATTCGGAGGAATTCAACGCTTGGTTTAAGAAAGCCGGCGGACCGAGGTTTATGGAAATCCTGCATACTCGCTCGGCAAATGCTTGAGACGGGGAATGTTCCTTTAATTTTGCCTAAAGACGCTTGGTTACAAAGGATAACTCGTTGTTTGTTTTTCCTAGAGTATTTCAGGAAACGGAAAAGAACTCCAGGAACCTCATCACACCAAACAGCCTCCCATTTGCGGTATTCAGGAAGCCACTTAAGGGTAGGGTCAGTCATTTACTATCCTCGTAATTAAGGATTTTCAAGAAAGTATTAGGATCGAACAATCCAACAGACTCGGCCAATCTTTTCCAATCACTCCATTTGCTTTCTGACCACCAATCTTCCTTAAATTCCGCAGCTTTACAAAATGTGGAATAGTCTAGGTGATAATTTGCTTTAGCGATAGCAGTTAGGATTTCTTCCAATTGGTGCTTGGCAATCATAAAAACTCCTTTGGTTAGATGGTGGATTATTGCTCTATTTTTCCATCTGGACGTATGACAAAAACTTTCTTGCCCTTCTTCCTTGCGTATCGGATTGTCGCCCACGTTCCGCTTTTCAAAATCTCTCCACTTTGATTTTTAGGGGTCACAATTAGGAGATTGGATTCATTCACAATATCACGGTACCTTTCCAAGAAAGGCTTCTCCTCCCTAGTTTCGTCGGCCTCACAGAAAGCTCTCCATCTGGTGTCCTTAGGTGGATGACTTACGAGCACAACTTTTTCTCGCCCGAAAATGCGGCAAAGATTCCGGAATTCAGTGTCCGAGCCGATACAGTCACCAAAATGTCCTTTAATTGCCCCGTACTCTTCGTGGAGCTTCCCAAGAATTTCCCGCACCCTATCTCTTTGCTTGAGAGTAGTTCCTCTTTTTGATCCAGCAAAACCTATTGAGACAGTAGTGGTCATTCGGCACCTTTCTTGTAATAGGTCCTATCCACCTTAGTTATGGCTTTGTGGTATTGGTCCATTTCTTCCTCGGTCAGATTAGCTACCGCTTCCCCAAGTTCTTGATGGATACGATCCAAAAGGATTCGCTTTTGTTTTGTGTCCTCGTAAAGACTGACGCACCGACCAACTTTAGCTTTGAGTTGGAATTTGACTTTAGCTCTAGGGTTCACGAGTTACTCCTCTGAGAACAATAACGGATATTCCTCATAAAACTCCTCCAAGAGGATAAACTCCATTATTTTTCCTCTTGTACCGCCTTTGTGCATTTGTTGGGCTTCCCAACTTGTGCCGCAACCATATCCACCAGCTGACCTAAGCTCCTTCATTGGCAAATCCGCTAACTCTTTAGTTCTTTTGGCAATGGCAAACAACAGATCGTTGGAATTTTTATGTTGGGCTATTGCCATTTAATTGATCCTTTCTCTTTTGCTGTTCCAAAGCCTTTTTTTGCTCCACTCCCCTAGGACCTTTTCTTGCTTGGTATCGATTCGGTATTAGGCTGTCATAGTAATCCATTTCACCCTCAAACCAAGGAGTTTGCAGCATTTGTCGGAGAATCTGGTCCTTCCTAGACAGCCCTTGAGTCAAAGCACCAAGCTCCAGTTGCTGGTTCACAAGTGGAACTCTCGCGTCAGACTTATCCGCTTCCACATGAATACTATTTGTCCGAAGCACGATTTTCTCCTAGATTTTCTTCCACAAATTCGACCATAATTTTTAAGGCGGTAACATACTCACAATCGTACTCTTTGCCTCGAATATTGTCCGATTCACCACTTATAAAAAGTATTCGGATGGGACCTTGGCTAAAAGGATACGTCCTATTAATTAAAATAGAAATTACGCCTCTTTGGCATTGGGTTCTGGATAGTTCCAGCCAAATATCTTTCCGTTTGATAGTTTGTTCAATTTGTTCCTTCGTTAGAGACTTGTTAGGGACACACTTCATCAAATCGAAATCAGACATAATCTATCCTCCAAACGAGAAGTGTCGTAAGATAACTGCTACACTATCTTACGACACAAAAAGAGGATGTCAAGCAAAATTTTTGGGAAATTATCTCCCTATTAATCTGTTAGCGTACTCCATTCTTTTACAAGACTAAATTTTGCTGAAATCCTAACTAAATTGACCTCAAACATCCGAATAAGGTCCGATCGAATCTGGCAACAGACTCTCATCAATCGGTAAGTTTCTACTAAGGAGTGGAAACTCTCTTTGTCCTGAGAATTATGGAATTCACGGTAATTTTCTCGGCAAGAATTTTCCACTTTGTCGAGAGTGGTAAAAGTTTCTTTGATGCAGGAATGAGTCTCCTCCACTAAATCCACCAATCTGCTAGGACAAGCCAAAGTCGCAATGACCATTTCCAAATTCTCCAGAAAAACAAAGGGTGTAATCCATTGCTATAGTATCTTACAATATCATTGATGCACCCCCTTTATTCCAAAGGTTGGTCCGATTGGCTTTTTTGAACCATCTCCTCTATCCTTTTCTGGAGAGCTTTAAGGTCCAGGACCATCTCCTGATCCTCACACAAGACTTTGGCTAAACACTGATCTTCTACTTTCCGATAAGTTTTGCGGTGAAGGTCATACTCCCTCCTACCTCGTCCCCATTCAATACTGGAAAGGTCCTCTAACCGAATGAGATACTTTCGGGGATTGATCTTTTCACCCTTAAGCCTCCTCGTCCTAAGGAGATAGCGGATTCCTGCACCGCTAATACCTAAAATTTTTGCCGCCTCTTTCGTTCCGATGATCTCGGACACTTGGTCCTCCTTTCTTAGTTAAAAGTCCTTAGTCTAGCACTTGCCGAACCTCATCTAACCACTCTTCTGTTTGGCGCTTGACCATATAATTC
>VFSW01015749.1_pt1 | contig 10369 bp, 6 predicted proteins | sample 5358111 | NCBI WGS metagenome assembly VFSW01 (sample SAMN11554181, study PRJNA540505) | mine drainage metagenome | isolation source: sediment from site ElyBrook_90M | place: USA: Ely Copper Mine, Vershire, VT | collected 2017
GGGTGATGCTGGTGTTATCCGATGGCACGGTGCTGGCCCAAACTGCCGGCAGCAGCAACTGGGTTCGGCTTATGCCTGACTCGCAGGGCGGGTATGCGACCGGAACCTGGAGCACGGTGGCCGCGATGCACGACAGCCGGACGTTTTACTCCTCCGACGTGTTGCCGGACGGCCGCGTATTCGTCGCAGGCGGCGAATACGGCACCGGCGGGGCAACCGCGGAGGTGTATGACCCCGTAGCCGATTCCTGGACGCTCACCCCGGCGCCGGGAGTCGGTTTCAGCGACTCGCAATCGCGGGTGCTGCCGAATGGCGAGGTGCTGGTGGCGCCGGTCAGTTGGGCGCCGTATCCGGCCTGGATTAATTTTCTCTACAATCCCTTCGCGAACACCTGTACGGCTGGCCCGACTAACCTCGAGTACCAGGATGAGGCCAGTTGGGTCAAACTGCCCGACGACACGATTCTGACCCTCGATCCCTACGGTTATTACAGTTCAGAGCGCTATGTGCCGACGTTGAACCGATGGATTGTGGACGCGGTCCCGCCGGTGCAGTTGTTCGGCGGGGCCAACGAGATCGGCCCTGCCTTTCTGCTGCCGGACGGGCGCGCCTTTTTCCTCGGCGGAACGGGGCACACGCTGTTTTACACGCCGACCGGCAACAACAACCCCGGCTCCTGGACCCAGGGTCCGGATATTCCCTCCGGATGGGTGGCGCAAGACACTCCGGGGGCGATGATGGACAATGGAAAAATCCTTTGTCAGGTGACCAGTGCCACGAGCCATAGTCCGGTGTATTTTGTAGAGTATGATCCCGCGGCGAATGCCTTCACCGCCACCGGCAGCCCTGGAAATCCTGCCAGCGGCTCTTCGTTCAATGCCAAATCGGATGATACCTACCTGCTCGACTTGCCGGATGGCCGGGTGATCTACAGCGACACTTCCTCGCAGTTGTTTGTCTATACCCCCGATAGTACGCCGCTGGCCGCCGGTAAACCGGTGGTTCTCAAGGTAGCCTGGAACCCCGACGGGTCGGTTCACCTGAGCGGCACCTTGTTCAATGGGATTTCGGAAGGGGCCAGTTACGGGGATGACGCGCAGATGGGCAGCAATTATCCGCTGGTGCGCTTCACTGATGGCAGCGGCAACGTGTATTTTGGGCGAACTTACAACTGGAGCAGCACCGGGGTCCAAACCGGCGGCCGGTTGGTGACGGTCGATGTCGCGGTGCCGGGGACGGTTTTTGGCAGGCCGGGCAGCTATGCGCTACAGGTTGTGGCCAATGGCATCGCCTCGGACCCGGTGACCTTTTTTGGCCCGGTCTGGGTGGATTTCAATTACTCCAGTCCCTTCGGCTTGTATCTCGGTGAATTCAGTTTCCCTTACAACACTCTGGCCTCCGGGATAAACGCCGTCGCCAGCGGCGGGACGATTGTGATTAAGGCGAGCGCGTCGCTCGAAACCATGACGATCTCCAAGCCGGTGACCATCACTTCAGTATACGGGCCTTCGACCATCGGGCACTGAGCGTCGCACCGCGGGGTTCGAGCCGGGCCGCGCCCGGTTCGGGTCAAGGCCCGGCTGTAGACAGGTGGGATTTCGGCCAGGGGTGCGCCCAGTGGCAGAGCCTTTTGCTTTTACATCGTCGCCGAAATTCGCCACGGTGGGTCAACGGCTATGTGGCGTGGAGTTCTCAACGTGGTGCGCCAGCCAGGAGACTGGGCGGTGGTATTTGCCCTCACCGGCCTGAGCGGTTCTTTATCTGTTGGCCTGGCTGCGGAAGGGCGGCGGCCTGACATTGTCATCATCTTGGCGGATGACATGGGGTACGGCGACCCGCATTGTTTCAATGCCCGATCCAAAATCGCGACGCCCAACATCGACCGGCTGGCGGACGAAGGAATGAGGTTCCGGGATGCTCATGCGGCTGGTCCGCTTTGCCATCCGTCGCGTTATGGTCTGATAACCGGACGATACCCGTTCCGCACCGACATCTCGCGCTGGCCGCAGCATCCCCTCATCGCGCAAGACCAAGTCACCATCGCGTCTCTGTTGCACCAGCAGGGCTATCACACCGCGATGATAGGCAAGTGGCATCTCGGCTTTGAGGAAAAGGGCTACGACCAGCCCTTGCGCGGCGGGCCAGTGGATCGCGGGTTCGATACTTTCTTCGGGTTCCGCGCCTCGACGGACATCTCGCCGTTCTTTTTTATTCGCGGCGACCGAGCGGTCGTGCCGCCCACGGCGACGATTGCCGAACATCATTCGTAAGGTTGGTCGCCGATTCAAGGGGCTTTTGGCGTGGCGGCGGCATTGCCCCTGGACTATCGCTGGCGGAGGTCCTGCCGCGGTGGACGGAGGAGGCATGCGCCGTTATTCGCGAGCACACGAACCAAGAAGCAGCCTCCCGCCAACCATTGCTGCTCTACCTGGCGTACACCGCGCCGCACACACCCTGGTTGCCTTCCTCGGAGTTTGCCGGGAAAAGCGGAGCCAGTTTGTATGGCGATTTCGTCATGATGGTTGATGCGCAAATCGGCCGGGTGCTCGCGGCTCTGGAGCAGGCGGGCATGGCACGGGACACCTTGCTGATTTTCACTTCCGATAATGGCCCGGTCTGGTATCCGGCGGATGTGGCGCGGCTCGGACATGACGCCGCCGGCGGCTGGCGCGGCATGAAATCGGATTTGTGGGAGGCCGGGCACCGGATGCCGTTCATCGTGCGCTGGCCCGGGCATGTGCAGGCTGGGACCGTGAGTGATCAGACCATTTGTTTCACCGATCTGCTCGCGACTTTTGCCGATGTCTGCGGCGTGAAACTTCCCGCGGGTGCCGGACCGGACAGCTTCAGCTTCCTGCCCGTGTTGGAAGGGCGGCAGCCGGAGGGTCGGCCGATTCGCGGTCCGCTGGTGATGCAGGCCGGCAGTTCGCGGGCCATGATGATTCGCGACGGCGACTGGAAACTGATTAACCGGCTCGGTTCGGGTGGGTTTTCCAAACCAAGAATCATCAAGCCTGGCCCCGGCGACCCGCCAGGACAGCTCTATAACCTCCGAACCGATCCGTCCGAAACGCATAATGTCTATCTCGAACATCCGGAGATTGTGACCCGCCTGACCGCGGAAATGGACCGCATCGTCACAGCCGGAAAGAGCCGATAAACCGAATCAAGCAAGTGATTGGCATACGGTTGTAGCTGACTATGAACTTGGGACCAGACAACAATTGGCCGGCGAAATAACCCGTGCGATCAAGTGGGGTGACTGGAATTGTCTCCAAAGAATGTTTGCTGCCAATCCCGGGCTTGCAGCAGCGCGAATAGGGGATCGCCGTGGAGCGAAAGCGCTCTTGGACGTTGTTACCGAATGGGCGGGATTCTTCCTAATGGGCCAGCGGTAACCACCATGCTCATCACGGCTGGCGCGAATCCCAATGCCAGAACGGAAGCAGCCCAGAACGACCCAGGAGAAAGCCCGCTCCAATATCCGGCCAGCACGACGACGTGGAAGTTGTCGAGGCCTTGAATCTTGGAGGTGCGGAGCTCGAGGCCCGGGGCGGGTCAAATTGCGGCCACGAGCGAAACGAGCTGGACGGGGGCTACCCCGTCGCGGCCACTTAGATGAACTCGTTTATGAGATTCTCCAGCATTTCCTGCCGGCCGCTGGTATTGGGGCTGATGTCGCCCTTCTCAAGCATGTAGGTCTCCAGCTCTTTGAACCCCACTTTTCCCGATTCAATCTTTGAGCCGAGCCCGCTGTCCCAGGAACCGTAGCGTTCGCGGACGAACTTCGCGAGCCGTCCGTCTTTGCGGATGGCCGCGGCGATTCTGAGGCCGCGGGCAAAAGCGTCCATCCCGCCGATATGGGCGTAGAATAGGTCCACCGGCTCGAAGCTCTCTCGGCGCACTTTGGCGTCAAAATTGGTGCCCCCCGTGGCGAAGCCGCCCATCTTGAGGATGGAAAGCATGATCTGGGTGGTTAGATAAATGTCGGTTGGGAACTGGTCAGTGTCCCAGCCTAGCAGGAGGTCGCCGGTGTTGGCGTCGATGGAGCCGAGCGCGCCGGCGGCAATAGCCACTTCGAGTTCGTGCTGCATCGAATGACCGGCCAGGGTAGCGTGGTTGGTTTCCAGGTTCAGCTTTAGGTCGCCCATCAGCTCGTATTGGCGCAGGAAATTCAGGCAAGCCGCGGCGTCCGAGTCGTACTGATGTTTGGTCGGCTCCTTGGGCTTAGGCTCGATATAGAATTGGCCTTTGAAGCCGACGGCCTTTTTATAATCGACCGCGAGATGCAAAAAGCGGCCCAAGTGGTCCAGTTCGCGTTTAAGGTCGGTGTTCCAGAGCGTGCTGTAGCCCTCGCGTCCGCCCCAGAAGACATAGCCGGCACCGTCGAGTTCGTGGGTAACCTCGATGGCCTTCTTCACCTGGGCCGCGGCGTAGGCGAAAGCGTCGGCATTGCAGCTCGTGGCGGCGCCGTGGACGAAACGAGGATGGACAAACAGGCAGGCGGTGCCCCACAAGAGCCGCACGCCGGTACGTTGCTGCTCTTGCTTGAGAATTTTGACGATGGCGTCCAGATTCTTGTTGGTCTCTTTCAGGTTCTTACCCTCGGGCGCGACATCCCGGTCGTGGAAGGCATAGAATGGAGCGCCCAGTTTTTCCAGAAACTCGAACGCAACCCGGGCGCGCGTTTCGGCCATTTGCATCGAATTCGTGCCGTCCTCCCAGGGCCGGACGGCGGTGCCCACCCCGAACATGTCGGCGAGCTGCCCGCGGATGGTATGCCAATAGGTGACCGAGAAGCGCAGATGCTCCCTCATCGATTTGCCTTCGACCAACTCGTCCGCGTTATAATGCCTGAAGGCGAGAGGGTTTTTTGAGCCGGGGCCTTCGTATGGGATTTTGGAGATGCCGGGAAAGAATTCTTTGGATGCCTTTTTCATGATTCACCAATGTTTCGGCGAAACTAATGACCCCGGCCGGGAAGGGCAAGCAGGGAGTGGAGCCCCGTCGCACGGCGACCGGTCGAGCGGGTGAAGGAGCCGGGGCGGCCCCTGCCGCTTTTTTTGACGCGTTTCCAATCAGCTCAAGTGGATTGCGGCCACCGCGCGCACTTGGGGCTGTCGATTAGTGTCAGATATAGAAGTCACCCGAGGTGCAACTGCGGCCCTCCGCTTTTCCGAAACGAAGCCGCAGACAGCTCCGGCCCATCCTCCGGCAGGCCCACTTTGCGGCGCACGACATGGAACATTTGGGAAATCTGGTCGGCAAAGATGCCCTCCCCGCGCAGGCGGGAGCCGAAGCGCGAGGCGTTGAGCTTGCCGCCGCGGATCGCGCGGATGCGGCCGAGGACCTTGTCTTTTTTCTCGGGGAGGTTATGTCCGAGCCATTCTTGAAAGACCGGCGAGACCGTAAGCGGCAGGCGCAGGACTTCCATGTACGCCCAGCGTGCGCCGGCGGCTTTGGCGGCGGCCAGAATCGATGGGATTTCATGATCGTTCAGAGCTGGGATGAGCGGGGCGCCCAATACGCCCACCGGTACGCCGGCTTTCGAGAGCGCTTCGACGGCTGCGAGCCGCTGCTGTGGCGACGACGCCCTGGGCTCTAGTTTGCGAGCCAGGCCGCTATCGAGGGAGTTGATCGACAGGTTTACTTGCACCGCCTCACAACGTACTCGCGGTAAGAATCGATACTGTCCTTAGTTTCGCATCCTGTGGACGGCGGGGACGAGACAGAACACTATGGCTTGTCTGAGGCCTACCTTTGACGGCGAGCAGAATCAGCTATCACTAGTTCGCCCCAACGCTTATCTTTGAACCATGATATCGCCACTGGCAAACACGGCTCGGGTCAACCGGAGAAGAATCTCGGTCGCTGGTCTGCACGAGCACGGGAACGAGTTGCGGTATTGGCGCCGCCAAACCGTAAGGAAACGCCTTGAAGGGGTTGAACTGCTGCGCCAAACAGCCCACGCCTATGATCCCGCTGCCGCGCGACTTCCAAGACTTCTTAAAGTTGTTAAACGCAGGCCGCATTAGATACGTGATCATTGGCGGCTACGCCGTGGCCTACCACGGATATGTGCGCTACACAGGCGACCTGGATGTTTTTGTCGAGATGTCAGAGACCAATGCCGCCAAACTCGTTTCTGCTTTGCGCGAGTTCGGCTTCGACCTGCCCAAACTCAAGCCTGCCCTATTTCTTGAAAAGGGCAGGATCATACGCCTTGGATACGAGCCGATGCGGCTGGAGATCTTAAATGAAATTGATGGCGTAAGCTTCGCGGAGTGTTTTCGCCACCGACGCCGCTCCAGAATTGGCGGGCTGAGCATCAATTTCATCGATCTGCCACGATTGCTCAAGAACAAGCGCGCCAGCGGCAGACAAAAAGATTTGGCTGATGTTGAGGCCCTGACCGCGAAAGCTGCTCGGGGCAAAAGCCAACCCTGATGCAGGTTATACCAGCAAAACGACTCCAAGGACACCGGGCACGGCTACACGCGCAAACCAACTCCGCGGTCCTGACGCTCCAAAGCTCCAACATGCGCCTAACTGGAGGAATTCCCCAAGCCTGCGCCAATGGCACACTCTGTAAGTAGAATGGCACGTTCTGCTAGTGACAGACTCCGTCCGGATTCACAGCACCGGCCCACCGCGGACCAGTCGAACGAAATTGTTGGTGCGCATGGCATCACCCTGAGGCCCGAGCCCCATGATCAACCGGGCTGGATCGCCGGACTGGAAATCGGTGCGCTGTGCCCCGGCGCCATGCACATCGAGCAAGCGCTGGGCGCTTCCCGGCGGCATGCTCATAAACCCTAGCGCAAGGCCAAACAAAACGCACACCGCGGCACGACCAATGGCAAGCGCAGGACTTCGGTGTAGGCCCAACCCGCTCCCGCCGCTTTGGCTGCCGCCAGCACGGCGGGCATCTCGTGGTCATTGCGGCCACGGCTACACGCCCACTCGGTCCGGAAGCCTAGCCACGCCCCACCACCCTATCGTTCCCGGTCCGCGCCAAACCACAATCAACCGGACCGTGGTCATTGATTCGCGGACGCATTCACGAGCGGAACTTGCGGATGGTCGGCTGGCGATCGCCGCCTGCGCCCACGCCGGCTCTCCGCGAAAGCGTAGATGTCCTTCTCCCCTGAACGGAGGAAATTTAGAAAATCTACTCCCATATACTTGCAGGTTTCACAAAGGCTCAACAGGACCAAGTAGTCGCGGAGTCCCTTTTCGGTGGTGATTCCACCAATGATCTGGCGAAGCGCGGCGAACGGTTTGACAGCGTGCTCAGCGTTGTTGTTGTTCCACGGTACGCCGTCGAAGCTCAAAAACGTAAAGAGCTTGTCGCGGTTCTTCTCCAACCGCTCCTTGAACTTCACCGCTGTTTCGCTCTGCAGGTTGGTTTCGGAGATTCGCCTATAGAATCGTCTCACAGATGCCAGGTGCTTCTTCAGGAAACGGGTCTTCAGTCCATAACGATCAACGCTTTCGACCATTGGCTTGAGCAAGAGCGCAAAAGCCAGTGCGACCTGTTTCATTTCCTCGTCGTAGGGGTGCTTCAACACGTCGTCGTTCAAGTCCCGTATAAGGTGTATCAGGCACTTTTGCTGATGGCACGGGATCGCATCGTAGGCCGCGTAAAAGTCGGACACCAAAACGCCATCGAAGCCTTTCAGCAACGTCTGAAGCAGGTCGCCCTCTCGTGTAACACTATATATATATGCTACCTCCTGCATGTTCGCAAACACCCACACGAATCCTCCTTTGTCCCTGGCATTACCCTGCGTCTCGTCGACGTGAAGCAAGCGGCCACTGCACAGTCTGGAGACAAGGTTGTCGCAAGCCGCCCTGTAATTCTCCGCCGCGTCAGCTTTGAAGTTCCCGATATCGGCGGAGCTCAAATGGAAGCCAAATAAACGATTCAGTTTGCTGGCAACATGCAACTGCGGCATTCGCAAGTCGATGCTCAGGTAGAGGGAATAGGCCCTGATCTCCGAGCCATACTTGCCTTTTCCCCAGCATGTCTCCTGCGGTTGGAAGACGGTGCGGCAGCCCAGACACCGATACCGATGGAAGCGGTAACGGGTGATCCATCTCTTAAGCCCGTGTCGCATGAATTTGAGATCGAAAACGGTCTTGGTATACTTCGTGTGCTTATAAAACGTCTTTGACGCGCACTTTGGACACCTTCGCGGTCGAGAACACTCGATGGTCTTGTTCGGGGGCAAAATGTTCTTGGGCCTCCGGGGCGTGGTCAGTGCACGCTTCACACTTACATTCGATTTTACATAGACTCTCTCGCGCTGGTAGTCCCAATAAGCTGCGTCGTTTATGGCATTTAATTCTGGGAAGACGAACGTGTTCTGTTTGAAACCATACGGGTGCTCCCATTTCATTTGTGTCGTATCGACGGCCTCACCGTGGAAGGGGATTCCTGCCTGCGGGGAGCCTCCACGCAAATCAAGAAGCTTGTGTGCCACCACTTCGAGGGCAGTGCAATCCTCGGCGTTGTAAGTGAACAGTGCCTGTTTTACGACATGCGCTCTTGATGCCTCCCATTCTTGTCGCCATACGACGGTTCGGATTCCGGTTGCGGTCGGGTCTGACCACCGGAATCCCAGATTCCCGGCGACCTCCTTCAGTCCGTTGGAAAAGGTGGGGAAGTAAACCTGCGCGAAAGTCACCGACAGGAGGTTCACGGCAGCTTGGATGGCTTTAGCCGCAGAACCAGCAGGCGATTTTCCGAACCGTTCGCCCATGCGCTCGAGGAAAGTCGTCTCGTAGCTGCCATAGTGAATCAGCACTGGGTTCTCGACGGCTTCGAGGAGGGCAAGGAATTCACGCCAAATCTTCGCCTCATGCTCGATGGTGTCCGCCCACAGGCTGTGCTGGACGGCGCTTTCGCCGTTGCCGATGCGCACGCCGATGAGGTAGTAGAAATCCCGGTCAGGCAACCCCTCGACATCCAGATAGACGGGCGTGCCATCGATCTTGAATTCTGGGGCGCCGACGATATGAGTCTTCTTCTCCCGAATCGCCAGCGCCTTGAGCGCGTGATGATACTTTTCCCGTTTATCGCGCAGCCTCTTGGGGCGGCGGCGCGGCCGGAACGTGTAGGAGAGTTGCGTGACGGTAAAAACCCCTTTGCTGCGGAGCTTCTGACGCTCCTTCGTGCTCATGGTGGCGAGCAGACTGAGGTCGTCCTTCTCGACCGCGATCTTCCGGCAGCGATCATGGAATCCGCACTCGCCACAGTGCCGGTTCAGAACCAGATCGTGCGGCGTGGAACTGGAGAGCAGCGCGGCAAGCTTCTCCAGGCGTTTGCTGACTTCACCCGCCAGCGCCGAGATCTTCACCTTCTGCGTGACATGGTCGTCGCCATGTATGAGCTTGCCGACGGCGATGTCGCGTCCCACCTCTTGCCCGAGAACCAAGGCGCTGTAGGCCATCAGCAGTTTGTCGTTCTTGGTGAGCTTATTGAAGAAGATGAAGCGGATGGGAATGAACTGCGCCGCCTTGCCCCGCCCCTCGGCGGGCACCCGCTCGATGACGTGGAGAGACGTCTCAAGAACCCACGTTGGCGGCGACTCCGCCGGCTGCGGCGCAGCGCCAAGGTGGACGGGACTTGTCTCAAGTGTTGAATCCGGCGCGCCAAGTGCGGAACATGGCGCCGGAGTTCGGTTACCCAGGCCGCCGGAAACGGCGTCGATGCCCGGCCGGCTTGGTCGGGAGGAAGAAGACGGACCCTTGTCCCTTCGGCTGCCCCGAGGTATTCCGGTCGCCCGAACCACGACGTCCGACGCGAGCAGCCACTTCGCCAACTTGAGCGTTTCGGCAGGAGGCGAAGAAGCGGAGTCGGGAGGTGGCACTTGAGCAATCAAGCGATTCGTTTCGGCAACGCGGTAAGATTCGTTTTGCGCTTTCACCCATTCGGCGTAAATGTTGCCGGCGGGTTGTTCGTTGGCTGCTCGGAGCCAGCACTTCATAGGGCATTTCAGGAACGCCTCGAAAAGGGAAGATGTGATTGTCATGGGGGAAGATACGCCTCCCCACGCGCGCAGGCCACAGGATCACGCTGGTCCGTCGGCGCTGGTCACGCGCTGCCGCCCAGAAGCAAATGCTTGTCGTGCCGAACTCCAATCAATCAAAAATCGAGGTCCAACTGCGGGCCTCTGGGTCCCCGAAACGAAGCTGTGGACAGTTCCGGCCCATCCTCCGGCAAGCCCACCTTGCGGCAGGCGACGTGAAACATTTGCGCCGCCTGGTCCGCGAAAATGCCTTCGCCCCGCATCCGCGAGCCGGAGCGCGGGTCGTTGAGCTTGCCGCCGCGGATGGCGCTGATGCGGCCGAGCACCTTGTGCTT
>VFSW01015750.1_pt1 | contig 10367 bp, 11 predicted proteins | sample 5358111 | NCBI WGS metagenome assembly VFSW01 (sample SAMN11554181, study PRJNA540505) | mine drainage metagenome | isolation source: sediment from site ElyBrook_90M | place: USA: Ely Copper Mine, Vershire, VT | collected 2017
GTCAGATTTACAGTCTGATCCCTTTGACCGCTCGGGAACCCCTCCAAAACGAACATGCGATTATGAAACATTAACCCTTGACTGTCAATGGTTCCGGGAGCTTTCCCCATTTTCACCCCGGAAAACCCACCAGCGCGAGACGGCATAATTGAAGCACATGCCAGCCAGCGAACCCAGAGCAATGGCAGCAGCAGGAAATTCGGCGAATTCCCGAACCGTCAGAACCCCAATGACATAGACGGAATTATTGACCACCCCACCCACACCATTGGCCGACACATATCGAAGCCATTCCCGAAACAAACCTTCCCTGCGGCTCCGCCCGGAAAAAGCAAGCCTTCTGTTCATGAGCCACGTCACAGTGACCGCAAAAGAAAAACCCAAGGCTTTGGCGGTAAAAAGGTCCAGATGCGTCCAGTGTCGCACCGCCGTGACCGTTGAAGCATCGACCAGGAAACCCACGCTGCCTGCCGCCGCAAACAGCCCCATCTCGCGTACATGTGCAGAAACCATCCTATCCTTGCGAGAGGCCAAGTCCGCGCTCCAACCTAGATCAAGGTATAATCGGCAATCGGTTATCATGACCTGTTGCTCTTGCACCGTCAATCCATGCCGCCTACCCTTTCACTTGTCGTTCCCATGTACAACGAGTCGGACAATGTGTCCGTCTTTTATGACCGCGTCAGAAAAGTGCTCGACGCGCTTGATGAGCCTTGGGAAATGGTGTGTGTCAACGATGGCAGCCGTGATGACACCCTGCATCACCTTCTGGCATTGCATGCCAGAGATTCCCGCGTCACCGTGCTCGACCTGACCCGCAACTTCGGAAAGGAGGCAGCCCTGACCGCCGGCTTGGATCATGCCAGCGGGCAGGCTGTCATCCCGATGGATGCGGACCTCCAGGACCCTCCTGAGCTGATTCCCCAATTGGTGGACCGATGGCGTGAGGGCTATGACGTGGTACTTGCCGTACGTTCAACAAGGGCGAGTGACAGTTGGATGAAGCGCAATACCGCCGGATTGTTTTACCGCCTGATCAACCGCATGAGCGAAACACCCATTCCTGAAAATGCCGGGGATTTCCGTCTCATGTCAAGAGAGGTGGTGGAAGCGCTCAAACGACTTCCAGAACGCCGGCGGTTCATGAAGGGGCTTTTTGCCTGGGTGGGGTTCAGAACGTCGGAAATCCATTATGAACGGCCCATGCGCCACGCAGGACAGACCAAATTCAACTACTGGCGATTGTGGAATTTTGCACTTGAAGGCGTCACATCATTCAGCAGTGCCCCGCTGCGCCTGTCATCCTATCTGGGGCTGACGGTCTCACTGTTGTCCTTCCTCTATGCAATCAAAATTGTCGTGGGCACCCTGCTCTTTGGCAATCCGGTCAGGGGCTACCCTTCCCTCATGGTTGCCATTCTGTTTTTTTCCGGGGTGCAACTGATCGCCATCGGCGTCATTGGTGAGTATCTGGGGCGCCTCTATGAAGAAAGCAAACATCGGCCCGTTTACCTTCTCAGGAAGCATTATCTTCCGCCCCCGGAAGAATAACCCCTTTCCTGACCTCCCAGGCCGCACGGTCCACATGCCACTGTGCGCCATGCACGCGAGCTGCTGGCAAAGGTGCGCCCCGCCAAATGGCGTTGAGTGCCTGCGCCTTGTCACTTCCCGTCACAAGAAACCATTTGCGGCGCGCCCGATTAAGTGTTCGCAATCCCAGAGTCACCCTTTCGGGAGGGGGTTTCGGGGCATCATGCACGGGCACGACCCAGGCTCGTGAATTCAGGGCAAGGTTTTCAGGAAAAAGGCTGGCCGTATGTCCGTCTTCCCCCAGGCCCAGCAACACGAGATCAAAGGAATCCACATGCGCCACCTGAGGCTCGTAACGTTCCGCCGCCCGTTCCGGACCCAGGTGGGCCGGTATGGAATGCACCTGCCCAGCAGGAATGGCCACCCGATCAAGCCAGACGGATTTAGCCAACACATCGTTTCGTTCCGGATGACCCGCAGGCAAACAGCGTTCATCGCAAAAATAGACATGCCATAACGACCATTCTGCCGATGCATCCTTCAGCAACTCATAGCAGCGACGAGGCGTTTTCCCTCCCGACAGCGCAATGGTGAAGCGCCCGTGCACATTGACGACCTGGTTGGCGTAGGCCAGCAGCCTGGCAACCACACCAGCGGCCAGCGCCTCAGAATCGGCATGTACCTCAATAGGGCTGGAGTTGTGCACCTTCGGGATCCAACGAATGTCGCCAGAACTGGTCCTCGCCTGAAAACAGCCTGAACGTGCCTCGCGGCCCCCAGGTGCCTGCAGGATAACGGTCGATGAACCCCCTTTCCATGGCCCAGACCTTGAGGACAGGATCCACTACTGACCAGGCAGCCTCCACTTCATCAATGCGCAGAAACAGGGAATGGTCACCCTGCATCACATCCAGAAGCAATTCTTCATAAGCATCATAGTCTTCGTCCTGCTCCTGGTGATAGGTGGCATCCAAGTTGATGGTTCTGGTCTGCAGTTCCAGGCCTGGCGTCTTGACCTGCATTTCCATCCGAAGACAGTCATTGGGCTGTATACCCAGCATGATCCAGTTAGGCTGCGTGCCCCCCTTCCTGACGGCTCTGAGAAGATCCTGTGGAGGCGCCTTGAAGCGAATGCAGATGGCCGAACTGTTCTCGGCCAGGCGCTTTCCGGTACGCAGATAAAAAGGCACGCCGGCCCATCTCCAGTTGTCCACAAAAAGTTTGAGCGCCGCGTATGTTTCAGTGACGCTATCTTCGCCCACACCGGGTTCCTCCAGATAACCCGGTACAGACTCGCCCTGGATGGCACCACTGGAGTACTGCCCTCTGAAGGCGTGAGCGTGAACGGCATTCTGGGTAATGGGACGAATGGCCTTGAGCACCTTGACCTTTTCATCGCGCAGATGCTCGGCTGACAGGGTGACGGGGGGTTCCATGGCCACCAGAGTCAGTAATTGCAACAGATGACTTTGCACCATGTCACGCAAGGCGCCTGCATTCTCGTAATAATCTGCCCGCCCTTCTATTCCGAGGGTTTCCGAGTGAGTGATCTGCACGTGATCCACATAATGCCGGTTCCAGAGAGGCTCCAGCAGAAGGTTAGAAAACCGGAAAACCATGATGTTCTGCACAGTCCCTTTTCCGAGATAGTGGTCAATGCGATAAATCTGGTTTTCCTGCAAATGCTTGTGAAGCCTGGCCTGCAAGGCCTGCGCACTCAGCAGGTCATAGCCAAACGGCTTTTCGATCACCACCCGGCACCATCCGCGTTCTTGCCTGAGAAGATCGGCGTTGCCCAGTTGCTCAATGATCCCGGGGTAATCCGAGGGGCGAACCGCCATGTAGAAGACCATGTTGGATGGCAGGCCCGGAGTGCTTTCCAGTGCCAACTTCAAAGCCTCGTAGGCTGAGGGTTGATCCGGCTGAATCTGATAGTAACTAAGGCGCTGGATGAAGCTTTTGAGATGCCCGTCATTCTGGCCGTCATTTGCCCGGGGAGCCAGCAGTTCCTGCACATGAATTGCCCACGAATCACGATCGAAAGCTTCCAGTCCTGTACCCACCAGAGCCATCCTATCGGGAAGGCGGCCCGAACACTCCAGCTGAAACAGGGCCGGCAGTAATTTTCTGCGTGAAAGATTGCCATTGGCTCCAAAAATGACCAACGTGCAGGACTCAGGCACTTTCATGATTTCCCTCCCATGTCGTGGCCTCCAAAGGCATGCCGCATCATGGACAACAACCGGAAAGCGTAACCGTCAGTATCCTGACTCTGAAACCGCATCTGCAACGCGAGGCTCAGGACCGGGGCCGGCACCCCCTGCTCTATGGCTTCCATCACTGTCCAGCGTCCTTCTCCGGAGTCCGCCACATAGGGAGGAACATCCTGTATTTTCATGGGAGAGCGCAAGGCTTCCGCCGTCAAGTCCAGCAACCAGCTACGTACCACCGAACCGTCCTGCCACAGGGTGGCGATCTGTGCGGTATCCAGACCAAATTCCTTTTTTCCGGACATCAACGAAAAACCCTCAGCCAACGCCTGCATCATTCCGTACTCCACGCCATTGTGGATCATTTTCACGAAATGACCGGAACCGACGGGCCCCACATGTGCCCAGCCCCTGTCGGGCGCGGGCGCCAGAATGCGCAGTAGTGGAGCCACCTTGTCACAGACTTCCGGGCTGGCTCCCACCATCAGGCAGTATCCGTTTTCAAGCCCCCAGACACCTCCGGATGTTCCTGCATCCATAAAACCGATGCCTTTTTCCCTCAACAGTGCCCCGCGACGCTGGCTGTCGTGATAATTGGAATTCCCGCCATCCACCACCACGTCACCCTTGTCCAGGAGTTCGCCAAGAGCGTGAATCTGGTCTTCGGTCACCCGACCACTGGGCAACATCAACCAAAGGACACGGGGCGGCTCCAGCATATCCACCATCTGTTGCACGGAACCCACCGGCACCAGTCCTGCCCGACTCGCCCAATCCTTCACCGTCTCGGGCGAACGGTCGTAACCCAAGACCTGAACCCCCCCCCTGCTCAACCGGAAGGCCATGTTGCCCCCCATCTTGCCCAAGCCGATCATGCCCATCTTCATGCAAAACCCTCCTGACAAAAAATCAAGGTTGAACCGGGATCAGATCGTACGATCAGAAATAGTCTGGTTCGTTCCCTTCTTTCCATTTGATGTTGCAACCCATGCTGGCTTTCTGGTCACCGGACAATGCTTTCCCCTCCAGAAGCGCGTTGACTGCATCCCGCAAGTCCCTGCCTGTTGGCGTGCCATGGCCGGGACGAGTGTCATCGAATTGCCCCCGGTACACCAGCCTGCGCTGACTGTCAAAGAGGAAGAAATCCGGAGTACAGGCAGCGCGATAAGCCTTGGCGACTTCCTGGGTTTCATCAAATAGATAGGGAAATGTGTAGCCTGCCTGGATTGCTTCCTCCCTCATCTTTTCCGGACTGTCATCCGGATACCGGGTCACATCGTTGGCATTGATGCCCACAACGGCAAGTCCCTTGGGTTGAAACTCGCGCGCAAAGGCTGCAAGCGCAGGGCGAATGTGGATCACATAGGGGCAGTGGTTGCAGAGAAAAACCACAAGCAGCGCTCTGGCGTCGCAAAAATCGTCCAGAGATACCTGTTTCCCTACCGTATCAGGCAGGCAGAACGCTGGCGCCGGCGTTCCGAGGTCGAGCATGGTGGACAAGGTCTTTGCCATGAAGCACTCCAGAAATTGAGAACACAACACAAGATGACAGGGGAATCTACCATACCCCCCCAGCGAAATTGACGACATCAGAAGGGTCAATTGTAATGGCTCGTGACAGGCGCGTGAACCAGGACGGAAATCATCAGATTTGGCGGCCCCTCGCTGCAAGGGCAGGTATAATCCCGGTTTCGCCCACACGTCTGGCATCATGCTGATCCATCCTGACTTCAACCCTGTGGCCCTTCACATGGGGCCCTTTTCCATCCGCTGGTATGGCCTCATGTATCTGGCGGGATTCGTGGCCGGGGCCGGGGTGGCCCGCTGGAGACTTCGCACCCAACCCTGGCTAAAATGGACAACGCAGGAGGTGGACGACTTTCTCACCTATGTGGTGTTGGGGGTCATCCTTGGAGGACGTCTGGGGTACGTCCTGTTTTACAAGCCCGATTATTACTTTTCCCATCCACTGGACATACCGGCCGTCTGGCAGGGGGGTATGTCTTTCCATGGTGGATTCCTTGGAGTTGTATTGGGCGGAATCCTGTTTGCCAGACGTACCGGCAGGCATTGGCTGGAGGTGACTGATTTTGTTGCCCCCCTGGTGACATTTGGCTTGGGGTTCGGCCGTTTGGGAAACTTCATCAATGGCGAGTTGCCAGGTCGGCCGACCGACGTTCCCTGGGCCATGATATTTCCACAAGTGGACATGATCCCACGACACCCCTCCCAGCTTTATGAAGCTCTACTTGAAGGGCTTGTGCTTGGCACCCTTTTGCTCCTGTTCAGTCGCAAACCCCGTCCGTTGGGGGAGATGTCGGCACTGTTCCTGATGGGTTATGGCACATTCCGCTTCCTGGTGGAATTCACTCGCGAACCCGACGATTTCCTTGGCTTGCTGGCCCTGGGTTTCAGCATGGGTCAATGGCTCAGCCTGCCCATGATCATCGCAGGGCGGCTTATGTGGAGGTGGTCCGTGAAATCGGCTATCATGCCCTCATCAGGACAATGAGCACGGGGGATAAAAATGAAGACGCTGGCTGTATGTATTTCCGGTCTTCTACTGGCCGGGTCGGCTCTCGCCGCCGACGTAGGACTTTCCCTGGCCCAAAAAAACGGGTGCCTGAACTGTCATGCGGTTGACAGGAAAGTGATTGGGCCGGCTTACAAGGACGTGGCTGCCAAGTACCGGGGACAACCCGGTATTGAAGACAAACTGGTCGCCAAGATCAGGAATGGGGGCGGGGGCGTTTGGGGCACCATGCCCATGCCGCCCAACCCTCAAGTGTCAGATGCTGACTTGCACACGCTCGTAAAGTGGGTTCTGTCAACTAAATGAAGTGGTGGTACGCGGGAGTTTCGTTTCCATGTCTGGGACTCCTGCTGCTCGGTGCCTGTAGTCGCACTCCACAATCTGCGCACCCGGACGAAACCCTGGTTCGCATAGGTTCCGTGGCCCCATTGACCGGCCCACAAGCCCATCTGGGAAAAGACAAAGAAAATGGTGCGCGCCTTGCCATTGAAGACGCCAACAAAAAACAGCTTGTGATCGGGGGCCACAAAGTTCGTTTTGAACTGGTCAGCGAGGATGACGCGGCTGACCCCAGAACCGGAACCATAGTGGCCCAAAAGCTGGTAGACGAACAAGTCAACGGCGTCGTCGGGCACTTAAACTCAGGCACCACCATTCCTGCCTCAAAAATCTATTACGACGCCGGCATCGTGCAGGTTTCCCCTTCCGCCACCAACCCCAAATATACCCATCAGGGTTTCAATACCGCCTTTCGGGTCATGGCCAACGACGAACAGCAAGGACGCGTGTTGGGTGAATTTGCGGCACGGCGTCTTCATGCGCATGCCGTTGCCATCGTGGACGATTCCACCGCCTATGGGCAAGGCCTGGCAAACGAGTTTGAGAAATCTGCTGAGGCAACGGGCCTGAAAGTCGTGGCCCGTGAACACACGGATGACCACAGTACCGATTTTTCAGCCATCCTGACGCGCATCAAGGCCCGAGAACCTGACCTGATCTTCTACGGAGGGATGGACGCCCAGAGCGGCCCCATGATAAAACAGGTCAGGATGCTCCAGATAACCGCCATCTTCCTGACCGGAGATGGCGGTTGCTCCATGGAATTCCAGCAACTTGCCGGAGATGCTGCTGAAGGGGCCTACTGCAGCCTGCCCGGAGTCCCCCTGGAAAAAATGCCACTGGGATCCGACTTCAAACAACGATTCAATGCTCGGTACGGCGAAATCCAGGACTACGCGCCTTACAGTTATGATGCTGTCGGCGTAATGGTCGCAGCCATGCAAGCCGCAGATTCCACAGACCCTGAAAAATACCGGCCGGCATTGTTTCACCTGTCCTATCCTGGAGTGACTGCCCGCATAGAGTTTGATTCCAACGGCGATCTCAAGGGAGGATATGTGACCCTGTACAGGTGGACCGGGGGCAAAAAACTACCCCAAAACTGAGATCACACCCCCAAGTACGCTTCCCGTACCCGGACGTCGAGCAGGCAGTCGCTTGCCTTCCCTGTCAGCACCACTTTTCCAGATTCCATCACATAAACTCGATCACAAAGCTCAAGAGCCAGTCGCGCATTCTGTTCCACCAATAACAGCGTGACCCCACTTCCGGCAATAGACCGTATCACATCAAATACCTTTTCCACCATGAGAGGTGCCAGCCCCATGCTGGGCTCATCAAGCATCAGCAAACGAGGCCTGGACATCAGCGCCCGTCCCAAGGCCAGCAGCTGTTGCTCGCCGCCTGACAAGGTACCCGCGGGTTGCGAACGACGTTCCCTCAGGCGCTCGAACAATCCATATATCCTCTCCATGTCACCGAAAATACCGGCATCCTGACGGCGATGCCATGCCCCCATCAATAGGTTTTCTTCAATACTCAACCGAGGAAACACCCCTCGCCCCTCCGGCACAAGGCATAACCCCGTACTGGCTCGCTGCCATACCGCGAGGCGTTCCAGCGGAGTCCCATCGTAGAGCATCCGGCCTGATGAAGGAGTGATCAAACCAGCCACCGCCTTCAAGGTACTGCTCTTACCGGCGCCATTGGCTCCAATGAGCGCAACGCGTTCGCCTTCATGAACAGTCAGATCTACCCTCGCAACTGCCTCGATACCGCCGTAGTGCACACCGAGTCCGCTGATGTCCAGCAAGGCACTCATCCTGTCGCGCTCCGGCCTGTTCCCAGATAGGCTTCGATGACCCGCGGGTCACTCTGCACTTCCTTTGGCGTCCCTTCAGCTATGCATTCTCCATGATCCAGCACCGTGATCCGGTCACACAATCCCATCACCCATCGGACATCGTGCTCAATCAACAGCACAGCCGTTCCTGCCTGCCTGATCTGTTCAAGCAGGCTCCCGAGACGCTTTCGTTCCGTGGCATTCATACCTGCCGCCGGTTCATCCAGCGCCAACAGGCGCGGGTCAGTAGCCAAAGCCCGGGCAATTTCCAGGCGACGTTGATCACCGTAGGACAAGGTGCCCGCCACTCTCCCAGCATGAGCGGCTATCCCGACAAATTCCAGCAACTGAAACGAACGTTCCCTGACGGCCCGCTCTTCCTGCACCGTGCCCTTCGTTTGGAAGAGCGCGCCCAATAACCCGGAGCGGGTACGTGGATGTCGGCCCACCATGACATTTTCCAGCACGGTCATCTGTGAAAAAAGGCGTATGTTCTGGAACGTGCGCGCAATACCACGCTCTGCCACCCGATGAGGCTTTCCTGATGGCAGGGGAAAACCTGCGAAATGGACCGTTCCTTCATCCGGCTTGTAAATCCCGGTCAATACGTTGAAAAAGGTGGTTTTTCCTGCCCCATTGGGCCCAATCAGACCGGTGATGGTCTTCTCCATCAGGGTCAGGGAAACCCCTTGAAGCGCCCGCAATCCACCAAAGTGCTTGCCGACCCGTTCTGCAATCAACAATGGAAAATCATTCACGAAAAGTCATTGCCCCTGTAACTCGTTCCGCCGTGCATCGGAAGGCCATAATCCACCGGGTCGACGCAACATCATCAGCACAAGAGCCAGACCAAAAAGCAGCAATCGAAGATTGGCTGGATCTACCCAGACCAGTCCGAAAGCCATCTGCTGCCAGTCACCCACTGCACGCAACGCCTCGGGTAGAATGGCCAGCAGGAGAGCGCCCAGCACAACCCCGGCAATATGTCCCATCCCGCCCAGAACCACCATGCACAGGATCATGACAGACTCCTGAAGCGTGAAACTCTCCGGGCTCACAAAACCCTGAAATCCCGCAAACAAACCACCCGAGAGACCACCGAAACCGGCTCCCGTGGCAAATGCCAGCAATTTGAGATTACGCGTATTCAAGCCCATGCTTGCTGCAGCCACTTCGTCTTCGCGAATGGCCATCCACGCTCGTCCTATCCGTGAGTGCTCCAAACGGCGAGAAAAGACCACGCCTAAAACGACGGCTGAAAGGAAAAGATAGTAAACATTCACCACTGCGGGTATGCGAAAGCCCAGCACGTGATGCATCCGACCTAAGGACATGCTACCAAAATGCAATGGATCGATCAGTTCAATGCCTTGCGGACCATTGGTGATGTTGATCGGGCTGTCGAGATTGTTGAGAAATATCCGGATGATCTCTCCGAATCCCAAAGTAACGATGGCGAGATAATCTCCCCTCAACTTGAGGGTGGGCGCTCCCAAAAGCACACCAAAACAGGCTGCAAGCAACGCCCCTGCCGGCAGAACAATCCAGATGGGCCAATGAAGACCGAATTGAGGTGAGTCCAGCAAGGCGTAAACGTAAGCCCCCACCGCAAAAAAAGCCACATAGCCCAAATCCAGGAGTCCCGCGTAGCCCACCACAATATTGAGTCCCAGGGCCAGCAAAACATACAACAGGGCAAAATCGACAATGCGTACCCAGCCGTTGCCCAGCAGCGTTTCAAGGGCAAATGGCAGCAAGACAAGGACAATGCTCCCGAAAACCAGCCGACAGCGGGGCATGCCCGTAATACTTTTTCCCCGGCGTGACCACCAAACAGGCCCTGTGGATGGAAAATCAGTACGCCAATCAACACCAGGAAGGCAAAAACATCCTTGTAATTGCTGCCAAACAT
>VFSW01015751.1_pt1 | contig 10366 bp, 7 predicted proteins | sample 5358111 | NCBI WGS metagenome assembly VFSW01 (sample SAMN11554181, study PRJNA540505) | mine drainage metagenome | isolation source: sediment from site ElyBrook_90M | place: USA: Ely Copper Mine, Vershire, VT | collected 2017
TATCCAGGCGGCAATCCGGGAGGGAGCGGGCGGCGTAGCCCCACACCGAACGATTCGGGCGTAGACGGCAAGAAAATCATGATGCAAATCGCCACGCGCACAGGCGGCCATGCCTACGAGGCCAGAAAGTCAGAAGATCTGTTCCCTATCTACAATTTGATCGCAGAGGAAATGCGCGGCCAGTTCTGGATGACGTACACGCCCGACAAGATGGAAGAGGACGGGACCTTCCACAAGGTCGTTCTCAAAGCCAACAAGAACGATCTGACCGTGGTCACCCGTGAAGGCTATTTCGCGCCGGGAGGTGAGGAGGGCAGATAGAATCTCTTCATTCTGCCTCTCTCCCCTTGCTCGGCTGCACTTCTAAAGAAGTCGGCCCCTCGTTATTCCCTGTAAACTAAGCTGGAATACTGCTGTCGGCCTCTGCCGCTGTTCGGCTCTCTGGGGCTTTCGTCTCTTCCTCTGTCACCACGAAGAAGTGACACAGATCGGCACGGCCAAACGAAGTGGTAAGCGCCACATCGGAGGCGTCGCGCCCCGTGGCCATCAGCACCCGGCCGATGCGTGGAAAATTGTGCCGCGCGTCAAACGTCCACCAGCGGTCTTCTAGATAAACCTCAAACCACGCGCTGAAATCCATCGCGCCGTTGACCGGCACGCCAAAATCCCCCAGGTAGCCGGTAGCGTAACGAGCCGGAATATTCAAGGCCCGGCAAAAGGTAATGGCAAGATGCTGAAAGTCGCGGCACACCCCCACCCGCTCGGTGAACACATCCAGGGCCGTCTTGGTGGGTCGCGCCTGGCCGTAATTAAACGTCACCTTGCTGTGCACCCAGTCGCAAATCGCCTTCACGCGCTCCCATCCCGGCTTCGTCCACCCGAACAGCTCAAACGCGATGTTTGAGAATCGGTCCACCTCGCAATAGCGGCTGTTCAGCAGATAGCTCAGTATTTCGTTGGGAAGATCACCGACAGCACACTCCCGGGCAGATAAGTTCACGGGGTCCGGCTCACCTGAATCCCGAATTAGTGTAGTGCTTCGGAGCTTCAACCGCCCCGCCGGCGCAACAAACCGCGCGCATCGGTTTCCAAAGCTGTCGATATAGCTGCTCACTTTCAGCTCCGGCTCCGTATGCACCTCATCAGGTTCCAACAGGTCCTTTGCCCGGGAGGGATGTACATTGAGCAGCGTTACCATGGCAACTTCACAGGGTAAGTCGAATTGGATGTCGTACGCCAGGCGTATCAGCATGGTTTATCTCAGGCTCACTTCCAAGGGGGATCGGAAAGGATGGAGCCATAAGGCAGGGCAAGGCTCTCAAGGATTGGATGCAGAAATACAGGGGCCGAGGCTCCGATTAGACCGTGATAACGGCGATCAGAGCCCCGAGAAGGTGTGTTCTATACCGCGTTCGTGCTCTTCCAATGCGGCGGAGAAGCAGATTCCGCGATCCGCAGGCCATCACTTACAGGTACAGGCAATTCAGGCGGCTTCCGCCCGGGTGACGTCCATGGGCGTGACTTCAGTCTTTGATTGGATCATTTCCTCGAAGAGCGCGCGATAGAGGATCATTGCGCTGCGCAACTCCTCCGTCGTGGCTTCGTTCTTTCCTGCACGCACCGTAATTGCGTTGGCTCGGCGGTATGGCTCAACCAGGCGCGCGTGGTGCACCGAAATATCGGTGGCGCGCTGGTCGAACGTCCCCGCCGGATAGCCGCACGTCTGCAAGAATGAGTTGATCATCTCGTCTGCCTCGGTCACGGCGCCGCGCGGATGATCGATGAAGCGTGACTGCACCGACTCCCACTCCGTCAGATAGCGGTTACGTTCTGCCAGGGTAATCTGGCGAACTTGCATGAGTTTGACTCGGTTCACCCGTTCCAGCAGCTTGGCTTCCGCCTTGCGGCGCGAACCATACTCGCGAAGGGCCAGGTCATACTCCGGTCCAAACCGGCTCCGGAGCGCTTCGGTCGTCTTTCTGTTTCTTTGCCTTAGTATCGCAAAAACGATCGCAAGCAGAATCAGTAAACCTATTGTGCTCACGCCAATGACAACTGCGGGTTCTGACATATCGAAATTCATCGCGGGTCTCCATTCCTTGAACATACGGGCTAGGAATAGCAGGTAGAGAGGCGAACAATCGCACTCTCAGCCGACCACCGCCGGTCCATCTATGTTGTGAGTGGGATGTGACAACTGCTCGTGCTGTTGCTTTGTCCAACGGAACACAAATGTCCTTCAAGCGAAAATCCGCACAAAGGTTGGGCGGATCTTCGTCAAATATCGAAAAATTGGCGATATGACAAGGGCGCGGCCTCTTCATGCCATGCCCTTGCGCTCAAAGGCCAGGGCGATCTACTTGTTTCCTGCCGCATCGGAGAGGTAGAGATCGACGTTGCTTCTGTCTACCAGTGTGGTGCCGGTATCCACAAACACCGGGTAGGGCGAGAAGAAGTCTCCCTTGAAGTCCTTGGTTAGTTGGGGCGGCGGCGCGTGGAAGACCTCGTACAGCATCTTGAGCCCAAAATAGCCCATCGTGTAGGGCTTCTGCGCAATCGTTGCGTCGATCGTCCCGTCCTTGATTCCATCCAGCGTGCCCTGGTCCGCATCCCAGGCAATTACCTCCCGGTCGTGAACGTTGGCTCGTTTGAGGACATCGGAGACGGGTTTTCCTGAAGTCGCTTCCAGGCACACAAACGCATCAATCTTCTTGGGTCCGGTTAAGCCTACGAGTTGCTGGGCTTTGTCGAAAGCAACTCGGGCATCGCCCTTGGTGTCTTCGATGTCCACGATCTTGATGCCGGGCTGCAGGCTCAGAGATTGTTTGAAGCCCCTCAGCCGCTCCTCCAGGTTCGGCTGTCCGGGAATGGTAAAGATGGCCACGTTGCCCTTTTCACCGAGGTTCTCGATCAAGCGGCTACCGCCGAGCCGTCCGGCCTCAGCGTTATTGGTCCCGATGAAGTAGAGCCGGCGGCTGATAACTGCGTCCGAATCCATGGTGATGACGGGGATGCCTTCCTGAACGGCCCGGTCAATCTCCCTTTGCAGGGTTGCAACGTCCGCAACGGAGATGAGAATGCCCGCCGGTTTGGCCCCTACCGCCTTCTGCAGAGCGTCCAGCTCACCGACCGGATCGTAGCTTTGCGGTCCGACGACCTTGGCGGTCACCTTGTACTGCGCCGCAGCCTTGTTGAATCCGGATGCCGCCGTCTGCCAGTATGGCAGCGACAAATTTGCCGCAATCATGTAGAAAACATCTTTGTTCGAGTCGGTGTTGCACCCGGAAGAGAATGCAACTCCAAGTGCCAGCATGGCCAACGCAATTCGTTTCATTGTTTTCATGCCTGCCTCCGGTAAAGATGTGAAAGATCTGAAATCCACGCGACAGAGCGGGGCTCTGCACGCACTTGTAAATTAGGGCAGGATAGTACCTTCCGACGGGGGGCATTGTCCAATCCCTGCCAAATCATGGAGTTTATTCGCTCTGCGACGGCATAGTTGTTGATTTGGGCGTCTCTGCGCCGCTTCCGGCTGTGGCTCACTCCCGGGCATCGGATAAGTCCCGCAGCTACCCACGATCCGGGTCTGACCAGGCAAAGTTCTCGCCGGGTGTCATCGATAATGGTCAGTTCCGCTCCCGGAGCCTCCAACTCGGATTCGGATTGCGGAGCGAAACCACGTCTACAACCGATTGGAATTCCTGCATGACCGCGTAAAGGCTAAAATGCGGCGAGAGCGCGGCTGAATTGCCGCGCCCTCGCCGTTTCGCCGGTTGCTTGATCAGCAGGTGCCGTTATGCAGGTCTGGCCCTGTCTGTTGTTCCTGGAGTGCCGCCTGCGCAGCTGCCAGCCTTGCGGTCAACAACCGGAAGGGCGAGCAGGATACGTAGTTAAGCCCGATCTTGTGACAGAACTTGACAGACTCTGGATCGCCGCCATGTTCGCCGCAAATACCAACCTTGAGGTTGGGCCGGGTGTTGCGTCCCTTGGCCGTCGCCATCTTCACCAGAAGGCCCACGCCTGCCTGGTCCAGAGTGGCAAAGGGATCCTGTTTGAAGATGCCTGCCTTGAGATAGGCCGGCAGGAAGTGGTTGATGTCATCACGGGAAATACCGTAAGTGGTCTGCGTCAGATCGTTGGTGCCGAAGCTGAAGAACTCGGCTTCTTCGGCAATCTGCTCCGCGGTAAGTGCTGCGCGGGGCAGCTCGATCATCGTGCCCACCATGTAATCCACCGTGGTGCCCTTCTCCTTGAAGACCATGGACGCAATGCGCCGGATGATCGCGGACTGGTTGCGCATCTCCTCGATGGATCCGATGAGTGGAACCATGATTTCAAGGTGCGGATCGCCACCGTGATTCTTGACGTTGACCGCGGCCTCGATGATGGCGCGCACCTGCATCTCGGTGATCTCGGGGAACGCGATGCCTAGACGGCAGCCGCGCAGGCCCAGCATCGGGTTCACCTCGTGCAGCTCCTGGACCCGCGCCAGCAGAATGCGCAGTTCCTTCAGCTTCGGTGAGCGAGGCTTGGTGTCCTCAAGGTGCGAGATCTCCACCAGCAGATCTTCGCGCTGGGGCAGGAACTCATGCAGCGGAGGATCGAGCAGGCGGATGGTGACAGGCAGAGACTCCATGGTCTTGAACAGCCCCACAAAGTCGGCACGCTGCATGGGCAGCAACTTTTTGAGCGCGTCGCGCCGCTCGGCTTCGGTTTCCGCCAGGATCATGGCGCGGACGTGCTCGATCCGGCCCTCGGCAAAGAACATGTGCTCTGTGCGGCACAGTCCAATCCCCTCGGCCCCAAACAGGCGCGCCTGCTTGGCGTCGCGGGGTACGTCGGCGTTGGCGCGAATCCGCAGTTTGCGCACCGGGTCAGCCCAGCTCATGAAGCGAACCAGGTCTGGATCGTCGGGACGAGCCGGAATGGTCTTGAGCTTGCCCTCGATCACGCGGCCCGTGGTTCCGTCTAAAGAGATCCAGTCGCCTTGTTTGAAGGTCTTGCCCTTCACGCGCAGTTCCCTGCGGTTTTCGTCGACGGTGCACTCGCCGGCGCCTGCCACGCAGCACTTGCCCATGCCGCGGGTAACAACCGCCGCGTGGGATGTCATGCCGCCGCGCGAGGTGAGAATGCCGGTCGCAACTTCCATGCCGCCGATGTCCTCCGGCGTAGTCTCGCCGCGGACCAGGATAATGGAGGGATGGTGGCCGCCGTGGTGCAGTTTGACGGCTTCTTCCGCGGTGAAGACGATCTGACCCACAGCCGCGCCGGGCGAAGCCGGCAGGCCCGTGGCAAGAACTTCCACCTTTGCGCCTTTTTCGTCGAGCCGCGGAACCAGGAAGTCATAAAGCTGGTTGGGCTCGACGCGGAAGATGGCCTCTTCCTGCGTGATAAGGCCTTCGCGCACCATGTCGATGGCCACCCGCACGGCGGCCAGGCCGGTCCGCTTTCCGTTGCGGGTCTGCAGCATGTAGAGCTTGCCATCCTGGATCGTGAACTCGAAATCCTGCATGTCGCGATAGTGTTTTTCCATCTTCCACGTGATGGCGCGAAGCTGGTCATACACCTTGGGCATCACACGCTCAAGTTCGCTGATGGGCAGCGGCGTACGAACGCCCGAAACCACATCCTCACCCTGCGCGTTCATCAGGTATTCGCCAAAGAACATGCGCTCGCCCGTTGCCGGATTGCGCGTGAAGCCCACGCCAGTGCCGGAGTTCTCGCCGAGGTTGCCGAAAACCATGGCCTGCACGTTGACCGCTGTTCCCAACCAGTCGTCGATGTGGTTGATGCGCCGATAGGTCTTGGCGCGCTCATTCTGCCAGCTCCTGAACACGGCATCGCGGGCTGCGACCAACTGGTCCAGGGGATTCTGCGGAAAGTCCTTGCCCGTCTCCTTCTTCACCAGCTTCTTGTACTCCGCGATGATGTCTTGCAGAGCTTGCGGTTGAAGCTCGTAGTCGAACTTGACCTTCTCGCGGTCCTTGATGGTGTCGAAGATATGCTCAAACTTCTTCTTTGGGATATCGAGAACCACATCGCCGAACATCTGGATGAGGCGGCGGTAGGAGTCATAGGCGAAGCGCGCATTGTTGCTGCGCTTGGCCAGCGCTTCAACGGCCTGGTCATTCAAGCCGAGGTTGAGAATCGTGTCCATCATCCCAGGCATGGAGAACTTGGCGCCCGAGCGGACCGATACGAGCAGGGGATTTTCGCCCGCGCCCAGTTTCTGCCCCTGGAGCCGTTCCAGCCGCTCGAGGGCAGCGTGCATGTCGGCGTCCATCTGGGGGTTGAGCGCCCCGCGCATGTACTCGCGGCAGGACTCGGTTTGAATCGTGAACCCCGGAGGTACAGGCAGTCCGGCATTGGTCATCTCGGCCAGTCCCGAGCCTTTACCGCCCAGGACGTCCTTCATGCGCCCATTGCCGTCGGCAGCTCCGCCGCCAAAAAAATAAACGTATTTGATTGGAGTTAACGTCGAGCTTGCTTTGCCGGCAAGCTGCTGATCCACCACGCCCTGCGTCATGGGATAAAGCCTCCGTATGGCTAGGATTCCGCGAAAGCGGTACCTATGAGAGGGTGGCGGACGTTGGCTCAGCTTTCAGCGGGGACGGAGCGGTTATTAAGCTGAGCGCGTGCGAGTCATCCAGACATCCGGCTGCGCATCGCGGCATTGCAATGATTCGCAAGTAGATTTAGCTCTGTGAACATACCTTTGCATGTGCTGATCGTCACAGACGATCTCCTTGCAAAGGGAGTCTCGTAGCTGTTCTTGGGTGGGAATTTTCATATTTTGAGACGAGAAATGCAAGTGAAATGAGTTTCTGCTGCAGCCAGCCCCAATTTAAGCAGCCGGCCGCTCAAAACACACGCCAGATTGCGATGCCCAAACCGCATCGTGGGACACGAGAATAGGATCAAGGCCAACCAGTGTCAGGATCTCCGCAACCCGCGCGGAGACATTGCAGACACTGAAACGGTGGCCCGCATTCCGTCCGATACCATAAAGCGAAATCAGCGCTGCTATGCCCGCGGCGTCGATACGCTCGATCTGCTTGAGATCAAGCGCGACGCTCTGCTCCCGCAGCAGAGGTGTTACACGCTGAATGAGGCGTGATTCATTGCCTCTGACCAGTTCGGTCATGCCCGGTGGGGCTACGACCATGGCCTCATTCGTTTCGTTAAGTAAGCAGTTCATATGAACCTCCTATTGCTAGACGCTTTACCCGGCTTCGGCGTTGACATTAATTTTGCCGTCGTGAACCCCGCCACTCATTGCCTTGCAAGGGGACGGCCAAAACCCTCCCGCTGGTATTAAGCTCAAATTGCACGGGATACCGGCATTCTGTTCTTTCCCGTTGAGCCTTGTTGTGTCCGATTCCGTTCCCGGCGTCCGCTATCGAACATGCTGGTGATTACTACGCAGAAGGAAGGGTCGCTGGTTCCATGACTCTCAATCCATCGAATGCGGCCAGCGATGAGTCGGCCCCTCTTCCGACGGTGGAATCCCTGCGGGCGCTGGCCCTGCATGCAGGATTCACCGAGGCCGGCCTCGTCTCTCTTCCCCACGCCCACGATACCCGCGACGCGCAACGCTTTGAACATTGGGTCGACGCGGGTCGCGCCGTGACCATGCACTACCTCGAACGCCGGAGCGAGCAGGGACAGCGCGTCCGCTCGCGTGTGAGCGTGCCGTTTCCTTGGGCGCGCACCGCCATTGTTTGCCTGGCCAGCTATCACAACACGCAGCCTCGCTCCACTGACCCGGCCGACCCAGACGCCGCGTGGATTGCGCGGTATGCCTGGACCAGCCGCCTCCACGCGGACGGAGTCAGGCGTCCCAGCGATTATCACAAGGTGTTGCTTAAGCGCCTGAAGAAACTGGAATCGCGATTGCACGAGCAGCATGGCGCATTTGAATCGCGCGCTTATGTTGACACCGGTCCGGTGGTCGAACGTGCGCTCGCTACCGCCGCCGGCCTCGGCTGGACTGCAAAGAACACGTGCCTGATTCATCCCAGGGTTGGCTCCTACGCATTTCTTGCTGTGCTGCTCACCTCATTGAAGGCCCAGCCTGAACATCTGCCGCTCACCGCGCCGGATCGTTGCGGAACCTGCCGTCGCTGTCTCGATGCATGCCCCACCAATGCGCTCTTTGCGCCTTATCAGATGGATGCGACGCGCTGCATCTCCTACCTGACGATTGAGCATCGCGGACCCATTACAGGGGAGCTGATGGGCGGCATGGGGCGGCAGGTGTTTGGTTGCGATATCTGCCAGGACGTGTGCCCCTGGAATCGCAAAGCACCTGTAAGTGCGGATGACGAACTGGAGGCGCGCGCGGAGCTTGTGAATCCGGCGCTCGAAGCCCTCGCGTCAATGGACGAGCGCCAGTTCGAGAGCACATTCAATGGTTCTCCGGTGCGCCGTGCAGGCTACACCGGCATGCGACGCAACATCGCCATCGCCATGGGCAACAGCGGCGAGCGGAGATTTTCAGCGCGATTGATCGAGTGGGCCCAGGCAGCCGACGAGGGTTTGCGCACGGCCGCCTCTTGGGCTCTCAAGAAACTCGAAGAGAAACGTGACTCCGCAGAGTTGCACTGACGCAAAGCAACTAAGCTCGCGACACTTTCTGCCGAAAACTATACGAAAAATGGCCTAGGATGCGCGCAGAACGTTGGCCGCACTTAGGCCTTTCGGCCCTTGCTGGCACTCAAACTCTACAGGTTCACCTTCGTTGAGAGTCTTGTAGCCGTTCTCCTGAATCGCGGAGAAATGGACAAAGACATCCTCGCCCGTGGAGCGTTGAATAAAACCGTAACCCTTGGCGCCATTGAACCACTTCACTACACCTTGTTCCTTCATGCAGAGACTCCTTTTCTCATCGTAGGCACGGCTTTGTATGCCGGCCTTACCTGTTGTTGGAATGTGATGTCTCGCGGAGCAAGGATTGCATGAGAAACTCGTCCATCATTCAACATCTAGCGAACTGGCTGCGCGTGCGGACGCATGCGCAGAGATAGTTCGATAACTTGTTTAAGTTGGATTTGCGCCGCAAAAAACAAGACATTCAATGAGAGATCGTGTCGCAGATCTCCAAATTTCATCTTGCCGCGTGTGTGATGTCCGGCTGGGCGCCGGATTTCATGAGCGGCTAAATGAACAGAGCTTTGCAACACGCAGTGATTGGCCTTCCTATATTTTTTGGGAAGCACGCTCCCCGGCGCGCTGTGCTCCATTTATGGCAGGATTTTGAGCGCAATGCAAGCGGAAAATGATCGCCCGTCGACAACGCGATATAACTTGTCTCACGAAACGACGGCGCCAATCGCGCAAAAGGGCTATCCTTGAAAGCAACAACCATCAGTGGATGCGCGTTCTTAAGCTATCTGCAGGCATTCATCTTGAAGGCATTACACGAGGGAGAAACGCCCGTTGGCAGCCGTCTCAAATTCCGGTACATATGTGGACCCAGAGGTTGAGGCAGTTCATGTCTCCGCGGAACTCGGTGAACCCCACGCAACCTCTCCGGCAGTTCGCCAAACCAAGTGGTATCGTTGGCGGCGCGACGGAAAAGCGCTGGTAAACTACCTGCTCGATAGTGAAGTGCATACATTCGCCTTCAGCGTTGCGGCCAACGCAATCCTCTCGTTCATTCCATTTATCGTGCTGCTCTATACCATCGCGATTTCTGTATTTCACTCTCCGGCCATGGCTGATGTTGTAAGTGCAATGGTGCGCTATTTCTTTCCGTCCAACCAGGACTACATCGCGAAGAACCTCGTCATCGCGGCTCCGCATCACGGCGTGCAGATCTTCTCGATCATCATGATTCTCATCTCCTGCACCGGTATCTTTCTTCCTTTGGAAGTGGCGCTCAATCAAGCCTGGGGCGTGGCCAAGAGCCGAAACTATTTGCTTAATCAGGCCGTCGCCTTCGGGCTCGCCATCCTGATGGTGGCGCTTGGAATGGTGAGCATCCTGCTCAGCGCGTGGCAGCGTCAGTTACTCGGCTTTCTCTTCCTTCATCACACCGATAACTTCGTCTTCGAGGGCATAAGTTGGATGTGGCTCGCCTTTACCACCGGCGTGGCATGCATCCTGTTCTTCTTTGCAATTTATTGGTTACTGCCTAACTGCAAGGTGCCGGCCATGCCCGTGCTGCGAGCCTCCATTGTCACGGGACTTATTTGGCTCATGGCAAAGTATATCTTTATGGCCGTACTCCCTCACCTTGACTTGAAAGCTCTTTACGGGCCGTTCTATGTCTCGGTAGGTTTGCTGTTCTGGGCTTATTGTTCCGGGTTGATCTTATTCGCGGGAGCGCAGTACAGCGTATCTCGCATGGGAATTAAAAATACTC
>VFSW01015752.1_pt1 | contig 10365 bp, 11 predicted proteins | sample 5358111 | NCBI WGS metagenome assembly VFSW01 (sample SAMN11554181, study PRJNA540505) | mine drainage metagenome | isolation source: sediment from site ElyBrook_90M | place: USA: Ely Copper Mine, Vershire, VT | collected 2017
CTGCGTCACAGGCAATTATCTTCATAGATATGAAATAAAAACCCATTCGTAATATCTAATTGTGACAAAACAGTTAGGATATAAAATGCATGAAAAGTTTTTTGTGATATTTTTAGTGGTTGTTTTTATTTTTCTGTCACTTACATATCCATCCAATGTAGAAGGTTATCACCTGAATCCTTATTTTGAGAGATATTTGAAAAATCCCCAGATGCATACGGCTGTCGGCATTGCTTCTTACGGTCTTTATCCAACCAGCAATGGATTTAGTCGTTATACCATAGAAACAGGCAAAATAATGGCAAAAGCTACAGTCAATTCGCTTCAAGCATATGATAGATCATCATCAAGTTTACTGCCTGCAAGTAATTCCAAGTGCATAACTGGACAGGAATATCAGCCATTGAATTCAGACATACAAAACGGTGCCAACCTTCAGTTCAATGTCATGATGCAAGTCATTACCACCGAAGGCTCACAGACAATATGGCTTCAGGATACAGATCGGTTCAATACGATACAAATGACAGTAAACATGCCCCATGATATAGTTGCAAATATTACATCTGGAGGCAGTGAAAATATATCTTATGGAAATGGCGTTGTCAATCCACTTCAACATGGAATTGAATATTACGAATACGAGGGAACGTGTTATAGGTATTCGTTGCCTTTGACAATCACGTACGAAATAGAGGTACACAAGATCTCAGACAGTATGGTACAAGTTATATTCAAAAATGATGGTAGATCTTTTGATACCGTCTATCTTCCAATACCAAACGTGGAATCAGCACATATTGTAGTGACTCCCAATCAACATGAGATTCCATATGATGCCGAGCTTGTATGGTCCGGATACTGCTGTTCTCAAGAGTCTGCTTTTACACAGATGAATTCTACTTTATCCATGTATTATGAAGGAGATGATAACAAATTGCATGGATTCCCGTCACTTTTTACCTTTGGAACTAATACTGCAGAAACTGCAAGTAACCTTCTTGTTAAAAGAGATAGTCAAAGGATACAGGTAGTCATAGGCAGAAACAACAACACGTTACTTGAACGGGAAAAAAACTCCATATTCACTACCACATTACGTGGAAGTACGACCATTCCGCCTTGGATTAAAAACACCGCCAAATGGTGGTCTGAAGGTCAGATTGGAGATACTGATTTTATAAAAGGTATGCAGTACTTGCTACAAAATGGAATCATGCATGTTCCTGTTACACAACATAGTTCCGGCACAGAACAACAGATACCGACATGGATAAGGAGCAATGCGGGCCTATGGGCAGACGGGCAGATATCAGACGGAGAATTTATCAGAGCAATACAGTATCTTATCAATAATAACATAATTCACATAAACCCGTGAATTGGTATTGTTGCAACCCCACCTTTTCATACAACATGATATTTTTTCTAGATTAAAATCGATGATTTTTCAGTTGACAGTTTTTCAGATATTGCTGGCATGGTATAGAAAAATTCATCCTCAAAAGCAAAGTCCTGTTTTCCCTGCTTTCTTAATGACTCAAAATATTTCATGCATTCAACATAGAAACTATTTGGTTGGTTTTCTTGTGGCATACACGGTATTTTCAAAAAAGATGTTTCTTTTAATGTGTAAGAGATTTTAGACATTGTTATTGTCTTTTTTTTACTTTTATACACTATCTGAGAGGATTTTACAGACAAACACAGTCATTTCATAGCCACCGCTTCGACACTACCATGAAGATACGATGTACGTCACAGTACGAGACGACCATATTACATGTCATTTTGAAAAGCAAATTTGATTTGACTGTCTATGAAGCAGTTTGTTCAGAAGCGTCTTGTATTCCTAGCCATGTGTATCCTTTTTGTTCCAGCTCATCTGCAAGTTCCTTTGGGCCTTCTTTTATCATCTTTCCCTGCGCCATAACATGCACATAATCAAGTCTGTCCAAGAATTTGAGAATTCTCGCGTAGTGTGTAATTACTATTACAGTTGCGTCTTTTCTTGAGACTTGACTTATTGCCTTTGCAACTGCCTGAACTGCGTCAATATCCAACCCAGAATCAGGCTCATCTAGGATGGATATCTTGGGTTGCAGTACTGCCATCTGTAAAACCTCAGACCTCTTTTTTTCACCACCAGAGAATCCCTCGTTGAGATATCTTGACAGGAAATCATGTCTTAGCCCCACCTGATCAAGATTCTTTTTTAGATAGTTTTGAAATTCTCTTACTGTCAAAAAGACCTCGCGGTTTTGATCTCCAAGCGATTTGCTCAATGCATTGTAAGCGGTTCTTAGAAAATGAGAATATCCAACTCCTGCTACCTCCGTCGGGTATTGAAATGCCAAGAACAATCCTTTCTTTGATCTCTCATCAGCTGACATTCCCAATATGCTTTCCCCGTCAAGAAGAATGTCACCTCCGGTTACCTCATATTTTGGATGACCTAAAATTGTATAAGCTAGAGTGCTTTTTCCTGATCCGTTTGGACCCATTATTGCATGTACCTCACCAGGACCTGTCTTGAGGTTTACTCCTTTTAGGATCTCCTTGCCTTCTCTTTGAGCGTGAAGATCTTTGATTTCAAGTACTGCCATCTTGCATTTACCAACTTGATTTCGATATATAATCTAACAAAAAATTAGATCAAGCTAATTGTACTTGCCCAGCTGCCATGATTCTAGACTATCATGATATGACTTTGTATTGATCAAGGTTTGTAGGTGCATCACAAATCATGATATGCCCATGGATTAGGTATTATTTTCTAGATTGCCTAGAAAATGTCCTTGTTTGAAAAACCAGCATTTCCTCGTCTGAGAAGATACTGCCTTTGAGACCTCAATGGTATGCCCTGCAATGACAGACGTGTTGTCGATCAATTGGTCTTTTATTACTCATATTCCGCAATAAGGCGATCTTGATCTTTTTTGGCGCAAAAAATTAGATTCCTTTGTTGATCTTAACATGCACTCGTGCCTGAGGAGCGTTATTTTAGGCCGTAAAAAGGGTAAAAAAAATACCAATTTGCTTATTGCTGAATATAGGTTATTACAACTACGGTAAAAGCATAGTATGTCATCTTGGTATCCAGAATGACTCAGAATCAATAGGACCAGGAGTTGACATGATTTGAGTTGAGACATGGCAACCACATCCATGCCTAAACTATCCATATGTGCACGTGATAATAAAAAACAAAAAGGAAGGGATTAGTTTTTGGCTAACGTTGGCTTTAAGATAACCCTGATCTTATATGCGGTCAGAATTTCCTTGCATCTGTTTCGTATAGTAACCTCTGTGATTCCTGCAACACTTGATACATCTCTTTGCAGGACGCTCTGTCCAAGCAGTGTTGAGGCAATGTAAAGATATGCAGCGGCAAGACCATTTGGTGCTTTTCCATCTGCCAGGTTGTGGTCTTCTGTCTTTTCTGCAATCTCAGCAGCGAGTCTTTCTACGCGTACATCAAGTTTTGCAAGATTCGCAATCTTTGATATGTATTTTTCAAGGGTTACTACGGGTGATGTATTTGATCCAAGTTCCATCACAAGTATTCTATAGTATTTCGCAGTCAGTTTTACGTTCATTTTTTCGTCCTTTGTACTTCCAGTTGCAGAGCAAATCTCATCTAATGATCTTACAACATCGCACTGTTTGCATGCCATGTAAATGGTTGCAGCTGACATACATGCAACGGACTTTCCCTTTGCCTCTGCTTGACTATCAAAGTTTCTGTATATTATTGACGCAGTCTCAATTACATTTCTTGATAGTGCTAGGGACTGACATGTCTCCCCTATCTTTGAGAGTATGTTCACAAGTCGTCTCTCTTTTGGAGAGGCTACTCTTATTCTTGTCTGCCACTTCCTTAAGTTGTACATCTGAAGTGCCATGTCGCTTGAAATTGTTTTACCACTAAAGTCTTTTGTTCCTAGTGCTATCTCCGTTCTTATTCCAAGGTCATGTTGTGCATAAGTTGTTTGACCAGTTGCTCTTACAGTTTTCATTTTTTCTTCTGGATTTGTCGATCTTGATTCTGGACCGTAATCTGACATCTGCTCCATTGCGACCAGTCCGCAGCCAGAACAAATTTTTTCTCCACTATGAATGTCATCAACCAAGGCTGATCTACATTCTGGACAATTGGTTTGTAGTTCTGTCATGTTCATCTTCTGTTTCCTCTGAATCTTTTTGGTTTCATCGCAGGAGATTCTTCGACGACGTAAACATGCTTCCCGATGTGTCTTTTTATATTATTGGTAAGCGGAATAGCTGACGCATATGGTGCATCAACTGGACCTATCATTTCCGAAACTTTGGCTACTTTGGTCCCAGAATTATCCACTACTATCTGACCGTCATGTAACGGTTTAGAAAGTCTAATCAAGACTCTACCGCTATTTGCTAAATGCAAAACTTCGCCTACCTCCTGCAATTATTGAATCAACCCAATACTGTTATCAATAGAGTTCTGTCAAAATTACTTTAGCTCTAAGCTAGAATATCCGTTTACTTGGTCTGTTTAGCCCTTCGCGATACCATCTTGTCCGAGATTGCAGAAATTATTTTGGTTTTTGGTTGTACCTTTACAAGTGAGATATAACCTGATCTGACATATGGCCTCCTTGGAAATCTCACCTGCTCATTAGTTTCAGTTGGCTCAAACCCAGCTGCCTTGGCAGCATCTACCAATTCTTTGAGCGATGGATCAAAAATACTTTTTTCTCGCGATACACGCCGACCCAGTTTTTTTGGAAGTGTCTTGTTGAAATAATCCAACCAGATTACGACGTGTTCGTAATCTTTCATTTTTTAATCACTTTATCAGAATTGCGTTTACTGCTCCATCTTGTCCTGGCCTTGAAACTACTTTGCATTGTCCATCCTCGGTTTCCAAAATCGCGCCCTTTGAAATTACACCGCGTCTTTCATAATCACTACTTGCGGGATTTCTTAGAACTTTGAGTATTTTTACTCTCTTTACTTTTCCATCTGGAACAGCTAGATTTACAAAATCAGTGGTCTTAAGGGCAGTCTTTCGATTATATCCTCTGACTTTTCTTGTAATGGTGACATGAGCACCCGGAATTGCCTCAACTGAATATCGATCAATTTCATACTTCCTTCTGGTCCTAAGAGGATATCGTCTGCCCCCTGTTATCTTGCTTGTGGCAAGATTTTCCACAGATTTCTTCACAAGCAGACAATAAAGTGACTCTAATTTATACCATTTAGAACAAAGCATCCCATCATCTAGTCTTTACTGATTTTGTGTCATGGGTTTTACATCTTCAGTCTGCGGCGTGGGTTGGCTTGGAGAGTTTGTGTTCGAAGATCTGACTTTTGTGAAGAGTTTCTGTTTTAACAAATCTTTGTCACCCTGTATTCCAAAATATTTCTGGAATTTTTCTGTTGTGTTGTATATCTTGAGCCTTCCAACATTTTGGTGTTCAATGTATGCCAGCTGTTCAAGCAGTCTGAGGTGCAGATATACGCCGGAACCGCGGACCTCAACCAATCTTTTTGATGAAATCGGTTGCATGTATGCAACATATGATAGGGTCTTCAGCGTAGCGGTTGGAAGCAAGGGTTTTGATGCATACTTTCGGATAACAGTATTGTACTCTGGCCTTAGCTGAAATACGTACGATCCATCAGGCAGTGATACTATCTCTATTGCCCTAAAGGCAGATTTTGTCTTTTTTACAATTCCGGTCATTAGAGCGAGCGTCTTGGCTCTGGATTCTGTACCAGAGGCCTTTATCAATTCCTCGATTGTAAGTGGCCTTCCTGCAGAATATAGAGCAGCTTCTAGTCTTGCAATTGCCTCATCATCTCCTATCTTGCCCATTTATACAAAAAGAGAGTCGTAAGATTACTTAAAGGAAATCCCTATTGACAGTTGATTTACTTGTAAATTTCTATTTTGTAAAAGAGACTATTATATCGTCTTCTGTCTGCTCCAAGTCGACCTTCACATCTCTTGCCAAAAATAATATTGCAAAGAAACACCTGATCACATCTACCAGTTCAAGACCAGAGGTGATGTTCTTAAAGGAACCTGACCCTGTAGGCCTAATCTTGTTCATTATTAGATTCTCATATTGACCAATTATCTTCTCAAGCGAGATGAAATAATCGTCAAAATTTGGTACCTGGACTGGTTCAAACTCCATCTGCCTACGACTTGAGCGTGGATTTGCAATAGCCCCAATCAGGTTCTCAAGTACTGAGAGTAACTCGTCCAAGGTGACAGGATACGTAGATTCGTGTCGATATGGCATGTCAATCATTTCAATATCTACGTCTTCTCTCTGGCTGAGTGGCCGCTTCTCCATTGCTGCCTTTTGTAGCGCAAATATGCTTTCCACCTTCATTCTGTGAATCATTGCAGACGAAAGGGCTGCAATTCCAGCTACACGGAGATCTTTCTTCTCTGTCTGGTTTAGAATTGAGATCAGCATCTCCAGTATACGAGTGATATCTATACTCCAGACATCTTTTTTAGATATATCAAGAGGCGTAAATAGGATGTTAACAGGAGGTTGTGCAAGCCCGGTGCCGGTGTTTTCCTCAGCCACTAGGTACAATCCACCTTGTCTTTATAATATATGTTTGATTTGCTCTTTTGATAGCCCAAGTCAAGATTTTTACCGTTTTTGCTACTCAAAAAATATAATCTCGTGCCACATTAGCACAAGTGTTGGATAAAGACATTGAAAAGTTTGACTTGGCATGCACCTACTTGAAAAATAATCAGAGTATATCAGCGCATAATCTGTTCATGTCTCTTGCACAAGATGCTATGAAGAAGGATGACTTCAAGGCTGGGGTATATCTTATTCTTGCCTCCGAATGCAAGGCAAGACAAGACAAAGACAACAAAGAAGAATTTGGTATGGCTGCAAGATACTATCTCATGGTTGCAAAAAAAGACAAGTTCAGTTCATCCTATGCATATCAATGTGCCGCAAGATGTTTTCTCAAGTCAGGACAGATAGACAAGGCAATGAAAGTGTCAGATGAGGCAAAAAAACATATGCCAGTAATTATTGAAGAGCGAAGACCGATTGTCATAGTAGATGATAGTCCAGCAATTACGTTACGCCTCAAGAGTTACCTAGGACAGCTTGGATATGGAGACGTCAAGACAGCAAATAACGGAAATGGCGCCATTAAACTTGTTACAGAATTAATTAACGACTCACAAAACCCTCTCATATTGCTTGATATGCAGTTACCTAACATGACTGGAGACATTGTTGCTAAGAAACTGCTAGAGAAAAAACCAGATCTTTCCATCATATTGATAACTGCAGATGAAAAAAATAATCCGCGAGTTCGCAATACAATCGGATTTGGTTCTGTTGCATTCATTCAAAAACCATTTACAATAAATGAGTTAAAAAACGCACTTGATATCACAGAACAAAGCCGGATCAGATAAGAAGTAAGAGGGACATGTTCAAGAGATTGATATCTTTTACTTGAAGACCGCTTATTCTATAATCAGAAATTTGATCAGAGAACTTTTCAATTATTTTTGATGTTGGGTTTTTCTCAGCACTATCAAGTCTCACGACTACTAACATATTCCAATCACCATCAAGCATTGCAATAAAAAGATAATTTGGAAATGTCTTTACAAAATCTCTTATCGATTCTACTTGACTGTTAATTGAACGCGTAATCTTTAATTTCAAAAACAATGCCTCAAACTCATCTGTGGCAGATACACCGCTCAAGACCGCCTTGTAGCCTTTTATAATTCCGCTCTTCTCTAATCGCTCAATTCTCTTTCGGATGGTTCTATCCGAAACGTCCACCCCTGCGTTTCTAAGCTCAGATGCAATATCCTTTGAAGGAGTTCTTGCATTCTTGTTTAAAATCGCAATAATCTTTTGGTCTATTTCATCTAAAGACGACCAGCCTGAATCTCCCGACATTACTAGTATAGCAAATCAAGTGTTTTTGAGTTTTATGATGGTCCCACGCGCAGGGTTTGTCATGTCAGTTTAACCCCTATCCATTTTATTGTGTGAGAATAGCGTTTTTTAGATATTCATCGGGTCTCGAATCAGAGCATGCATACCGGGGGTGGGTTTTGTCAGATCAGTTTAACACCGCCCCATTATAAACGGGAGACCCGAAATTTTTAACTTTCTTAATCTGAATCCAAAATTATATCAAAGGAGAACATGTCAAAATTTTGCAATCACATCGGGTAAGTAGATACGCGTTTTGTATGCCCACTATGAATAGAATTTACATAGTGAATCTTAGACCCGAAATTAATGCGGTTGCCGCGATTTATAGTTTTAGTTCGGTGCGTTGGAGATTTAGACATTGAATAATTATCAAACAAAACTGTTCTGGGTAATCTATGAGACCTGATGAATTCATAGGCCTCGTTGTTTACACAGAACTGGTAGAGATCATCTTTAAATGTCTAACAAATAAATGGAGGAAGGGGTTTGGTTAGAGCGAAAAATTTATTCTGTTTAATTTCTTCCATTACACTTCTACTTGCAGATTATTATCAATTGGGTTCGTTAGGCGCTAAATTAGTTTGAAATTTAATCAATTACTTCAACTTTTGAATTCATATCAAACATACCTGCTATTCTTTGTATCAAGTCTTGTTCTTCTTGGTTTTGTGCATGTAGTATACGGATTTGGCAGTATTACTACAATCCCCGTTGGTAAAGATCCTCAAGGAATAGCATATGATCCAGTACGAGGAGAGATCTTTGTTGTAAATACTCTCTCAAACAATGTCTCTGTCATAAATGATGACACTGACAAAGTGATTGGATCAATCCCAGTTAGTAATTATTCTAGTTTGGCCGCATACGACTCTGCAAGAAGAGAGATCTTTGTGACTAATGAGGAATCAAACAATGTTTCTGTCATAAGTGATGACGTTGACAAAGTGATTGCAACAATAAATCTCCCATCTTCTTCTTATGGAATTGCGTATGATCCAGCAAGAGGAGAGATCTTTGTGTCGAATTATGTTTCAGATAGTGTTTATGTCATAAGTGATGTAAACTACAACATAACAAAAGTTATATCAATGCCAGCTGGCATTTTTTCTGAAATCGCATACGACTCAACAAGAGGGGAACTCTATGTTACAAGTCCTCATTCAAACAGTGTTTCCGTGATAAACGATGCAACTAACACGGTAATTGCAACAATACCAGTCAGTGATCCGTACGAGATAACATACGACTCGGCAAGAGGATATCTCTATGTTACAAGTCCTGAAGGACCTAACGCAAACAGCGTTTCCGTGATAAACGATGCAACTAACACGGTAATTGCAACAATCCCTATGGGTGGAGAAGGAGGCATAGCCTACGACTCAACGAAGGGATATATCTTTACTGAATCTGGTTATTCGGAGATTAATATGATAAATGACGCAACCAACAAAGTAATTGCAACAATTCCAGATAGTTCAGCAAACAATATAGTATACGATTCCAGTAGAGGAGAGATCTTTGTTACAAATTATGTCTCCAACAATGTTTCTGTCATTAATGACTCGCCGCCTCCATCCAAAGACAATACTACCACAACAGTCTTTCCAAATCCATCTTCTGTTACATCCGGGCAACAGGTAACCTATACTGCCACAGTCACAGATGATACTAGTAATTCACCCACCCCCACAGGAACAGTATCATGGAATGATAGCAATGCTGGTGGCCACTTCAGCTTGTATTCCTGTATACTCTCAGGTTCGGGTGCATCCGCTACATGTACCATCACATACACTACATCATCAACCAAACCTGTTACCATCACTGCATCATATGGAGGAGACACAACACACAACCCCAGTTCTGGTGCATCAACATTGACAGTCTTTACACAACCAACCCAACAGCTAACTGCTTCAGCTTCTTCAAACATTCAGAGCGGCAATGCCCCTACCGCCGTATCTTTTACGGGAACTGCAAGTGGTGGTATTCCACCATATACATGGTCATGGAATTTTGGAGATGGCTCTACCAGTACTGAACAGAATCCAAATCATACATTTGCCAATGCTGGTACCTACACTGTTAGTCTTACTGTGACTGATTCTAACCATACCAGTGTCCAATCAAATACTGCAACAATAAGCATTACACAACCAACCCAACAGCTAACTGCTTCAGCTTCTTCAAACATTCAGAGCGGCAATGCCCCTACCGCCGTATCTTTTACGGGAACTGCAAGTGGTGGTATTCCACCATATACATGGTCATGGAATTTTGGAGATGGCTCTACCAGTACTGAACAGAATCCAAATCATACATTTGCCAATGCTGGTACCTACACTGTTAGTCTTACTGTGACTGA
>VFSW01015753.1_pt1 | contig 10365 bp, 10 predicted proteins | sample 5358111 | NCBI WGS metagenome assembly VFSW01 (sample SAMN11554181, study PRJNA540505) | mine drainage metagenome | isolation source: sediment from site ElyBrook_90M | place: USA: Ely Copper Mine, Vershire, VT | collected 2017
CTTCGCGATCACCCAGGCGATCGGGAACGCGAGGCACAGCGTCGCGAAGGTCGCGACCGCCGACATCCACGCCGTGCGCACGAAGGTATGCCAGTACTCGGGCTGCTCGAAGAAGGTCCGGTATTGATACAGGCTCGGCACGTACTCGCGCGGGCCGATCTGTTTGCGGAACGAGAGCATGGCGAGTTCGACGTGCGGCAGCAGGATCAAGAGCCCGAGCCAGGCGAGCGCCGGCGCCATCAACAGGCCGAGGCGCCAGGAGCGGCGGGCGCGCGCTGCGGCCGGTTCAGCCACGGCCGTCACTCCCCACCGTGAAACACGTGGCGCGCGTCGGATCGAAGCTGAAGACGATCGGTTCGCCGGGTTTCAGGTCCGCGAACTGACCGGTCTGGGGCAGGGCGATGCGGAATTCGCGGCGCGAGCGCGCCTCGCGCAACAACAGCGCGGATTTGGCGCCGTCGAACAGCAGGCTCTCGACCACGCCCTCGTGCGCGGGCTGATCGGGCGGCAGTTGGTTGCGCAGTCTGCCGAGCGTCGCCGCCTCCGGGCGTATGAACGCCTCGACCGCATCACCGACCGACGCCGGGCCGTGGCGCCGGGCGCGCACCGACCAGCCCTCGCCGGTCTCGACCTCGACCGTGTCGGCGTCGACCGCGATGGCGCGGCCGGCGACGCGGTTGCTGTCGCCGACGAAGCCGGCCACGAACGCGCTGGCGGGTCGGTAGTACAGGTCCTGCGGCGTGCCGAGCTGCTCGAATCTTCCCTGATTCATCACGCCGACGCGGTCGGAGAGCACCAGGGCCTCGGACTGGTCGTGAGTGATGTACACGAAGGTCGTGCCGAACTCGGCCTGGAGCTGTTTCAGCTCGATCTTCATGTGTTCGCGCAGCTTCAGGTCGAGCGCTCCGAGCGGCTCATCGAGCAGCAGCAGAGTGGGTTCGAGCACCAGGCTGCGCGCGATCGCGACCCGCTGCCGCTGCCCGCCGGAGAGCTCATCGACACGTTTGCCGGCGGCGCCGGCGAGCCCGACGCGCTCGAGCATCGCCTCGGCCTTGCGGCGTCGTTCGGCACGGCCAATCCCCCGCCGGGCGAGGCCGAACTCGACGTTCTCGCCGACGGACATCATCGGAAAGAGCGCGAGCTGCTGGAACACCATGTTCACGGGACGGCGGTTCGGTGCGACGCCGCGCATGTTCTTGCCGCCGATCGCGATCTCGCCTCCATCGGGTTGGATGAATCCGGCGATCATGCGCAGCAGTGTCGTCTTGCCGCAGCCCGAGGGCCCCAGGATCGAGAAGAAACTGCCTCGTTCGACGGCGAAAGACAGCGCATCGACCGCGACATGCTCGCCGTACCGCTTCACGACCGCGTCGGCGGCCAAGTCCGGTTGGTTCATCGGGACCTCGATGCCTCGGGCAGCGCACGCACGCGCGGCTGCGGTTGATGACGATCCTGCACACGACGCCCCGCAGAGTATCCCGAACGGGCGGTGCAGGTCGACCCCGGGCCTTGGGCACGGGCGCGAGTGGTTGGCACGTGGAATTCCGGATACCTTCGGCCCTCGTCGGCGTTACCATGGGGCACATTACCGCCCACGAGAGGAACCAAGTCATGAGCGAAGCCAGTACCCGAACCTTGATCGATGATCTGCGCGCGGTGGTGGCCGACGCCGAGGCGCTCGTCGCCGCCACCGCCGGGGATGTCAGCGACCGCGCCCGGAGCGCCCGCGACCGGGCGACCGGTTCGGTCGAAAACGCGCGCGCGCGCCTGGCCGAACTGGAGGCGGACCTGCGGCGCCGTGCCAAGGCGGTGAAGGATGACGCCACCCAGTACGTGCACGACAACCCGTGGCAATCCGTGGGTATCGCCGCCGCCGTCGGCATCGTCGTCGGCATACTGCTCGGGCGCCGCTAGGCCCATGGGCGAGGCCGCGCCCGACGCGGGGCTCATCGCGTCGCTGCGCCGTGTGGCGGCGACACTGATCGAACTTGCGCGCACCCGGATCGAGCTGATTTCGGTCGAGGTCGAGGAACAGATCGAGTACGCGGCGCAGCTTCTGTTGTGGGGTGCGGCCGCGCTGTATTTCGCTTCCTTGGCGGTGCTGCTGCTCGCGTTGACGATCGTGATCGCATTTTGGAACACCCATCGCCTGCTCGCCGCGTTCGCCGTGACCTTCGCGTTCGCGGCTGCCGCGCTCGTGGCAGCACTGCGCGTTCGCTGGCGGTTGCGGCGCCGGCCGCGCTTCCTGTCGACGACCAGCGCCGAATTGAAGCGCGACGCCGAAGCACTGGATCGCGATCGGTCATGAGCGCGCGCGCAAGGCTCCTTGTCGCGAGGCGCGAACGCCTCTGCGCGCGCAGCGGCGTGTTGCGCGGCGAACTGCGGCGCGATCTCGGCGCGTTGGCGGGACGCATGGAATTCGCCGACCGTGTGGCTTCGCTGGCGGCTTCGCCTTGGACGCGCCTTCTGGCGACGGTCGGTGCGACGCTGCTGTTGTTTCGCCGACCGCGCCGACTGGTGCGGCTGATGCTGCGCCTCGCCCCGTTCGTGCCCGTGGTGCGCCCGTACTGGCGGCGCTGGCTGCGCGGCTTTCGCGCACGAGCGCACGCCCGGGCGCCCGGGGCGCTCAATCCGCAGCCTTGATCCGGTCGAGGATGCGGCCCTCGATCAACTCGAGACCGGCCGGTATCGCCGGGTACCAGTGGATCTTGTCGAGCGACGCCTCGGTTGGGAATGCCGCGTCGTATTGCGCCTTCAGGCGCGGATCGATGTACGGTTCGGCGCCTTTGGCCGCCGAGAAGCTGCCGACCGAGTCGACGATCTGCGCGGCGATGCGCGGCTGCATGGTGAAGTTGATCCATTTGTAGGCGGCGGCATCGTTGCGCCCATGTGCCGGCAGCGCGAAGGTGTCGAGCCAGCCGAGCGCGCCGGATTTCGGCACCAGGTATTTGATGTTCGGGTTCTCGCGGTTCAATTCCCAGCCGCCGCTGTCCCACATCATCGCCGCGACCACCTCGCCGCTGCGGAAGGCGTCCAGCAGTTGGTCCTTGTTATCGTAGAAGAACCTGAAATTCGGCTTGCAGGCGATCAGGGCCGCGCCGACGTGGTTCATCAGCGCGGTGTAAGCCTGGGGGTTATTGTAGAGCGCGAACGGGTCCTGGCCTTCGGCGAAGGCGAACGCGATCAGGGTCGGGCGCTTCAAGCGCACCGCCGTTTTGCCCTTCAGCGCCGGCTGGCATAGGTCCGGATAATCCGTCACCTTTGGCGCCGCCTGGGTATTGACGACCAGGCCGTCGGTGCCGAACAGGTACGGGAGTCCATAGACCTTGCCGCCGATGGTCGTCGTCTTGCGGGTGACCGCGAGCAGCGAGGGGCGGAACTCGCCGAGGTGTACACGGCTCAGGTCGAGCGGCTTGTAGATGCCGAACTCTTCCTGCGGACCGAGGATGCGGTCCTGGGAGGGCTGCGCCAGGTCGTAGCCGGCGCCGCCGGTTGCCCGCAACTTGGAGATCATTTCTTCGTTGTTGGAGACGGTCACCTCGACGTGAATGCCGGTCTGGTGCTCGAACTCCTCGATGACCTTGCGTGGTGCATAGCCGGCCCAGGTGAGGATGCGCAGCGTACCGCCGTGGTGGCTATGACTGCAGCCGGAGAGGAGTGCGACGCCGAGAAAGATGCCGGTGGCGAGGATCCGCTTCATCAAGGCTCCCCTGAAGACGATGGTTCAGACCAGCATCTTACCGAAACACCCGTGCCGCGTCCGCTCTGGGGAGTCTTCAGGCCGCCGCGGAGGTGCCGCAGACCGGCGTCGGCGTCGGCGCCGGCGCCGTGGCCGGCGCGGGCCGCGCGCACAGCGCGTCCAAGGTCTCCTCGAACGGCCGCGCATGGCCGTAGAAGTGGCCTTGCGCGTAATGCACGCCGAGATCGCGTACGCAGGAGGCGATGGCCGCGTCCTCGACGTATTCGGCGACGGTTTCGAGGCCCAGTTCCTCGGCGATCTGCACCAGAGCTCGTATCAGCGCGCGCGAACGGGCGTTGTTGAGGACGTCGCGCACGAACTTGCCGTCGATCTTGATCTGGAAGACGTCGAGGTCCTTCAGTTGCACGAGCGAGGAGACGCCGGTGCCGAAGTCATCGAGCGCGATCCGCGAGCCGATCTCGGCCATGCGCGTGATGAAACGCTGCGTCGCCTTCAGATTTCGCGCAGCCGCGACTTCGGTCATTTCCAGGTCGATCATGCCCGGCGGGATGTCCTTTCTCTTGAGCGCAATGCGCACGAAGTCCGCGAATTCCGGCTGGCTCAGGGACTGCCCGGTGATGTTGATCGCGAAACTCGCGCCGAGCGCGCGCAAGCGCGCCGCGACGGGCGCCAGCATCTCGATCGCGTGCTCGACCACCCAGCGATCGAGGCGCTCGAGGAGCTGATAGCGTTCCGCGGCCTCGAGGAATTCGCCGAGCGAGAGCATCTCGCCGGTTTCACCGCGAACGCGAACCAGGATCTCGTAGTGATACGGGCGGGCCTTCGGCGCGAGCGCGATGATCGGCTGGGCGTAGAGTACGAGGCGGTCGCTTTCCATCGCCGCCGTGAGTGTTTCCGATATCCGTACCGCATCGTGGCGGCGAATGATCGTGTGATCACCATCGTCGTAGATCTCGACCCGGTCACGGCCGCGGTCCTTGGCGACCCGGCAGGCGGTTTCGGCCGCCGCGAGCGCGTGCTGGTGGGATGTGGCCGAGGGCATCGCGACGATGCCGAAGCTCGCGCTGACGCCCCGGTGGCGGCCTTCGAACGAGAGCGCGGCGATCACCTCGCGGGTCAGTTCGGCCCAGCTGCGCGCTTGGTTGAGCGTGTGCTCGTACAGGATCGCGGCATAGCGGTCTCCGGACAGATGGGCAGCCACCGCGTCCACATCCTGCAGCCGCTCGCGCCAGGATTGCCCGACGCGGCGGATGATCTCATCGCCCGCCTCGAATCCGGCGATGTCGTTGACCGCGTGCATGCGGTCGAGGTTCGCGTAGACGACACAGGCCGCGCCGCGCCGCCGGCGTCTCGCGATTTCGGCTTCGAATGCATCCCAGCGCAGCAGTCCGGTCTCGGTGTCGATGCGCTGTTGCAACAACTGCAAGAGTTTCGCCGCCTGCGGTGTCAACGCGGCCAGATCGCTCTCGGTGAAGCCCTCTTGTGCGTGCGGGCGAAGCAGGGCGACGAACCCTTGCGCCGGCTGCGTCGCGCACAGGGGTGCGGTCAGGATCCGATGCTCGAGCAAGGGGCCGTCGCGTTTGCGGCGTACCCGGTTCAAGATCCGCGGCTCGCCGCCCTCGCGCAGCAAGGGCCAGAGGAAGTGGCGGACGATCGTCTCGACGCTGCCTTGCTCTTCGATCGGCAGTGCCGGCTCGATCCAATTGGCGAACTGCGTTGGCGCGTAGACGACGATGTGCGAGCACTTCAACTCGATCGTCAGGGTTTCGAACAGCGTATCCGTGGCCTGATTCCTTCTGCACGCCCCTCCGGCTGGGCGCAATTCCTCGCGGCGATCATTGCCGCTATCGTCATTCGGCGCCGATTCTGGCCGGGATTGGGGGTTCGATGCCGCTCAATCGATCACAAAATGGAGGCTAAAGTGGCTTATTGCGACGCACAATCCGGTCGCCGCGGCCCGAGGCGGCCACGTACCCCGTGCCACCAGCCCTGGAAGATCGCCGCGGTCTTCGCCGCTTTGGCATCTTCGTACAGCAGCACGCGCTTGCAGGTCCGCAGCCGTCGTCCGAGGCTCTTCAGCGCCCAGCGGCCGAACGGGCGGTCGCCGCGCTCGCGCAGCATCACGGTGTCGTTCCTGGCGATGTAATAGCGCCGATCCACCGCGTGGTTGCTGGTCCACTTGTCCATCCACAGCAGCCGATGCCGGCTCGGTGCGCCGATTACGTGGGACATGAGCGCTCGGCGCGTCGTCACGACCGCGTAGCCGCGGGCACGCGCGCGCTGACAAAAATCGCTGTCGACGTAGTCGATGAAGAATTCTTCGCGGAACGGCCCGATCGCGCGATAGGCCGCCAGCGCGAGCAAGGATCCCGAGGTGATCGCGGTTTCCACCGCCACCCAGGGTTCGGCGGCGGCATCGGCGCCCGCGGCCGGCTCACCGAAGGCGGCACCGACGATCGCGAGCCGCGCCGGGTCCGGGAAGCCTTCGTGAATCGCGAGCAGCACGCCGACCAGATCCGGCTCGGCCGTGCTGTCCTGGTCGAGCAGCAGGACCCACCGGAACGGGCCGCGTGAGGCGCGCTCGATGCCGAGATTCAGCGCGCGTGCAACGCCGAGGTTGGCGCCGCACTCGAGCAGTGCGATCGCCGGATCGGCGGCCGCGAGCCGCCGCAGCATGGCCAGGGCTTGCTCCCCGGAGCCGTTGTCGACGATCACGAGTGCGCCCACCTGCGGGCGAACCGCGGCGATCCGCTGCGCCAAGTCCTCATCCGGGTGATAGCTCACCAGGACCGCGCAGACCTCGGCGCCGCCGCGGCTTTGAACCCCCATCCGCTTAAAACGAATAGCCGACCGAGATGACCAGGGCCTGTGGTCGGAAGTCGATCGTCGTGGTGCGGACCTCGCCGGCCGTTTGCGCCCGCAGGTTCGATTTGATCTGCGAATACGAGTACGAGGCATAGGCGTGCCAGCGCGAGGCGATGCGGTATGCAAGGCCGACGGTCACGGCCGTACCGACCGAGGCGCTCAGCGACAGGCGCGTCGGCCCGCCGCTTGCCGCGTCGCCGGCGGCGGTCGAATTGCGGTCGATGAAAGTGGTGTAGTTGACGCCGACACCGATGTAAGGCCGCAGGCGCGAGTGCTCACCGAGAAACTCATAGTTCAGCAGCACCGTCGGCGACAACCAGCGCGCCGTCGAGATCACGACGCCGTTGTAAGGCACTGAACCGAGCGTTGCCGGTCCGCGGCCTTCGGTCTTCGTGACCGGCGGCCAGCCGAACGCGAACTCCAGGTTGAAGCGTGAGGACAGACGCCGCACATAGGCGGCGTAGAGCGTCTGCACATTACGCACCTTCAGGTTCACACCGGCGGGCACGTACGGTCCCGACAGATCGCTTGCGCTCGAGTGATAGAACACGAAGTAGGCGCCGAGGCGCAGCTCGTTGGGGTTGGAGGCACCGGCCGCGGCGGGCCGTGCCGCGGTGGCCGCGCCGAGCAGTACGATGAGGATGCCGAGACTTGCGGGGAGGCGGGGGTATGTGACTTTGTTCATGACCGTTCCTGGTTAGAACTGGCTGAAGAAGGAGCGTGCGGCGAGGCTGCAGAACGGCGCCACGGACGAGTGGTAGCCCTCGACGAGCAGCTGTGCGGCGGCCGCGGGCGAGTTGCCGCCGCCGGCCGCCGATTCGTAGTAAGCGAGTTCGGCCGCCTGGCTCTGCTGGAACGCGGTCTGCACCGCGCTGAAGGGTCCGGCCGGGGTTGCACTCACGTCGAGCACGCTGATCAAGGGCGCGGCCGGTGTGCCGCTCCAGTACGCCTGCATGGTGCCGGTATTGACCTGGAAGAACACGGTCGGATCCTGATCGCCGCCGCATAAAAGCGTCGGTGAATTCGGCGCCCAGGCGCCGTAGCGCATGTCATTCAGATAGAAGGCCTTGCGCAAGGTCTGCGTCGGCTCCACCGCGGCGAGCGGCACACCGGCGGTCGGCGTCGGCACCGCGCCGTCCGGATCGGCCGCCGCATCGAGCGCGTAGCTGACCCGATAGGCATTGTTGATCAGGTATGAACTGCCGAATCCGAGGTCGAAGAGCGGCGTATCCGGGTTGTTCGGATCGGACGGTACCGCCAGCGCGGCGGTCAGTTGTGCCGACAACGCCGCGTTGCCGGGGATGGTCACGGTCGGCGTCGCGCTGTCGAACAGCGCCGTCTGCGGCAGCAGGTTGCTCGCGAAGATCGTCGCGATCGGCATCGTCGACGGCAGCAAGGTGTCGATGCCGCTTGCGTAGGTCGGCGAGTACACGTCGCTGGTCGTCGTGTAGATGTCGCCATAGGCATGTTGATAGGCCGTCGTCAGCAGCGGTGCGAACACCGTCGAGCCGAGGTCGACATGACCGAAGAAGATCGCATCGCCGAAGGCTTCCACGGCGTACGGTCCGGACATGGGCGCCGCGGCGGTGACCGTGGCTCCGGAGGCGATCAGGGCGCGCTGTGTCGCCATCGCGACGTAACCGCCCTCCGAATAGCCGGTCACGAACAGCTTGCCGTTGTCGCTGGTGGCGCTCGCGAGCGTGTTCGGCAGCGCCGATCGCGCGGCGGCGAGGATGTCGATCATCTCGTCCGATTGCTGGGTCGCGTCCAGGTAAGGGTGGTAGCCGAGCGTCGAGGTATCGTAGCCGGCATAGTTCGGGGCGACGACGATGTAGCCCTGGGCCGCGAACATCGCCGCGATCAACGCGCCCTCGGCATTGTTCGGGTCGGTGATGTCGGCGATGTTGGCCGCCTTGTTGGTCTGCGTGCCGTGCGCGTAGAGCACGATCGGCCGCGGCCCGGAACAGGCGGCGGCGCTGCCGGTCGGCACCATCAACGCGCCGCTCGATTCAGTGGATTCGTTCGCGCCGCCGACCGTCCAGAATTGCAGGTAATAAAAATCGACGCCGCAGATCGGCGCGCCGGTGATTTGAAGCAGTTGGGCGCCGGAAGGGGTCGCGGACAGATCCGCTTGCAGGGTGGCCGCATCCAGCGAGGCGATCCGCAGCGGTGGATTCTCCGCGAGGGTGCCGCGACTGGTCGATGATGAGTGCACCGAGCTTGGTGTGCTCGAGCCGCTGCATGCGGCGAGCGCGAGCAACAGGGTGGTACCGCACAGCCGGGTAAGAAGTCTGAACATGGCGAACTCCCCTACGGCCGCAGGCCTAGGCGAAGTCGCGCCGGCTCTTATAATCTCAGACTGTCGCTCGCCATAGCGAGCCGGTTCACGCCCGCCTTCAACACTGCAATGCGGACATCTTAACCGTTTGCCGGGGCCGTTCCGTTACTTCAGGGGTATCTTCTTGATCCCGATCATTTTGGCATGTGTTTTGCCGGGATTCGCCGCGACCAAGCCATCGGGCACGCCGGCGGCGAGGAGCGGCTGCGCCGCGGTCGTCGTCAGGGAGAAATACCACGGCTGGGTGGAACTCTTCAGCACGAGGAAGTCCCCGTTCTTGGGTCGCGACAACTCCCAGGTCGCCGTTTTGCCGGCTATGTTGCGGATCGCTAGCGTCAGCTGCGGATGATCCGCCTGCCAGTTCGGGTTCACGTTGCGACCGAGCACGGCGTCGACGCGCAACTCGTCGATCGCGCGTGTCAGCGCGGCGACCTTGCTTTGATCCAGGGTGCGACCACGAGGCAGACCGGTCGCGCTCCAGGGACCGGGCGCCTTGTTCGCGGCGACGGTGCGCGTCAGGTGCACCGCCGGGCCGCGCGCGCCGCTCGCGTCGATCGCGGCGATCTGATCGGACGGGATCTGCAGCATCTGCGTGTCGATCCAGGAGCTTGCGACGAGCGGCACATCGTAGGATGCGAGGTCGACCGTATAGATCGCGTGCTTCCCGGCGACGCGGGCGTCGGCCTTGTGCAAGCCGGCAGACTTGCCAAGATAGAGAGTTGCGATCGTCTTGCCGGCATGGCTGAAGCTCAGGCGACGCGAGAACCGCCGCCCGGCAACCTTGAAGCGCCGCTGTGCATCGGCGGTGTCCGCGACCGCCAGCCCGCGGCGCAGCCCGGCGAGCCGCCGCAGCAAGTCGGCGACTTTCGCGGGGGCGACAGGCACGTCGTGGTCGCTGTGCACCACCCAGGCAGTGCCGTGCCTGACCAACTCGAGCCGCGGCTCGGGCTGGCCGGCGGCCGCATGTCCCTCGATCAGGATGCGGTCCGCGGCGCCGAGCGGTGTGCTCAGAAGCGGTGCGCTCGGCGGGCGGGTTGCGAGTCCGTTCCCGCGCATCACGAGTATGCCGGCGATCAGCAGTTGCACGCCGAGGACGGCCGCGAGCATCGGTATCCAACGTTGCATGGTTTCAGCCCTCGACCAGGAGTTCGAGATGTTTGGCGAGCATGCGGCGGCGGCGGCGCCGCGAGATCAGCCAGATCAGCAGCAATCCACCGAGCGCCAGAGCGTAGTTCAGGTACTCCCAGAATTCCTCGGTGGATCGCGACATCGGCTTCAGCGTGCGGGCAAAGCGGTCGCGGCCGCGAATGCTGAGCAAACCCTTGCCTTCGAGCGACCAGTCGACGATGTTCTGTGCGAAATGCTGTCCCTGCAGATAGCGTGTGCCGAGCGTCTGGCTGATCAGGTTGCCGACCTCATCCTCGAACATCGCGTTCGAGGCGACCAAGATCAGGCGCGCCGA
>VFSW01015754.1_pt1 | contig 10365 bp, 10 predicted proteins | sample 5358111 | NCBI WGS metagenome assembly VFSW01 (sample SAMN11554181, study PRJNA540505) | mine drainage metagenome | isolation source: sediment from site ElyBrook_90M | place: USA: Ely Copper Mine, Vershire, VT | collected 2017
CCCTATTTCCCCGCCGCCCAAAGCCAACCCACGCAGCCCGCGGCGCGCCGGGCGGGCAGCGCGGTGCGGCGGCGCAGGAACGCGCCGACGGCCGCGGCGCTCGCGTACGGCCTTGAGAAGAAGCAGAACGGCACCTTCGCCGTGTACGACCTGGGGGGCGGTACCTTCGACGTGACCATCCTCGTGCTCGACGACGGCGTCTTTCAGGTGCGCTCCACTGGCGGCGACAGCCAGCTCGGCGGCGACGATATGGATCGGGCGATCGCCCACGAGCTCCTCGCCAACCTCGGGTTCGATGGTTCGAAGCAGACGCCGCAGCTCGTCCGCCTGCTCCTCGACGAGGCGCGGAAGGCCAAGCATGCGCTGACCGAGAACGACGTCGTGGAGGCCGTGATGCCCGGCGGCCCCAAAGGCGCCCAGACCTTGGCTCTCACGCGCGCCCGCTTCGAGGAGCTCATTCGTCCGCTTCTCGATCGGACGGGCATCGCCTGTCGACGCGCATTGAAGGACGCGGGGCTCAAGCCCGAGCAGCTCGACGGCATCATCCTCGTCGGCGGCGCGACGCGCGTTCCCGCGGTCCGCAGCTACGTCGCCCATCTCTTCGAGCGAGAGCCGCTGGCCGACATCGATCCCGAGCAGGTCGTCGCCCTCGGCGCCGCGGTCCAGGCGGACCTCCTGGCGGGGGAGGGGCGGCGCGACGACGTGCTCCTTCTCGACGTCATCCCGCTGTCGCTCGGCATCGAGGTGGGGGGCGGCGTGGTCGACAAGATCCTCCCACGAAACTCCACCATCCCCTGCTCGGCCAAGGCCACGTACACGACGCAGGAGGATCGGCAGACGGGCTTCGAAGTCCACGTCGTGCAAGGCGAGCGCGAGATGGTGGCCGACAACCGGAGCCTGGCGCACTTTGCGCTCAAAGGCATTCCGCCGATGCCCGCCGGCATGGCGCGCCTCGAGGTCACGTTCCACGTCGACGCCGACGGCCTGCTGTCGGTGCACGCGAAGGAGCTGACGACCGGGATCGAGCAGAGCGTCGCCGTGAAGCCGAGCTACGGCCTGGACGACGCCGCCGTGGAGTCGATGCTGCTCGACGCGCTCGATCACGGCGAGGAGGACCTTACGCATCGGCGCCTCGCCGAAGGCCGGATCGATGCGCGACGCATCCTGGCAGCCACGCGGAAGGGCCTCGAGGCCGACGCCGATCTGCTCGAGCCCCAGGAGAGGAAGCGCATCGAAGGGGCCGTCGCGGCCGTCGAGGAAGCGACGCTCGGGAACGACCCCTCGCGCCTGCAGTCGCGCGTGGATGCGCTCGACGAAGCGACGAAGGCGTTCGCCGGCAGGCGGATGAACCGCGCGATTGCGCGCGCTGTCGAGGGGCGGCGGCTCGAGACCGTCGAGGAGAAGGTCAGGCGTGCGAAAGTCATCGAGGAGGCGCACACGCGCTAGGGCGAGATGGCGATCGTTCGATTCAAGGGGTTCGGAGAGGTCGAGGTGCCGGTCGGAGCGTCGCTTCTCGAGGCCGCGACGAAGGCGCACTACCCGGAGGGGAGCGCCTGCGGAGGCGTCTGCGCGTGCTCGACGTGCCATGTGTACGTGCTCGAGGGCGCCGACCTCTTGAGCGACCAGGAGGACGACGAGGCCGACATCCTCGACAAGGCCTTCGACGTTCGCGCGACCTCGCGGCTCGGCTGCCAGTCGAAGATCGTGAAGAACGGGGTCGTCGAGGTCGAGATCACGCGCGAGAGCTTGCAGGCGTTCGAGAACGAGCACCCGGCGGAGCGAGGGAAGTACACGAACCGCTGAGCTCCTCCGCGACCATCGGTGCGCTCGGATGGATCGCGTGCGATCGTTGGCGACGCGACGTGCGCCTCTACACGGAGGATGTAGGCGGGCCCCGATCCTCGACCGTGGATTGTGCGTGAGTATCGAAAGTCCATCCGGCACGTCGGCTGCAGTGGCAAATACTAGAATGCGATTGCATCGGAATCTGCTGTTTGCGCTCGGCGCCGCACCCTCTTTCATTTTGGCATGTTCCGGAGGTGCAGGCACGTCGTCCGAATCCGGTGACGCGGGCCTCGGCACCGATACGGGAGCGACTACGGGATCGACGGGTGCGGAGGCCGCAGGTGGATCGGGAGGCGGGGCGGCCGACGGCGCTGGCGCGGACAGCGGTGAGTACGGCTCCGTCGGAGACGCCGCTACGGGCTCGCCGGATGCGAACTATCCGTCCATGGTGGAAGCCGGCGCCCCGACGCCCATCGGCGATCCGACTCAACCGCGCAAGCTCTATATCGAGAATCACTGCACCGAAACGATTTGGACCTTCGCCCTCCCCCATACGACGTTTCCCAACGGGGTTCCTCTTCAGGTTGCGCCTGGGCAGGCCTTCGTCGTCGGCTGGCCGAACAAGTGGTCGGGCCGCATCTGGGGCCGTACCCAGTGCACGGGCGCCGACTACACCACGATCAAGTGTGCGCAGACGGGCAACGACACCCTCGCCGAGTTCACGTTGACGGCGGGCATGCTCTCGGATTGGTACGACATCAGCTTGGTGGATGGGTTTACCCTACCCACAGGCATCCTCCAGCTCGACGCGCCCTGGACGCCGAGTCCGTCGTACGTCCCTGGGGGCAAGCTCGGAGCCGACCAGCAGTGCGGAAGCCCGGTATGCGCCGAGAACCTCCTGACGAATTGCCCTGCTTCGCAGCAGAAGACGGATGCGGCAGGGCAGGTGGTCACGTGCGTGAATGGGCAGAATCCGGGCCCCATCCAGCAGTACTTCAAGGCCGGTTGTCCTACCTCGTACAGTTGGCCGTACGACGATCCGCAGAGCCTCTTCATCTGCCCGGACGCAGCTCAGAACAACGGCGTCGGCGCGAAAGACTACAAGGTCATCTTCTGCCCCACGCAAGGGGCAACGCCGGGGTTTCCGTAGCGAGCGGCGGTCCGCTGTCAGCGGTCACACTCTCAGCCCCGGCGCAGGGTGATTTGCGCAGAGCTCCTTCACCTCTCCCGCGATCTTGGCGAGCGCCGCCTCGTCCGACACGCTCTGCGTGACGCGGTCGATCCACTCGACGATGCGCCCCATCTCGCCCTTGCCCATCCCGCGCGACGTCACGGCGGCGGTGCCGATGCGCACCCCCGACGGGTCGAACGGCTTGCGCGGGTCGAAAGGGACGGCGTTGTAATTGAGGACGATGCCTGCCCGGTCGAGCGCCTGCGCGAGCTGCTTGCCCGTCACGCCCTTGCTCGTCACGTCGACGAGCAAAAGATGGTTGTCCGTCCCGCCCGTGACCAGCCGGAAGCCCTTCGCCGCCAGCCCCGCCCCCAGCGCGCTCGCGTTCTCCACGACGCACCGCGCGTACGCCCGGAACTCCGGCGCCATCGCCTCTTTGGCCGCCACCGCGATGCCCGCCGTCGTGTGGTTGTGCGGCCCGCCTTGAAGCCCGGGGAAGACGGCGCGATCGATGGCCGAGGCGTGCTCCTTCTTGCAGAAGATCATCCCACCGCGCGGTCCCCGGAACGTCTTGTGGGTCGTCGACGTCACGACGTCGGCGATCCCGACGGGCGACGGGTGCACGCCGCCGCAAATGAGCCCCGAGATGTGCGCCACGTCGGCCGCGAGGATGGCGCCTACTTCGTCGGCGATCGATCGGAACGCCGCGAAGTCGAGGATTCTCGGGTACGCCGTCGTCCCGCACCAGAGGAGCTTCGGCCGGTGCTGTCGCGCGAGGTCCCGCACTTGATCCATGTCGATGCGGTGATCGTCCCGACGCACGCCGTAGGGCACGCTCTTGAAATACTTGCCCGTGATCGAGACGTTGTGCCCGTGCGTGAGGTGTCCCCCCGCGGGCAGCGCGAGGCCCATGATGGTATCGCCCGGCGAGCAGAAAGCGAAGTAGACGGCGAGGTTCGCGGGGCTGCCGGAGTAGGGCTGCACGTTGACGTGCAGGTCGTCGTGACGGACGTTCTCGTCGCCGCCGCTCCCTTCGGGCGTGCAGCGAACCCCGAAGAGCTGCTTGAGGCGCGCGATCGCGAGCTCCTCGAGTGGGTCGACGATTTGCTGGCCCTCGTAGTAGCGCTTGTGCGGGTAGCCCTCCGAGTACTTGTTCGTGAAGACCGACCCTGTCGCCTCCATGACGGCCCGCGACGCGTAGTTCTCGCTCGCGATGAGGCGCACCTTCTCGTGCTCGCGGCGGTTCTCGTCCGCGATGAGGCGTGCGACGTCGAGGTCGGATTCGGGGAGAGGGAGGTCAGGCATGGCCACGTCTTTTATCACGCGCGCCGACCGCGTCCCGTCCTCGGGCGCCCGTGCTACACAGCGGTGCGCCGATGTTTCCGCTCGTCTTCGCGGTGCCGTCGATGGGCTCCGGTGGCTCCGCGGGAACCGCTGCCACGGCCACTTCGACCGGCGGGGAGGTGAGCGCCGTCGATTTGCCGGCGCCGCACGCACTCCGGAGAGGCCTCGTCGTCGGGCTCTCGCTCGGCGGAGGGCTGGGCGGAGCGAGCGGGTACCCGAACGACATCACCCAGATCGGCAACCCCGCCGACTACTCGGCAAGCGGCTGGCTCCTGGGCACGAACGAGACGATCTTCGTCATGGGCGCGTTGACGGACTACTTCAGCTTCGGCTTCTGGTTCGGCCATTCGCTCTACCGGAGCCGCGACTGGCGCTCGAACGGCGACGGCGGTGGCCTTCGCATCGAGGCCTTTCCCCTGGCGCTAGTCTGTCCTCGTTGGAGCGGTCTCGGCCTCATGGCCGAGTTCGGGCTGGGCACGGGGGACCTGGTGTCGAACGTGCCGAACGCGCCCGCCGCCGGCGGCACGCAGTCGACGGCGAGCGCGGGCGCTTTCTACGAGTGGGCCTTCGGTCATGTTCTGGGAGGCCACTTCGCGGTGGGGCCGAGCCTCGAGTACGGCGCGATCTGGTCGCAGCCGTTCGAGCAGCACGGGCTCGTCGGGAGCTTGCGGTTCGTATTTTATCAGAGGCCATAGAGGACGCAGGCGCCCGCGCAGGTTCTCGCGTGGTGGGGGAGGCGGGGCGCAAGACTTCCCGGTGCGCGCCAGGTTTGCGCGGTCCCCTTTCCCCTTTCGAGAGAATCTCGCGGGAATGGCTCCAGTCTTGCCCGAAGGCGCCGGGCTTGCAGGCGCCCCCGCCCGCCATGAATCTGCTCGACGTCCCTCGCCTCGGCCGACAAGCCATGAAGGTGTTCCTCTGGCGCACCGCGCCCCTCGAAGTTGGCTGGGACGTCACCTACCGCTGCAACGCACGGTGCGTGTACTGCACCAACTGGACGAGCCATCACCCCGTCATGCCGCTCGAGGACGCCTACAAGGTGATCGACCGAGTCGCGCGGCTGGGGACATTCCAGCTCTCGCTCTCCGGCGGGGAGCCGCTCACGCGCAAAGACATCGTGGACATCGTGCGGCGAGTCAGGAAGTCGGGCATGCGCTGCGCGATCGTCAGCAACGGCTCCCTGGGGACCCCGCCGCTCTACCGCGCCCTCATGGAAGCCGGCCTGAACGCGCTCGTCTTCTCGATCGACGGGGCCACGAAGGAGACCCACGAGCGCTTTCGCCGCGGCACGAGCTTCGAGAAGCTCATCGCGTCGATCGCGACATGCGTCCGGCTCGTCGAGGAGTACTCCTTCGGGACCCGCATAGCCACGAATTCCGTATTGACGAACGAGAACGTCGAGGAGATTCCGAGGATCGCGGCCCTGCTCCGATCGATGGGCGTCCGCGACTTCAAGTTTCAACCGGTATGGAAGCAGCACTTCGCGCGCGAGCACCTGGAGCACGTGACGACCGAAGACTTCAACGAGGTTTACGGCTTCACGCGAGACAACAAAGGGCTGCTCGAGAGGGCCGCGCATCTCGTCGAGCAAGTCGGCTCGTCCAACCATCCCGACTTCACCGACCGCATCCCGGACTTCTACCTGGGTACGGAGCGAGCGCGCGCCATTCCGTGCTACGCGCTGCGCGCATTTCTCTCGATCGACGCAGACGGCAACGTGCTTCCCTGCGGGAAGGTCCAGCACAAGCTGGGCAACATCCTGGACGACCAGTGGCAAGAGAGGCCGCAGGGGATGTTCGAGTCGCCCGAGGTGCGAGAGCTGATGGGCGATCTCGCCGCGCAGAAGTGCGGCGGGTGCGCCGCCGTCGCGTACATGGAGCGCAACATCTTGATGGAGTCCGTCAAAAGTCCGCGCAAGCTCGCGGAGATCGTCGCGAGGCGAGTGCTGCGCTGAGCGTGATGCCCATGGATGCCCGAAGATGGCTCGAGGAGACTCGTCCAGCCATGACGCAGACGCTGCGCGGCGCCGCAGGGGTCGCTCGCCACGCAGGCAGGCGACTGCTCCGGATGGCGCGCCTGATCGGCCGCGACACGATCGTCGCGCGACGCTGCGAAGGGGCGCTCGGCGGCGCCGGTCCCGCGCGTCCGCTCACCCTCTTTTACGTAGGGCACGAGGTCTTCGCCGGAGAGTTCGCGCGGTACTTCGCTTCCCCCCGCAGCGCTCTGGAGCAAGGTGCCACGGTCTTTCGGGGAAGCCTGGCCCAGTTCCTGATGCATAGGGTGGCGATTGCGCGTGAAGCAAGCGACGCCGACGTCGTCGCTTGCGAGGCATTTCCCGGCGGCATCGTTCACGAGGACGACGTCGAGCACTATCCGATGCTGGACGGAGTTCTCCGGGTCGAGGAGACGATGGACCGGCAGATACGTCGGGTTCGTTCTCGTGCCGAGCGCAGGTTGATGCGAGACCTCCTGCGTCGAGGCGTCTTCCAGTCCTGGGTGGATTCGGGTCCGGAGGCCTTCGCGAGGTTCCACTCGACGCTGTACGCGCCGTACGCGCGCGCGCGCTTCGGCGAGGGGGCGGCCGTCAACGAGAGCGAGCCCCTCCGCCGCCTCTACGCGAGAAACGGCCGCATCCTCTTCGTGGCTCGCCGCGAGCGGCCACGCGAACCGGTATGCGGGACCCTCCTTCTCGACCGTCCCGAGCGAACGCTTGCCTACCGGTACAACGGCTTTGTCCTCGGTGCCGAGATGGACGGCCCGGCGATGGCGGAGCGCACCGCCGCTCTCGAGCTCGCGGTCGTCGAGCACGCGATCGCCCGGCGGTTCACGCGCATCGCCTTCGGTTACACGCGCGCCTTTCTCAACGACGGCATCTTCACGCACAAGCGACGCGTCGGGTGCACCTTCGTCCCCCTCTCCGGGTCGCCGCTATTTCGCCTGCGTGTTCAGGCGGGTCGCCGTGCGACTATCTTTGCGCGGTTTCCCATCCTCGTCGGACGTCCGCCCGACTGGACGGCGCTGCTCGGTTTCGACGATTCTTTGCCGAAGCTGCGGAAGAGCGCCTGGCGATCGGTCCTCAAGAATTACCGGGTGGCTGGCCTCGACAAGGCCGTGATCTGGACGAACACGCACCCCGGGCGCGAGAGCGACCTGCTCGGCGAAACTGCGTTTCGCGAAGCCGTGGATGAGATCCTCGACGTTCCGGCGGGCGTCGAATTTCGGAGCGACGGCGACGGAGCCTCGTCGTAAACCTACGCCATGGATCGACCCCTCTCCGCCGCCCTCTTCGACCGCGCCGTCCGCGTCATCCCCGGGGGCGTCAACAGCCCCGTTCGCGCTTTCCGCGCCGTCGGGGGCCACCCCGTCTTCGTCGCGCGCGCCGAGGGCGCCTTCCTCTACGACGCCGACGACATTCGCTACGTCGATTACGTCGGCTCGTGGGGGCCGATGATCCTCGGCCATGCGCACCCGGCCGTGGTCGCTGCCGTCCGCGACGCAGCCGTGCGCGGGACGAGCTACGGCGCCCCCACCGAGCTCGAAGTCCGATACGCCGAAGCCCTCTGCTCTCTCTATCCGTCCATCGAGATGGTGCGGGCCGTGTCGAGCGGCACCGAAGCGACGATGAGCGCTCTCCGCGCCGCCCGCGGCTACACGGGGCGCGACGTCATCGTCAAATTCGAAGGCTGCTACCACGGCCACGCCGACGACCTCCTCGTCAAGGCAGGGAGCGGCGCGGCGACCTTCGGCGTCCCGGACTCCGCCGGCGTTCCTGCGCTCGCGGCGTCCAACACGATGACCCTCCCGTACAACGACGTGGGCGCCCTCGAGGCCCTCTTCGCGTCACGAGGGCACGAGATCGCCGCCGTCATCGTCGAGCCCGTGGTCGGCAACATGGGCGTCGTGCCGCCCGAGCCGGGGTTCCTCGAGGCCGTGATCGCCGGATGCACCAAGGACGGTGCCGTCTCGATCTTCGACGAGGTGATGACCGGCTGCAGGGTCGCGCGCGGCGGGATGCAAGAGCGCGCGGGTCTCGCGCCCGACATGACGTGCCTGGGCAAGATCGTCGGAGGCGGCATGCCCCTCGCGGCCTACGGCGGCAAGCGGGCGATCATGGAGAAGGTGGCGCCGCTCGGCCCCGTCTACCAGGCCGGGACGCTCAGCGGCAACCCCGTCGCCGTGAGCGCCGCGCTGGCAACGATCGAGCGGCTCGACCGCGCACTCTACGATCACCTCGAAGCCCTCGGCGCGCGACTCGAGGCAGGGTTGGCCCGATGCATCGCCAGGCACGGCCGGAGCGCCTGCGTGCAGCGCGTCGGCTCGATGATCACGGTCTTCTTCACGAAAGGCCCCGTGCGATCCTGGGGCGACGCCAAGGGCGCCGACACGAAGGCCTTCGCCCGATGGCACGGCGCGATGCTCGATCGCGGGGTCTACTGGCCCCCGGCGCAATTCGAAGCGGCGTTCCTCAGCGGAGCGCACACCGAGGCCGATGTCGACGAGACGATCGCCGCGGCGGACGAGTCGCTCTCCACCGAGAGAGACTGATTTACGACTTCGGCTTGATGGCCTCGATGTCCAGCTCGACGTCCACCTTCTCGCCGACGAGCACACCGCCGGCCTCGAGGGCCTGGTTCCACTTGAGGCCCCAATTCGTGCGGTTGATCGTGGTCTGCGCGTGAAAGGCGACCTTCTCGTTTCCCCAGGGGTCCTTGCCGGTCCCGAGCGTCTCGACGTCGAGCGGCACCTCCTGCGTGATCCCGCGAATCGTAAGGTCCCCGACGATCTTGTAGTGACCTTTTCCGATGGTCTCGACGCGCTTCGACTTGAAGACGATCTGCGGGTGCTTCTCGACGTCGAGGAAATCCGGCGACTTCAGGTGTGCGTCCCTCTGGGCATCGCGCGTGTCGATGCTGCCGGCCTCGATGGAGGCCTCTACGGACGACTTGCCGGCGTCGGCCTCGTCGACGACGAGGTTGGCGGTCCACCTGGTGAAATGGCCGCGCACCTTCGCGAAGACCATGTGGCGGACGCTGAAGCTGACGTCGGAGTGGGCGGTGTCGATCGTGTAGGTGGAGCTGGGCATGGGATTCGTGCCTCCTTGGCGACGGCAAGGTAAGGCGCCCGCAGCATCGGCGGAACCGATGAAAAATCGATGTGCCTCATCAGCAAAGATGATGGAAAGGCGCAGCAGCGGTCGGCTGGCCTCGAGCCACCGTCATGTTCAGTCCGGCGCTCCGCCGTCGCCGGCGCCCTCGCCCGACAGCGACGCTTCGACCTCTGCGGCGTCGAACCCGCCGTCCCCTGGGGCGCTCGCGTCGGGGGGCGCACAGTGCCAGCGCGCGTCGCCCCAGCAGTACCAGGCGCCGGTGCAGTTGTCTTCGACCGCCTGAAGGCATTGTGCTCCCGGCGCGCAAGGGCTCACGCAGGCGGACGGCGGAATCGCGCTGCTCGACGGGCTTCCCCCGCCCGTGTCGCCGCCGCACGCTGCGACGATCACGGCGGCGGCGCCGGCGGCTTCGACGAAGCGCATGAGGGGAGAGTATCACCAGCGGCCATCATGCTCCATCGTCTCCCCGTTGCCGGAGACGATGCAGCACCTCGGGTGCGATCGCCAAGACGCGAAGCGCCCGCCCTTTACTCGGCCGCGGCGGGCGTGCTTTCCCGGCTGGCGACCTCGACGACGCGGTTCTTGCCGTCCACGTGCACCACGCGTGGCCGGTGGCGAGCGGCCTCCTCCGTCGTCATCCACCCGTAGGTCGCGAGGATGACGAGGTCGCCTTCGCGGACGAGGTGGGCGGCGGCGCCGTTGATGCCGACCTCGCCCGAACCTCGTGCACCCGGGATGACGTAGGTGGAGAGGCGAGCGCCGTTGGTGACGTCGTAGATGTCGACCTTCTCGTTCTCGAGGAAGCCGGCGGCCTCCATGAGCGCGACGTCGATCGTGATGGAGCCGACGTAGTCGAGGTCTGCGCGGGTGACGGTGGCGCGGTGGATCTTTCCCAGGAGAAAATGTCGGAGCATGGGGCCTCGGGTCGGGCCGGCAGGGGTTGCTGCGCAGTCTCCGCCTG
>VFSW01015755.1_pt1 | contig 10365 bp, 6 predicted proteins | sample 5358111 | NCBI WGS metagenome assembly VFSW01 (sample SAMN11554181, study PRJNA540505) | mine drainage metagenome | isolation source: sediment from site ElyBrook_90M | place: USA: Ely Copper Mine, Vershire, VT | collected 2017
CTGCTGAAGAGATCGGTATGAAGCGGCTCGGTGCCCATGACCTTCGGGGCACCTGCGCGAAACTCTGCCGCAAGTCCGGCGGCGACCTGGAAGAGATCAAGTTCCTGCTTGGTCATTCTTCGATTCAGACGACCGAGCGGTACCTCGGTTCCAAGCAAGAGATTTCGATCGCAGTCAACGACAATCTGGGTCTGTAGCCCAGCTCATGCCTGACCGATTACGAGACTTTCGCGTGCGAGCAAGACAGCCTCAGCCGTGATGGTATCGATGTTGTTCGCGTCGAGGACGCGCTCGATTTGCGCGAGCAACCGCTTCAGCAGGCGGAAGTTGCCGGCCATCATACGGATGATCGCCGCCTTGACTTCGCGTGTCATCGGCACGTTCGGAAGACGAACGCCGCGAGGGGTCCAGTAGTCATCCAACAGCTTCTCAATCTCCGTTTCGCCGAGCGGACGGAACTCGTGCACAAACCCGATCCGGGAATAGTGCTGCGCAAAGCGTGCGACCCTCTGTTCAATTCCAGGCATACCAATCAGAACCAGGCCGGCAGCACCTTCGTCGAAAATTGCACGCAACTGCTCCAGGCTGTTCATGCGCAGTCGGTCCGCCTCATCGACCACAATGAGCGTCGTTGGGTCGGCTACCGCCCGTTCTCGTGCCGCATAGTCCGCGAACACTTCCATGTAGCTCGGCGTTAGTGATGCAACATCCGTTCTCTGTTGTAGCGGGAGGTCGAGATTTTTCGTTCTGTACGTTTCATCGCGGTCGCGAAGAGTTTTGAGGGCGGCCTGTGCTTCTCGTCGCAGCGGCCACCTCACTATGCCGGCCAAAGTTTCGCAAGCGCGCTTGATGTTACTGTCCACGAGCGACGACGAGTTCATGACCAAAGGCGTGTAGAAAACGGTATCAATCTCTGTAGAACGGGCAGGTGTATGACGTAAGGGCGTAGAGTGAAGACCACCAGATTTCAGTGGAGGGAGTAGTGATCTGAACACTTCTGTCCGCTCTGGCTCACCCTGCGTTGGACAAGAGAGTTGCTTGACATCCCCGAAATTACCGCCATAGTATTCAATTCACACTGAACAGACCCGGTGTGCGACCACGCAAGTTAAACATGCTTTAGACTCGTAAGCGATCCTGTAGTAACCGTTTACCCAAACGTCGATCCTGTTGCAGGTAAATATGACTTTCAGAAAGACCTCGTCCATTCCATCCACACTTCGTTCCCGTAGCCCGCGTAATCCAGGAAGATCAAGTTCTTAAGTTGATTGCTTGCTTATCTCCCTGATGGTTGTACTCGGAAACCTTCACCCGTTTTACAGAAAATACGATCAAGGCAGGTCAACTGGCATGAAAGCAAGATGGATTCTCTGCGTGTCGTTCACCGTAGCCCTTTTCGGCGCTACCTTTGCGATGTCCCAGCATGAAGTTGCTGGTCAAGGTGCGACACCCACTCGACCGAAGGGCCCATGTGACATCTATGCCGCCGCCGGGGATCCCTGTGTTGCCGCCCATAGCACCACGCGCGCGCTGTACTCTGCCTACAAGGGGCCGCTCTATCAGGTTCTACGCCAGTCAGACGGGAACACTCTGGATATCGGAGTCCTTGAGCCAGTGACGTCGCCCGTACCCGATGCGGGAGGATACGCCGACGCCGACGCGCAAGACAGGTTCTGCGCCAATACCTATTGCTGGATCACCGTCGTCTACGATCAGTCTGCCCGGCACAATGATCTAACTCAACCTCCGCGCGGCGGATTTAGTGGACCGGCTATGGGCGGTTTCAACAATCTTCCGATAGCCGACATGGCGCCAATTACGATCATGGGACATAAGGCCTATGGTGTTTTTATTGCCCCGGGTATGGGCCTTCGCAACGATGATCCAAGGGGTACCGCCGTTGACGATCAGGCAGAGGGACAATACTGGGTCATCAACGGCAAGCACTTTAACTCAGGCTGCTGCTTTGACTACGGAAATGCTGAGACAGATAGCCGCGACGATGATAACGGCACCATGGAGACCGCTTTCTACGGTGACACCATGCCTTGGTTTCACGGCAATCCACCCGGCCCGTGGGTCATGACTGACCAGGAGAATAACCTGGTCGGATGTGTGAACCCGGATGGATCCAAGCTCTGCCCCACTCTGCCCAGCATCACGTGGAGATTCGTCACGGCGATCGCCAAAGGCGAGCCGCACCACTGGACGTCGATGGGCGGCAACTCGCAGCAAGGCGCCTTGGCCGTCATGTTCGACGGACCTCGCGTCAACGCCACCTATGACCCCATGCGCAAGCAGGGAGCCATCCTGCTAGGCAATGGCGGAGACAACAGCAACGGTTCGCAGGGAACCTTCTATGAAGGCGCGATGACGGCTGCAGGCACCTTCCCGACGGACGCAACGGACCAGTTGGTTCAGGCCAATGTCCTCGCTGCCCGGTACGACTTGGCTCGCCTAAGTATCGCCCCGGCCTCCAATGTCGCCACGCCTCCAGGACTCCAGACGTTTTCACCGGGATCATCGCAGGACACGACTGTGACGTTCATCAATACCACTGGCGCTCCCGTTGCAGGCCTCAAGCTGAACGTCATTCCACCGGACAAGCCGTGGCGCGTCGTCGCTGCTGGCACCACGGACACTTCGAAGTCGATTCCAGATTCGATTGCACCGGGAGCGAGCGTCAGCGCAACCTTCCAAGTCACTTCGGGGCCGACCCCGTTCAATGGCGACTTGGTCGCGACGGCTTCCTGGGCGAACATGGCCGGCAAGCCCGAACGCTCCGAGACAGCAACAGAGAAAGTACGCAACGTCAGCCCGGTGAAGATCAATGAGTTCCGCATCAGCGGCGGTGCTTCCGCGACCAATTCCTTCATCGAGCTCTATAACGCAGGCACCAGTCCTATTGACCTCTCAAGCTGGACCCTGACCGAGCGCCCGGCACAACAGACCATCTTCTCGGCGGTGAAAATCCCAGCCGGGAAGAAGCTTGGGCCGCATCAGTTCTACCTGCTCGGTCTCTCGAACTCCGGGCTGGCTGTTGCAGCGCGCGAAGGCGATAGCACCATCCACGTCAGGAACACGACCGGCATGGCTATCGGAGATACGATCAGCATCGATACCAGTACAGACCCGGAGACGCGCAAGGTCGTAAAGCTCGGTACAGCGGCCAGCAACCATACGACGTTGTGGCAGCCGCTTCCCGACGGTCCGGTGATCACCATTCCTGCCGGCGCAACCTACGTACCTGTCCAGAGCGGGGCAGGATTTCTGGGAGGCGAAAAGATTGCCCTCGGCTACGGCGCCACGTACCCGTTTGTGGGACGTGACATGGAGCAGTACGAAGTGGCCACCGTAACTTCGGTAGGCAAGCCGGGCACGCAGGCCTACCTGGCGTTGGACACACCCGCCGGAGCGACCAACATCAAGGTGACTTCCGTTGCCGATATCTCCGTCGGCGACAAGATCCGGCTGGATATCGACAGCACCGGCCATGGCATTGAAACGGTGACGGTCACGACAGTAGGAAAGCGCGCGCCCGTCACGAATCTCTCAGCCAATGCCAGCGCCGGCGCGACACGTATAAAAGTTCGAAACGTGACGGATTTTGCGGTGGGCGAGAAGCTAATCATCGGGACGCCCGCAAACCAGGAGACAGTTTCCATCTCTAACGTCGGAGGCGCTGGTCCCACCGGCGCAGAGATGGACTTCACTCCTGCTCTTGCGCGTGCGCATATCGATGGGGAGAGAGCCGTGCGCCCAGGCCCAGGCCTCGAGCTGGCCGCGCCGCTGCACTTCAACCACGCGGCGAATATGCCCTTCAGCGATCGGGGAACGGGAATCAGCTTTGAGCCGGCGACTACCTTTGCCCACTCCAGCAATGAGCCTGTTCAGGCGCTTGGCTCCGGCATCGTCCTGGACCGCGCCCTGGACCACAGCCACGCCATCAACGCCGTTCTTCGCGACGCCAACGTCGCGACTGCGGGCTACCAGGGATCGCCCGTCCCCGACCAGTGGTTTGGCGGCCCCGAACTCACGACCTATAGTCCCTTGTTCGGCCGCACCATTCCGGTGAGAGAGGGCAGCATGGTGCTGCGCGACGCCTCGGGAATGGTTGTCGACAGCCTCAACTATGGCGGCCTCGTTGATCCCTGGGCCGCCGAGGGATATCAGGGTGTCTCCGGCGGTGGCCACGGAGGCTGCTTCGTACCTGCTCCCGGGCCGACCGCCGGTTTCGGGCCGCCCTCTGCGGTAGAAGCGACGAACATCAGCGCAGGCCGCTTTCCGGATGGCGTCGACACGGACAGCAACTGCACAGATTTTCTGTTGCAGGCCGTCACTACCTTACCCATTCCATCCGCCGTCGGCGCAACGAACCTGAAAGTCTCCGGTGTGGCTGGCTTTGACGCGGGCCAGTCCATCCGGATTGGATCGGGCAAGGAGCTCGAAACCGCAGTGATCGCTTCTGTGGGCACGGCCGGCGCGACGACGGTGCGTTCCGACACCAGCGCAGGCGCGACCTTGATCCCTGTCGCCAATGCACCAGGCTTCAGCGAAGGTCAGACCATCACGATCGGCAGCGGAACAGATCTTGAAACTGCGGTGATCGCATCCATCAGACGGTTTGGCCCCGCTGCCAGCATCAGTGTCATCGCGCCACTGTCCAAGGCTTATGCTGCCGGTACACAGGTAGTTGGCACCGGCATGACGCTCACCTCGCCCCTGAGACTTGCCCATGTCGGTGGCACTCAGGTCGCTGGCAGCGCTCCACCAACTCCTGGTGCTCCAAACCAGTATTCCAGGCGTTAGCGTGACATCCAATTCGCACTCAGCTATGACTTCTGATCACAGGGGAGACACAATGTTTGAGCCTTCACTCAGGCTGAGTCGCGTGGTCGCGGCATGCGCCGTCACTCTCACGATGCTAAGCGGCAACGCAATGCTCGCGCAGGGGACGATTCCTCAGCCTCTGCCGCTTACGCCGGCACCGCCGGCCACCATCCAAGTTGACCTCGATCAATCCGTAGGCCCATACAAACCGATCTTTCGCTGGTTCGGCTACGACGAGGCCAACTACACCACGATGACGCACGGCCGCGAGTTGCTCAAGCAGTTGCACGACCTCAGTCCCGCGCCGGTCTACATCCGCGTGCATCATCTCCTCACTTCGGGCAACGGCCACGCCGAGCTGAAGTTCAGCTCCACCAACGTCTACAGTGAGGACGCCAACGGAAAGCCCGTCTACGACTTCACCATCCTCGATGGAATCTTTGATGCCTACAAGGCAGCCGGCGTTCGCCCCTTGGTCGAGCTCGGATTCATGCCGAAGGATCTCGCCGCTGACCTACCCAATCGTCACGAGCCGTACGAGGTTCACTATCCGCAATCCACCATCTCCGGCAAGTCCAACAACCCACCCAAGGACTACAACAAGTGGGAGGAACTCGTGCGCGTCGTCACTGCGCATCTGGTGCAACGCTACGGCAAAGAGGAAGTGCTCAAGTGGTACTTCGAGGTCTGGAACGAGCCCGACATCGACTACTGGCACTCCACTCCCGAGGCCTACTGGAAGCTCTACGACTACGCCGTCGCAGGCGTGAAGACGGCGTTGCCCGGCGCAATCGTCGGAGGCCCAGCGAGCACCAGCCCCGGCCACGCCAAGGCGAATCTGTTCCTTATGGACTTCCTCGAGCACGTCCGCTCCGGCAAGAGTGCAGCTACCGGGGGCGCCATCCCGCTGGACTTCATCTCCTTCCATGCCAAGGGCCAGCCCAGGATCGAAGACGGCAAGGTTACCATGGGAATCAATCGTGAGCTGAACGATGCGGACAAGGGCTTCGCGCTGGTTGCCAGCTTCCCGAAGTTCAAGCATCTTCCCATCATCATTAGCGAGGCCGATCCTGAAGGCTGCGCTGCCTGCTCCTCCAAAGTGAACCCGGCGAACAACTATCGCAACGGCACACTCTACCCGGCCTACACCGCGGCGGCCTTCAAAGCGCTCTTCCAGTTGCAGGACCGCCATGCCGTGGATCTGATCTCCATGCTGAGCTGGTCCTTTGAGTTTGAAGATAAGGATTACTTCGAGGGTTTCCGTTCGCTCGCAACGAACGGCGTCGACAAGCCTGTCCTGAATGTGTTCCGGATGTTTGGCATGTTGACCGGCGAGCGAGTGAAGACCAGCAGCAGTGCAGAAGTGCCGCTCGACACGCTGGTCAGCACCGGTGTGCGCGAGGCTCCCGACGTCGATGCCTTCGCGACGCACGCCGGGAAGGAGGCGGCCGTCCTCGTCTGGAACTATCACGATGTCAACGAGGAGGCTTCAGCAACGCCGACGACGGTGACGATCCGCGGGATTCCGAGCGGCGTTCAGCGCGTCCTTCTGGAGCACTATCGCATCGACCGGACGCATAGCAACGCGTACACGGTCTGGCAGCACATGGGATCGCCGCAGAAGCCCACGTCGCAGCAGTATGCTGAACTCCAGGCAGCCGGGCAACTACAGCTCCTCACCTCACCCGTGTGGCTGGACGTGAAGGTTGGTCAGGTCACCGTCTCGACCACGTTGCCTCGCGAGAGCATCTCGCTTCTGCATCTGACGTGGTAACCCTAGGGCCGAATGGATAGGTTTGGTCTCACATCCGGCAGTGTCTCCAGCGGCAGGTTTGACCGCCGCTGGTACCCTGTCGTGCTCGTTACCGCTGCGATTGCGATCAGCTACTTCGATCGCCAGACGCTGCCCGTGGCCATTGCGGCAATCCAACGCAACATCCCCATCTCGAACCAGCAGTTCTCCTATCTGCAAACCGCGTTCCTTGTGTCCTATGCTGCGCTCTACGTCATTGGAGGCCGACTGCTGGATCGCCTCGGCACACGCCGCGGCTTCCTGATCATCATGCTCTGGTGGTCGATTGCCTGCGCTCTTCACGGGCTCGCCTCAGGCTTCGCGATGCTGCTCTGCGCGCGCTTTCTTCTAGGGATGGGGGAGGGAGGAGGCTTTCCCGCCGCCGTTCGAGTCGTCGCCGAGTGGGTGCCGCCCGAGCAGCGTTCAACCGCCATGGGCTTCATCAATGCTGGCACCGCCGTCGGCTCTGTCCTTGCACCGCCGCTCATCGGCTTCATCCTTCTGAGCAGCGGCTGGCGCGCCGTCTTCTTCGCCTCCGGTGCCGTCGGCCTCGCCTGGGTCGTGTGGTGGGCACTCTCCTATCGGGACAACATCTCCCCTCTCTCGTACAACACCCTGGACGCCCGCCTGTTCGCCCGGCAGCTCAGCATGCGCGACCTCCTCAGCATGCGCAACGTGCAGGTGATCGTCTTTGCGAAGTTCATGAGCGACTCCGCCTGGTATTTTCTGCTCTTCTGGCTGCCAAAGTACCTTTATGCCGCGCGCCACTTCGACATCAAGCAGGTCAGCTACTACGCGTGGATTCCGTATGCAGCATCGGGTGTCGGCAGCTTCCTCGGCGGCTACTTTTCAAGCTACCTGCTGCGCCGCGGCACCTCGCTGGACAAATCCCGAAAGCTCGCGCTCGGTCTCAGCGCCGCCTTTATGCCCGTCGTGATGCTGGTTCCACTGGTTCCGGTGCAACTCGCGATTCTACTGTTCAGCATCGCCTTCTTCTGCCAGCAGTCGTGGTCAGGCCTCATCATGACGCTGCCGGCAGATATCTTTCCCCTTTCCGCGGTCGGTACCGTCTCCGGATACGTCGGTTTCGGAGGTGCTATCGGCGGCGCCATCTTCGGCATCGTAGCTGGCTATCTGCTCGGCCACGGCTTCGGATACGGAACCTTGTTTGTGCTCGTTGGAACATTTCACCTCATCGGCTTTCTTGCCATCCTCCTGCTGGTCGGCAAGATTCAACCTCTGCGCAGTAACGATCTCCCAAGAATAGAGAGAACCATATGAAAATTACAGAGATTCGCACCCGCGTTGTTCAATGGGAAGGCGAGACCGTGCCGCTCCCACCGCATTTCTGCACCAACCCGATGGACCTGGTAAGCTACCGTTCCGCGTCCATGGGAAACTTCGCCTTCCATGGCTGGGTGCTGGTCGAAATCTTTACCGACACCAGCCTCGTGGGCCTGGGCAATGCCGCGCTCTCGCCCGTCGTCACAAAGTCGCTGATCGACACCTATCTCAAGCCCATCCTGCTCGGCGCCGACCCCTGGGACACGGAGTTTCTCTGGCAGCAGATGTACCGCCGCACCATAGCCTTCGGACGCAAAGGCACAGCCATGGCGGCGATCTCCGCAGTCGACATTGCGTTGTGGGATCTGCTTGGCAAAGACGCCAAGCAGCCGGTGTATCGGCTCCTCGGCGGCCGTACCAAGGAAAGAATTCCAGTCTACGCCAGTCGGCTCTATGCCATGCCTATTCCTGAGCTGCGCGCTGAAGCCCAGAAGTATAAGGATGAGGGCTACACGGCCATGAAGCTGCGCTTCGGCTGGGGGCCTCTCGATGGCCGCGAGGGAATGATGAAAAACATCGAGCTCGTTCGCAATGTGCGCGAGGTCATTGGCGAAGGGATTGATCTGATGACAGACGCGTACATGGGCTGGACCCTCGACTACGCCAAGCGCATGCTGCCTCTGCTCGAACCCTTCGGCCTCCGCTGGCTCGAAGAGCCCGTCATCCCCGACGACAGCCGTGGCTACAAGGAACTCAAGAGCCACGGCCGCATCCCCATCGCCGGCGGCGAGCACGAGTTCACCATCTTCGGCTTCCGCGAGCTGCTCGAAAATAACGCGCTGGACTATATTCAATTCGACACCAACCGCGTCGGCGGCATCAGCCAGGCACGCAAGATCTGCGCGCTCGCAGAGTCGTTCCAGGTGCCGGTCGTTCCTCACGCCGGCCAGATGCACAACTACCACGTCACCATGGCCAGCCTCAACGCGCCCATTGCGGAGTTCTTCCCCAAGGTCGACGTCGAGGTTGGCAACGAACTTTTCTGGTACATCTTCGACGGCGAGCCCGTGCCAAAGAACGGCTACATCGACCTCGACGAAAACACTCCTGGCCTAGGCCTCACCGTTAGCGAAGAATCCCTCAAGCGCTTTACAGTGATCGGATAAGGAAACCTATGCCAGTACATCTCGTTCAACTCTCCGACGGAAATAACCGTCGCGTCGCTCTGGTCGAAGAGCCTAACCTCCGCTGCCTAGAAGGAGTCTCGTCCGTTTATGAACTGGCGCAGCAATGCCTGCACCACTCCACCTCCATCGCCGAGCAGGCTGGCTCGCTCGCCACAGTCGAAACCCTCTCCTACGAAGAGGTGTATGCGGGCCGTTCGCCGTGGCAACTACTCGCGCCCATCGACGTGCCCGATCAACCCTCGCGCGTACTTGTCTCCGGTACCGGGCTCACGCACCTCGGCAGCGCGCGCGAGCGCCAGGCCATGCACCTCGCCGATAAGAAAAACAAGCAAGGCAAGGAACAACAAGCCGAGCCCGCCAAAGAAGAAGCCCTCACCGACTCCATGCGCATGTTTCAGTGGGGCATCGAGCACGGACGTCCGCCCGAGGGCCAGGTCGGCATCGCCCCCGAATGGTTCTACAAGGGTGATGGCTCCTGCCTCCGCGCCCCATTCGAGCCGCTGGAGATTCCGTCACACGCAGAAGACGGCGGCGAGGAAGCCGAGTTGGCCGGCATTTACATCGTCGCTGCTGATGGCACGCCCTTTCGCATCGGCATGGCCCAGGGCAACGAGTTCTCTGACCACCTCTTCGAAAAGCGCAACTACCTTAATCTTGCCGGCTCCAAGCTCCGCACCTGCAGCCTCGGCCCCGAGTTGGTCATCGGTGCGGAGTTCACCGAGGTCCCCGGCAACGTCCGCCTCGAGCGCGGCACAGCCACGCTATGGCAGAAGGCCATAACCAGCGGCGAAGACAATATGGCGCACAGCCTCGCCAACCTCGAGCATCATCACTTCAAGTTCGCCGGCCACCGCCAGCCCGGCAGCATCCACGTCCACTTCTACGGAGCCGACGCGCTGTCCTTCGGGGAAGGCGTCGTCCTCGAAGACGGAGATATCGCCGAGGTCCGCTTCCAGGACTTCGGCCGCGCCTTGCGCAATCCCATCCATCGCGAAGCAAAATCAGATCAGCCCGTCCGCGTAAAGTCGCTCGCCTAACGCGGCGAAGGAGCCCCAATGGAAACGCTATCTATCGCTCTGCTAGGCACAGGAACTATGGGAGCCGGCATGGCCGCCAACCTGCTCAAGGCCGGCTTCCCGCTCACCGTCTACAACCGCACCCGCTCCAAGGCTGAGCCCCTCGCCGCCCGCGGCGCACGCATCGCCGACACGCCCGCTGCCGCCGTCAATGGCGCGCACCTCGTCCTCTCCATGCTCTCCGACGACGCCGCCT
>VFSW01015756.1_pt1 | contig 10364 bp, 11 predicted proteins | sample 5358111 | NCBI WGS metagenome assembly VFSW01 (sample SAMN11554181, study PRJNA540505) | mine drainage metagenome | isolation source: sediment from site ElyBrook_90M | place: USA: Ely Copper Mine, Vershire, VT | collected 2017
GCCTGAGCCCGGTCGTGGAGGAAATCATGTATCCGGCGATGGAGGATTACCAGATTGACATCCTCATCGGCGAGGGGCCGGCAGCGCGATCCATCAAGCTTGATCTGCCGCCGTTTACCCTGATCGGCGCCACCACGCGCGCCGGCCTTCTGACTTCGCCGCTGCGCGATCGTTTCGGGATCGTGCAACGGCTGGAATTCTATGACGCCGACGACCTCGCGCGCATCGTCGAACGCTCCGCCGGGATCCTCGGCATTGAGGCCGAGCCGCAGGGAATTGCCGCGATTGCGCGCCGCTCGCGCGGCACGCCGCGGATTGCCAACCGTCTGCTGCGCCGCGCGCGCGATTTCGCCGAGATCAAGGGCAATGGCGTGCTGAGTGGCGAGGTCGCCGAAGGCGCGCTGCGCATGCTCAGCGTCGACGAACATGGATTTGACATGCTCGATCGCAAATTCCTGCTTGCCGTACTTGAAAAGTTCAGCGGCGGCCCGGTGGGCATCGATTCCATTGCTGCGGCGATCGGCGAGGAGCGTGGAACGATCGAGGATGTTATCGAGCCGTTCCTAATACAGCAGGGGTTCCTGGCGCGCACGCCGCGCGGCCGTGTTGCCACGCGCGGAGCCTGGCTGCATTTCGGGCTCTCGCCACCGGCGCCAACGGAACCGTCGCAACGCGGGATATTCGAAGGCGAATAGGGTATGGCGTGGAATGCGTGGGCGGCCAGTTATCGGATACCAGAGGTGCGGCTGTGCGTGCCGGCCTTCCGGTGCGCGCAGCGTTGCGGCAACCCATGAGCGCGGTTTTTTCCATTCCGCTGCGGATCTATTACGAGGACACGGACGCAGGCGGTGTCGTGTACTATGCAAATTACCTGCGGTTCATGGAACGCGCACGCACCGAGTGGCTGCGCTCCCTTGGCTTCGAACAGGATGAACTTAGCCGCGAACAAGGTGTCATATTCGCGGTGCGCGCGGCACGGGTGGATTACCTCAAGCCGGCGCGTTTCAATGATAGTCTGGAGGTTACGGTAACGCTCGGAAGGGTGGGAACTGCGAGTCTGGTGTTCGGCCAGGACGTCCGGCGCACCGCCGAGGTGCTGTGCACCGGGGAAATCAAGATCGCCTGCCTTGACGCGCAACGCTTTTCGCCCCAACCCATACCGCCATCCGTCCTGTCCCGAATCAACGCCTGGAGAAAATCTTGAACATCGCTACGGCCCACGAAGGAATTGCGCTTTTTGCGCTTGTCCGCGACGCTAGCGTTTTGGTGAAACTGGTGCTGCTGATGCTATTGCTTGCATCGCTCGTGTCCTGGACCATGATCTTCCGCAAGTGGTTCGCGCTCAAGGCCGCCAATCTTGCGGCGTCGGGATTTGAGACGCGCTTCTGGTCCGGTGGCAATCTCAATCAGATGTACAAGGAGCTGAGCGTGCAGGAGAACAGCCTTTCCGGGATGGACTCGATATTTGTGGCGGGTTTCAAGGAATTCGCGCGTCTGGAAAAGCAGAAGAACATAGAGCCCATGGATATCCTCGAAGGCGCTCAGCGCGCCATGCGTGTCGCGCTGAGCCGTGAGATCGAGTATCTGGAGACGAGTCTGTCGTTTCTTGCCACCGTCGGTTCGACGAGCCCCTATGTCGGGCTGTTCGGCACGGTTTGGGGCATCATGAACGCGTTCCGCGCGCTTGGCGAGTTGCAGCAGGTCACGATAGCGAACGTAGCGCCCGGCATTTCCGAGGCGCTGGTGGCGACGGCCATGGGCCTGTTTGCGGCGATTCCGGCAGTGATTGCGTATAACCGCTATTCCCATGACGTGGAACGGCTGGTTACCCACTATGAGGTGTTCATGGAGGAATTTGCGAGCATCCTGCAGCGCCAGGCGTTCCTGGCCAAGGCCTGATGAGCATGTCAGCCTATCGCAACCGGCGCCGGAAACTCATGGCCGAGATCAATGTTGTCCCGTACATAGACGTGATGTTGGTGCTGCTCGTTATTTTCATGATCACGGCCCCACTTCTGACCCAGGGCGTCAAGGTGGATCTGCCGCAGGCAGCCGCGCGGCCGGTGGATACCGACGACCGGGATACGCTGGTGGTCACCGTAGACCGCGGCGGCAAGTATTATCTGGATGACCGTGCCATCGGGGCGGCCGAGCTTCAGACCAAGATTGCCAAGATCCTGCGCATCCGGCCGCAGACACCGGTGATGATTCGCGGTGACCGGCATGCGGCCTATGGCGAGATAGTCAGGGCGATGGCGCTGCTGCAAAGCGCCGGCGCCGAAAGTGTCGGGCTTGTGACCGAGTCTCCGGGGAACAAGACGAATGCTGCCTCAGGCGGTTAGCGGCGTGCTGCGCAATTCGCAACGCAGGCCGATCGGCAGGACCCGAGCGATCATCTTAGCGGTCCTGGTCCATGCCGTCATCATCAGCCTGCTGCTGCTGAGTTTCCGCTGGCAGAGCCAAAGAAGCTCGGCCCCGGCACAGAAGGTCATTCAGGCACACGTGATGGACGATGCAGCCGCGCGCCAGGCGGCGCAGAAACTGAAGCAGCAGCTTGCGCAGAAACTGAAGCAGCAGCTTGCGCAGAAACTGAAGCAGCAGGAGCAAGAGCAGGAGCAGGAGCGGCAGCAACAGCTGCTTCAGCAGCAGGAGCTGGCGCGTAGCAGGCAGAAGCAGACTCAGGCCAAGGCGAAGCAGAAGGCGGCCCTGCTGGAAAAGCAGCATGCGGCTGCGGCAGCGGAAAAACTGCGACAGGCGGCGCTGCAGAAACAGATGCAGAAGCAGGCCGAACAGCGCGAGCAACAGCAGGCAGTCGCGTCGCTCAAGCGTCAACTGGCTGCGGAGGAGAAGCAGCGCCAGCAGGCTGCGGCGGCGGCGAGCGCAGCCGCCAAGGCCCAGAGCGCGATCGACCTTTACAAGGGGCTGATCCAGCAGAAGGTCGAACGTAACTGGGTGCGCCCGCCCGATACGCAAAAGAACATGGAATGCGTGGTAAGGGTCAAGCTTGTGCCCGGAGGTGACGTGATCGAGGCGCATGTCGTGCGCTCGAGCGGAAATCCGATATTTGATCGTTCCGTGGAGAATGCGGTATATAAGGCGTCGCCCTTGCCTTTACCGGACGATAAGACCCTTTTCGACTATTTCCGAGAACTCGAATTCACATTCAAGCCGGAGACCTGATGCAGCATTCAATAACCATGGCGGGCAGCCGCCTGCGGCACTACAGCCTCCTTGCGGGTCTTTGCATGATCCTATGGGCACATACGGCCGCAGCCGTGCTCACGATCGAGATTACGAAGGGTCTCGACCACGGTATGCCGGTTGCGATCGTGCCCTTCAGCTTTACCGGCCAGGGCAGGCTTCCCGAGGATGTTTCCGCCGTGGTTCAGGCCGATCTCGTGCGCAGCGGGCGTTTCAACGCGTTGCCGGAGAAGGATTTCCTGTCCACGCCGCACACAGATAAGGATGTGATCTTCAAGGATTGGCGACTGATCAAGGCCGAGGCTCTGGTGATCGGGACGATTACCCCGCTGCCTGCAAACAAGTACCAGGTCGAATTCCGCCTGTACGACATATATAAGGAAACCCAGCTGGCCGGTTACCGTTACGTTGTCAGCGCGGATATGCTGCGCATGGTCGCGCACCAAATCAGTGATGTGATCTATGAAAAGCTCACTGGTGTCCCGGGCGCGTTCAACACGCGCATAGCCTATATCACTCGCTCGCGCGGCGCGCGCGCGGTCGTCTACAAGCTGCAGGTGGCGGACGCCGACGGCTACAATGCGCGCGCCATCCTGAGCTCCCCGCAACCGCTTATGTCGCCCGCGTGGTCGCCCGATGGCACGCGCCTCGCCTATGTTTCATTCGAGCACAATCACTCAGTGGTTTTTGTCCAGAACGTGATCTCCGGCGAGCGCAGCAAGGTGGCCGATTTCCGGGGGATCAACGGAGCGCCGTCCTGGTCGCCGGACGGAACGCGGCTGGCGTTGTCCTTGTCAAAGGACGGCAATCCGGAGATCTATGTTATGAACCTGAGCGATGGTTCGCTTACGCGCCTCACCCACAACCCGGCGATCGACACCGAACCATCCTGGTCGCCGGATGGCCGTTACATTGTGTTCACTTCGGACCGCAGCGGCGCCCCGCAGATTTTCCGCATGACGGCCGACGGCGACGACGTGGAACGCCTGACATTCGAAGGCGAATACAACGCTGCCGCGTCATATTCGCCAGATGGCAAGATGCTGACTCTGATCACCGAATCGCAGGGTCAGTTCCATGCGGCGCTACTGCACCTGCGCGACTCCGCATTGCAGGTCCTGACAGATACGTCTCTTGACGAATCGCCGAGCTTTGCGCCCAACGGCCAGATCATTCTCTATGCCACGATAGTGCACGGGCGCGGCGTTCTGGCGACGGTCTCCGTCGACGGACGCGTGCGCCAGATTCTGAAGTCGCAGGAGGGCGATGTGCGCGAGCCCGCCTGGTCACCTTTTAATCATCAACTACAATCTAACCAAGGAGTAACTCCATGAAGACCAAGTTAACGTTTACGCTGCTGGCGCTGATTGCCATCACGCTGGCTGCCTGCGGCGGGCAGCAGGCAGTGAAGCCAGGTACCGAAAGTCAGGCCGGTACCGGGCAGGGCGCCCAGGCGTCGGGAACCGGCGAAACCAGCGGTGCCGCAGGCAGCGAGCTTGGAGCCGGGCAGACGGCCGCAGCCGAGGCCAAACACACAATCTACTTTGCGTTCGACAGCAGCCAGGTTGATGACGAAAACCGCTCGATTGTCGAAGCCAATGCGGCCTACATGAGCGCTAATCCGCAGGTCAAGGTCACCCTCCAGGGCAATACCGACGAGCGCGGAACACGTGAATACAATCTCGCGCTTGGCGAGCGGCGCGCACAGTCGGTCGAGCGCATGCTGAGCGTTCTGGGCGTTGCCTCCGACCGAATCAAGACCGTTTCTTTCGGCGAGGAGAAGCCGGTTGCACTTGGCCATAATGAATCCGCGTGGCGCCTCAATCGCCGCGTTGATTTTGTCTACAATTGAAGCGTTTCATGCCTGCGCGTTTCGTTAGAACCGGCCAGATGGCGGCGATCGGCCTGATCGCCGCCGCTGTCTTCCCGGCGTTTGCCCAGGATCAGGCACCGGACCGGCGTGTGGCACCGGTGCCGATCGTGAGCGTGCCGCTCGACGGTGATGCGGTATCGGACCAGGGGCTGCGCAAGAGCGTGCTCGATATCCTGCAACAGCTGGAGCAGCTGCAGTCACAGGTGCGCCAGTTGCGTGATTCGGTCGAGGTGCAGGCCCATGATCTGCAGGTGCTGCAAACGCGGCAGCGCGATCTGATCGCCGATCTGGACAGGCGCGTCAGTGCGCTCGAGGCGCAAGGATCCGCACCAGGCGCAGAACCGTCGGCGGGTGCGGCTGTGGCGGCCCAGGCCGGGTTGCAGGCAACAACCCCGGCGCAGCAACAGGATTATGATGCCGCCTTTGGCCTGATGAAGCAGGGCTATTACGACCGCGCTATCAAGGCTTTTCGCGCTTTTATCACGAAATACCCGAACGCCGCGCTCGCAGACAATGCCCAGTACTGGATCGCCGAAGGCAATTATGTGATGGGCAACTACAAGCTGGCGCTCGAAGAATTCAACAAAGTGCTGGTCCAGTACCCGAACAGCACCAAGGCACAGGATGCGATGCTCAAGGTAGGCTATGTGGAATACGAGCTCGGCAGCTATGGCAAGGCGCGCAAGGCGCTGAACGACGTGATCGCGCACTACCCGAATACCACAGTCGCGAAGCTTGCTGCCACGCGTCTTGACAAGATGCAGAAAGAAGGGCGCTGAGCTGGGATTCAGCCTGCCGGCTGCGCACCTTGTGGCGGATTTTGCGGCGCCGGCCCGAGGGTATAAGATTGGGAATATCGAAGTCCCGACGGCGGTATGCCCGCCGTCATCCGCATGAAATCGCTCTTTGACCGGATCCGCGGCCCAGGCCGTTCAAGCCGTATGGCAACTGCAAGCAAGACCGATGCACCTGAACCAGGTCCTCAGAACCGTGGGGATTCCGCGCGTCTTAGAATCACCGAGATCTTCTATTCGCTCCAGGGCGAAAGCCGTAGCGTCGGCATTCCTACGGTTTTCGTGCGCCTGACCGGCTGTCCGTTGCGCTGCGGCTATTGTGATACGGAATATGCGTTTCAGGGCGGAGAGTGGATGACGATCGCGGAAATTGTCACGCGCGTCGCGCAGGAACGGCCGCGCTATGTGACAGTCACCGGCGGCGAGCCCCTGGCGCAACGTTCGAGCATCGAGTTGCTGGAACGCCTGTGCGATGCCGGCTATGAGGTATCGCTCGAGACGAGCGGCGCCCTCGACATCTCCGGCGTCGATCGGCGCGTGAGCGTGGTGATGGACATCAAGACACCGGCCTCAGGCGAGGAAACGCGCAATCTTTACACGAACCTCGCGCACATTGATGCCAATGACCAGATCAAGTTTGTGATCTGCGACCGCACCGACTATGAGTGGAGTCGCGCCAAACTTGCCGAGTTCGACATCGCCGGACGCTGCGAAATCCTGTTTTCACCCGTTCACGGAACCCTGAAACCGGTGGAGCTTGCCGGCTGGATTCTGGCTGACCGGCTGCCGGTGCGCATGCAAGTGCAGTTGCACAAGCTCCTCTGGGGCGACGGTCCGGGACATTGAGCGTGGCGCGTGCCGTCGTACTGCTCTCCGGCGGGCTCGATTCCGCCACTTTGCTTGCGATTGCGCGTGATCGCGGACTTGAGTGCCATGCCCTCAGTTTTGATTATGGCCAGCGTCACCGCATCGAACTTGAGGCTGCGCACCGTGTCGCGCACGAACTCGGCGCCGCGCAACACCGCGTCGTGGACCTTGATATCGGGTGGATGGGGTCGTCAGCGCTGACCGACAGGTCAATCCCGGTGCCGCATGCGCCAACCGAGGGAATTCCTGTGACCTACGTGCCCGCGCGTAACACGATTTTCCTGGCGATTGCCCTTGGTTGGGCCGAGGTGCTTGGGGCACGGGATATCTTCATCGGCGTGAACGCGCTCGATTATTCGGGTTATCCCGATTGCCGCCCGGAGTTCGTGCAGGCCTTTCAGACGCTCGCCGATCTGGCGACGCGCGTGGGCGTCGAAGGTCGCGGGTTCCGCGTCCACGCGCCACTCATTGCCATGACCAAGGTTGAGATCATCCGGGCCGGCACCAGGCTGGGCGTGGATTACGCACAGACGCTGTCGTGCTATGACCCGGACGCCACGGGAGGCGCCTGTGGGATGTGTGATTCCTGCCGTCTGCGGATCCAGGCATTTGTCGATGCAGGAATGCCGGATCCCACTCGCTACCGGTCAAAAGAGCCCTAAAACCGCTGGCGCAGGGGATGGCGGCTGGGCAGAATAGGGACCGCCGTTGGAGGTAGTCTCCCGTCGCGCGACGCCTTCTGCGCGGCTTGTCGCCAGGGAATAAATGCTGAGTCCGGTCCGTCTTTCCGGACAGTCGGCGCGCTTCGGGCGCCAGATGCCCGTTGAACAATAAATATTGTGGTGTTACTCGGAGGTTTTAGATGGATTTGAACAATGTCCAACATGTTGCCCTGTGGGGCTTTGGGGTTGCCGTCGCGTTCGGCGCCATCGCCAACAAAACCAATTTCTGCACCATGGGTGGGGTGAGCGACTGGGTCAATATGGGCGATACCGGACGCCTGCGCGCCTGGTTTCTGGCGATCGGCATTGCGATCCTGGGCTCACAGGCCCTGCAGGGCATGGGTTATGTCGATCTCGGGAAGTCGATTTATCTCACTACCAATTTCGGCTGGCTCGGACACATTCTCGGCGGATTCCGGTTCGGTGTGGGCATGACGCTGGGCTCGGGCTGTGGTCAGCGGACCCTGGTTCGGGTCGGCGGCGGCAACCTGAAATCCGTTGTTGTCATGCTGATGCTGGCCATCACGGCTGCCACGACGTTGTACGGAATTCTTGCACTCGTGCGTATTAACTACGTCGAGGTAACGAACGTGGATCTGTCAGCCCATGGCATGGCGAACCAGGGCCTCGACACGGCAATCGTCGCCCTGGCCGGCATCCAGAATGCCCAGCTTGTGCACTGGGCCGTGACCGGAATCCTGGGTTTCGGACTTGTGCTGTTCGCCTTTGCCAAGCGCGAATTCCGCGGAAGCTTCGACAATGTGCTTGCCGGGGTGTTTATCGGCGTTGCCATCATTGCCGGCTGGTACATTACCGGCAAATTAGGTTTTGACGAGTTTGATCCGGTACCGGTTGAATCCTATACGTTTGTTGCCCCGATTGGTGACGCGCTGCAGTATGTCATGACGTTCACCGGTTCGAGCATCAAATTCGGTATTGCGGCTGTGTTTGGGGTGATCTCGGGATCTTTCCTGTACTCGGTGCTGTCCCGGAAGTTCCGTATCGAAACATTCACCTCGCGCGGGGATATGGTGAACCACATTATCGGTGGCGCCTTGATGGGTTTCGGCGGCGTGTTAGCCCTGGGTTGCACCATCGGGCAGGGAGTGACCGGTGTGTCGACGCTGGCAATGGGCTCGCTGATTACGCTCGTCATGATCATTTTTGGCAGTGCCCTGACCATGAAGGTCCAATACCATATGCTGGATAAGAAAGGCTTCTTCCGCGCTCTGTTTTCGGGACTTGCCGATTTTCGGCTGTCTCCACGCGGAAAAGCTGCCTGACGCGTATTAACTCCGGACATCGGCTAGTGGCCGATGTCCGGGTTTCCTTCCTTCAAGACGTTACGTGATTTGACAGCCTGTTAGGCGCCCCGGATAATCACGCGTTTCCTGTCGCGGGCCGTTAGCTCAGTCGGTAGAGCATCTGACTTTTAATCAGGTGGTCGCTGGTTCGATCCCAGCACGGCCCACCAAATACATCAACGACTTACCTCTCTCTCGTTTCAAGGCTCTCCGTGGACTGTGCCAAATTTGTGCCACGGACGACGCGCGGACGGCTGATGCGCTCGGCGTAGGGCGCGAGATGCTCGGCCGACAGATGCGCATAGCGGCGCACCATCTCCGTCGTCTCCCAGCCACCCAGCTCCTGCAACACCGACAGCGGTGTCCCCGCCTGCGTATGCCAAGAGGCCCAAGTATGCCTCAGGTCGTGCCAGCGGAAATCCAAGATGCCGACACGTTTGAGCGCCGCCTTCCACGCCTTGGTGTTGACCTGCCGGATGGGATGGCCGCGGTACTCAAAAACCGTGCGCGGATGTTTCCCCTCCTGCTGGCGCAGCACCCCCATCGCCTCGGCATTGAGCGGCACGCCGATTGCTTTTCGTGCCTTCGCCTGGTCCGGATGAATCCAGGCCATGTGCCGGCCGAGATCAACCTGCGACCAGGCCAGGTCTGCGACGTTCCGCTGCCGCAGACCTGTAGCCAGACTGAGGCGCGCCATCGCGGCCAGGTGTTCCGGGAGTTCCGCGAGAAGACTATCTGCTTGTTCTCGCGTCAACCAGCGCACCCGCCGTCGGGGCTCGGGCAGCAGCCGGATCGCGGGAGCCCGATCGATCCACTCCCATTCCCGCTCAGCTTTCCGCAGTATCGCCCGCACCAGTACCAGCACGCGGTTCACCGTGGCGTTGGCCACACCGTCCGCTTGCCGCGTCTCGGTCAACTGGTCAATCAAATCCCGGTTGATCGAAGCCAGCTCTTGGCCTCGCAGGTACGGATCCAGCCACCGAAGATGCAGCCGGTCGCCATCAAGGGTGGCCTTGTGCGCTTTCTCTTTGATCCAGCGCACCACCGCTTCCTCCCACTTATGCCTCGGCTTCTCGCCTAGCTTCTGGACTTTCCAGAGTTCGACTTTGAGGCGGTCGTGGAATTCCTGGGCCTGCTTTTTATCGGCAGTCCCAGTAGAGCGGCGTACTCGCTGTCCGGCAGGGGTGGTGAATCGGACCCACCAGACAGTTTTACGTCGGTATAGTGACATAGGGAAACCTCCTGTCTGTCACCTAACGACGCTTGCCGGGAAGAAGCGTAGCGCGAGCGCAGCAGCGCCACAAGATCGGCCTTGAGAAAACACCAGCGTTTGCCGACTTTGACGCCCGGGACCTCGCCAGCTTTCACCTTGCGGCGCAGGGATTCGGCGGACATCTTGAGAAATGCCCCGGCCTCGGGGAGATCCAATGTGGTGTCGTCGATCAAGCAGTGATGACCTCATGCCGAAGAATCAAAGCTGCGCCAGGCGCAGTGCCGCCATCGCGGCCGCTACCAGCAGACCGCCCCCGACACCGATGAAATAAAACATCTCGGTACCGGCAACATACATCGTCCCCGTGAAAATGATGAGCAGTCCGGGAAT
>VFSW01015757.1_pt1 | contig 10364 bp, 10 predicted proteins | sample 5358111 | NCBI WGS metagenome assembly VFSW01 (sample SAMN11554181, study PRJNA540505) | mine drainage metagenome | isolation source: sediment from site ElyBrook_90M | place: USA: Ely Copper Mine, Vershire, VT | collected 2017
GACCGTTGGTTCCACGATCCAGCTTATTTTGCCGCAAGGCAAAGCCACCATCATTGGCACCATTCCTAGTATCCAGAGCTTCAAAGTTGTGGCGGTGTTTGAAACCGGGATGCAGCAATATGATTCAAGTTTTGTGTTTATCCCGCTGCAGGCCGCGCAAACTTTGTTCCAGCAACCCAATGCCGCAACGCAAATTCAGGTTTACGTCACCGACCCCGACCACGATGACGCGATCAAACAAGCCATTCAGACCACATTAGCCAGCACGCCCATGCGCATTCTCGACTGGCGGCAGAACAATGATAGTTTCCTCGCCGCGGTGACGGTGGAGGGCAACGTAATGTTCCTCATCCTCACGCTGATTATTCTGGTGGCTGCGTTTAATGTTATTTCCTCGCTGATCATGATGGTGAAGGACAAAGCCCGCGACATTGCGATTTTGCGCACCATGGGGGCGAGCTCTGGCGCGATATTGCGGATATTTTTAATGTGCGGTGCGTCAGTGGGGTTTTTGGGAACCTTCATAGGCTTTGCTCTGGGCACGGTATTTTGTGCTTACATCGAAAATATCAGGCAATTTGTGCAGAAGATTACCGGCACACCGTTGTTTGATCCGACTGTATATTACCTTGAACAACTCCCGGCTAAGCTCGATTGGCATCAGGTGACGGAAGTGCTTTTGATGTCGCTGGCGCTCTCGCTGCTGGCGACCATTTACCCAAGCTGGCGGGCTGCCCGCATAGACCCGATTGAGGCCCTGCGCCGTGAGTGATTTTTTATTACAACTGCAAAATCTCGTTCGCACCTATAAAAGCGAGAGCGAGGCGCTCACGGTTCTGGATGGTGCCAATCTCGATTTGCGCCGCGGTGAAATCGTGGCGCTGGTCGCGCCCTCCGGTTCTGGCAAGTCAACATTGCTCCATTTGGCTGGGTTGTTGGAAAAGCCTGATGGCGGCGCCGTGATCATCAATGGTGCGGATGCGGGAACATTAGGTGATACCGAGCGCACCAATATCCGGCTGCATACCATCGGCATTGTGTATCAGTTTCACCATCTGCTGGCGGAATTTTCAGCGCTCGAAAATGTCGTGCTGCCGCAGATGATCGCTGGAAAATCCAAGGCCGAAGCTGAAAAACGCGCGATGGAATTGCTCACTAAATTGGGCTTGGCTGCTCGCGCTGATCACCTGCCTGGTAAACTCTCCGGTGGTGAACAACAGCGCGTTGCCATTGCGCGGGCGCTGGCCAATGCGCCGGCCTTGTTGCTGGCCGATGAGCCCACCGGCAATTTGGATGTGGCTACCGCTGAAATCGTGTTCACTGAATTGCTGCGGATCGTGCGCTCGGAAAATGTCGCCGCACTGATTGCCACCCATAACCCGGAATTGGCCAAGCGTATGGACCGGCAACTCACGCTGGTTGGCGGCAAACTTATTTAATTTGCGACAAATTCAGCCGGCACCACCATGCCAAGGCTGCGTAAAGCTGCCGCAGCGCCTGGGTGGAACGGCATTTGGCCGGGCGTTACAATAGTGGGAGCGTTGAAGATATGCGCGGCCGGCACCACCCGTTCCAGGCTGGTTTGATTACGCATCGCCGCCAGGGTGATGGCGTGGACCAGCTCATCGGGCAGATGCGCCGCGCCGATGGCAAAATTGGCGGTACCCACGCTGGCGATCGCCATGCTTTGGCGGGCAAATGTGCCAGCGGGAATGGTCATGCCGTGCACGCCGGGGATAATGCGGTCCACGTGCGCGGCTTCGGCTTGGGTGAAACCGATGATGCCAAGTTGTTCGGTCTCGGCAATTTTCTGGATCGCCGGGAGCGGTGGCGCGCCGATAAACGCGCAGGCATCTAACCGGCCAGCCAGCATGTCATGCAGTTGGTTTGAATAGTCACCTGTTATGGACTGCGCCGGAATAATGCCCAGGCTGGCAAAAATGCTGGGGACCGCCGCAGCGCCGCTGCCGCCATCCGGGCCCATGCCAATCACGCGGTCGGCCAGATTGGCAAGCGATGTAATGCCACTGCTGCGTGGCGTTACGATTTGCAGAATTGAAGGGAAAATGGGGAACAAGGCGCGGAAAGCACCAAACTTGACCCCCGCGGTCCAACTGCCACTGCCGGTGCGGGCTTGGTCGGCCACCGCCACGGTCGTCATGCCCAGTTGCACGGCGTTTTGTTCGATCAACAGAATGTCAGCCGCTGCACCGCCGGAAGCCCGGTAGGCGATGGTCACGCCACTGGTTTGTTGCGCAATCCGCCCCCAGGCGGCGCCATAAATATCATACACGCCACCAGGGCGGCCGGTTGCCATTAAAATCGCTCGCGGCCATGCCTCAGGCAAAGCCTGTGCAGCCATGGCACGGCTTGCCGGGGCTAACATAGATGCTGCCAACAGTGACCGCCTCGAAATCTTCACCGAGCCCTCCAAGGTTATGTCGCTTTTATGGTGTCGGGACTTGAGGGCGGAATTATGGTCACGTCAAGGCGCGGCAGCGCTCCAACGCGGCGATCAAAGCGGTGCGGATGCCAGGCTCGAGTGCTGAATGGCCAGCGTCGGGCACCAGGGTCAGGCGGGCGGCTGGCCAGGCTGCCATCAGGTCGAACGCTGATTTTGCAGGACAAATCATGTCATAACGGCCTTGCACAATCTCCCCGGGGATCTGCCGCAGAGCTTCCATATGGCCAAGAAGGCCTCCCTCGGGGAGAAACAAATCATGTTCAAAATAATGTGCCTCGATGCGGGCCAAGCCGATCGCGGCACGGTCCTGGGCGAAAGCCGAGACAGCTTCGACGCTGGGCAGCAAGGTTGAACAGGAGCCTTCATAGATGCTCCAGGTGCGGGCGGCCGGGCCGTGAATTTCCGGGTCGGGGTTGATCAATCGGGCAAGGTAGCTTTTCAGCAAGTCACCACGTTCTGGTTCGGGCAGGAATTGTGCGAAGGCGGCATGAGCGTCGGGGAACACGCGGGCCATGCCGTACAGAAACCAGTCCACCTCCTCTGGGCGGCCCAGGAAAATGCCGCGCAGCACCAGCCCCATCACTGCTTCCGGGTGGGCTTGCGCATAAGCCAAAGCGAGGGTGGACCCCCAGGAGCCGCCAAACAGCAAAAACCGCTCGATATTGAGGAATTTCCGCAAGGACTCGATATCCTCAACCAGATGCGGTGTGGTGTTGGCGGTGATACTGCCCAGCGGCTTTGAGCGTCCGGCGCCGCGCTGGTCGAAAATAATCACCCGCCAGATCGAGGGGTCAAAAAACCGCCGGTGCACCGCCCCCGCCCCGGCCCCTGGGCCGCCATGCAGGAACAAAACCGGCTTGCCGCGCGGGTTGCCCACTTGCTCCCAATACATCACATGCTCACCCGAAAGCGGCAGATAACCAGTCTCGTAAGGCCCGATTTCAGGGAATAAGTCGCCGCGCGGCATCGGCGTTAAGCGCCCAAAGCGGCGCGCACGGCCGCGGCGACACGGGTGGCTTGTTCAACGGTCAGGTCGGGGTGGATGGGCAATGCCATGATGCACTCGCTGATACTCTCCGAGGCCGGCAAGGCAGCACCGTCATGGCAGGAGGCGTAGGCCGGCTGGCGGTGCAGCGGGCGCGGATAATACACAGCGCTGGCGATATTTTCAGCCCGCAGCGCCGCCTGTACCGCGTCACGGGTCGCGGTATCACGCAACAAAATAGCATACACAGCCCACGCGCTAGCAGAATTTGGCATCCGTGCGGGGATATCCAGCACATCCGCCAAGGCCGCATCGTAGATACCGGCAATGGTTTCGCGGGTGGCGATCTCGGCTTCAAAAACGTCTAGTTTCGCCAGGAGAATAGCGGCTTGCATGGTGTCCAACCGGCCATTCATACCAATTCGCATCACCTCATAGCGGGTGGTGCCTTCGCCGTGGGTGCGCAGTGAGCGATACAGCGCCGCCCGTTCCGCCGATTGCGTGAATAACGCCCCGCCGTCGCCATAAGCGCCGAGCGGTTTAGAGGGGAAGAAGCTGGTGGCGGTGGCATCCGCCGCAGTGCCCAGACGCTTGCCGTTCAGCGCAGCGCCAAAACTTTGGGCGCAATCATCCAGGGTGAACAGGTTCTCGCGGGCGGCGATGGCGTTGAGGCCTGGCCAGTCGGCGGGTTGCCCGAATAAATCCACGCCCACCACGGCCCGGGGCTTCAAAACACCGCCGCGTTTCACATCGGCAATGCGGGTTTCAAGATGCGCCAAGTCAATTTGGAAAGTGCGTGGGTCAACATCGACGAATACCGGCGTGGCTCCTAGCAGGAGCGGCACTTCGGCAGTGGCGGTGTAGGTGAAGGCGGGCAGAAATACGGCATCACCCAGGCCGATGCCCTCCGCCATCATCGCAATTTGCAGCGCGTCGGTGCCCGAACTGACACTGACGCAGTATTTGGCCCCGCAGAACGCCGCAAGGCGGTCTTCTAATTCCGCCACTTCCGGGCCTAAAATATACTGCCCGTGTGCCAACACAGCATCGAGCCGGTTGCGCAGAGCGGGGCCAATGCGAGCCTGCTGGGCCTTGAGGTCGAGAAATGGGATAGCGGCGCGGTGCGAAGCATTCATGACAGTCAGATTACCCTGTCTTTTCGCAATCTGCGAGAGGTGCGCCGCCGCCATCTGCATTATGCGCAAATTCCGGCACTAGCCGCGCCAACGCCGCTAACGCATGGGTCGCATCGCCTTGGGTGCCTTGCGCGGAAATTTCGGCCATGGCGGCTTGCACCAATGCCATGTCGGCGATGCGCGGGCTGGCCATCAGCAAGCCTGGGAAACCGGTTGGCACTGGCTGCTCGCTGCCGTGAAATAATTCCTCGAAAAGTTTTTCTCCTGGGCGTAACCCAGTGAAACGGATCCCGATGTCAATATCGGGCCGCAACCCGGCCAGACGAATCATTTGCCTGGCCAGGTCAACGATGCGCACGGGTTCACCCATATCGAGCACAAAAATGCCGCCATGTTTGATCGTGTCACCGCCCTTGGAACCTACGACCGAGGCTTGCAACACCAAGCCTACGGCTTCGCGCACGGTCATGAAATAACGCTGCATGTCGGGGTGGGTCACGGTGAGCGGTCCACCCATGGCGAGTTGGCGGCGGAACAATGGCACCACCGAGCCGGTGGAGCCTAATACATTGCCGAACCGTACTGTTATGCACCCCATGCCGCCATTTTGACGAGCCGCGACATCCAGCGCCTGACAATACATTTCGGCGAGGCGTTTGGAAGCGCCCATCACCGAACTTGGGTTTACGGCTTTATCGGTGGAGATTAACACCATCAGCGCGGCACCGCTGGCGCGCGCTGCATCCGCAACAGCCCTGGTGCCCAGCACGTTGGTTTGCAGGCCTTCAAGCGGGTTGGATTCCACAATCGGTACATGCTTGAGCGCGGCGGCGTGAAACACCAGCTCAGGTTTGAACTGTGCACACACCTCATGCATCCGCGCCGTATCGCGCACATCAGCAATCACTGACAGCCGTGCCACCGAGGGGTGTTTTTCCGTGAGTTCCAGGTCGATCTGCCAGAGCGCGAATTCGCCGTTATCGAGTAGCATCAGGGAGGCGGGAGCGAACCCCGCCACTTGGCGCGCCAACTCGGAGCCTATCGAGCCGCCAGCCCCGGTGACCAGCACGCGCCGGCCGGCGATCAAACGTGCCATGCCGTCACGGTCCAGCGCCACTTGCTGCCGGTTCAGCAAATCCTCAATGGCGATGGGCTGAAGTTGAATTTGTCCCGGATCAGCCGGTGATAACGCGGTCAGGTTTGGCGCGCGCAGCACCCGCAAGCCATGCTTGTCTGCCGCTGTCAGAAGGCCAGCAAGTGCGGTGCCGGAAAACTCCGGTTCGGTGATGACCAGTAAGTCGGGCACGGTGCCTGCCGCCGCCAGCTTGGTGAGAACACCATCGGCGTTTGATACGGCACCGAGAATATCCAACCCGTGCATGCGCCGTCCGATATGGCGGGCGGAGAGCGCGATCAGCCCGGTGATGCGGTACGGTGGTTCGGTGGCGCGGGCGAGGGCGTTGAGGAATAGCTCGATGGTGTCGCCAGTGCCCACCAGAATGGCGCTGCTGACTGCATTGACTGCATTGACTGCGCTGGGTGTGCCGGGATGGCGAAGCAGGCGGTAGGCGATCCGCGGGCCAACCAGCAAAACCAGCATCGAAAACATCAATGCCAGCGGGTAGCTTGGCGAGGGGAGGTCGAAGCCGGCCCCAATGATCAGCAGTGTCAGGAGGACGGCGGCGGCAATTCCCGCGCCGCCGACCAGCGCCAAATCTCGCATCGAGGTGAATCGCCAATGCAGACGTGAGAGGCCGAATGGTATGCCGATCAACCAGATCGAGACACCACCGCCAATTGCCAGTGCCGGTGGATTTGGCCACGGCGAGGCGGGCGCACATAGCCAGCCGGCAATCAGCACGGCCATGATCGCCAAGGCGCCATCGAGCGCCATGTTCAATGCAACGTTACCGAGGCGGCGGCGGCTGAATTTCGAGACGGTCACATCGGGCTTTCAGCGGCGATCGGGGCTAGACGAAATCACCCGCGCACCAAAGTTTGCAGCAGCTTCAACAAGGTTTCGCGCCCGTGCGCACCCAGCCGTTCGGCCAGCCGGTCTTCATGCGGCTTCACGATGCTGTGCCAATATCGCAGTTTTTCGGCACCCGCCGGGGTCAGGTGCAGTGACTGTGCGCGGCGGTCCAGTTCCGCCATCGCGCGGGTCAGAAAGCCGCGTTTTTCCAGTGCGCTCACCAGCGGCACCAGATTGGCGCGTTTGATCCCGATCGCGGTGGCAACATCAGACGGGCGGATGCCAGGGTTGCGGCTGACGACTTCGAGGATGGAGAATTGCGGAGGCCGGATGCCCTCAGCCGCTAAAACCTGAAAAAAATCCTGGTATACGCATAATTGGCCCTGCCGGAGCATGTACCCCATCAGGCTCGGCAGGATTCCCATGTCGATCCCGTTGCTGGATTCAACCTGGCCCGGCCGCTAGATCAGGTCTGGTGGCACTGGTTTGGCTGGCGGCAAAGACGTCTCCTATGGTGTTTAACGCTCGTTATGCCACAGAATAGACGTTCAGCCGAGCCAAAACATCCCCTCAACCTCAACCGCCGCATCAAGCGGTAACGAAGCCACACCGACGGTGGCGCGGGCATGGCGCCCGATATCGCCGAAAGCCGCCAAAGCAAGGTCTGAGGCGCCGTTCATGACCACCGCATGCTGTGTAAAATCAGGCGTGGCGGCGATAAAGCCGCCCAGCCTGCTGACGCGGGTGATGCTGTCCAGCCCACCGGGCAAGGCGGCCTGCAACTGGGCAAGCACATTGATGAGGCAAAGCCGGGCGGCATGCTGCCCTTCATCGATTGAGACGCCACCGCCCAGCTTGCCGGTGACAGCCACCTTGCCGTCGATGGCCGGCAGTTGACCGCTGACCACCACCAGATGGCCGGTAATGGTAACCGGCACGTAGGAGCCAACCGGGATCATCGGCTTGGGTAAAACAATGCCGAGGTCAGCAAGGCGTTGCGCGACGTTCATGTTAGCTCACTACATCACAGGCCCGGCGGCGTTCACGCGGGGCAGGGGCGGGTAGGTCGAGCGGTAGCAAGGGCGCACGGTCGGCGGCGCCATCCCCCACCGAGTCAGCGGCCTCAGGGGTGGCGGGCGCGATATTATGGTTGCCCAGATAATTTACCGCCAGATTGCGGAACACATAGTCGATCATTGAGGTCGCTTGGGTCACTGCCGGGTCGCCTTCAACGGCACCCGAGGGGCCGAAGCGGGTGAAGGTGAAGGCCTCGATATAGTCCTCCAGTCTCACGCCATGCTGCAGACCCATGCTCACCGCGATCGAGAAAGCATCCATCAGGCCACGGAATGCTGAACCTTCCTTGTGCAGGGCTATAAAAATTTCCCCTAGACGGCCGTTGGCATATTCGCCGGTTGATAAAAATAATTTGTGCCCGCCAATACTGGCTTTTTGCGTGTAGCCGGTGCGCCGGGGTGGTAATGGGGCACGCTGGCTGGCTGGCTGCGCGGGTGTTGCGGCGGCCGGTGGTGCGGGCATGGCATGAACATAAGGTGCCAGCGCATCATGCATCATCCGGTGTGCTGTTAAATCGGCGGGGACGAGAATCGCCTCACCCCGTAAATGTGCCGCCAGCGCGGCCTGCGCTGTTGTGCCCGAGGCAGCGAGCTTGGCCTGGGCCCAGCGGCTAAGGTTTCCGGCTTCATCAAGCGCGGAAACAGCCGGGCTGAAGCCAAGGGTTTCGGCTCCGAGCAGGGCCTCGGTGGCGGGGTGAGGCGCATAAGTGGTTACGTGTGAGTGCCCCCGGACCCCGGCCTCCATCGCAAGGCGCTGCGCCTCGAGCGTGGCATCCATCAGGCCCGGGATGGCGCAACCGGCGGCCAGTTTGGCATAGGGGCGGACATGCACGGTGGGACCGTGGTCGGTTGAAACAAACCGGCTGGAGGCCAGATCCGCGCGGGCGGTCATGAAAGCGCTGAGCGTTGCAAGCGTGTCGCGGGCGGGGGCGCTGTCGTACGGCAGGTTCAGGCGGGTGATAAACAAATGCAAGTCGGTAAGACTTAGGTTCAAACGGGTGGCTTCCGGGGCTGCCAGGGTCAGGGCCATGACCGCCAATTCCACAGCCGTGCCAAAGGCGGCTACATCAAAAATACCGGCGGCATCGCAAAAACCGTTCGGGTTAAACATAAATCCGGGTGGGGTCGTGGCAAAATTGCCATTCAGCGGCACCGGGCACGCCTGCCGGTTGGCAACCAGGGCGTTTAAACCCGCCGTAAGCTGGCCGGATAGTCCTAGCGCCTGTGCACGGGCCGCAATGGGTGTGACCCAGGCCTGGGTTAGTTGCGCGATATCAAGGGCATTTTTGTCCGGGATCAGGCTGGCCAGAGCGTCAGCGGCCTGCTGTCCCCAGGCAACCGGAATGGTCACAGCAACGGGTGGTGAGTCGGGGTCGGATTGGCCATTGAAAACCGCTTGTCTGATTCCGTGCCAGGATTTGTGCGTGCGCTGCTGTTCCATAGGGCGGACCTTATGACGATCACGATGCTAGGAAAAGTACATTTAGTGGTGAAATTGCGCGTCCACCACAAAATCCTGTGGATAGAAGCAAAATGCGAAGGTGGCATAACGACAATGGACCGGACGCATTGCATCACCTATATCGAGATACATGAGCACAGCATCGACCCATACTAAAGTCACCTTGAGTCAGCTCGGCGGCCTTAAAGGCTTGGTTTTTCAACCGGGGCTCACCTTGCATACGTTGTTCAGCGGCAGCCATGTTGGTGAGGACGCGTTCGGCAATCAGTTTTTCCAGCAACGTAAAACTGTCGGCAGCAAACGGCCTCGCCGCTGGGTGGTTTATGCCGGTGCGGCAGAGGCCTCGACGATTGGCCCGGAGTGGCACGCGTGGTTGCATTATCTCACTGATGCGCCGCTGCCTGACACTGGGCGTAGGCCTTGGCAAAAGCCGCATCAGCCGAATTTGACGGGGACGGCCGACGGTTACCGGCCGGCAGGGCATGACTATGCCGGTGGCAAGCGCGCCAGCGCTTCCGCTGATTATGAAGCCTGGACACCCGAGCTTTAAGGAATTTTCCGGATGTCACGTAAATTACCTGAGGTGCTTACCGGCCTCGCCGTTATTGTTATTGCCGCCATTTTTCTGATTTATGCGCTCACGCAGGCGCAGGCACTGGGAGGCTCGGGTTATCCGCTGACCGCGCAGTTTTCCAATATCGGTGGGTTGACGGTGGGTGCCGATGTCAAACTCGGCGGCGTGACGGTCGGCCATGTGACCGATGAGCATCTCGACCCGCAGACTTATGCCGCGATTGTGACGCTGCAGATTGATAATGATGTGAAGGTGCCCGCAGACACCAGCGCCTCGATCAGCTCGGATGGTTTGCTGGGTGGCAATTATGTGGGGCTGTCGCCGGGTGGTTCAGACACGATGCTGAAGCCGGGGCAGTCGTTTAGCGTCACGCAATCGGCGGTGAATATTGAGGATCTGCTGGGCAAATTTATTTTCAGCATGGGGAGCAGCCCCAGCAAGCCCGCCGCCAGCCCAAACCCCGCGGCTGCGCCGGCGCCAACGCCGCCTGAGGCTTCCAAATAATGCTGAGCCGTAAGCTGTGCATGGTGCTGGCACTGGGGTGCGCTTTACCCAGTTGGGCATTGGCGCAGACCAGCAACGTGATTGCGGTGCCGCCGCCACCGCCGATGGTGGCCTCACCATCGCCAGCAGCGCCAGCCCCCGCCCCAGCGGTAACGCCTGCGCCACCGCCAGGGCTGGTGACGACGCCCGTT
>VFSW01015758.1_pt1 | contig 10364 bp, 9 predicted proteins | sample 5358111 | NCBI WGS metagenome assembly VFSW01 (sample SAMN11554181, study PRJNA540505) | mine drainage metagenome | isolation source: sediment from site ElyBrook_90M | place: USA: Ely Copper Mine, Vershire, VT | collected 2017
TCATATTGCGACGCGGTGCGCCGGTAATATTCGCGTTGAATTGTGACTGGATCAGATACGGCGGACTCCTTTTTCGAAGCCAAGCTGCCCCAGCGCCATCGCGTCAACCTCTGCGAGTTGGATGAGCAGGTGAATCAGCGCGATGAAGATGATGGCCCATGGGATCCCTCCGAAAACCATCGACGCGGCGGAGCCGATATCAAGCAACTTCGACAAAACGTAAACGCCGCCAACCAGAGCGCCGAGCCCCATTGCGGGATGAACGTACATCTCGATCAGCAGCCGGTAGATTAACCCGAATATGAACATCCCCGCGATCACTCCGGCGAGTCCAAAGTTCCCGTACAACTCGACTAGCTGCGGAAGATTGATCGAAGTGTCAGTATTCCCGGCGGAGATGAAGGCGTAGCGATGGCCAAAAGTTTGTCCGGTCAACTCTTCCGGTTTGTCGGGCCAGACCGCGCGCGGAATCAGCTTGAACAGGATCGGATAGTAGGACTCGCCCCCCCAAAAAGGCACCATTGCGGGCGAGTCGGCGATCACTTCGCCGAACGTTGTGAATTGCGCCAGGCGCAGGCTTCCGAATTCGATCAGCACTTGCGGCTCCACCGCCCCTCCGATCGTGATGCGGTAAAGAATATCTCCATACAGGCGGGCTTTCTCGATCTCGCCCGCATTCGAATGTCTTCCGCCCCACGTCTCCGCGCGATACGGTACCTCCGCGGGCCGGATGATGAACACCGCCACAACAGTGCCCAGCAGTACCGTCTTCCATGGGATCGATCGGCGCACGGAAGCGAAAATCATTGCGACGGCGACGCCGACCATCAGAGGTCCCCCGGCCGAGCCGCTGCCCAGGCCGATTGCGATTCTGGCCGGAATCAGAAACCCCCAGACGAACACCGATGTGATCCGATCCAGTCTTCCCGCCAACTGAAGCGCGACCAGCGTGCAGATTCCAACCATCGATAAGTCAGCCGCGAATACGCCGATCTGGGCCAGACTCTCGGGCAGAAACCTGGCGGCCGAGGAGGCCATGAACAATCCCCCGACTCCCAGCATCAGCGCGACCAGCCTTACCACTCGCTCGTCGCGCCATTGCAAGTTGAGTCGCGGTAGTATCGGTGCGAATAGCCATCTCGCCGGTCCATAGTATCCGGCAAACATGCAATAGAGACCCAGTAGTGAGTATCCGAGCGCCAGTGTGATGAAATGGTCGGCAACAGGCGGGTGGAACAGTCCGGTAACATATCGGTGCAACAGGAAAACCGGCAGCGCGTAGTAATAGGTGAACATCAGCGTCAGGAATGGCATGAACGGAATCATTCGATCCGCGCCTGACATCCATAGCCAGACCGGAAGCGCAAGCGAGGCCAGTATCGCGGACGCGAATACTCGCTCGAGGATCGTCGGCGAAGCGGGAGCGTAGAGGTTCAGAGCGATCAACGCGATTGCGAACGCCGCCAACAGCTTCAGCGCCTTGCCCAGACTGGCGGACCCCGGCCTCGGCGTGGTGATTCGCGCATACCACTCGCCATCCGGTGGACGCAGCGGCGCGGATTCGAACTGTTCAGCCATTCGATTCGACTTCATCCTGCTTTCGCGCCAGCGTTGCGAGTCCTATTCCTTCCGAAAGCGCGAAAGACGCCAAGCCGTCGAAGACAGGAATCATCGACTTCAAGAAAGGGAACGCTTGCCGCCTCGAAAATGATTCGGCCACGCCGGACCGCACACTTGGATACCAAAAGAGATTTTCCGGCTGGAAATAGCGATGGCGAAGCGGATAGCTGGAGCAGAATACCACTTCATAGCCTGAAAGCCGCAACAGCCGGTTCATGCCGGACTGGCTGAAACCCCAGAGATGCTCGCCGATCTTGAGGGAATTGTAGAAATTCATTCGCGCGAATCGTTTTCGGAGTCGATTCTTGATTCGAAGAAACGCCGCGTTGTTGTTCGGACATTCGAGGTAAAGATACCCCCTGGGCGTCATTACCTTTAAGATCGATCGGACAAAACTAACAGGATCGATGAGGTGTTCGATCAACTGCGAAGCCTTGACGAAGTCGACCGGTTCCGTTCCCTCAATAGCCTCACCGATATCGCCGCATCGGAGCTGCACACTGAGACCTCTTGACTGAGCCCGTTGGGTAACTTCCCGTACGTTGCTCGGATCCAAATCAAGGCCAACAGCCTCCATACCCAGTTGAGCCGCGGCCAGCAGACTTGCTCCGTTGCCGAATCCCACTTCCATGTATCGCAACGGCTTTCGTCCTGGAGCAAGAGGCAGATGACTTAGCAACACTTCGAGCAATTCAACGGATCGCCCGATGAGAAGCGGCATTTGCTCTTCGGCGGTTCGAGTATTGTGGTAGTCGGAATAGAATTCCTTCAAAAGCCTGCTTGTAGGATGAGGCAGGATTGTCTCGACGCAGCATACCTTACAACGTACGACATAATATGAGTCTTCTTCAAAGCGATGAGCTAGTTGAAGGGCTCGCGGACTCAGGCAGATTGGACAATCGCTCTCTACTGACAATTGCGCCATAAGTTGCTTGAAGGCTTCAGCCATTCGATTCGATCTCATTGGTTTGCGCGGCGCCAACCGTCGCCGGCGTCCGCAACCCTTTTACCGATCGCGCAGCCTGGATAATTTCCGCCAGCCGATCGCCGTAGGTATGCCGCCCCTGTGTGATTTTGCGATGGCCCGCGGCGGCAATCCTGACTCGATCTTCATCGCGCCCGAGATAAATCCGGACCTTGTCGATGAGTTCATCGGGCGAGTTGAAAAACGCCGCTTCCTTGTCTTCGGAAAATAATTCATCGTGGGTGGCGGATCTCTCCGTGAGCATGAAGCCGCCGCACGCGGGAATTTCAAAGGTGCGCATCACGTGATCGTCCCGATTCGCACGCCTCACCAGGTTGACCGATATTTTTGCGCCGCCGACCGCGAGACGGAAATCGCGCCCGGTTGCGTTTCCGCGCCAATATGACCGTAGCTTCGGATAGCGATTCCAGTAACCGCCGTGCAGATGCAGCCGAAGCTCCGGGATCGCGCGGACGATCGTCTCGAAGTATGGAGCGCGGTCATCGTCCCCGCCGCCGATGAATGTCACGTCGGATTCGAAGCGCATCCGCTCGTCATCGCTCGCGGGCGCCTCGGGAAAATGGACCTGCGGCTTGTATCCGAAGCGGAGGTAGGCGACGTTGGCGCATCCCGCGCGCCGCGCATCGTCCATTATCGCGCGCTTGGTGCACACGTAGAGGTCGTAGAGCGCGATCGATTCAACCAGGTCGCGAGTGCTGTTGGCCGGATTGAAGGGATCGTCGGTGGCCCAGTTGACCATCGATGCTCCCGTCGCGGCGCGAACCGCGGCCAGCGTGGCGGGAGCGAAATAGGCGCCCTTGCCGATCAGCACGAGATCGGGGTGCAGGCGCCGCGCCTCGGCGATGAGTGCGGCATTGAGCGCGCGATAACCGGATGGGCGGCCGGCAAGGCGCCGCACGATTCGCCCTGCGATCGAGCGTTGCGGGCGGCGGTATTTGGCTTCATCGAAAAACGTGAACTCGCATTCGCCGCGCTCCGCCATCGCCGCGAGCGCTTCCAGAAAATGCGCGCTCGCAGGCAGATAGTCGCTGGTCTCAGCGTAGAGGATTCGCACGCAGTCTCCGATTTCCAAAAGAGCGGATCAACGGAATCTTCAATTCACCAGTACGAACCGTTTTCATGAAGGCGGTAATTTCGCGGCCGCTCGTCTTCGGACGGGCGCGTCCACGCGTCATTCACGAACGCGCCGATTTCCGGATTGGATACCCATCGCCCGCCCATAATCCCGAATAGCAACTGCGTCGCTCCGCCCAGATGAATCCCGAAGGCGCCCAACGACTTCGCATGGATCGCCAGCGGTATCGACCATGCGCCCGCACCTATAATCGCCACATCGAACGGACGGGCGCCGAGCTGCGCTTTCAACGCCTCCAGCCCAGTGAACCAGTCGGGATATTCCGGCTGGTCGATAATCCCCGCAGGCTGCGGGCATCGCACGATGCGGAGATCGAACGCGGGCAGCACTTCGGGCTTGGCCGCCCAAATTTTTTCCCGCCGCTGATATTGAGCCTGGATCGACTTCTCGAACGGGCTTACTACCACGACCCGTTTACCAGCCAACTGCGCGCTCCACGGCCGCTTATGGTAATACGGTTCGAGCGCAGAAAGCTCGCACAGCGTTGCGCCGGGAGCATAGCGCCGGCGGGCGGCGGCCTCGCCGAAATTGAACCACACGGCAAGCAGGTCAATACCTTCGAGCGTTTCCAGGTAGCAGCGGCAAAAGCGCGACAGCGTCGGGGGATCGGGCGGATAGATGCCGGCGGTGACGTGCGCCCACCATGCATAGTGGCCGAAATTGTGGCAGAGGCCGCCACCGTCGCGCCGGCGCAGGTAAACTCGTGAGACCTTGATCTCGGTCGCGCCAATTTTGCCCGCCGCGCCGCCGTGATGGATCATCGCAGACAATCGGTCATTGCCCTGCTCAGCACTGAGTATAGTCTCGCCCAGAAATTTCATGCGCTCGAGCGCAAACCGATGCCGCGCGGCCGGCCGAATCAGGGCTTTGGCGCGCGCGATGATTTGTTCACGCATCATGCGGTCCATCAGTTGCTCTTTCACCGCCCGGAGGCTGCGCGTGCGGCGAGCGCGGCCTGATACATCGCCGCCATCCGCTCGCCGTAGCTGTTCCATCCACCCAGCGCGCGCACCCGGGCAAGAGCGGCGGCGCCCATCGCGTCGCGGACCTCGGGATGCTCATACAGAAAGACGATCTTGTCGGCAATCGCGGCCCCGTCGCGGATCGGAACGATGAACCCTTCGACGCCGTCGCTGAACAGATCCTCGGCTCCGGTGTTGGTCGTCGCGATCACCGGAACGCCGCAGGCCATCGCCTGCGCCATGACCAACCCGAACCCGTCCTCGATTGACGGGAGGACCAGCACAGACGCCTGCGAATAATGCTCGGCGAGTTCGGCGCGGGGGAGCACGCCCAGATGGCGCAGGGGCATATCACACTTGGCGAGGACGCGCGCCGCGTCCTTATCGACGTCTCCAATCAGCACCAGGTCGAGCGCCCCAATCGCAGCGCGCTTTACCGCCTCGAGCAGGTAAGCGATTCCCTTGCGAATCGAAATCGAACCGACAAACAGCACGCGGAAGACGGCGTCGCGCTTGGGCATCGGATGGAACATCGAGAGATCGACGCCGTAGGGATTAAGCCGCAGCTTTTCGCGCGGCACGCCTTTCTCGACGAACGATCGGAGCGAGAAGCCGGACGGCACGCTGATCAGGTCGCAGAATTCGTACTCGGCAAGCTCGCGCTCGACGATGCGCGCGTCGGTCCCGCGATACGGAATATCGAAGCGGGCATATTCCTCGCGCAGAATCTCATTTTGAAACGTGATATGCGATGACCCCCGATCGCATACCGTAAGCGCGCCGTGCCGCGCGCGCGCCGCGCGATGGCTCTGCAAGCCGAAGCTGGATAGACAATGGAATGCCTCGCAGGGCGCGAGCCGCGCGGCCATCCAGCGATCGAACGTCTCGATCGCGGCGAGGTTCAGGCGCTCGCGCAGTCCCGGCAATCCGAATCGTCCCGCGAGCGTGGCTGGTCCCATGAGCCATGGAAAGGTACTCACTTTCGCCGCGGGCAGTCCATCCACCTTGAAGCGCGGATAGGCGGTGTAGAGGCGGGTCAGATGGCCGAGGCGTTCCATCTGGCGCGCCAGATCGAAGGCGTGAAACCGGCCGGCGCTGGCTACGCAGATCTTCACGATGCCGGCGGCGCCTGCCGCTGGGCGCGATCGCACGCCGGGACCTGGCTGCCTTTCGCCACGCCGCTCAATTCGAAAATGCGCTCGAGCGCCGGCTCAAAGACGCGCTCGTAGTTATATTGTTCCTCGAATGCGCGCCGCGCCGCGCGACTCATCGCGACGTATCGCTCGCGGTCCGCGAAGATCGAGGTAATCGCGCGCGCAATCGATTCGGGATCTTCGATGTCGGCATACGTCACCCAATCCGCATCGCCCAGGAAGTCGCGGTAGCTCTCGCGATCCGGCACTACCACCGGCAATCCCATCGCCGCGTATTCGAACAGCTTGTTGCTCGCCGATCCCATGTATTCCAGGCTCTTTGTCACTGGCTTGTAAAGCGAGAGCCCCACCGACGCGCGAGATGCATGCGCGGGGACCTCATCATGAGCCATCCATCCGTCCAGGCTGATTCGTTCCGCCACCCCCAGCTCGCGTGCGAGCGCGCTGAAGCTCGTCTCGAAATCCGGTGGAAAACTGCCAATCACTCGCAGTCCAATCCCGCCGTCCGCCATCGCGATCGCGCGCAACGCTTCCAGATGGCCGTTATCGGCACCTACAGAACCGACGTAAACCACTTCCCGCACGCGATATCTCATCGCGATCGTCTCGTTCCAATCCGCGGGCCCGGTAAAGTAATTCCGATCGGGACAATTCGGCACGATTATCGGCGCGCGCGAGTCTCCTGCAGTCATCAGCCAGTGGCGGGCGCGATACTTTTCCGGAAACACTACTGCATCCGCCGACTTGGTACCTGTTAATGCCGCCTTTACGACCCACGTTTGCAGCGAGGTCCACGAAAGACTCGCCGTCTCCGGCAACTCGTGGAGATGAAATATCAGCGGCGTCGATCTCCCGCCCGCTCGCCCGACCATGCTCGCGACAAACGCGTGCGGATCGTACGAATAGACAATCGCCGGCTGCATCTGCTTGATCAGCGCGCGGGTCCGAGCGCTGAATTTCGCATATTCGATCAGCTTTGCACGGGCGCTCGCCGCCTCTTTTTCGCGCGGCGATGCGTACTTACCGAATCGCTCGATAGTCACATCGGCCGGCCATTCTTGAACCGGCTTATCCATGTTCCGGCAAAGAATATGTATCCTGAAATAGCAACTTAGTATCCGGACTGCATACACTGTCGGCGGATAGTAATCCGGATTCGCGTATATTGTGATGAGCAACCGGGGCTTCATTTACGATTCATTGCGGGCGATCCGGCAAGCCGTGTTCCGGCGGACCCGACAGGCTGCGCCGCAGCCCCGGCGAAAGCATCGGCGACGCGATGCGCATCCTCAACACCAACTGGTTGCTCAGACATCCAGCCCGGCGCTTGGCGATCTTTGAGCGCCGGTTCGGCGCAAGATCGCGTGCAATTGTCCCCTGCCCGCACGCTGGCGGTCGCGTCAGTCGATCCGTCGTTGACGACTATCACTTCGATCTCGCCGTCAAATTCCTGCGCCAGCGCGCTTTCGATCGCGCGCGCGACCGTACGCTCGCCGTTGAAGACGGGAATTATCACCGAGACGGCTGGCTGGTTTGTTGCCATCTCAATTCCGCGCAGGGCCAGACTCGGCAATCCCCAGTACGATAGTTGCGGGGTCGGCGCAGATGCCGGGTCGGACGAGCGAGGCGAGATTGGCCCATCCCACGCCCGCTATGGTCGCGAGGAATGGGATCGCAGGCACGCGATAGCGCGGATCGAATACGTCTAAATATGGCGAGGCCGCGAGCAACAGAAGAAGCGCGATTCCGAGCAAAATCCATAGTTGGTCATCGCTCCGGTAAATCCACATCGCTCGCGCGACCCCGATCCAGATAAAGCAGAGCAATGCCGCCTCGAGCGCCATCGAGCCGATCTTGACCACCCGGAATGCCGGCCCACCGCCATTCACCATCTTCGCAAGCCCGACGGCCGGCGCGTGAGGCTCGAAAGCGAGACGGAGAAATCCGATAGCAGTCACTTCGGCAGTCGCGATTGGGTGGCTCGCGATCACGTCAATGCTTCGCGATAGCATGAGATGCGCCACCTGTGGAGACGTCTCAACCGCCCAAGATATCTCGTCGTGCGGCGAGAGCTGATGCGCCTTGGCAATCAGGTCCGCATGGTCACCAAATGCCGCGCTTTCGACGGCATGCGCCGCGGCGCGCTGTGCCTCGATGAGTGGGACGCCGGTGACCAGCGAGACGACCGCAGGAACCGTGTACGAGTAGAGGTTCATTGGTCCCTCAATCGTCAGTGCGAACACACCGGCAACGCGATAGTTGCGCGCTGCCCATGCTCCGATGATCACCAGCGCCAGGCAGAGGGCGCCTGCAGCTCGAATCCATCGGCGCGAGAGCAGAAATGGTACCGGGGCAAGGATCAGCAACGGCTCCGCAACCGGCCTCACGAGGGCTGCAGCGCCGTACAAAAGTCCAGCAGCGAGGGCATGGTTGCATAGCGACCCAAAGACCGCGCCCGCGAGAACGAGCTGAAAAAGCGGCTCGGTCAGCAGCTCCTTGGTCACGGTGATCGTCGGCGGATCGAACGCCACAATCGCGGCGGCAATGATCGCGGCTGCCGCGCCATATTGTCTTTTGGTAAAGGCCGCCACAACGCCGCACACGGCCGCACCGAAAACCGCCTGAACAAAAATCGCGAGGCGATAGTGATTGAGAAAAGGCACGAGAAACAGTGGGTAGCCAGGCGTTCTCAGAACCTCCGGAGCACCGCAACCATTTGCCATAGCGGCGAAGCCGCACCCGTCCCGGATGCCGCGGGCAAGCGCAAGGTACCCGATCGAATCTGTAGCAACCGCCCACTCCGACCCGGAGCGCAGCAGCCACGCTGCGCGAACAACCAGCGCCGCAAGTACTATTGAAGCGAGTACCCGATCGGCTCGAGCGCAACGCGGCCATATGGAAAGAAGCCGTCGTGAGTTCATGCACGTACCTTATGCTGCCAACTGTCTGCGACCGGTCACGGCGGCGAGCGCGGCGAGCAAGCCGTCTCGATCCGCATCGAAACCAAGCTGCGCGACTTTTTCCAGAGAGCGCGCGCCCATCGCGGCGCGATGCTCGGGGTTGTCGATCAACTTTCGCAGCCTGTCCGCGAGTGCCGCGACGTCGCGCGCCGGAAACACGAATCCATTGACGCCGTCCTCGACCAAATCCGGCCCCGCGCCGACGCGATCGCTCACCACGACCGGCTTGCCCGCGTTCATCACCTCGTTGATCACCAGCCCCCACGGCTCGCGCTCGGAGGGGAGCACGAATACGTCGCAAAGGTCGTACAAGGCGGGAAGCTCGGATTGGTTCCTGAAGCCGATGAAGCGGATCGAGTCCCACTTCAGAGAGCGCGCGCGGCGTTCGAGCTGGGCCCGCTCCTCGCCGTCGCCGGCGAAGACCAGGCAGGCCGCGGGCTCGGCGGCTGGGCCGGGCGACATGCGCGCGTAGGCCTCGAGCAGGTCGCCGGCGCGCTTGTGCGGCTGCATCTTGGAAGCGAACAGAATCACCGCGCGCCCCGGATACACTCCAAGCGCGGCGCGCAGCCGTTCGCGGCGCGGCCGCGCTTGCTCCGCCGCGGCGCGAAAAAATTCGTTGTCCACCGCGTAAGGCAGCGGGAAAATTCGGCCCGCTTCGACGCCGTAATGAAGATAGTAATCGCGATTGAGGCGCCCGATCGCGAGCATGCCGTCGATGGTCCGCAGCAGCGCCGGCATCGCGATGCGCTTGAGGCCCAGCTTCAGCGCGTGATCGGTCTCGCCAAGCAGATTCGAGTCGCCGCGCAGCATTACCGGGATGCCCAGCGACTTCGCCGCCGCGATTCCTGCCAGACATCCGCGATGGGCGTAGCCGTGCACCCACAACGCGTCGAATCGCCCGCGGCGAAGCCTCGCGCGCAGACCGAACGTCCACGGCCGCCAGAACGAAAGCTCGTTTCCCGAACCCAGGCGCGGCAGAAAATCATGACGGTAGCCGTCGAGCAGCGGCACGTCCCATTTCACGCTCACGCCAAAGCCCGAATCGCGATAGGCGTGGATCGAGAGATCGCTCAGAAAGAAAACCGTCAGATCGATCCCCGGATGCGCCGCCAGATGACGGAACAGCGGCGCCTGGTACTGGATCGGATGACTGACCATGCACGCAACGCGGTAGCTGCCATCCATCTCAGGCCACGTGCGGTCTGACCGGCGCGGTTTCCGATTCTTTGGAATTCGCCCGATGCGCGAGCACGCGCGCCGCCGCCGCGATCACTTCATCGACGCCGATCGCCTTGATGCATTTCTTCTCGTACGGGCAGCCATCCAGAAAGCAGGTGTGGCACTCGACCTCCTTCAACAGCACTTCGTGATGCGACCCATGCGGCCACCACATACCTGGAAATTCGCGGCGCGTAAAAAGCGAGACGCATGGCGTGCCGACGGCCGCGGCAAGATGCTGCACGCCGGAGTCGTTGCAAATCAGCATCGCACAGCGCGCAAGCAGCTCGCACGATTCGCGAACCGTGGTCTTGCCCGCCAGGCTCGCTG
>VFSW01015759.1_pt1 | contig 10364 bp, 9 predicted proteins | sample 5358111 | NCBI WGS metagenome assembly VFSW01 (sample SAMN11554181, study PRJNA540505) | mine drainage metagenome | isolation source: sediment from site ElyBrook_90M | place: USA: Ely Copper Mine, Vershire, VT | collected 2017
GGCTGGGCGTGCCTTCCGCCGCCGCCTCGCCGCCCGCCTGGCTCCCCTGCTCGGCGGCGGCGCGGTGCTGGTCTTCCCGACGGCCCCGAGCGCCGCGCCGCTGCTGACTGCGAGCGAGGCGCACCAGCAGGCGGTGCGCGAGGCGACGATCGGGGTCACGGCGATCGCGAGCTTCGCCGGGCTGCCGGAGGTGACCATCCCCGTCGGCACCGCGGACGGTGCGCCGGTCGGGCTTTCGCTCGTCGCCGCGGCCGGCCACGACGCGGCACTGCTGGCGCTCGCCAACGAGGTCGCGGGCGTGCTTGGCTTGCCGGCATGACGGATCCCTACGAGACACTCGGGGTCGCGCGCAGCGCAAGCGAGGAGGAGATCGGCGCCGCCTTCAAGAAGCTCGCGCGGCGCTATCACCCGGACCTCCACCCCGGCGACAAGGATGCGGAGGCCAGGTTCAAGGAGGTTTCCGCCGCCGCCGAGTTGCTGCGCGACAAGGAGAAGCGGCGGCGCTTCGACGCCGGCGAGATCGACGCGGCGGGCGCCGAGCGGCCGCAGCATTTCTACCGCGAGACGGCCGACGGACCGCACGCGACGCAGGACGGGTTCGCCAGCAACGAGGAACTCGCGGAGTTTCTCGCCCGCGCCTTCGGTGGCGGCCGTGGCGGCGGCCGTGCCGGCGGTTTCGGCGGCGGCGAGTTCCGGGCGCGGGGGCAGGACGTCACTTACGAGCTGCGCCTGCCATTCCTCGATGCCGCGCGCGGTGGCGTGCGCACGCTCAACCTGCCCGAGGGCAAGACGCTGCAGGTCACCATCCCCGCGGGGTCGACGGACGGGCAGATGCTGCGGCTGCGCGGCCAGGGCATGGCGGGCTACGGCGGCGGGCCGGCGGGCGACGCGTATGTCGAGCTGCACGTCGAGCCGCACGCCTTCTTTCGCCGCAAGGACAATGACATACACGTTGATGTTCCGGTGACGTTGAAGGAAGCGGTGCTGGGCGCGCGCATCGAGGTGCCGACCATCGACGGGCCGGTCTCGCTCACCGTGCCAAGGGGCTCGAACGCTGGCACCACGCTGCGCCTGCGCGAGCGCGGCGTGCTCGACCGGAAGAGCGGGCAGCGCGGGCACCAGTTCGTGACGCTCAGGATCGTGCTGCCGAAGGGCGAGGACAAGGCGCTCGCCGCGTTCCTCGAGACCTGGCAGCCGGAAAACCCGGAGAACCCGCGCGAGGAGATGCTGCGATGACCGGCATCGAGGAGCTGCTGGCAGGCAACGCGCCGCTGCGGCGCGAGGACCTGGTCGCCTGGGTCGAGGAGCAGCTGGTGGTGCCGGAGGGCACGGCGGAGGCGCCCCGCTTCTCCGAGGAAGCGTGGGTGCGGGTGCGGCTGCTGTGCACGCTCCGCTACGAGCTCGATATCGATGCCGAGGCGCTGCCAGTGGTGGTCTCGCTGCTCGACCAGTTGCGCGACACGCAGCGGCGGCTGCGGGCGCTGGCCAGCGCCGTCGCGGCGCAGGATCAAGCGGTGCGCGAGGCCATCATCGCGACGTTGCGCGGGCCCGACGCGGCCGCCTGAGCGCCCCCGCCGGGGGGTAACCGGCGCGCGATGGCGCGTCAGCCCTCCGCGAGGACGAAGCGGGCCCGGGCAAGGGTGTCGGCGGCGTAGGCGCGGGCGAGATCGGCCGGGTCCATCGCCACCACGGCGCCGGCAACCTTCTTGCCCATGGCGTGGTCGCGCCATACCCGGCCGAGCGCGGCCAGGGGCGCACGTACGCCGCAGCAGGCACAGCCGATCGCGTGGAGAGGCGCCGTGATCAGGGTCTCGCCGGGCCCGGCCGTGGTGCCGGCGCGCAGGCGAAGGCGTTCAGGACACATAGACATATGTAGACATGTTTATATGTGCATGTCTATAAGGGTGTATGAATCAGATCCTCGTCCAGCTCCGCGCCGCCGCGGACCCGACGCGCCTGCGTATCCTGGCGCTGGCGGCTGGCTGCGACCTGTGCGTCGCGGATTTCGCCGAGGTGCTCGGGCAGTCGCAGCCGCGCGTCTCCCGCCATCTCGGCGTGATGGTCGAGGCCGGGCTGCTGGAGCGGCGGCGCGAGAGCAAGAATGTGTTCTTCCGCCTCGCCCCTACCGGGATCGCGCATGAGCTCGCTACACGCGTCGCGACCGCCGACGAGGCGGTGGCGGCGGACCGGCGGGCAGCGCAGCGGGTGATGGCAGAGCGCGCGCGGCAGGCGACGGAACTGTTCCGCATGCAGGGTGCCAACTGGGACGAGATGGGGGCACTCGGCCTGCCGCATGGTGAGATCGAGCGCGCGGTGCTGGAGCGCCTGCCGGAGCAGGTCCAGCACCTGCTCGATATCGGGACCGGCACCGGGCGGATGCTGCAGGTGATCGCGCCGCGGGCCCGCTCGATGCTGGGGATCGACGCCTCGCGCGCAATGCTGGCGCTGGCGCGCACGCGGCTTGCCGAGCAACCGGGGCTGCGCCATGCCGCGGTGCGGCTGGGCGACATGTACCGGCTGGAGCTGCCGGACGGACATTTCGATGCCGTTCTGATGCAGATGGTGCTGCACTACGCGACGGAGCCGGCGAAGGCGCTGGCCGCGGCGGCGCGGGTGCTGGCACCCGGCGGGAGATTGATCGTCGTCGATCTCGCCCGGCACGAGGACAAGGCGCTGGCGGTGGATGGGCATCACTGGCTCGGGTTCGACGACGCCGGGCTCGAGCGGATGCTGCCGGCGGGCGAGATGGAACTGGAGAAGCCGAGCATGGTGCGCGGCAAGTTGGAAACGCGCATCTGGGTGGCGCGACGCAGGCCGGTGGCGGCGGGCGCCGAGGCCGCGCGGACCGTCGACGCGTAGGAAGCGAGATTTACGATGACACCGATCCTTGAGGCGCTGCGCGCACACGTGTTGCTGGCCGATGGCGGCATTGGGGCGCGGCTGCAGCAGATGCCGCTCGACCTGGCGCGCGACTGGTGGGGGCACGAGAACTGCTCCGACATCCTTGTGCTCTCGCGGCCGGACCTGGTGCGGGAGATACATCACGGTTATTTCGCCGCCGGCGCCGACATGGTGGAGACCAACAGTTTCGGCGCTTCGCCGATCACGCTGGGCGAGTTCGGGCTGGCCGAGCACACGCACGAGATCAACAAGCGCGCGGCCGAGCTGGCGCGCGAGGCGGCCGGCATGTTTTCCGATGGGCGAGACCGTTACATTCTCGGCTCGATCGGGCCGGGCACAAAGCTGCCGAGCCTCGGGCATATCGGCTACGACGCGCTGGAGGCGGCGCTGGCGGAGCAGGCGCGCGGGCTGGTCGAGGGCGGCGTCGATGCGTTCCTGATCGAGACGTGCCAGGACACGCTGCAGATCAAGGCCGCGGTGAACGGCGCGAAGGCCGCGTGCGCCACGGCAGGCCGCGCGGTGCCGATCTTCGTGCAGGTAACGGTGGAGACCACGGGCACACTGCTGGTGGGGCCGGACATCGCCGCCGCCGCGACCGTGGTGCAGGCGCTGGACGTGCCGCTGCTCGGGCTCAACTGCGCCACCGGGCCCCAGGAAATGGCTGAGCACCTGCGCTGGATTTCCGGCAACTGGCCGGGCCTGATCTCGGAGATGCCCAATGCGGGCCTGCCGGAGCTGGTGGACTGGAAGACGCATTACCCGCTGTCACCGGCGGAGCTCGCGAGCTGGCTCCGCCGCTTCGTCGTCGAGGACGGGGTGAACCTGATCGGCGGCTGCTGCGGCACGGATGAGCGGCACATCGCGGCGCTGGATGCAATGTTGCGGGAGCTGGGTGCGCGCCGGCCTGTGCCAGTGGAGCGCAAGGCGGTGTGGGTGCCCTCTCTCGCCAGCCTCTACGGCGCGGTGGCGCTGCGGCAGGAGAACGCGGTCTTTTCGATCGGCGAACGGTGCAACGCCAACGGCTCCAGGAAGTGGCGGGAGTTGCAGGCGGCCGGCGACTGGGACGGTTGCGTCACGATGGGCCGCGCGCAGCTCGGCGAAGGCTCCAACGCGCTCGATATCTGCACCGCGTTTGTCGGCCGTGACGAAAAGACCGAGATGGACGAGGTTGTGCGGCGCTTCACCACCTCGGTCGCGGCGCCGCTGGTGATCGACAGCACCGAGACTGGCGTGATCGAGAGCGCGCTGAAGCTGCACGGCGGCAAGGCAATCATCAACTCCATCAACTTCGAGGATGGGGAGGCGGCTGCGCATCAGCGGCTGGAACTCGCGAAGAAATTCGGCGCCGCGGTGATCGCGCTGACGATCGACGAGACGGGAATGGCGAAGACCGCCGAGGCGAAGCTCGCGGTGGCCGGGCGGCTAGTGGAATTCGCGCGCGCACACGGGCTCGCGGACAGCGACCTTTTCATCGACCCCCTCACCTTCACCATCGCGACCGGCAACGAGGACGACCGCAAGCTCGGCGAGGCGACGCTGGACGGCATCCGGCTGATCCGCGAGGCATTTCCCGAGGTGCAGATCATCCTCGGCCTGTCCAACATCTCCTTCGGGCTCAACCCGGCGGCGCGGGCGGTGCTGAACTCCGTCTTCCTCGATTACGCGGTGCGGGCCGGAATGACCGGGGCGATCCTGCACGTCTCCAAGATCCGGCCGCTGCACCAGATTCCGGCCGAGGAAGTGGGGGTCTGCGAGGACCTGATCTTCGACCGCAGAAGGGAGGACTACGATCCGCTGGCGAAGCTGCTGGAGCTCTTCGCCGAGCGGAAATCAGCCGATACTGCGACGAAAAGGCGCGCGGAGACGGTGGAGGACCGGCTGCGCGAGCGCATCGTGGACGGCGACCGCAAGGGGCTGGCCGAGGAGCTGGATGCGGCGCTCAGGACGCACGCGCCGCTCGCCATCATCAACGAGATCCTGCTCGACGGGATGAAGACGGTGGGCGAGCTGTTCGGCGCGGGCAAGATGCAGCTGCCCTTCGTGCTGCAATCCGCGGAGACGATGAAGGCGGCCGTTGCGTATCTGGAACCATTCATGGAGCGCGTGGAGGGACAGGAGCGCGGCACCATCGTGCTCGCGACCGTGAGGGGGGACGTGCACGATATCGGGAAGAACCTGGTCGATATCATCCTCACCAATAACGGCTACCGGGTGGTCAACCTGGGCATCAAGGTGCCGCTCGCGGACATGCTGGCGGCGGCGACGGAGCACCGGGCGCACGCGATCGGGATGAGCGGGCTGCTGGTGAAGTCCACCGTGGTGATGCGCGAGAACCTCGAGGAAATGTCGCGGCAGGGCCTCGAGATTCCCGTGATCCTCGGCGGCGCGGCGCTGACGCGCAACTATGTCGAGGACAACTGCGTGCAATCCTATGCCTGCGGGCGCGTGGCCTATGCGCGCGATGCGTTCGACGGGCTCGCGCTGATGGACAAGGTGACGGGCAACGGGTTCGACGACTATCTCGCAGCGGTTCAGGCGCGGCGCAGCGGCAAGGCACGCAACACGCAGCGCACGCTGGGCGAGGCGCAGGCGGCTGCGTTCAGGCCCGTGGACGTGGCGGCGGTGCGCGAGCGGCGGCGGCGGATGACGCGGGACGTGGCGCCGGTCGAGCCGCCATTCTGGGGCGCGAGGGTGGTGGAGGCGGCGCCGAAGGCGATCGTGCCATTCGTGAACGAGCGCTCGCTCTATCAATTCCAGTGGGGTTTCCGCAAAGCCGGCCGCTCGCTGGAGGGTTTTCTCGGCTGGGCGCGGCAGGAGCTGCGGCCGGTGATGCGGCGCATGCTGTCGCTGTGCGAGGAGAAGGACATTCTGAGGCCGCAGGCGAGCTATGGCTATTGGAAGGCTGCGGGCCAGGGCAACGACCTGATCCTGTTCGACACCGACGGCGAGACGGAGCTGGCGCGCTTTAATCTGCCGCGCCAGCCGCGCGAGGACGGGGAGTGCATCGCCGACTTCGTGCGCGACGTGGACGACGGCGTGCGCGACGTGGTGGGGCTTCAGGTGGTGACGGTGGGGCAGCGGGCGAGCGACACCGCACGCGCCTGGTTCGAGGAAAACCGTTACCAGGACTATCTCTATCTGCATGGGCTGTCGGTTGAGATGGCGGAGGCGATGGCAGAGTACGTGCACAAGCGCGTCCGTGCCGAATGCGGGTTCGCCGCCGAGGACGACCGCGACATCGAGAAGATGCTGGCGCAGGGATATCGCGGTTCGCGCTATTCGTTCGGCTATCCGGCCTGCCCGCGGCTGGAGGACCAGGCGCCGATCCTGCGGCTTCTGGGCGCGGAGCGGATCGGGGTGTCGCTGTCCGAGGAGTGGCAGCTGCACCCCGAGCAGAGCACGAGCGCGCTGGTGATCCTCAACCCCCGCGCCAAGTATTTCTCGGTGTGACTAATGGGGCCTGACGCCCCAGCAGGGTTCAGAGGCAACGCCCCTGCCCTTCAAGGCTTGATGACCCGCGCGATCCAGGCCTCGGGCGACTCGCTGCGCGGCTGCCAGCCGAGCGCGCGGGCACGGCGGGCGCGCACGCGGCAGTTGGAGCCGTAGGTGTGGCGCGCGCGCTGCTCGCCCCATTCGGCGGCCGCTTCCTCGATGCTCCAGGCAAGCGGCGGTGCCTGACCGAGCGCCTTGGCAATGGCGCCGGTAAGGGTGGCGAAATCGGCCTCGCCGTATTCGGCATAGAACAGGCCGCGCTCGCCGCGGGCGAGCAGCATGCGGTAGAGGGTGACGATGTCGGCAAGGGCGGCGTACGACCAGATGTTCCGGCCAGGCCCGACATGGCGTGCCCGGCCAAGGCGGCGCGCGGTCACGGCGAGGGCCGGGAGCTGGACGCTCGCCGCCGGCGGGCCAAGCGCGTCGCCATAGATGAGCGGGTTGCGGATGACGGCGAACGCCTCCCCACGCGCGGCGGCGGCGAGGATGGAGGCGTCGATCGCAGCGCGCGCGGCCTTTTCCGGATGCGGCGGGACGGCCGTGGTCTCATCGTGGATGGTCTCGCCGCGTTCGCCGCGGGCATCGTCCGAATGCAGCGAGATTCCGCTGGTGTGCAGCAGGTGGCGACCGGCGCAGGCGGCAACGAGGGTGGCGACGGCGTCGGCGTGGTCGCTGTCCGCGGCGTTGATGGTGGCGTCCGCGGCGCCCGCCTCCGCGGCGAGCAGCGGCGCGTGGTCGAGCGTGCCGATGACGGGAACGATGCCGCAGGCGGCGACCGCGGCCGCCTTCGCGGGGTCGCGCACCAGGCCGCGGACGCGATGGCCCGCGCGCACCAGCGTTGCCGCGATGGCGCCGCCGATATAACCGCTCGCGCCGGTGATAAAGACGATCATGCCGACCCCCGATAGAGCATGGCGGCGATTGGCCACATGGACCGGAGCGGGTAGGTTCGCGCGGCCTCGCCGAAGGAGCAAGGGATGATGTTTCGTGCCACGCGACGGGGCGCCGCACGGACCCTGGCGCTGCTGGGGTTGCTGGCGCTGGGCGCCTGCGCGGCCGGCGGCGCATGCACGCTGCAAAAGGAGGCCGAGCTGCCGCTCGCGGCAGGCTCGCCGCTGCCGGTGGTGCAGGTGGGCATCAACGGGCGGGGCGCGACGATGGTGCTCGATACCGGCGCGCAGGGCGTGTTCCTGACGCCAGGCGGTGCGCGGCGCCTGGGCCTGCGCCTGAACCCGGGGGTGCGTGGAAGGGCGGCGGGCATCGGCGGCTCGGTCGAGGCAATGGGCACGACGCTGGGCCGGCTGTCGCTGGGCTCGAGCGAGCTGCGCGGCGTGCCCGCGGCCGTGGTGAACCAGAGCCTGCCGGCGGCGGGTGCTGTCTCCGTGGACGGGCTGCTCGGCATGTCCGTGCTCGATCGTTACGATGTCGAGCTCGACATGGCGGCGCACAGGGCGGCGCTTTATGCGGGCGCCGCCTGTGCCGCCAGCCCGCCGCGATGGGCCGGGATGCAGCGGATCGCGGCGCGCTCGCTCAACGGCGTGTTCGTGATCCCGGTGAAACTCGACGGGCGCAGGTTCGAGGCGATGATCGACAGCGGTTCGCAGACGAACGTGCTGTTCACCGACGCCAGGGGTATTGCATTCGCGCTGCGCCACGGTCTTCAGGGCGGGACGCTGCACGGCGTGGGACCGAACTTCGCGCACGCGTTCAATGTCAGCTTCGCGCGGCTCGAGGTCGGCCGGGAGACGCTGCACGAGGTTCCGTTCGTCGTGACCGCGCGGCGGCCGGATGCGCCGGACATCGTGCTAGGCCAGCCCTTCCTCGCGCGACACCTTGTATGGCTCTCGGCGCAGCGCCAGGCGGTGTTCGTGGCGCCGGCTCCGGACTGAGGCGATGGCGGCGCGCGCGGAAAGTTTTGCCTGGTGGAGCATCGCGGTTGGCCTCGCAGTGCTGGCGCTGAAGCTGGCTGCCTGGGGGGTGACGGGCGGGGCGGCGCTGTTCTCCGACGCGGCGGAAACGACGGTGAACGTCGCGACCGCGGTGATGACGGTGGCAACCCTGCTGTGGGCGGCGCGGCCGGCGGATGCCGGGCATAATTACGGGCACGGAAAGGCCGAGTTCTTCGCCGCCGTGATCGAGGGCGTATTGATCGTGGGGGCGGCGCTGCTGATCCTGCAGCACGCGGGGGAGGTGTGGCGCCATGCGACGCCGCTGAAGCGCCCGGGCGTGGGGCTTCTGCTCACCGCGGTGGCGACCGGGTTGAACGCGGTGTGGGCAAGGTTGCTGATCCAGAACGGAACGCGGATGCGCTCGCCGGCGCTGGTGGCGGATGGGCGGCATATTCTTTCCGATGTCGTGACATCGGCGGGCGTCTTCGCCGGCGTGGCACTGGTGGTGGCGACGGGGCTGCGCTGGCTCGACCCGCTGGTGGGCGCGCTGGCGGCGGCGATGGTGCTGGCCTCGGGCTTCCACCTGATCCGGGAGAGCGTGGGCGGGCTACTCGACGCGGCGCCATCCGAGGAGGTGCGCCTGCGCATCCGCGCGGCGCTGGCGGCGATCCTGGAGGAAGAGGCGGGGGTCGCGCAATCCGACGTGTTCGAGGTGCACGATCTGCGCGTGCGCCAAGCGGGGCGGACGGCATTCATGGAGTTCCACCTGGTGGTGCCAGGCCGGATGAGCGTTTCGCAGGCGCACCGGATCTGCGACCGGATGGAGGCGGCGCTGAAGGCCGAGATGGGGGATTTGCGGGTGACCATCCATGTCGAGCCGGAGGAAAAGGCGAAGCACGCGGGGGTTGTGGTTCTGTGAAGGCGCTGCTGCTCACATTGCTGCTGGCCCTGCCGGCGGGCATCGCGCAAGCGGCCGTGCTGCCGGCGCGCGATATCGTGTCGCTGAACCTGTGCACCGACGAGGCATTACTGACGCTGGCACCACAGCGGGCGGCGGCGGTGAGTTTCCTGGCCCGCGATCGCTCGCTTTCGGTGGTGGCAGAGGCGGCTTCGCGCGTGCAGGTGGTGCGCGCGGACGCGGAAGCGGTGCTGGCGCTGCACCCGGCGCTGGTGCTGGCCGGCCGGTTCGGCGCGCAGGCGGTGCTGGCGGCGCTGCGGGCGGCCGGGGTACGCGTGGCGGTGTTCGGCGAGCCCAGGGATTTCGCGGGCGTGCGCGCCGAGTGGCGGGCGATCGCGCGCGTGCTGCGGCTCCCGGCGCGCGGCGAGGCGGCGATCGCGGCGATGGACACGGCGCTAGGCCCCGTGCCGGCGCCGCGCGGCACGGCTATGTGGCTGCAACCGCGGCTGGTGGTGGCGGGAACGGACACGATCGAGGGCGCGATCCTGAGGCACGCGGGCTATCTGGCCGGCGCGCGGGTGGTAGGACTGGAGGCGCTGGTGGCGCATCCGCCGGGGCTCCTGGTGGTGCCGGGGATGCCGCGCTTCCCCTCGCTCGCCGACGCGGTGCTGATGCACCCGGTGCTCGCGGGCATTCCGCGCGCGACGGTGCCGGCACGGCTCGTGGTCTGCCCCGGACCGTGGAGTGCGCGGGCCGTGCATCTGTTGCGATGACGCATCGTCTCGCACTGCTGCTGGTGCTGCTGGCGGTCGCGAGCCTGCTGGTGGGCGGCGCCGGGCTCGGCGTGCCGCCGGCCGCGATACTGTGGCTGCTGCGGGTGCCGCGCACGGTGCTGGCCGTGGCGGTGGGCGCGGGGCTCGGGCTTTCCGGCGCGGTGCTGCAAGGGGCGATGGGCAACCGGCTGGCGGATCCCGGCCTGCTCGGCATCGGCGGTTGCGCGAGCCTCGGCGGCGCGATTGCGTTCTACTGGGGATTGGCCGCCGCCTCGCCGCTCGCGCTGCCGCTGGCGGGGCTGCTGGGGGCGGCGCGCGGTGGGTCGGTGCTGTTCGGGTTCGCGGCGCGGACGGGGACGGGATTGGCATTCATCCTCGCGGGCGTCGCCTTGGCCTCGATCGCCTCGGCGC
>VFSW01015760.1_pt1 | contig 10364 bp, 7 predicted proteins | sample 5358111 | NCBI WGS metagenome assembly VFSW01 (sample SAMN11554181, study PRJNA540505) | mine drainage metagenome | isolation source: sediment from site ElyBrook_90M | place: USA: Ely Copper Mine, Vershire, VT | collected 2017
GTCATTGCCGGCCGCCCAGCCGATCAGACAGGGCAGACTGCCGGGAATTGCCCCGACCAGCACCGAAACCGAGCTGACTTTCTTCAGAGGCGTATAGATTAAGGCATAGACGAACAGGCTGAAGGCTGCGAGGGCCGCCGTGAGGAAGTTGAAATGCGAGAGGATCAGCACTCCGAACACCCCCGCCAGCACGGCAAAGGTCCAGGCTTCCTGTGTACTCATCCTGCCGGAAGCCACCGGCCGGTTAGCCGTCCGCTTCATCATCGCATCGGTATCCTTCTCCACGATCTGGTTGAGCGTATTAGCGCTGCCGGTTACCAGCATGCCGCCGATAAAAAACAGCCCGATCGCCACCCAATCATATTCCTTTACTTTCGGCGCCAGCAAATAGCTGATCAGGGCTGAAAACACAACCATGAAGCTGAGGTTGAACTTAATCAGCAGTTTATAATCCTGCAGTTTGCCGGCAAATTTTAAAGAGCTCGAATGCTTCACGGTTTCCATCAATGGGCGCTTTCGTTGCTGCCCAGCGGTTCGGTTTGGGGAATGAAATCCCGGCCATCCTTGGCGTAATCATATGGCCAGCGGTGTACTTCAGGAATTTCTCCGGGCCAGTTGCCATGTCCGGGCCGGATAGGCGCCGTCCATTCCAGCGTCGTCGAACCCCAGGGATTCCTGTCCATTACCCTTCTGCCCTTGAAAATGGAGTAGAAGAAATTAAAAACGAACAACAGCTGAACGGCAAAGGTTATCATCGCTACAGTGGAGATGAAACGGTTCAGACCACCGAACTGATTGAACGAGATCCAGTTGCTGTAATCGAGGTAGCGGCGGGGCATCCCGGCCAGACCTTCATAGTGCATCGGCCAGAAAATCAGGTAGGCACCCACGAAGGTGACCCAGAAATGGATATAAGACATCGTATTATTCAGGTACCGGCCATACATCTTCGGGAACCAGTGGTAGATGCCCGCAAACATCCCCAGGATACCCGATACGCCCATGACGATGTGGAAGTGGGCGATAACGAACATGGTATCGTGCAACTGGATGTCCAGCGTAGAGTTACCTAAGAAAATACCGGTCAGCCCACCGGAAATAAAGGTGCTGACAAAACCGATGGCAAACAGCATCGCCGGAGTGAACCGGATATTACCGCGCCATAAGGTGGTCAGCCAGTTGAATACCTTGATGGCCGAAGGCACGGCGATCAGCAGGGTCAGCAACACGAATACCGATCCGAGGAATGGATTCAGTCCTGTCACGAACATATGGTGCGCCCACACGAGGAAGGCGAGGATGGCAATAGCGAACAGCGATCCGACCATGGCCATATAGCCGAAGATCGGCTTGCGCGCATTGACGGACATGACTTCCGACACCAGTCCCATGGCCGGGAGGATAATAATATATACTTCAGGGTGACCCAGGAACCAGAACAAGTGCTGATACAGGATAGCGCTGCCGCCTTCGTTGGGCAGGGCTTTGCCGGTCTCCGTCAGGAAGATGTCGGAAAGATAGAAGCTGGTGCCGCCATGGCGGTCGAACAGCAGCAGGATAAAGCCGGACAACAGCACAGGGAAGGACAATACACCCAGTATAGCCGTGAAGAGGATGGCCCAGATCGTCAGCGGCAGCCTCGTCATGCTCATCCCCTTGGTCCGCATGTTCAGGATAGTAGTGATATAATTCAGGCCGCCCAGCAGTGAAGAGACGACAAAGAGGGCCATGGAGATCAGCCAGTAGTCCATCCCTGCCTTCGATCCCTCATTGGCGTCGCCCAGGGCGCTCAGAGGCGCATAGGAGGTCCAGCCGCCGCTGGCAGGACCCGTCTCGAGGAACAGCGATGTGAACATGACGACACTCGCTCCCAGGAAGAACCAGTAAGACAGCATGTTCAGCATCGGACTGGCCATGTCACGGGCGCCAATCTGCAGGGGGATGAGGAAGTTGGCGAAAGTGCCGCTCAACCCTCCCGTCAGCACGAAGAACACCAGGATGGTACCGTGCATCGTCACCAGGGCATAGTAGAACTCCGGCTGGATCTGGCCGCCTTTGGCCCATTTGCTGCCCAGGATATCCTCCAGGAACTGGAAATGTGCTTCCGGATACCCTAGTTGCAGCCTGAACAGGACGGACATCAGCCCACCGATGATCGCCCAGATCATCCCGGTGATCAGGAACTGTTTGGAGATCATTTTATGATCCTGGCTGAATACATACTTGGTAATGAATGTCTCCTTGTGATGATGAACGCCATGCTCATCATGATGGAGATCATGAACGGGGAGATCCGTTTCAGCATGTCCGTGTAATGTTGCTTCGTTGCTCATGAGAAAATTTTTATAGATACCGTACGGTTGTTCACAAAATTGGATCCTTCTTAATTCGTCGCAACAGCCTTTGTGCTATCTGCTTTTCCGCCGCCGGCGGGCGCCTTATCGCCCATGACCTGGGCATAATTCGTCTTCTGCTTGGCCAGCCAGAGCACGTATTCTTCATGCGTCACCACCGTAATGATCCCGCGCATGGTGTAATGACCCCTTCCGCACATCTGGTCGCAGGAGATCTCATAGACAAAGTCGGGATTGCCGAGCTTCTTCTTCATATCCTCCGTCGTGATCGTGGGTATGAACCACATCGTCGTCGGCGTACCGGGCACGGCATCCATTTTCTGCCGGAAATAGACCAGCCCCACGTCATGGATCACATCCCTGGAGTTGATGATCAGCTTGACAGGCTTATTGACCTCGATATACATTTCAGACGTTACAACATCATCATGGGAATTGGGATCGTCCCACAGCAGACCCAGGGAATTGTTGTCCTTGTCGCTGATATTCTGGTAGTACTTCTTTCCAAAGACGCCGTCGCTGCCCGGATAACGGAAGATCCAGCCGAATTGCTTGCCGGTGACTTCGATCTGGTTAGCATTCGCCGGCGCATCACCGGTGATCCTAAACCAGTAGAACAACCCAAAACCAACCAGAACCGTCAGCGCGATAGCCGGCACCACGGTCCAGATCACTTCCAGCCGGTTGTCATGCGGAAAATACATCGGCTTCCTCTTCTCGGAATACTGGTATTTGTAGGCAAACCAGAACAGCAACACCTGGGTGATGACGAACACGATGCCGGTGATCGCGATCGTGATGTACATCATCCTGTCGATCTCCACACCATGAACGGAGGCTGCCTCGCCGAGGATCTTGCCCCGGAAGATCTCGTTGCAGTAATAGACTCCGATCAGCCCGAGGACCAGGAATACGATCATCAGGAACCCGTTGATGCGGTTGTTCTGTTCAAAATTTTTCTTTTCTCCTTTTAAAACACCTACATACTCACTTGCCTTGGCAATCTGGAAGGTGATCAGGAAACCCATTAACAGGATCAGTAACAGAAAAAAGGTTGACATGATATTTAAAAGAGTTTACGTATGATGGATAATACTTTCTTTCAAAAACGGATGATTCTTGGCCAATATCGGGAATATGCCGAATACTCTCCCCGTCTGCCACATGATCAGCCCGACAAACCCTGCCGCGATACCGAAGTCGAAGAGATTCATCGGCACATGATCGGGGTAAGGACCGGCGAAAACCATCTGGTAGAAATCCAGCCAGTGCCCGAACAACAAAAGTACGGACATAAAAGTTACCGGCGCAAAGTTGCGTTTGGAGCGCCGGCGCATAAAGATCAGCAAGGGAGCCAGGAAGTTGATTACCAGGTTAAGATAAAAAAGCCCTATATAAGCGCCTTCGAACCGGCTCTTGAAATAGATCGTCTCTTCCGAAATATTCGCGTACCAGATCAGCATGAACTGGTCGAACCAGAGGTAGGTCCAGAAGATCGAGAAGGCAAACTGGAACTTGCCGAGGTCATGCAGGTGCTCCTTATTGACGAATTCAAGATAACCCTGGTTCGTGAAGTAGACGACAAACAGGGAGATCAGGGCCATCCCCGCCACGAAGCTGGAGGCAAACGTATACCAGCTATACATTGTTGAAAACCAATGTGCATTGATGCTCATCAGCCACAACCAGGGTACTACGGAAGCCACGGTTAGTGCAAACCAGACAATATAGATGGCCGCCCATACGGTATTGGTGAAGATGTAATTTTTCCCTTCTTCCGTGCTCAGCGGAGTCTCATCGATGGAGCGGGAAAGATTACGCATTTTCCAGCCCAGCAATATCCATAGCCCGATGGTCAGGATAGTAAATACCGTAAAGAACGTGGGATTGAGAAATCCCTTTTTCCCGTTGAGTATCTCATCATGGGCGACGACATTTTTGTCGGTCCAGATGTAGATCGCGGAGTGGCCGCCGAATACCAGGCACATCAGGATCACGAAAGTGATGACCCCGATAGGGATCACGGATGCGGAAATGGCTTCGGTGACCCGCCGGAAGACCAGGGGCCAGCCGCCCATGGCCAGCGTAGTCGCCGTGAAGAAGAACATCGCCGCATTCACGACCAGCAGGAAGTACACACTGTTCTGCAGCAGGGCTGCCCAGAACCGGGTACCATGGTCCTCGCCGCCATACAGGATGTATCCGATGATGAGCGAAAGGACGCCCACCGCTAGCAGGCCGTAAGTCCATTGTTTGTACCGGCCGGGAACTACAAAGTATTCTTTAGTGGATGACATTCGGGAATAATTTAGTGTATTCTTTAATCCTTTTACTTCATATTATTTTTTCCAGTCGAATCCGCACCGCCCATACCAGCCGACCCGCTACCGGCGGCCCCACCTCCACTAGCCACTGCAGGCGAAGCGGCCGTACTGCCGCCATGTGCCGCTGCCTGTTTGGATTTGATATAGGCAATCACCATCCAGCGCTGTTCCGTATTCAGCTGGGATGCGTAGCTGCCCATCTTATTCTTTCCATAAGTAACGGAGTAATACATCTGCCCTTCCGGCATGCTCAGATATTGAGCGCCGCCCATAAAGTCCGCCGGCTTGGCCGGGAAAGGGCCGTCGCCGCCTTTGTACAGCGGGCCATTGCCATCCAGCTTGGCGCCATGACAGATAGCACAGTTGACCAGGAACAACCGCTCAGCTTCCACCGTATCCATCGACGTCAGCGGATTTTTGACTCCCTTTGACGTGTGATAATTAGAAGTGTCGCCGGCCGCGGAATCCTTTTGGATCAGGAAGGGCAGCAGCTCGTCTCTCTTGATGGTGCCGGCAACAGGCACATTGCTGAAATGAATGCCGCGCTTTAACAGTTCGGCCTTTTGCTCTTCTGTTGTGGCATATGTCTCATAAGCCCGGCTATAAGCCATGTCGGGCATGTAAACTCTTCCGGGGTTCCGCTGTACGTCGCTGCAGCTGACAGCTACGGTCACTGCAAGGACGATAAGCGAGAAGACAATTACTTTTTTCATGTGTTATATTCTTACTAAATCAATTCTTTTTGACCTAACGGCGGCAATTCCGAATCGTAACGTCCCAGCCACCAGCCTGTCTCTGCGACCTGCGTATTGATCCCGACAGCTCCGACGCCAGCCAGGAAAGCGGAAATCTCGGACTCGTTGCTCTTTTCCGTGCACTCTATGACCATCGTAAACTGGTCGTCCGTCGACCGCAGGTTGAAATGATGCTTACGGACAAAAGGAGCGATCTGGCACAGGTAACAAAACGTCAGCACCATCCCGACAGCCGAAAACAAAACCGTCAGCTCGAATGTAATAGGGATCCATGCCGGCAGGTCGAAATGCGATTTACCGCCGAAATTCTGGGGCCAGTCGCTGTTAAAGACCCAGCCGCTACCGCTCACCGCCGTCGTCGTACCGCAAACGCCGTAAATGAACCCTGCCGTATGCAGACTCGTCTGCCGGAGCCCCAGCGCATCGTCCAGGCCATGAATAGGCATCGGCGTATATACGTCATGGATCTTGTAGCCTGCAGAACGGACCTTTTTCACGGCAGGGAACAGTACCTGCTCGTCCGTAAAAATGCCAACAACAAATTTTTTAACTGCCATACTTATTTAGCTTTTAGCTCATTTTTTAATCGGGCTCCGTCAGGGCCGGGGCCTAGTGGGTATGCGCATATTCGTGCGCGAATTCATCCACGCTCTCTTTTTCCGCCTCACCCATCTTCTCCTTGTACACGTCGCCGGATTTCTTCAGGATATGCCGGATCTCATGAAGGGCGATGACCGGGAAGAATTTGGAGAAAAGGAAATAGCAGGTAAAGAACAGCCCGAAAGTACCGATATAGAACCCGACCTCCCAGATGCTCGGCGAATAATAGCTGGCCCAGCTGCTCGGTAGATAGTCCCGGTAGATAGAGGTCACGACGATCACAAACCGCTCGAACCACATTCCGACATTCACAATGATGGACATGAAGAAAGTGACGGCGAGGTTCCGGCGCATCTTGCGGAACCAGAATATCTGTGGCGACAGCACGTTACAGCTCATCATTATATAATAGCTCCATCCCAGTGGACTGAAAATATTGGCCCGATTCTGAAAGAAAGCCCAGCTCTCGAATTTATTCTGGCCGTACCAGGCCATGAAGAGCTCGGTCAGATAGGCGACGCCAACGATCGATCCGGTCAATACAATGACTTTATTCATGACCTCGATATGCTCGAGGGTAATATATTCTTGCAGGCTCAGCACCTTTCGGGTGACTACCAGCAAAGTCTGCACCATGGCGAACCCGGAGAAGATGGCCCCGGCCACGAAGTAGGGCGGGAAGATCGTCGTATGCCAGCCCGGAATGACGGAGGTGGCGAAGTCGAAAGACACGATCGTGTGCACGGAGAGTACCAGCGGGGTGGACAGCCCGGCGAGTACGAGGGACAATGCCTCATGACGCTGCCAGTGTTTGGTCGATCCGCTCCAGCCGAAGGACAGCATGCCGTACATGAATTTGCGCCATTTCAATTTAGCCCTGTCCCGTACCGTAGCCAGATCGGGGATCAGACCCGAGTACCAGAACAACAGTGAAACGGTAAAATACGTCGAGATGGCAAATACGTCCCATAACAGCGGAGAGTTGAAGTTCGGCCACACCGCACCCCTGGTATTAGGATAAGGCATGATGAAGAAGGCCATCCAGACGCGTCCCATATGCCATATCGGGAACTGCCCCGCACACATCACCGCAAAGATGGTCATAGCTTCCGCTGCCCGGTTGACACCGGTGCGCCAGCCCTGCCTGAACAATAAGAGGATGGCAGAGATCAGGGTTCCCGCGTGACCGATACCAACCCACCACACGAAGTTGGTGATATCCCAGCCCCAGCCCACCGTCCGATTCAGGTTCCACTGACCCACGCCATACACAACCTGGGTATACACGGACACGACACCGAAACAAAGACAGACCACAGCAACAAGAAAGCCTATCCACCAAAGTCGCGAAGGACTGGCCTCAATCGGACGGACAATATCTTCCGTTACCTGGTGATAATCTTTCGGGCCTTCGACCAGACCTGGTCTTACCTGAGATTCGTACTTATATAATGCCATAGTATTCTGAGCTTTAAGCTATGATGTTAAACGGTTGTCTTACGATGAATGCCTTTCGCCTTCGGCTTTTTCTACTTGATTCTCTTCCTCGTGCGCATTCCCGGAGCCCCAGGCATCGTCCGTATTCCGCACCTTCGCCAGGTAGTTGACGTTGGGCAATACGTGCAGCTCTTCCAGGCCATAAAAGATGCGCTGGTTGTTGTCTACACGGGTGGTGCTGATCTTGCTGTCCTTGTCATTCGCATTGCCGAACACGATGGCTTCGGTAGGGCAGGCCTGCTGGCATGCGGTCTGGATGTCCACCATATCCTTCAGGGTACGGTTTTCTCTCTTCGCCTTCAGCTTGCCGTCCTGCAGACGCTGGACGCAGAACGAACATTTTTCCATCACCCCACGGCTGCGGACAACCACGTCGGGGTTCAGCACCATGCGGGTCAGATCGTCATTCATCTGGAACACGGCCGGATCCAGTTTGCCCACGGTCGTCTGGTCCTGGTCATTCGGGAAGCTGTCGGCGCCCGTATAATTGGCCCAGTTGAAACGGCGGACCTTGAACGGGCAGTTATTGGCGCAGTAGCGGGTACCGATACAACGGTTGTACGCCATCTGGTTCAATCCTTCGGTGCTGTGGTTGGTGGCATTGACCGGGCAGACATTCTCGCAGGGCGCATTATCGCAATGCTGACACAGCATGGGTTGGAATAACACCTGCACATCGTCCGGGTTGTCCAGGCTCCTGGCCGGCGTGGAATAGTAGCGGTCGATACGGATCCAGTGCATATCGTGATATCGTATCACCTCGTGTTTGCCGACCACCGGCACATTGTTCTCCGCATGGCAGGCTACCACACAGGCGCCGCAGCCGATACAGGAGTTCAGATCGATGGACATGCCCCATTTGAGGCCCGGATACTCATACTGCGGATACAGTGTACCCTCTGAATTGTAATCCTTGACCCCTCCATAGGGCTTCAGCTCCTTTTCCCGGTCTTCCAGCAGCTCATCGGGATCTTTTTTAAAATCGTAGAAGGTCATCTCCCTCACGACTTCCACCCGCCCTTCATAGGTGTCGTGGGTCTGCATGCGGGCGACCTGGTATATTTCTTTTGTGTCTTCTAAAGTGGCGCCGGTCGCATGCCATTCGACCGTTGTTCCGTTATAGGCCAGCAGGGGGAAAGCATTCTTTCCGGCTCCCACCACGGACCTGCCGATGTAATTGGGCGTATTCTCCGGCCTGGCGCTCTGACGGCCATAGCCGACAGCCACACCGATGACCTCATTGTGCGTACCCGGTACGATCAGCGCGGGCAGGCTCAGCTCTTTACCACCCACTTTAACGTTGATAACATGCCGGTCGGCATAAACCTCATATTTGTCTGCCTGGCGGCGATCGGACAGGTCCAGTTGGAATACTTCCTTAGCCACCTTAGGCGAAATGATAAAGTAGTTATCCCAGTCGGACTTTGTAATGGGATCGGGGAATTCCTGCAGCCACGGATTATTCGCCTGGACGCCAAGGCCCATCCCCACGCTCTGGTACAATACCACCTCGAAGGGACCTGCCCCCTTGATGGCGGTAATCGCAGCGGCAGCCTCTGCAACCTTCGCGGAGTTGAAAGAGGCCCCACCTGCTGACGTCGCAGCGGCGCCGGAAGGCTCTATCACGCCATCCTGCAATGCCTTTTCATAGGCTTCGACGCCACCTAGTTTGCCTGACCAGTATTGTTTGAAGTACGCTTCATAAGTCGTCGTATTACCGCTCAATTTCAGCAGGCTGTCCTCGAAAGGCCGTGTCTTGAATAACGGCGCAATCGTAGGCTGCAGGAAGGTAAAGTACCCGGGCTGCGGCTCTGCATCACCCCAGCTTTCCAGGAAGTGAGGGGCCGGCAGCACGAATTTTACCAGTTCCGTGGTCTCATCCAACCGGTCATTAAAGGAGACCGTCGCCTTGACCTTGGCCAAACCGGTCTTGAATTGAGCTGCGCCATAATAATCGTAAGCGGGATTGACGCCATAGACCAGCAGTGCTCCGACCTTACCGTTGTTCATGTCAGCTACCAGCCCCGTCATTTCACTGTCGATCCCCTGGCGCACCTGTACGGGAGAAGACCAGTTTACCGTCGTGCCGGTGGCGCCGATAGCCTCATTGATCGCATTGACGATGATCTGGATATTGACATTATTGCTGCCGCTCACTACCAGCGACTTGCCTTTATTGGCCAGCAATTCCTTCGCCGCTTTTTTGATCCCGGCCTTCAGAGAGTCGGGCAACGCCGGAGCCGAACCGGCACCGGCACCTCCCAGCTCGGCCAGCAACGCCAGGGCGACCGCACCGGACTCGGAGGGTTTATGGGTATACCGGTCGTCTGCATTGCTGCCGCTCAGCGACAGCAGGCTTTCAAACTGGTAATGCTTGCTCATCCTGGGGTTCTTCGCATCGATCTTCCGCCCCTTGGCATATTGCCGGGCGAATTCGATGGGCGTTAACCAGGTGCCGAGGAAGTCGGCGCCCAGGCTGACGATCACATTGGCATTGTCGAAACGGTAGGAAGGGATCGCTCTTTTTCCATAGGACGATTCGCCGGCCAGCAGCAGAGCGCTATAAGAGTCGGCATCGTATTGTACATGCTTGCTGCCCGGATATTTGGCCAGGAATTCAGTAATGATCTGTTTGGTCGTCGGCGAGGTCAGGGTTCCGGTCAGCAGCACCAGCGGAGCGCCCGCGGCAGCAGCCAGGGCATCCCCGATTAATTTGTCAAAAGCTTCAAAGGTGCTGACTGCCTCAGGCTTGCCGTCGGTTATCTGCACGGGATAACGACGACGGCCGGTGTCATAACGTTCCAGCACGGAAGACTGCACACGGGCCGACGGTC